>Ga0068872_10004423_pt1 | contig 10676 bp, 6 predicted proteins | sample NOAtaG_7_FD_66441 | JGI IMG/M metagenome (GOLD analysis project Ga0068872, IMG submission 66441) | Freshwater lake microbial communities from Lake Erie, under a cyanobacterial bloom - NOAA_Erie_Diel1S_2200h metaG | ecosystem: Environmental > Aquatic > Freshwater > Lake | place: USA: Ohio, Lake...
GGCGGCGTGCCGCGGATGAACACCTTCTCCAAGCTCTACCTCGCATTGCTCGGCCTGGTGACCTGGAACCACGTGCCGACCATCCCGTGCGAGGTGCTGCTCATCGGCAAGTGGTTCCACGTGAACTTCTGGGAGATGAGCAACTGGTCGCGGGCGATGATCATCCCGCTGGCGATCATCAACCATTTCCGGCCGACGCGCCCGGTGACGGTGGACCTCGACGAGCTCTATCCCAACGGCAAGTGGGAGTTGGACGAGACGCTGCGCCCCCGCTACTTCGACTTCTCGCTGCGCAACGGATTCCTCTGGCTCGACCGGCTGCACAAGTTCGCCGAGTGGGTCAGCCGTCAGGGACTGCACCCGTTCCGCCGGCGGGCCCTCAGGCGGGCCGAGACCTGGATGCTCGAGCGCTTCGAGGGCAGCGACGGCCTGGCGGCGATCTTCCCGGCGATGCTCAACGCGCTCATCGCGCTCATCGCGCTGGGCTACCCCGACGACCACCCCCAGGTCGTCCGCGCCCACCACGAGCTGGAGAAGCTCATGCACTTCACGGACGACTCCGTGCGCATCGAGCCCTGCTTTTCGCCGGTCTGGGACAGCGCCATCGTGGCGATCTGCCTGCGCGAGTCGGGCGTGCCGGCCCACCACCCCCGCATGAAGCGGGCGGCCGAGTGGCTGATGGACAAGGAGATCCGCTTCCGCGGCGACTGGATCCACAAGAACCCCGCCGACGTGGAGGCCTCGGGCTGGGTCTTCGAGTACGCCAACCAGTGGAACCCCGACGTGGACGACACGGCCATGGTCCTCCTGGCGCTGCGGCTCATCCCGACCGACGACCCGAGGCGACGCGACGAGTGCCGCACCCGCGCGATCCGCTGGATGATGACCTTCCAGTGCCGCGACGGCGGCTGGGCCGCCTTCGACAAGGACTGCACCAAGTCCATCCTCGAGAAGGTCCCCTTCGCCGACCACAACGCCATGCTCGACCCGGAGTGCGCCGACATCACCGCGCGCATCCTCGAGCTGCTGGGCTACGAGGGCTGGGACCGCGACTGTCCCCAGGTCCAGCGCGCCATCGCCTACCTGAAGGGCCAGCAGGAGAGCGACGGCTCGTGGTACGGCCGATGGGGCGTGAACTACATCTACGGCACCTGGCAGGTGCTGCGGGGCATGCAGGCCATGGGCTGGGACATGGGCGAGGCCTGGCTCCAGCGCGGCGCGGCGTGGCTGCGCAGCGTCCAGCTGCCCGACGGCGGCTGGGGCGAACGGTGCAACACCTACGACGACCCGATCTTCAAGGGCGCCGGGCCGGCCACCGCCTCGCAGACCGCCTGGGCGGTGATGGGCCTGTGCGCGATGGGCGATCCATCGGACCCGGCCATCGCCCGGGGCATCGACTGGCTCATCCGCAACCAGAACACCGACGGGTCGTGGACCGAGGAGGAGATCACCGGCACGGGCTTCCCGTGCGTGTTCTACCTCAAGTACGACATGTACCGGAACGCCTGGCCGCTGTTGGCCCTGGCGACCCACCGCAAGCTCTGCCGGGGCGAGGTTCCCGGGCGGGCCGCCTGAGCGGGCGAGCGGCCCCGCCAGCGGCCGCTTCCAAAGCCGGTCGCTTGACGCTCCGGCCGCCAGAGCCAATTCTGACACCCAAAACGCCGAATTTCCCCAAGCAATCCCGCGCACGATGAGCACCCCGCACACCCTGTTCAACACCCTCCAGTCCTTCGACCTGGGCCATGGCCGCACCGGCCGGTTCTACAGCCTCCCGGCGCTGGAGAAGGCCGGCGTGGGCCCGATCTCCCGCCTCCCGGTCTCCATCCGCCTCGTGCTCGAGAGCGTGCTGCGCAATTGCGACGGCCTGAAGGTGCAGGAGGCCAACGTCCGCGAGCTGGCCAACTGGAAGGCCAACGAATCCCGGACGGCCGAGATCCCCTTCGTGGTGGCGCGCATCGTCCTGCAGGACTTCACCGGCGTGCCCCTGCTGGTGGACCTCGCCGCGATGCGCTCGGCCGTGGCCAAGCTCGGCAAGAATCCCAAGATCATCGAGCCCCTGGTGCCGGTGGACCTGGTGGTCGACCACTCCGTGCAGGTCGACTTCGCCGGCTCCGGCGACTCGCTCCAGAAGAACCTCGACCTCGAGTTCACCCGCAACCGCGAGCGCTACCAGTTCCTCAAGTGGGGCATGCAGGCCTTCGACACCTTCAAGGTGGTGCCCCCCGGCATCGGCATCGTGCACCAGGTGAACCTGGAGTACCTGGCCAAGGGCGTGCTGAACGCCGGTGACATCTACTACCCCGACACGCTGGTGGGCACCGACTCGCACACCACCATGATCAACGGCCTGGGCATCGTGGGCTGGGGCGTGGGCGGCATCGAGGCCGAGGCGGGCATGCTGGGCCAGCCGGTGTACTTCCTGACCCCCGACGTGGTCGGCGTGCACCTGACCGGAGCCATCCGCGAGGGCGTGACCGCCACCGACGTGGCCCTGACCGTCACCCAGATGCTGCGCAAGGCCAAGGTCGTCGGCAAATTCGTGGAGTTCTTCGGCCCCGGTGCCGCCGCGCTGCCGCTGGTGGACCGCGCCACCATCGCCAACATGGCCCCCGAGTACGGCGCCACGATGGGCTTCTTCCCCGTCGACGAGGAATGCGCCAACTACCTGCGCGCCACCGGCCGCACCGAGGAGCAGGTCGCCCTCTACAAGAACTACTACCAGGCCCAGGGCCTCTGGGGCATCCCTCAGAAGGGCCAGATCGACTACTCCCAGGTCGTCGAGCTCGACCTCTCCACCGTGGTGCCCAGCGTGGCCGGCCCGAAGCGCCCGCAGGACCGCATCGAGCTGCAGCACCTCAAGTCGAGCTTCACGGGCTCCTTCAGCAAGCCGGTGACCGAGAACGGCTTCGGCAAGAAGGCCGAGGACTTCGCGGCCGTCAGCGCCGAGGTCGGCGGCTCGAAGATCGGCCACGGCTCGGTGCTCATCGCCGCCATCACCAGCTGCACCAACACCTCCAACCCCACGGTCATGCTGGCCGCGGGCCTGCTGGCCAAGAAGGCCATTGAGAAGGGCCTCAAGCTCAACCCGTCGGTGAAGTCGTCGCTGGCCCCGGGCAGCCGCGTGGTCACCGACTACCTCAACAAGACCGGACTCCAGACCTACCTCGACCAGCTGGGCTTCCAGACCGTCGGCTACGGCTGCACCACCTGCATCGGCAACTCCGGCCCGCTCGACGCCAAGATCGAGGAGGCCGTGGTGAAGAACGACCTGGTGGCCGCCTCCGTCCTGTCGGGCAACCGCAACTTCGAGGCCCGCGTCCACCAGAACATCAAGGCCAACTTCCTGATGTCGCCGCCGCTGGTGGTGGCCTTCGCGCTGGCCGGCCGGGTCGACAAGGACCTGACCACCGAGCCCATCGGCCAGGGCACGAACGGCCCGGTGTTCCTGAAGGACATCTGGCCCAGCCTCGCCGAGGTGCGCGACACCCTGCAGGCGGCCCTCAAGCCCGAGGTCTTCCGGGCGCTCTACACCGACTTCGCGGCCCAGAACCCGAAGTGGAACGAGATCTCCTCCAGCGTGGGCAACGTGTACGAGTGGGACCGCCAGTCCACCTACATCCAGGAGCCGCCGTTCTTCACGCAGTTCGGCATGCAGCCCGGCACCATCGCCGAGATCCGCGGCGCCCGCGCCCTGGGCATCTTCGGCGACTCGGTGACCACCGACCACATCTCCCCGGCCGGGGCCATCAAGAAGAGCTCCCCGGCGGGCCGGTTCCTCGTCGACAACGGTGTGGAGTTCGCCGACTTCAACAGCTACGGCAGCCGCCGCGGCAACGACCGCATCATGACCCGCGGCACCTTCGCCAACGTCCGCATCAAGAACCTGATGCTCGGCGGCGAGGAAGGTGGAAACACCTTCGGCCCCGACGGCCAGAAGACCTCGATCTACGACGCGGCCGTGGCCTACCAGGCCAGCGGCACCCCGCTCATCGTCATCGCCGGCCAGGAATACGGCACGGGTTCCAGCCGCGACTGGGCCGCCAAGGGCACCAACCTGCTGGGCGTGAAGGTGGTCGTGGCCCAGAGCTTCGAGCGCATCCACCGTTCCAACCTGGTGGGCATGGGCGTGCTGCCGCTGCAGTTCAAGGATGGCGCCAGCGCCCAGAGCCTCAAGCTGGACGGCACCGAGACCTTCGACGTCATCGGGCTGAGCCCGTCGGTGAAGCCGCAGCAGGACCTCACCCTCCGCATCACCCGCAAGGGTGGCACGGTGGAGAACGTGGCGGTCGCCTGCCGCATCGATACCCCGATCGAGATCGAATACTACCAGCACGGGGGCATCCTGCCCTACGTCCTGCGCCAGCTCGTGGCCAAGGCCTGAGAGCCGAGCCGAGTCCCGTCACCACCCCGCGCCCCAAGGTCCGCGCCAGCGACCCCGGGCCGCGGGGTGTTTCGTTGCCACCGGTTTCCGGCGGGCCTGCCGTCGCCCCGAGCCGATCCTTGTCGGTCCCGGGCGCGTCCGCCATGGTGCCGCCATGCGTTTCATCGGCGGCGTGATCGAGAAACTCCAGCGTCACCCCAAGCGGATCGTCTTCCCGGAGGGAACCGAGCCGCGGGTGATCCAGGCGGCCCGTCAGTTCTACTCCCTGCGCCTCGGGGCCCCGATCCTCCTGGGCGACCGGTTGGCCATCAAGGAGGCGGCCGCCGCGCTGAACGTGTCGCTCGAGGGCATCCGGCTGATCAACCCGGCCGAGAGCCCGGACCTCGACAGCTTCGTGCGGCGCTTCCTGCTGCTGCGCCGGGGCAAGGGCATCGAGGAGCGGGAGGCGCGCGAGGCGATGACCAAGCCGAACTACTTCGGCGCCATGATGGTGGCGATGAAGCAGGCCGACGGCCTGGTCTCCGGCGCCAACGAGGTGTCGGGCAGCGTCCTTCGCCCCCTCTTCCAGATCATCAAGGTGGCCCCGAAGACCACCACGGCCTCGTCCTGCATGGTCATGGAGGTGGAGGACACCCGGTTCGGCGACCGCGGCGTGCTGTTCATGGGCGACTGCGGCGTCATCCCCGACCCGACCGTGGACCAGCTGGCCGACATCGCCATCTCGACGGCCCGGCTTGCCCGGCAGATTTCCGGGGTGCGGCCCCGGGTGGCCCTGTTGAGCTACTCCACCAAGGGCAGCGCCACCCAGCCCAGCCTCATGAAGGTGAAGGCCGCGACCGGCCTGGCCCAGCAGAAGGCCCACGACCTGGGCTTCGAGGCCGACTTCGACGGCGAGCTGCAGGTCGACGCCGCCCTCATCCCGGAGATCGCCGTCCGCAAGCTCCCGGACAGCAAGGTGGCCGGGAAGGCCAACGTGCTCATCTTCCCCGACCTCAACTCGGGCAACATCGCCAGCAAGCTCATCCAGCACGTGGCCCGGGCCAACGCCTACGGCCAGATCCTGCTGGGCCTGGACCGCCCGGCGGCCGACCTGTCGCGCGGGAGCAGCTCGCACGACATCCTCGGCGTGGCGGCCATCGTGGGCCTCCAGAGCATCGACTACCAGCAGCTCTACCCCGGCGCCGGCGAGAACCTGCCCGGCGACCTCTGAGCCGACCGGCTGCCCTCCCATCCCGAGCCCTCCCCGCCATGCTCCAGAACCAGCTCACCCCCCGGGTCTTCATCGCGGCCACCCGCCAGAACGACGGCAAGACCACCACCTCGCTCGGCCTGCTGGCGGCGCTGCAGCGGCGCTACGGCCGGGTGGGCTACATCAAGCCGGTGGGCCAGCGCTTCGTGGAGATCGACGAGCAGAAGATCGACGAGGACGCCGTCATCATGGACCGGGTCTTCCGGCTGAACTGCCCGCTGGTGGACATGTCACCCATCGCCGTCGAGCCGGACTTCACCCGCAAGTACCTGCAGTCGGCCAACCTCGAGGCCCTGGTCAAGCGCATCCACAAGGCCTTCGACCGCGTGGCCTGGGAGAAGGACTTCGTGCTCTGCGAGGGCACGGGCCACGCCGGGGTCGGCAGCGTCTTCGACCTGTCCAACGCCAACGTCGCCAAGCTGCTCAACGCCAAGGTGGTCATCGTGACCCGCGGGGGCATCGGCCAACCGATCGACGAGACCGTCATGAACCACGCCCTCTTCAAGCAGGAGGGCGTCCAGGTCATCGGGGTGATCATCAACAAGGTGCTGCCCGAGAAGCTCGACTACATCACCGAGTTCGCCCAGCGCGGCCTCAAGCGCAAGGGCCTCGAGCTGCTTGGCGTGGTGCCCTACCAGCCGATCCTCTCCCGACCCACCGTCGGCGCCATCGCCGACGAGCTCGAGGCCGAGATCCTCGTCGGGAAGCCGCCGCTGACGCAAATCGTCGAGCGCATGGTCATCGGGGCGATGGGGGCCGAGCGCGCCCGCGACCAGCTGAAGCCCGGCGTGGTGATGATCGTCCCCGCCGACCGGGAAGACATGCTCGAGGTCGCGGCGGCGACGATGAAGGCCTCCCGGGCGCCCATCGCCGGGCTCATCCTGTCCGACGACATCAAGCCCTCGGCCTCGATGCTCAAGGCGCTGCGCGACCTGCCGTGCCCGGTGCTCGTCACCGGCAAGGACAGCTACCGCGCCGCCTCGATCGTCCACGACCTCATCGTCAAGACGCGGCCCGACGACAGCCAGAAGATCCAGCTCATCCAGGAGATCATCTCCAAGAACGTGAACCTGAACCGGATCCTCAACGCCCTCTGAGGTGGGGGTGCCGCCAACGGGGGCGGACCGGGGGCGGACCGCACCGAGCCCCATGAACCCGGCGAGGCCCCAGCCCCGCCTCAGTACCGGTAGCCGATGGACACCATCCCGTAGACGGCGCCGTCGCCGTTGAACTGCAGGCGCACGTCATCCAGCACGAAGCGCCGGTCGATCATCCAGCCGGCCTCGATCGAGGCCTGGAAGCCCTTTGGACCGCCCCACCGGGCACCGGCCCCGGTGCGGATCTCGCGGTAGGTGATCATCTGGTCATCCATGGCCGGCAGGCCGCGTCGCGTGCCGAAGGCCGGGTTCAGATGGAAGGCGCCACCGGCCATCTCGGCCCCGACATGGAGGGTCCAATCGGCCGAGGGCCGGTATTGGATCTGCGGGCGCGGCAGCAGCAACGACAGCGTCCAGTCTTCGGCGAAGCGCCAGCGGACCCCGGGACCGCCCACCACGGGGATGTCCCGCCGGGGGTCGATGCTGGCGGAGAGGAACACCTGGAGGTCGGGGTTCACCGTGTAGCCCACCCCGCCGATGAAGGGGGCGTTGAAATCGTCGCCACCGATCTGCTCGAAGTCGGAGTAGATGCCGGGGGAAACCTCGCCGAAGGCCTGCCAGCCCTCCCGGAAGCGCCACGACACGGTCAGCGGCAGGGCGGCCGACTGGAGGTTGGCCGGCAGCGGATTGCCGGCCTCGCGACCGAAGTCCCACCGGGTGTAGGCCACGCCCACGCCCCACTGGAAGTCGGCCCCCGGGTGGAACATCCCCCGGTACTCGACGCGGGTGCGGGTGGCGTCCAGGGACCCCAACTCGCGGGTCCCCAGGCGGATGTCCGCCCCGGCGGAGTAGCCCGTGTTGAATTCCAGGTTCCCGGAATACGAGGCCGCAACGAATCGATCCTGCCCGCAAACCAAGCCGGCCAGGGCGAGGGACGCCCAGGCGCCCAAGAGTGTCTTCATCAGGGATCCAACCAACCACGCATCCGCGGCCGATGCAACCCAGCAAGCGGGGGGCAAGGCGCCGCGAACCCTCAGCCGACCGGCCAGCGGAGCACGCGCACCGGGGTGCCGGCCGGCCAGTGCGTGGCCGGGGGCACATCCACCAGGCCATTGGCGCCCGCCAAAGGCCCGAGGATGTGGGAGGCCTGCACCCCGGCCGACCGGACCCGTCCGTCGTCATCCTGGATCACCCGCAGGAAGTGGCGTCGGTCGCCGGGATTCGACAACGGACCCGACAGGATGCCGGGCACGCCAGGCGTCCCTGCACCGGCATCCCCCTGCAGCCGGCGCAAGGCCGGCAGGGCGACCAGCACGGCGGTGACCAGGGCCGAGACCGGATTGCCGGGCAGGCCGATCAACCGGGCGTCCCCGAGTGCCCCGAAGAAGAGGGGCTTGCCCGGCTTGAGGGCCACGCGGAAGAACCCGAGGCGGCCGCCGAGCTGCTCCCAGGCCGGCCGCAGCAGGTCGCGGTCGCCCACCGAGGCCCCCCCGGCCGTCACCACCAGGTCGGCCATGGCCACCGCCGACCCGAGCCCGGCGACCGTGTCGTCCATCCGGTCCGGCAGGTGGCCGATCCGCACCACCTCCGCGCCGGCGGCCCGGAACAGCGAGCCGAGCAGCACCGAATTGCTGTCGTGGATCTCGCCAGGGCCCAGGGGGCTGCCCGGCGGCCGCAATTCGTCGCCCGAGACCAGCACCGCCACCCGCACCGGACGATGCACGGTCAGCACCGAGTGCCCGGCGGCCACGGCCAGGGCCAACTGCGGCGGTCCCAACCGCTGGCCGGCCGACAACACGGGAGTCCCTGCCCGGAAGTCCTCGCCCCGGAACCGGACATTCTCCCAGGGCCGGGCCCCTTCCAGGAACCGGATCCGCCCATCGGGCTCCCGCTCCGTGTCCTCCTGCATCACCACGCAATCGGCCCCGGCGGGCATCGGCGCCCCCGTCAGAATGCGGGCGCACTGGCCGGGGGCCACGGCCCGGTCGGCAGCCTGACCGGCCGCCACCGTGAAGCTGCAGGGCAGCACGACCCCTCGGCCAGGGCCCCCAGGGGCCTCCACGCCTCCCAGATCAGCCGACCGGACCGCGTATCCGTCCATGGAGGCCGTGTCGAAGCCCGGCAGGTCGACCTGGGCCACAACCTCCTTGGCCAAGCAGGCTCCAAGGCATTCCGTTATCGACAACGAAACCGATGACACCGGGGTCATCCCCTCCAGGACTTGCCGCAACGCCTCTTCGTAGCTGATCATCATCCAGCCGGAGGCCTCCCTGGCCCGCCCGACTGGCCAACACCCTTCCCGCCGAAAGGCCCACCGGCAAGCCCGCAGGCGGCCCATGCGACCGGGGAGGGGGGCGCTCCATCCGGAGCGGGCATGGTGGGACCATCGGGCGGGCACGCCGGGAGGGAGCCCAGGGCGAGGCATCGGGGCACGGTGGGAGCAGGGGCGGATGGAAATGCGGTGATGGAGGCCCCAAACTCCAGACTTGCCCCTGGGACGGCCGCCGCCTAAGGTGGTGGTTCACGATAAACGGAAACGCTTACAGGGAGGTACAAGGCTTCCCGACACCGAATCATGTCCGACAAGAACAAAACCATCGCCGAACACCGAATCCACGCCAAAGACACCGGCTCCGCCGATGTCCAGATTGCCCTTCTGACCCAGAAGATCAACTCCCTCACGGAGCATCTCCAGAAGAACAAGAAGGACCACAGCAGCCGCCGTGGCATGCTGCTGATGGTGGGCAAGCGTCGCAGCCTGCTCGACTATCTGAACCGCACCGATTCGGCCCGTTACCAGGCGCTGACCAAGAAGCTGAAGCTCCGTAAATAGGTTTTCGCGGGACCGGGCCGAGCGCCCGGTCATCGCTCCAGGAGTCCCCGGACCCCGAATCGATCGGGCCCTCCGGGGAGTTCCGCCGCAGACAGGTCGCCCATCCGACGCGCGCGCCCCGTCCGCATTCCAACCCCAAAGACGCGTCGAAGAAGTCAGAAACGAAACGCCCGGTCCGCCCGGGAAATTTCACTCGGCCCCCCACTGCAGACCCCTCACCCGGGGTCTGCCCGGGGTCCGAGTGAAGTTCCTCAGGGCGGTCGGGCACCTGCCAGCATGTCCCATACCGTTCAAATCCCCGTCGGTGGTCAACACATCACCATCGAAACCGGCCGCTTCGCCAAGCAGGCCGACGGCGCCGTCACCGTCCAACTCGGCGAGACCATCATCCTCACGGCCGCCGTCGCGGCCTCCAAGGCCAAGCCCGGCCAGGATTTCTTCCCCCTCACCGTCGACTACCGCGAGAAGGCGGCCGCCGCCGGTCGGTTCCCCGGGGGCTACTTCAAGCGCGAGGGCCGGCCCTCCGAGAAGGAGATCCTCACCTGCCGCCTCACCGACCGCCCCATCCGTCCGCTCTTCCCCAAGGGCTGGTACAACGAGGTGCAGGTCCAGTCGCTGCTCCTCTCGGCCGACGGCCAGAACGACGCCGACATCCTCTCCATCCTCGGCGCCTCGGCCGCATTGACCGTCTCCGACATCCCCTGGGCCGGCCCCCTCGGCGCCGTCCGCGTGGCCCGCGTCGGCGGCGAGTTCGTGGTGAACCCCACCCATGAGCAGCAGGCCCAGTCCGACCTCGACCTGATCTACGTCGGCAACAAGACCGACGTCGTCATGTACGAGGGTGCCGCCAACGAGATCTCCGAGGCCGACTTCATCGCCGCCCTCAAGTTCGCCCAGGCCGCCTGCCAGCCCCTGATCGCCGCCCAGGAAGAACTGGCCGCCAAGGCCGGCAAGACCAAGCGCGCCATCACCGTCACCATCGTGCCGGAAGAGATCCTCACCGCCGCCAAGGCCTTGGCCGGTGACCGCATCATCCCCGCCCTGCTCACCCCGCAGAAGCTGGCCCGCGAAGCCGCCGTCAACGCCATCTTCGCCGACGTCGGCCAGAAGCTCGTC
>Ga0068872_10004425_pt1 | contig 10676 bp, 6 predicted proteins | sample NOAtaG_7_FD_66441 | JGI IMG/M metagenome (GOLD analysis project Ga0068872, IMG submission 66441) | Freshwater lake microbial communities from Lake Erie, under a cyanobacterial bloom - NOAA_Erie_Diel1S_2200h metaG | ecosystem: Environmental > Aquatic > Freshwater > Lake | place: USA: Ohio, Lake...
AGGTAAAGGCAGAATAAAGCAATCCTGGTGAATCAGGATAATTTAATTCTTTGAAAAAATACAAACCATTTTCGTTGCCATGACCAAGGGTTGCTGTTGCCCACTCGCCCACTCCATCCAAGGTTAAAATAGCTGCATCGTTAAATGGCGATGAATAGAATGCCGATGAAGCATGACTCAGGTGATGCCCTGAAAAAAGCAACTTTTCGGCAATGTCTTTTTCAAATCCCAGCTTCAATAATGACTTGCCCAGGTTTTTTCTTGTAAACAGTTTTTCGCCCAACCAAACTGGAATGGCCTTACTGAATGACCGAAAACCTGAGGGAGCCACATCCAGATAGTTTTCTAATATTCGTTCAAACTTCAAAAATGGCTTTTCATAATAAACAACGGCGTCTATGTCCTCAGGTTTTAACCCGACCTTATTCAAACAATACTGTATGGAATTGAGGGGAAACGCACTATCGTGTTTTATGCGGGTAAATCGTTCCTCGTGAGCCCCTGCCACAAAATCTCCATTCACTAGCAGAGCTGCTGCGGAATCATGAAAAAAGCAGGATATTCCTAGAACATTCATGAAACGACTACCACAAGGTATAAATAAACGGTGCCAAGGCGCTGCTTTGTGCCAACAACATGAAAACACCCAGCAAAAGCAACACAAGAATGATAGGAAATAGCCAGTACTTCTTTCTCTTTCTTAAAAATCTCCAGAATTCAGTGATAAACGATTTCATTCAATAGGGCCTTTCAAAATAATCTCCTTCTCTGTGTTCGTTGGTTGAATGATGAAAAAATGTATGAATATTGGTCGTTTTTCGGGCAAAAATTCTTCTGAATAAAGCAAGGGGCGCCACAATTCCAAAATAAATCACAGCCATCATAAATGGGCTAATCCACTTACCAAGGAATTTGCCCAGCATTCTGAAAATACTTTGCAATGGAAGCAGTTTTTCGGGAGCAATTAATGAAATAACAAAAACAATCAATGCTAAATCGCAAAAAACAAATGAAACAATGTGATATCTGAATAAAAATCCGAACAACAGTAACACTGCTGACAATGTAAATCCGAACCTGTCGGGTTTTTCAACAGGTTCGTCGTAGTGTCTTTCAAAGTCGGGTTTAAACACAGCTGCGAAGTAAATATTAAGGCTTGGAAAAACCGCTATTTAAAGTCAAAGCCAAATTTGAATGTCTTTTTTCAGTGGCTTTTGGCTAAACTTGCAATTGAAAATGGATTTAAAAGAAGCAAAGTTCCGTAAAGGGCAATACCGTCACCCATGGGAATTGGCAAGACTCGATGTGGTATGCAATTTGGCCGGAAATGAACTGAAGCAACTCAATGAAAGCAAAGGTGTTTTACTGGATGTAGGATGCGGAGACACTTGGTTTATTGAACAGATTTCAGAAAAATATCCCGGCATTCGGGTTGTGGCCATTGATATTTTGTTTACCGATGAAGACCTGGCAGCATTCAAACAGAAATACGAAGGATCTCAAATCAGTGTATTCAAAACGGTTGAAGATGCGCAAGCGGTTCTGGGCGAAGAAAAAGTGGGAATGGTGCTGCTGCTGGATGTAATTGAACACATTGAAAACGACATTTCATTTATGAAATGGCTCGGCGAATTCAGCTGTATTTCAAACGAAACCCGCTTTGTTATTACAGTGCCTGCCTATCAGTGGCTTTTCAGCAACCACGATATATTCCTGGTTCATTACCGTCGTTACACCAATACTTTGCTGGTAAATAATCTCAATCAAGCCGGCTATTCAAAACAAAAGGTGGGCTACTTTTTTCTCAGTCTTTATTTGGCAAGAATTATGGCCTGGTTTAAAGAGAAAATCACCCGCGATAAAAAGGAAACCACCGGTTTGGTGGAATGGCAGGGCGGCAAAACCATCACCCACCTGGTAAAAACTGTTTTGATGATCGATTTTCATTTGGGCCGGCTGTTTCGAATTGTTGGAATCAAACTTCCCGGATTAAGCAACTATATCATTTGCAAAAAATCTGCATAATCATACCCTGTTACAATGAAGAAAAGCGCCTGAACATCGGTGCGCTTAAGGATTTTATGCAAAACCATCCCCACATTTCTTTTTTGGGCGTGAATGATGGCAGTAAGGATCTTACTGAATTGCTTTTGAGTGAATTACAGCATGAATTTAAAAATCAGTTCGAAGCCCTGAATCTTCAAAAAAATGGTGGGAAAGCTGAGGCTGTGAGACAAGGTATTTTACATGCGGCTCAACAAGGCAATTTTGAATATTTGGGTTATTGGGATGCTGATTTTTCAACGCCCTTATCCGAACTCGACCATTTTATTGCCTTTTCCGGTGGTCGCCTCTCCCACTCAATCATCATGGGAAGCAGAATTGCCCGATTGGGCAGCCGAGTACAGCGCAAAATGATGCGGCATTATTTGGGAAGAGTATTTTCAACCCTTACCAGCCGGGTGCTTAAATTGAGAGTTTACGATACACAGTGCGGAGCCAAACTCATTGCCGCTAATGAAGCAAAAGACCTGTTTGAAAAACCTTTTGTAAGTAAATGGTTTTTCGATGTTGAGGTAATTGCCCGGTTTATTGTGAAATACGGCAGAAAAAAAACCTATACCCACATACTTGAAGTTCCTCTGAACGAATGGGTTGAGGTTGGTGGTTCAAAACTAAAAGTCATGGATTTCATTAAAGTGCCGCTTGAATTGCTGAAAATTCGTCGGCATTACAAACTTGGCTGAAAAACCTTGCCTTTAGGCTTTATTTTTGCTCCTTTCGTATGAAAAACAATCCGAATACAACCCATCAGGCAGCTGATAAGCTAAAACTGAATGCTGTTTATTTTCAGCAGCGCAAACAGGATGGTAAAGAATCTCAGGAAAACAAATCGGGGCTTACCTGGTTTAACGACGGACCTGATTTTACAGCCCGCCTTCAGGCAGCATTGGATCAGTGCCAACAAGGTGAACACATTCTCGTTTCATTCATAAATTCAGGAAACGGGCTTCAGCCTTTTCTCAACGAAGCTGCCGTAAAAATTTGCACCACCGATGTGGTCATGGGTTGCCCCAATACAAAGAATCAGGTTGTAAAAGAATTGTTGAATGGATTCCGAATTGCGGAACTGAATTCGGCATTTGTTATTCTAAGCCCCGAAACGGCTAAAAATGCTCTGCGTTCAGGCCATAATCTCAATGAAAAATACGATTTTCTGATTGCTCTTTCTGCCGTTGCCGGCAGTTGGCACAATATTTCATCGTCAGCCTCCGATGAAATCAAAACCATTCCTGGCTTCAAAGACAAGTTCAGAGCAAACCTTCGTCGTTTAAATGTTCTGCAATTTAAATCTGATCCGGTTCGTCATCTCTTTACGGCACTTTCTGTAATTGTGTTGCTGGTTATGACCGGAATGAGCAGACAGGCAGGAATCAGTGGTGATGAATTCACCCAATATCGTTGGGCTGATACCGCCATCATTCCCTACTACACCGAGGGAAAGGAAACTGCCATCAACGAAGACAAAAAAACGCTGATGCACTTGTACGGCAGCAGTTTTGATACCTTTACTGCCATGATGGTGCGCATTACAGGCACCGAAGACATTTACGAACTCAGGCATTTCTGGAACGCTGTTTTTGGATTTTTCTGCCTGCTGTTTGCCGCCAAAATTGTTCGCCGCCTTACCGGCAGTTACAAATGGGCCATTATTGCATTGGTTTTGCTCTTTTTTACACCCAGGTTGCTGGGCGATTCGCTGAATAACCCCAAAGACATTCCTTTCGCGACAGGTTATATAATGGGATTGTATTATGCCATTCGTTACTACGGACGAAATGGGGGCAGACTGCGGCAAATGCTGGGTCTGATTTTGGGTATTGCACTGGCTATCAGCATTCGTATTGGTGGATTGGTTTTAATGCCTACCATTGGCCTCCTTGCAGCTCTCAGTTTTATCCAGGGAATTGGCTTGAACAACTTCCTTAAATTCAAATGGGTTGGGTTTGGCAAGTTTTTAGGCAATTTCACACTCATTTCCTTCTTTGCTTACCTGCTGGGTATCGCATTTTGGCCTTATGGTATCGATGAACCGTTTTCTAATCCATTCAAAGCTTTAAGTGCTTTCACCAATTTTCAGGCTTCACTTAGTCAGTTATTTGAAGGCAAATTCACAGACAGCGATGCCCTGCCTTCTCATTACCTGAGTAAATATTTGCTCATTACCCTACCTATTGTTTCACTTTTAGGGCTTTGCTTCTACCTCATTTTAGGGTTCACCAAAAGAAATTACAGCAATGCGTCTGCCATAGTGCTTTTTGCTGCGGTATTCCCTGTTTTCTACATTTGGCTTCAACAATCGAATGTATATGGAGGAATGAGGCAAATTTTATTCGTGGTTCCCTGCCTGGTGGTTTCGGGCGTTATGGGTTTCTATCTGCTTGAAAAATGGCTGAGCAAATGGAAATGGGCTTCGTTGGCTGCCCCGGCCATGGCTTGTGTTTTGGTTGCGCCACCGGCCATTCACACAGCGAAAAACCACCCACTTACCTACATTTACTTTAATGAACTGGTTGGCGGAGTAAAAGGCGCTTACTCCAATTACGAAATGGATTATTATTTGGGCAGCCTTAAACAAAGCACGGAATGGTTGCTAAACAATGTTATTCGTAAAAACCCCGATAAAAAATATTTCATTCAATCTTATGGAATGGACCATGTGAAATACTACTGCCGCAAAGACAAAAATGTGCGCGTTGGGTTCACTCATCCCAAAGAGGTTTTTCGCTGGACCAATGACAGCAACAACGACTGGGATTATCATATATTTTACAATGGTTTCACCGATCACAATCGCCTTGCCAAAGGATACTACCCTCCATCAGGAACGGTTTACACTCCCATGGTAGATGGAAAGCCAATGGGATGGGTGGTAGAAAGAAAATCAAGAGATGATTATGCCGGTTACAATGCACTCATGAAGAATGAATTCCGTCTTTCGGTTGAAAAGTTCAATAATTACATTAGTAAAACGGGCGACAATAAAAATGCCGAGGTTTATTTCTTTCTCGCCAACGCTTATGCGAACGCCGGCAGCATCGACTCAGCCATTATAGCAGGAGAAAGGGCTGTGGAAATATTCCCCGGTTATAAAACTGCGATTACCTCATTGCATACATTTTACATGAGTAAAGGGCTGTTTGATAAAAGCCTGGGTATTGCTGAAAAATTCATCAAAGCCTCTTCTGCCGATGCTGATATTTTCTGGATTAAATCGCAAGCACTGTCCGGTAAAAAGGAATTCAGTAAGGCGCTTGAATTCATCGAACAAGCCATCACAGATGAACCCTTCAAAAACCCTGAATATTACAAAACCGGTGCAATGATTTGTCAGGCATTGAAAAAAGACGAATTCCGGGATTACTATTCAGCCACAATGTTCAGCAGCAAAAACCCAAAAGAACAGGAAGCAGCAATTTTAAGTATTCAGTCTTTGTACGAGAAAATTACCGGCAAAGAATTGGATATGACCAAATATCAGTAAATCAATTAATAAAATCAGACAAGCTGCCTTTTAGCTTTAAGCGAAAAGTAGCTTTACTTCCTGCTTCAATTTTCTCAATTGTGGCACATTCCATATCGGGGTCGTGTTCAAAATAGTACAACCGATTGTTGTTAATTTCTTCATTATACAGCTTTTCCTTTTCGTGCATCACCACAAGAGGCTCAATATCGTAACCCATGGTATAATGCACAGGAATGTGCTGATGTGACGGAATCAGGTCGGCGCAGTAAATCAATTCTTTTCCGCCTGCCAAAATCTGTGGTATAGCCATTCCCATCGTATGTCCGTTCACCATTCTAATTTTAAATCCAGCTGCAAGTTGATCACCGTTTTGTAGCAGATTAAGCACCCCGGTTTCAAGCAATGGAACAAAATTTTCGGGCAAAAAAGAGGCTCTTTCTCTGGGATTGGGATTGTTGGCATGCTTCCAATGTTCTTCACCCGTGTGATAAACAGCATTTGGAAAAGTAGGCACCAAAGTCCCTTCCTGATTTTTCCGGACGGCTCCACCACAGTGGTCGAAATGCAGATGAGTCAGCAGTACATCGGTTATATCGGCCGGTTCAAATCCCGCTTGTTTGAGAGATAATTCAAGGCTCTGTTCTCCGTTCAAATAATAATACCCAAAGAATTTCTCGCTTTGTTTGTTGCCGATTCCGCAGTCTATCAGAATTCTGCGATTATCGGTTTCCACCAGCAAACAACGCATGGCCCAGTTGCACAAATTGTTCTCATCGGCAGGATTCAATTTGTTCCAAATCACCTTGGGAACTACGCCAAACATGGCGCCGCCGTCGAGTTTAAAATTCCCGGTATGAATGGTATGCAGTTTCATTTTCAAAAATCGTGGTACACATCAGTCAGCGCCTCAAAACCGGTTTGAGTAATCAAAATAGTGTGCTCAAACTGTGCACTCAGCTTACCATCAATGGTTCTGGCTGTCCAACCATCTTTCCTGTCAACTTTACAGCGGGCCTTGCCTGCATTGATCATGGGCTCAATTGTAAATGTCATGCCCGGCTTTAAAATAGGGCCGCTGTTTTGATTGGCGCTGTGCGCCACTTCCGGGTCTTCGTGAAATTTCACTCCCACCCCATGTCCGCAAAACTCATATACCACACTATATCCTCTGCTTTGCGCATGACGAGCAATGTGAAATCCAATATTTCCGAGATGATTTCCGGGAAAACACTGCTGCATACCAAGGTGCAGGCATTCGCGCGTGGTATCAATCAATTTTTGGGCGTAATCTGAAATGTCTCCTATCGTATACATTTTGCAGGTATCACCGTAGAAACCATTTAATATGGTTGTCACATCTATATTAAGTATGTCGCCCCATGCCAGTTCGTATTCGTTGGGTACACCATGGCAAACCACATCGTTGGGAGAAATGCAGGTTGAATGCTTGTAACCTTTGTATCCCTTTGTGGCTGGAATAGCACCGTGATCGCGAATAAACTCCTCTGCTTTTTTATCTATTTCAATAGTTTTAACCCCGGGTTTAACGAACTGTTCCAGGTACTTCAAAGTTTGAGCTGCCAGAATACTGCTTTTTCTGATACCCTCAATTTGCTCAGGTGATTTTAAAATAATGGCCACGCTACAAAGTTAAAGGCCTTAGAGGTTTATTTCAGCGTTGAATATACAAAGTAAGGCGGTTCCAAACAGTTGTTACATTTTAAATATTGAATGGAATCGTGCATGTTTTCAGCCGTTTGAAACTATAAAAAAGAAAAATAAGAGCCCAAGTTGGGGTTAAAATCCATTTTTTTCAATTCAATGAGTTAATTTCGCGCCCCTCAAATTATTGAAACAACAATGAACGAAAATGTGATGTACCTCATTCCGGCTTTGGGAATTGTAGGTTTAATTGTAATGGCGTTGAAAAGCGCCTGGGTCTCTAAGCAGGATGCCGGAGACGAAAAAATGCAGAACCTGGCTGGCAAAATAGCCCGTGGGGCTATGGCATTTTTGAGAGCTGAATGGAAAGTGCTTTCATATTTTGCCATCATTGCTGCAGCTTTACTGGCCTACAGTGGAACAATTAAAAAGGTTGGTGAAGTAGAAATTCACTCCCACTGGATTATTGCCATCTCATTTCTTATTGGTGCATTTCTTTCAGCACTTGCCGGATATTTCGGTATGCGCATTGCAACCAAAGCCAATGTAAGAACTACACAGGCAGCCAGAAGCAGTTTGGCGAAAGCTTTGAATGTTTCTTTTAGTGGTGGCACTGTGATGGGACTGGGTGTTGCCGGCCTCGCAGTGTTGGGACTGGGCGGTTTGTTCATCGTATTTTACAACATGTTTTATGTTGGCACAGGACAAGCCATTACCGGAACCGGAATGAAAACCGTGATTGAAGTACTAACCGGATTTTCTCTTGGTGCGGAATCCATTGCCCTTTTTGCCCGCGTAGGCGGAGGCATTTATACCAAAGCGGCCGATGTAGGCGCAGACCTGGTAGGTAAAGTGGAAGCCGGAATCCCCGAAGACGACCCTCGCAATCCTGCTACCATTGCCGACAATGTGGGCGACAATGTGGGCGATGTGGCCGGTATGGGTGCCGATTTGTTTGGTTCTTATGTTGCTACTATTCTGGCCACCATGGTATTGGGTCAGGAAATTGATGTAAAAGATGATTTCGGAGGTCTCTCTCCCATTCTGTTGCCCATGGTTATTGCAGGAATGGGGTTGATTTTCTCCATAATCGGAACATTTTTTGTTCGTATTAAAGACGATAACGGCAATGTTCAGAGTGCACTGAACCTTGGTAACTGGTCTTCTATCATACTGACAGCTATTGCTTCATACTTCGCAGTAACCATGTTGCTGCCCAAAACTGCATTGAACCTGCGTGGGGTTGAATTTACTTCAATGAGTGTGTTCTACGCCATCATCACAGGTTTGGTTGTAGGTGCTATCATGAGCTGGATTACAGAATATTACACTGCAATGGGTAAAAAACCTGTTCTCTCTATAGTTCAAAAATCAGGTACAGGACACGCAACCAACATCATTGGTGGTTTGTCGGTAGGTATGGAATCTACGGTGATTCCAATCATTACCCTGGCTGCAGGTATTTTCCTTTCTTACATGTTCGCAGGTTTATACGGTGTTGCTATCGCTGCTGCCGGTATGATGGCTACGACAGCCATGCAATTGGCTATTGATGCTTTCGGCCCCATTGCCGACAATGCAGGTGGCATTGCAGAAATGAGTGATTTGCCCGAAGAAGTTCGCGGGCGCACAGACATTCTTGATGCTGTTGGTAACACCACTGCCGCTACAGGAAAAGGTTTTGCCATTGCATCTGCCGCACTTACTTCACTGGCTCTGTTTGCTGCTTTTGTTGGCGTTGCCGGAATTACAGGCATAGATATTTACAAAGCACCTGTTCTTGCCGCACTTTTTGTGGGTGGTATGATTCCCTTTATTTTCTCAGCTTTGGCTATTTCTGCCGTGGGTTCTGCCGCCATGGACATGGTAAAAGAAGTTCGCCGTCAGTTCCGCGAAATTCCCGGAATTATGGAATACAAGGCTGAACCTGAGTATGAAAAATGCGTTGAAATCAGCACCAAGGCTTCTATCAGACAAATGGTTGCGCCGGGTGCAATTGCGCTTCTCTCTCCTGTTATTGTTGGCTTTCTCTTCGGACCTGAGGTTCTTGGAGGTTTGCTTGCAGGTATCACAGTAAGCGGTGTGTTGATGGGAATTTTCCAGAACAATGCCGGTGGTGCATGGGATAATGCCAAAAAATCATTTGAAAAAGGTGTTCAGATTGATGGTGAAACCTATTATAAAAAATCAGAGCCCCATAAGGCCTCAGTTACCGGTGATACAGTGGGCGATCCATTCAAAGATACCAGCGGACCCAGCATGAATATTTTGATTAAACTGACTTCCATCGTTTCACTCATCATTGCGCCTTATATTTCCGGTGGTGGGTTGCTGCTGACTGTAGATCAGGGAAAAGACTGCTGCAAGAAAGCGAAAACAGAAATGCACCATGGTTGCAAAGACAATGGCATGAACAAATGCGATATGTCTAAATGTGCAACAATGACCAAAGATCAATGCGCAAAACATTGCGATGACATGAAGTGCAGCCCCGAAGAAAAAGCGGCATGCATGAAACATTACAACAGCGATGGAAAATTTGTGCCCTGCGAAGGTCCTTGCTGCAAAGGCGAAATGAAAGCATGCAGTTCAGACTCATCAAAGTGTGAGAAAAAAGGAAAAGGATGTTGCAAGGAAAAAGAAGCAACTTCTAAATCTTGCTGCAAAGACAAAGGTCACTAATAAGAATTTGAAATCTCAAAAGCCGTCCATTCACTGGGCGGCTTTTTTGTTTATTGCCTGTTCAGATGTTGTAAAAATGTTAATCCAATGCGGGTAAACTGGGTTATTTTGCGAATTCTTTTGTGAAATGAGTGCCAAGTCGGAAACCCCTTTAATGAAACAGTATTACAGCATCAAGGCTCAGTATCCCGGTGCAGTTTTGTTGTTTCGGGTTGGCGATTTTTACGAAACTTTTTCGGAAGATGCCCGCATTGCAAGCAAGGTGCTCGGCATTGTACTTACCAAACGATCCAATGGTTCCGCTTCAGAAACTGAATTGGCCGGTTTTCCGCACCACAGCCTTGATGTTTACCTGCCAAAACTGGTCAAAGCCGGTCATCGCGTGGCCATTTGCGATCAGCTTGAAGATCCCAAACTAACCAAAACCATTGTAAAAAGAGGGGTTACTGAATTGGTCACGCCTGGCGTGAGCTACAACGACAAAGTTCTTGAATCGAGGCAAAGCAACTACCTGGCCGGCATATACCTCAACCACAACTCCGCAGGCATTGCCTTTCTCGATATCAGCACGGGAGAATTCATGGCTACTTCTGCCGACTTGGAAACGGTAAAGAAGCTTTTCAACGGCTTCAAACCTTCGGAAGTAATTGGGCCCAAAAGCCAAATGCAGGCTATTACCGAATTGCTTGGGGAAGACACATTCAGTCAGTACCTTGAAGAATGGGTGTTTCAGCTCGAATATACCAACGACAAACTTTGTCGTCAATTTGGCAGCAGCACACTGAAAGGATATGGAATTGCCGAT
>Ga0068872_10004426_pt1 | contig 10675 bp, 7 predicted proteins | sample NOAtaG_7_FD_66441 | JGI IMG/M metagenome (GOLD analysis project Ga0068872, IMG submission 66441) | Freshwater lake microbial communities from Lake Erie, under a cyanobacterial bloom - NOAA_Erie_Diel1S_2200h metaG | ecosystem: Environmental > Aquatic > Freshwater > Lake | place: USA: Ohio, Lake...
CGGCCCCGCTCGATCGACGCGCTCGCAACCCTCGTCCGGCGCTGCCGGCGCGACTCGGTTCCGCTGCGCGTGCTCGGATCGGGCGCGAATCTCCTCGTCGACGACGAGGGCGTCGACGGCGTCGTGGTCCTGCTCGACGCCCCGGCGTTTCGCAACGTCGAGTTCAACGTCGATGGCCGCGTCGAGCGCATGCGCGTCTTCGGCGGCGCGCAGCTCGAGCCGCTCATCCACAAGTGCTCGCGCGAAGGCCTCAAGGGCATCGAGCAGATGTCCGGCATTCCCGCCACGCTCGGCGGCGCCGTGCGCATGAACGCCGGCGGAAAGTTCGGCTCGATCGGCGACGTGGTCGACGCGGTGGCCATGATCGGCACCGACGGCGAGCTCCGCGTCTATCCCGCCGAGCAGATCGCGTTCGGCTACCGCGAGTCGACCCTTCCGGCCGGCATCATCGTGTGGGCTTCGCTGCGGATGCAGCAAGACGACCCCGTCGTCTGCCGCACGCGGGTGATGGAGATCTTCAAGTACAAGAAGAGCACGCAGCCAATGGGCGCCTCGAGCGCGGGCTGCATGTTCCGGAATCCCCTGCTTCCAGACGGCCGCCGAGAGAGCGCCGGCAAGCTGATCGACCAAGCCGGCCTCAAGGGGCTTCGCATCGGAAGTGCCATGGTGAGCCCGACGCACGGCAACTTCCTCGTCTTTGACCGGAACACCGCCGGCGCGACGGCGCGCACCGACGACATGCGCTCGCTCGTCGAGCGCGTCCAGCGCGAGGTTCAGGCGAAGTTCGGCGTCGAGCTGGCGACGGAGGTCGTGCTCTGGCGACGCGGCGAGTGGAAGTCTGAAGGACACTGAGCGACGGGCCCGCTCTCGAGATCGGATCGAGAGTGGATCGAGAGTGGATCGATGGGGTAAAGACCGTGTGATGCGGGGATTGGTTGATCGATGTGTACGTCGATCGATCAATGGGGTTGGTGTATCGTCTGCCCATCGTCCCTTCGCCCATCCGAGGAGTTCCCGATGTCGAGTTCCACTGAGATCAACAAGCCGCATCATGCGCACCGCACCGGCGGACACCACGCCCGGGTTCTCGTCCTCATGGGCGGCCCCGACGCCGAGCGCGAGGTGAGCATCATGTCGGGCACCGAGGTGGCGCGCGCGCTGCGGCAGCACGGCTCCTTCGACGTCAAGGATCTCGTCATCGACCGCATCACCAAGGACGAGATCCTCTCCCATCACCCCGAGGTGATCTATCCGATCGTCCACGGGCCTTGGGGCGAAGGCGGAGCCCTGCAGGAGATCCTCGAGGAAATCCATCTCTCCGACGGCATTCCGTACATCGGGCCGAAGCCGAAGCCGGCGGCGACCGCGATGAACAAGCTCGCCACCAAGATGCACGCGGTGCGGCTCGACATCCGGACGCCGAAGGCCCGCGAGGTGCGCAGGCGCGAGGCGCTCGACATCGTGCCGCCGCTCGTCCTCAAGCCCTCGAACGACGGCTCGAGCGTCGACCTGCGCATCTGCCGCACCGAGATCGAGGCCGTCCGCGCCCGGGCCGAGCTCGAGCCGCGGCGCGAGCTCCTCATGGCCGAGGAGTACATCGAGGGCCGCGAGATGACCGTCGGCATCGTGAACGGCCGCGTGCTGCCCATCATCGAGATCAAGCCGCAGACGGCGTTCTACGACTACCAGGCGAAGTACTTCCGCGACGACACGAAGTACATCGTCGATCCCGAGCTGCCGGAGGCGATCAAGAAGGAGATGATCGATGCGACTGCGGGCATCTTCTCGGCGCTGCACCTGCGCGACATCGCCCGCGCCGACTTCATGGTGAACGACGCCGGCGCGTGGTTCCTCGAGATCAACACCGCCCCGGGCATGACGACCCACTCGCTGGTGCCCATGGCGGCGCGCCACATCGGAATCGAGATGCCGGACCTCTGCGCGAGCGTCATCCGGGCCGCGCTCGCCCGGGACGACGACCCCAACCCGACGATCAGCGTGGTCGCCCCGGAAACCTGAGAAGTTCCGGAGCGCTCCGCGCCGATCAACGGAACACGGGACTTTCGGTAGAGTTCCGCCCGGCGGGCCTCGGTTCCCGCATGTCCGCGCACCGATCTCCGGGATCCCCGGATTCGACTCCAAGGAGGCCATGGATGGCCCGTTCATCGCGAAACAAGTCTTCGTCCCTCGCCGACCGCTTCGACGCCTTCCGAGCCTCCCTCCGTGCCGGCGCGGACCGTGCGTCGCTCATCACCTGCGGGCTTGTGCTTCTCGGGTGCGTGGCGCTTCTTGCGTGGGGCGTGCCCCGCCTGCGCGCGCGCCTCGATGCCCAGGCGCTTGCGTCGGGCAACACCTCCGAGGTCGACTTCAGCAACGCCCCCGCATGGTTCGACGCGCGACGCCGCGCCGAGGTTTCCGAGAAGGTCAGCATGGCGGTCGGCTACGGCTCGGTGCTTGACCCGCATCGCCTTGCGAAGGCGAAGGCCGCGCTCATGACGACCGGGTGGTTCAAGTCGGTCGAGCAGGTGCGCCTGGCCGATGACGGCGGCTTCCTCGTCGAGGCCACCTTCGTGCGTCCCTTTGCCGTGGTCCGTCACGGCGAGTTCGACTTCCTCGTCGACGACGAGGGTTGCCTGCTTCCCATGCAGTGGACGGCGGGACACCGTCCGGCCGAGCCCCACTACATCGCGATCGTCGGCACGAGCGAGCCGAACCGTGGCGACTTCGGCACGCCGTGGCCGGGCGCCGACCTTGCCGCCGGGCTTGAACTCGCGAAGACCCTGCTCGAGCGTCCGTGGCGAACCGAAGTCGCCGCGATCGATGTCTCGTCGTTCCGCAACGACGCGACGCTGACGCTCATCACCAGGAACGACGGCCGCGTGCTCTGGGGCCGTGCCCCCGGCGATCGCTCGGTCGCGGAAGTGACCCCGGACTCGAAGCTCAGCACCCTCGACCACCTCTACGCCACCAGCGGCCGCATCGACAGCGGCGGCGGCCGTATCATCGACGTGCGCGGCGATCTCGTGACCGTCCGCGGGACGGCAAGCGCCGAGGCGCAGTAGGCGTTTCATTCGGGTTTCGTGCGTTTTGGGCGGGTGCCGGGCCTCAAATGCCGCGGCCATGAGGTTGCGTTGCATCCACACCGATGCCCGCGACGATGCCCCGTGCGGACGCGATGATCCAACCGACACCGCGTCTCGACGCGTGAGAACGGCATGACCACCACGGACTCCGAGCAACCGAACGAATCAGGCGATGCGGCGCGCCTGTCGTCATTCGGTGGCGGCGAACCCGTGGCGGCGCCGGTGGCCGCGCCGTCGGCAGCACCGGCGGCAGAACCCGACGCGCAGCCTCCGACGCGGGCGCTCTTCGTTCCCCGCGGCCTCGTGATGATCGCTGCGATCTGGGTGTTCCTCAGCTGGGTGCTCCTCTTCGGAATCCGCCCGCCGATCCAGCCGCAGACCGCGAGCTACGGCCCCACGCTCGAGCTCCTCTTCATCTCGATCGGCGTCGGTGTGGCGATCGGCTGGCCCCTGCTTCGGCTCTCGGCGCGTCCGTCGCGCGCGCCCATCGGACAAGCGCTCTTCGATGGACTGGCGCTCATCCTCCTGATGCAGGTCGTCATCTGGCCGCTGCGCCTCGTGAGCAACTGGACGATCCCGCGCATGTGGCTGATCCTGGCGTCGCTCGGCGCTGCGATTGCCCTGACGGGCGCGCTGCTTGCCGCCACCCAAGGCTCGACCAACCGCGCCACGCGCACGCGCGCCATGACGCTTGCCGTCGTGATTGCCCTGGCGCCGCTCGGGGTGCGGCTTGTCGGCGAGTTCGTGTCGCCGAGCGGTTCGCCCATCTTCGATGTCAGCCCGAGCGGCACTTCAAGCGGCGCGTCAAGCGGCCCTTCAAGCGGCGCGTCAAGCGGCGCAGGAAGCACCGCCCCGGCCGGCGCCGTCGATCGAGAGACGCCGCCGCCCGCGTGGACAGGCCTTGTCGAGCAACTCGCGCCGCTGAGCGGCCCCGTGCTTCTTGGTCGCGCAAGCGCACCCATGCCGCTTGATCCGAGCGACCGGGAATGGGCCGTGCTTCGTCGGGCCGGGCTCGTCATCCTCGTCTGCTGGGTGGTGGCGGTGCTTCTCGCGGCCCGGTCGCGCCGCGCGGCCATTCGACCGGAAGGGCCCGTTCCGCTATCCTGAGCGCGTCTGACGCGGGAGGTTTCTCCCGCGTCGCTTGTTTCGCGCACAAGGCGTCTTTCGAGGCGTTTGAGGAACCGCTGTCATGGATTTCATCACTGCTGAAGAGAAGACCATGCTTACGGAGAAGCTCACCGAGCTCCGTGCGATGGACAAGATGCTGATCCAGCGCATTGCGGAAGCCCGCGCGCTCGGCGACCTCCGCGAGAACGCCGAGTACCACGCCTCGCGCGAGGACAAGGCGATGAACGACGCCAAGATCAAGGAGATCGAGGAGCGTCTGCAGCGCGCGCAGGTCACCGATTCCTCCACGCTCCCCATGGACATGGTGTTCATCGGCGCGACCGTCCGTCTGCGCGACGACGACCGCGGCGGCGACGACCTCTATCGGCTTGTTGGCCAGTCAACCGGCCGGTTCGATCTCGAGTACATCGAGGTCACCACCACAAGCCCGATGGGCATCGCGCTCATGAAGGCGCGCGTCGGCGAATCGATTCGCGTCGATCTGCCGCGCGGACCGAAGCGCTTCACCATCATCGAGATCGTGCTGTAGCACCCTTCGCGCGGTCGGCCGCCACGCGCTGGCCAGCCACGACACCCTCCATCGTCAGCGTCTCGCCGTCGGCGAATCGCACCGTCACCCTCAGCGGCCCGCTGTCCTTTGGAATGCCGAAATGCGCCTCGGGCGCGCTGTTCGATTGGAACGGTCCGCCGCCGGCCATCCAGCGCCGCTGGACGACGTCTCCCGCGGTCACCTCGATCATGGCGCCGACCGCGTGGCGATTGCCGATGCCCCGGCCCGCGGCATCCTTGCGCGTGTCGCGCGGCACGACGACCAGCCAGTCGGCGGCCGCGGCGTGGTCGTTGCGAATCACGCGAAGCGGTTCATGCAGCCCCGCGATCACGAGGTCGACGTCGCCGTCGAGGTCGAAGTCGGCAAACGCCGCCGTGCGATCGACATGGGGCTCGAGCTTCCACGCGCCGGCCTCGGCAAGCGCGTGGAAGCGCGCGCCGCGGCGCTCCATCAAGAGCGGCCGCTGCGCGTACTCCGAGTCCATCGAGGCGCGCGTCGCCTGCGGATAGACGTGCCCGTTCACAACCAGGAGATCCTCGTCCGCGTCGTGGTCGAAGTCGAAGAAGCCAGCGCCCCAGCCGACGTAGGGACGGCTCGGCGCGCCCACGCCGAACTGGTTCGTGCGGTCGTCGAAACTGCGCCCGTCGAGGTTCAGGTGCAGCGTGTTGGTGTCGCTCGAGAAGTTCGTGGTGAAGACATCCGGGCGGCCGTTTCCGTCGACATCGGCGACGGCGACGCCCATGGTGGCCTGCTCGAGCCCCTCGCCGTTCACGGCGATGCCGGAGCGAAGCCCGTCGTCGCGGAAGCGCCACGGCGACTCCTGCACGAAGAGATTGTTCGCCTGCGAGTCGTTGCCCACGTAGATGTCGGGCTTGCCGTCGCCCGTGAAGTCGAGGATCGAGAGATTGAGTCCGTAGCCGGGCTTCACGGCTGCGATTCCCGAGTCGGCGCTCCGGTCGATGAAGGTGCCGTCGCCGCGGTTCTCGTAGAGCGCGTCGGCTGCGGCCGCGTACCCGCGCGGGCCGGCGATGACGGGCACGCTCTTGAAGATCGACGGCGGCAGCGGCTTCGCCAGATCGAAGTCGAGGTAGTTGCAGACGTAGAGGTCGAGGTCGCCGTCGAGGTCGATGTCGGCGAAGGCGGCGCTGGTGCCCCACCGCGGATCGCCAACGCCCGCCTTCGCGGTGATGTCCTCGAAGGTGCCGTCGCCTCGGTTGCGAAGCAGGACATCGGGCCCGAAGCAGGCGATGAAGATGTCGTCGTGGCCGTCGCCGTCGACGTCGCCCACGGCGGCGCCGAAACTCCAGCGCCTGTGGGAAATGCCGCTTGCCGCCGTCACGTCGGTGAAGCGCAAGGCGCCGTCGTTCCGGAAGAGCCGGGCACCTGGCCCGCGCTCGGGGTCCGCACGCGTCGCGCCGTTCGGCACGAAGAGGTCGAGGTCGCCGTCGGCATCGAAGTCGATGAGCGCAAGCCCCCCGCCCTTCACCTCAAGCACCACGGACGACGGACTCGTCCCGCTGGTCGGCGTGAAGTCGAGCCCGGACGCGGCCGTGACGTCTGTGAAGCGAATCGACGATGGGGCCGGCGCGGCAGGTGGCTCGGCCTGTGCGCCACCCGCGAACGCGGCAAGCGCCAACGGAACAGCGCACACGCGCGCCGGCGCGAAGGGAAACTCGTTCACGGCTTCGACTCCGGCGTGGACGGGGGCGTGGACGGGGACTTCGTCTCTGGCTTGACGTCAGGCTTCGCGTCCGGCTGCTTCTCAGGCTTCGCGTCTGGCTGCTTCTCCGGCTTCACGTCTGGCTTCGCGTCTGGCTGCTTCTCCGGCTTCACGTCTGGCTTCGCGTCTGGCTGCTCTTCGCCCTGCTTTCGTCCGAGCGCCTGCAGGATGCGCTCCGCATTCGCGCGCGCGGCGTCGGCCGCCGCGGTCTTCCCCAGGCGGTCGCGCACGCGCGCAAGCTTCGACCACGTCTCGTGCTGCACCGGACTTGCCTTCACCGAGCGCTCGAGCAGTTCCTCGGCCTTCTCCACGTTCCCGCGCCGAAGCGCCACATCCGACATGCGGGTGAGCACCTTCGCCTCGTTCGCCTTCTTCGGCTCGCGCTCGCGGTTGAAGTTCGTGAGCGCCGACTCGAAGAGTTTGTCCGCGTCGTCAAGTCGATCCTCGGCAAGTGCAATGAGCCCGAGTCCGAACGTGCTGTCGGGTTCGTCGGGCACCTGCTTCAGGTGTCGCTCGAAGGCCGTGCGCGCGCACGCGAGGTCGCCAAGGTGATAGCAGCACCAGCCGAGGAAATGCGCGGCGTGCTTTCGCTCGGGAAACGGCTGGCTCGAGTCGCGCGCGCGCTCGAGAAATCCGCGCGCCTCCTCGTAGCGCTTCGACTTCGACAGCGCGATGCCCAGGATGGCCGCGGCGCGATCGACGCCCGGGCTCTCGACCAGCACGGCGCGCGCCGCGATCACCGCCGGCTCGAACGCACCGCGCGAAAGCATGGTGACCGCGGTGTCGAGGCGCGGGTCGTCGGGAAACGACGCCACCACCTCTTCGCGGACAGCGCCCGGGGGCGTCGCCTCCGCACCGGCAGGCTGCACTTGCGCCGACGAAACCGGCACGAACGTCACGCAACGCGCGGCGCAGAGCATCGACGTCACGAACAGGGCACGGCGTCGATTGGCGCGGCGATTTGCGCAGGGCATCGCGCCACTATAAGACCCCCACTCGCGCCCCTCGCCCGGGTTCCCGGAGGTTCCGGGGGCGACGCGCTGCGGCCAGCACCCCGCCCGGGCGGACCGCGAACCGTCCGAGACTCTTCCGCGAACGCCGAAACTTCGCCATTCCTCCTGAATGTCGCGGTCGCCTCTTCCGTTCCGGCGATCGGCGGATAACTTGAATCCGTGGGAGGGTTTGCGGTTCCGAATCGTCACCTTCACCCCGGCCGACGATCGGCCGCCGTCTTGCCCAGGTTCCCGGGTTTCCGATCCAGCCGGAACCTTTGCCGCGGTCGCCCGAATCGATCCCCTCAGCACATCGTCTCGCACAGCCCGCGCAACGAGCCGTCCGACTCCCTCAGGTACCGTCCATGCCGCAGATCAGCATCCGACTCGTCGCCGCCGCCGCGCTGCTTGCACCGACTCTCTCCGCCCTTGCCGACGGACCAGCGCTTCAGCCGCGCGCGGGCGCGCCGCTCAACGGTCTCACTCCCCTCGAGGCTTCGCTCTTCGCCCAAGGCCGCGTCGACTACGGCACCCCGTTCCCCACCGTGGCGGGCCTGGGGCCCATCATGAACAAGTCCAACTGCAAGTCGTGCCACATCAACCCGGTGGGAGGTTGGGGCTCGATCTCGGTCACCCGCTTCGGCATGGAGGAGAAGGGCGAGTTCTATCCGCTCGAGGAACTCGGCGGTTCGCTGCTGCAGGCAATCGCCATCACCGACATCTGCCGCGAGACGCTGCCCGAGGAAGCCACCGTCACCGCCACGCGCGTCACGAACTCGTCGATGGCATTCGGCCTGATCGAAGCGCTCTCCGACGGCTCGATCGCAGCGAACGAGGATCCAGACGATGCGAACAACGACGGCATCTCCGGGCGCGTGCACTGGGTGCTGCCGCTCGAATCGTCGCCCTCGGCGCCGCTGCGCGCCGGCCGCTTCGGCTGGAAGGCGCAGGTGGCCACCGTGCTCAGCTTCTCCGCCGACGCGACCCGCAACGAACTCGGCATCACGAATAAGCTGATTCCCACGGAAAGCGCGCCGAATGGCGACGCGGCGCTCCTTGCCTCCTGCGACACCGTGGCCGATCCGGAAGACGTGCCGAACGCTTCGGGCTTCACGTTCATCGAGCGCGTCACCCACTTCCAGCGCTACCTCGCCGAGCCGCCGCAGACGCCGAGGTCCGGCATGTCCGGCGAGAACGTCTTCAACGCGATCGGCTGCAACAAGTGCCACATCGCCGAGTGGACGACGCCGAGCACGAAGACGCTCGAGGCCGCGATCCGCAACAAGACGATCCGCCCGTACTCCGATTTCCTCGTGCACGACATGGGCCTCCTCGGCGACGGCGTGCAGGAAGGCGACGCCAACGAGAGCGAGATGCGCACGCCGACCCTGTGGAACCTCCGCACCCGCGACCCCATGCTGCACGACGGCTCCGCGGCCGGCGGCACGTTCGAGTCGCGCGTGACGACCGCGATCGGCGCGCACGGACCGCTTGGCGAAGGCGCTGCCTCCGCGGCCGCCTTCGCGGCGCTCGGCGCAGGCGACCGCGCCAAGCTGATCGCGTTCCTCGATTCGCTGGGCCGGCTTGAGTTCGACTTCGACGGCGACGGCATGGTCGACATCTTCGACCTCGAGATCATGGCCGACTGCCGAACGGCTTCCGGCGTGACGCCCGACGACCACTGCGCGATCGGCGACCTCAACCAGGATGGCGACGTCGACACCGCCGACTTCGCGGGATTCGTGCAGGCCTTCATCCGCGATGGCCACCCCGCCCCCGGCGACTGCGACGGCGACGGCATCAACGACCTGCTCGAGATCTTCAACGGCGCGCCCGACAAGAACCGCGACGGCGTGCCCGACACCTGCCCGAACTGCGCCGGCGACCTCGACGGCAACGGCGAAGTCGACTCGGGCGACCTCGGCATGCTCCTCTCGGCGTGGGGTTCGCCGCTCTTCGACCTCGACGGAAGCGGCGAGACCGACTCGGGCGACCTCGGAATCGTGCTTTCCGGCTGGGGCCCCTGCCCCTGAGCGCGCGAACGTGACCCCCGGCCCGCTACCTTGATGCGGCCGACGACAGCAGACTTCAGGAACGAAGACTCGACGACCCACGAAGCCGGCATTCGCCGGCAACGAACGCTGGAGCCCCCTCTCGATGCAGTCCCCCGCAGCAGCCACCCTCGCCACGCGATCGACTTCCCTCGCTTCCGTCGTGGCCATCGCGGCGCTCGCAGCGCCGCTCTCCGCACACGCGCAGTGGGTGAACTACGTCAACGAGACCGGCAGCCGCCTCAACGCCGCCGCCAGCCTCATCGGCCGCGACAACCTCGAGAAGGACTTCGCGGTCGCCGACTTCGACAAGGACGGCGATTTCGACGTCGTCTGCATGCGCAAGTTCCCCGGCTCGATCCAGGGTGGCTTCCGCGACATCCTCTTCATGAACGAGAACGGCGTGCTGGTCGACCGCACCACCGAGTTCGGCTCGGCGTCCGACGCCTCCGGCTCGCAGGGCATGCTCGACGCCTGCAACGACCGCGATGTGAAGGCCGTCGACGTCGACAACGACGGCTGGCTTGACCTCGTGACCGCCACCACGATGAGCGACCACGTCTCGACCATGCTCGGTCAGCCGCGCGTCTACCGGAATCTCGGCAACAACACGAGCGGCCAGTGGCAGGGCTTCCGCTTCGAGGATGCGCGCATCCCGCAGCTCTTCGCGGAAAACGGCGCGGTCGCCAACCCCCGCTTCTGCGACTCCGCGATCGGCGACTTCACCGGCGACGGCTTCGTCGACATCTTCTACACCGACTACGACACGCCTGAGACCAGCGGCACCATCTGCATCGACATCAACTCCGACGGCGACACCGCCGACGCGGGCGAGTGCCAGCAGAGCCCCGCGGAAGTCGCGAACAACGACTACCAGAACAAGTTCCTCATCAACCAGGGCGCCGCGAATCCCGGCTTCTTCATCGACACCACCACGACGCGCATGACGGCGACGCAGCTCTCGTCGGCCTTCGGCAACGCGGCGCTCGCGGCCGACATGAACGGCGACGGCAAGCTCGACATCGTGCGCGTGAACACGCTCGGCGGCTCCCAGGATGTCGCCGGCATCTACTCGCGGCCCGATGGCCTCGGCACGTCGTTCCTCGGCCCCGACAGCATGGTGGGCGGCGCGCCGTACAACATCGACTCGG
>Ga0068872_10004427_pt1 | contig 10675 bp, 7 predicted proteins | sample NOAtaG_7_FD_66441 | JGI IMG/M metagenome (GOLD analysis project Ga0068872, IMG submission 66441) | Freshwater lake microbial communities from Lake Erie, under a cyanobacterial bloom - NOAA_Erie_Diel1S_2200h metaG | ecosystem: Environmental > Aquatic > Freshwater > Lake | place: USA: Ohio, Lake...
ATTGCAAGTTAATTTCATTCAATAATTATTTACCGCAAAAATTTACATTGTCATGACACTGTTATGACCATTTTAGTAATACATGCTAGTTTTACAAACTTCTTTGCACAATGCCGTTTTATTTTGAGTTGTTTTTGAAGCAACTTTACAAATTAAAATGTGTAACATGGAATCAACAAGTAATTTTATAAAACTCGGTAAATATACTTTGAGTTATGATGCGGTTAAAAAAGCAATGTTAGGTATTTATGATCTTAGTAATGAGATCAAACAATTAACCATTAAAACAATTCCCGTAAATGCTTCGTGCAGTCAACTCATTATTCTTGTAGAACTTTGCAGCAAGAATCTTTGTAATAGCGTTATGGAAAAAAAGGTTTTCTATGAATTTATTAGCGCTCTTAAAAAGGAAGGACAGTATTATAAGGAGTTCTTTAAAGAATTAGACTCAGAACTCTTTCCTGAAATAAAACTCGTTTACAAACCCGAGGGAAGCTTATGATCCCCAATTCATAAGGTCTAATCCAATATCCTTACGGTAATATTTACCATCGTAATGAACTTGCTGAGCAGCTTTCATGCTCTTATCAACTGCCCCTTTTATATTATTACTGAATGAAGTGATCGCAAATACACGTCCACCATTTGTAAGTACATCATCTCCTTTCAATTTTGTTCCTGAGTGAAAAACTTGAGATTCCTTGATGCTTTCTAATCCTTGAATTATCTTTCCTTTTTCATACTCTTCAGGATACCCACCACTTACTAAAACCACGGTTGTTGCTATCTCATTGATCACGTCGAAGGTCTTTTCGTGAAGGTTTTGTTTTGCCACTCCTTCCAATAGATCTAATAGATCTGATTTAATTCTAGGAATTACAACTTCCGTTTCCGGATCGCCCATGCGGCAATTGTACTCTATCACATATGGTTCGCCATTGCAATTCATCAACCCAATAAATACAAAGCCACGGTAATCAATACCTTCGCTTCTTAATCCGTTGATGGTTGGAACAACAACTCTCTCTTCCACCTTTTTAATAAAGGCAGCATCAGCAAATGGCACTGGACTTACAGCACCCATTCCTCCAGTATTTAAACCGGTATCGCCTTCACCAATGCGTTTATAATCTTTTGCCGCAGGTAATATCTTATAGCTTTTACCGTCGGTTAAAACAAATACCGATAATTCTATACCGTGTAAAAATTCTTCAATGACCACCGTTGCGCTGGCATTTCCAAATTTTGCGTCTAGCAACATATTCTTAAGTTCAACTTTTGCTTCAGCAATATCATTTAATATTAAAACCCCTTTTCCGGCTGCTAAACCATCTGCCTTTAAAACATAAGGAGCTTTAAGCGTTTCTAAAAATCTGTAGCCTTCTTCTAGATTATTTTTTGTGAAACTTTTATAACGCGCTGTAGGAATGTTGTATTTCTCCATTAAGCGTTTGCTAAATTCTTTACTTCCTTCAATTAAAGCTCCATCTTTTTTTGGACCAATAACAGCCACATCTTTTAATACCTCATCATTTAAAAAGAAATCGTGAATACCATTTACAAGAGGGTCCTCAGGACCAACCAACACAATATCAATACCTTTTTCCCAAACCAATTTTTTAATGCCCTCAAAATCGTTCACTTGAATATCAACATTAGTGCCGCATAAAGCAGTACCTGCATTTCCCGGTGCAATAAATAAATTCTCAAGTCTCTTGCTTTGCGCTATTTTCCATGCGAAAGCATGCTCTCGTCCTCCCGATCCTAATATTAATACATTCATAATTTAAAAGAGTAAAAGTAAGATTTTTGAAGAGGTATTTAACCACGAAAGTCACTAAATTTTTACACGAAAGCCACGAAATCTGTAAACAATTACGAGTTCTTTAGAGGGCAGAAGTAAAATAAAAAATCCCCGAGAAGTGGGGAAGCAATATTGACGTTGGTTCTAAAAATTAGATTTTTTTAGGCAAACGAGTTTTTAAAAGCGGAGTTTACTAAGTTAAATGAGCATTTTAAAAATGACGTTTAACGACAAAAAATCTACTTTTTAGAATCAACCTTGATTAAAACTTGCGTTTGTGAAACACTTTATTTCCTCTAACTCTCTTGTTTGAACGATCGCTGTTTTGTTTGGTGAGGATGCCATCTCTTTGCCTTTTACCTTTTGTTCTATAGCGTGTAAAAATGAATTTCTGCTCTTTATTCATTTTTTTAGAGCTAGGAGTTGGTCTATACACCCAAGCCCCACCTTTACGGCTTTTTCCACGTCTGCCTCCTCTGGCAAAAGCATCAGCATTACCTGCACTTTTACCATTTCTAAATTTAGAACTGCCTTTTCTCTGGTTGCGATGTTCACGTTTTCTTCCCCCTGTTTGAGAATAAACGCTAGATAGAAGACCGGTAAAGATCAATAAGGTTAATATAAGGACTAGTCTCTTCAATCTAATAAAAATACAAAAACGATTTGTAACCTGCAAGAAAGCACAAAAAAAGGGCTTTTGACCTGGGTTTGAGGCCTAGATATCAACAAAAGAAGGGGCTTGCCTGTGAATTATTACGATTTAGATGCCTTTAAATTCCTTTTTGAGGTAGAAGGCAGTACTGTTCTTTTTTTCTTTAATGAACTGCTCAGGCGTTCCTTGAAATAATATCTCTCCACCATTTTTTCCGCCTTCTGGACCAAGATCTACTATCCAATCGGCCATTTTAATGATATCCATATTGTGCTCTATAACCAAAACGGTATTTCCACTTTCTACTAAGCGATTCAATACATCTAATAAAATTCGGATGTCTTCAAAGTGCAAGCCTGTAGTTGGTTCATCTAAAATGTAAAATGTGTTGCCTGTATCTTTTTTACTCAGTTCTGTAGCTAATTTCACACGTTGTGCTTCACCTCCACTTAATGTTGTTGCTTGCTGCCCAAGAGTTATATAACCTAAACCAACATCATTTAATGTTTTTAAATGGCGAAAGATAGATGGAATATGCTGGAAGAATTCACAAGACTGCTCGATCGTCATGTTTAACACATCACTGATCGATTTTCCTTTATAACGTACCTCCAAAGTCTCGCGATTATAACGTTTAGAATTACAATCATCACAATTCACATAAACATTAGGTAAAAAGTTCATTTCAATTGTTTTTATTCCGGCACCACCGCAAGCTTCACAACGACCACCTTTTACATTGAAAGAAAATCTTCCCGGCTGATAGCCTCTGATCTTTGCTTCAGGAATTTCGGCGAATAATCTTCGGATCTCATCAAATACTTTTGTATACGTTGCGGGATTACTTCGCGGCGTTCTTCCAATTGGGCTTTGATCAATATCAATTACTTTATCAATATTATCGATACCTGAAATAGATTTATAAGGCAGTGGCTTTTTTTCTGATTTATAAAAATGGGCAGAAAGTATTGGATACAACGTTTCATTGATCAAGGTACTTTTTCCACTTCCGCTCACGCCTGTTACTACAATAAAATTACCAAGAGGAATATCTAACGACACATTCTTTAAATTATTCCCTGTTGCATTCTTTAAACTAATTTTTTTACCATTGCCCTTACGGCGTTGTTTTGGTATAGCAATTTCTTTTTTACCATTGATATATTGAGCAGTAACGGTATTTAGCTTTAGCATATCTTTTGGTGTAGCTGCTGCAACCAACCTTCCTCCGTGAACTCCGGCACCCGGACCAATATCTATCACATAATCGCTTTCAACGATCATATCCTTGTCGTGTTCAACAACAATGATAGAATTACCGATATCGCGCAAATTTTTGAGCGCTGTTATCAGTCGTTCATTATCGCGCTGATGTAATCCAATACTAGGCTCATCTAAAATATAAAGTACGCCAACCAATTGAGAACCGATCTGCGTAGCTAATCGAATACGCTGAGCTTCTCCTCCACTCAAACTTCTTGAAGAACGATTGAGCGTTACATAACTTAATCCTACTTCTAATAAAAAACCAATACGTGATCGTATTTCCTTTAAAACCTCTTTGGCAATAACGTTTTGTTGTTTACCTAACTTCTTTTCTACATTCTCAAACCACTCGGCCAAAAAAACAATATCCATATTAGAAAGCTCAGCGATATTTTTATCGGCGATCTTAAAATAGAGAGCTTCTTTTTTTAATCGTGTACCATCACATTGCGTGCATTTTACTTTGTTGGTAAAACCTTCTACCCAGCGTGAAATGGCAGGGCTATCATCTTCATCCGCTTGCTTAGAAATAAAATTTGCGATGCCTTCAAACGTTGAATTATATTCGCCGGTATCAGTAACCACATGTATCAATTCCTCCGTTCCATATAGCAAAACACCAACGGCTTCTTCCGATAATTCTTCAAAAGGCATATCCAGATCAAAATCAAAGCGCTTACCAATAGCTTCCATTTGCGTGAAGATCCAATTCTTTTTAAAAGGACCAATAGGTGCAATAGCTCCTTTTTTGATAGAGAGTTTTGCATTGGGCACAATTTTTTTAATATCGATCTCCGAAACTTCGCCTAAGCCATTACACTTTGAGCAAGCGCCATAAGGTGAATTGAATGAAAATGAATTTGGAGCAGGTTCATCGTAAGAAATTCCAGAACTCGGGCACATCAATGAACGACTAAAGAAACGCACCTTTGAAATTGGGGCTTTTGTAGTTTTCCCTGTCTTCTTTTTTTCTGAAAGATCTGCCTCTTGAACCATAATGGTTCCCTTGCCTTGTTTCATGGCCGTTTGCAGAGATTGATACAAGCGTGAACGAATGTCTTTTGTGATCTCTAAACGATCGATCACTAATTCAATATCATGGATCTTATAGCGATCAACCTGCATTTTTGCAACAATATCTTTTACCTCACCATCCACGCGTATTTTTGTAAATCCTTTTTTACGCACATCTTCAAATAACTCTCGGTAATGACCCTTTCGCCCTTTTACAATTGGGGCTAATAATAAAATATGTTTGTCTTTATATTCCTCTTGGATCAGATCAACAATTTGATCGTCGCTGTAACGCACCATTTTCTCACCGGTAACATACGAGTAGCCTTCTCCTGCGCGCGCAAATAATAAGCGAATGAAATCATAGATCTCGGTAATTGTGCCAACAGTTGAACGTGGATTTTTATTCACCGTTTTTTGTTCGATGGAGATTACAGGGCTTAAACCTGTGATCTTATCTACATCCGGTCTTTCAAGAGTTCCTAAAAACTGACGCGCATAGGATGAGAAACTTTCTATATAGCGACGTTGTCCTTCAGCATAAATAGTATCAAATGCTAAAGATGATTTTCCACTTCCGCTTAAGCCGGTTATGCAAACCAATTTATTTCGTGGAATGGTTAATGTGAGATCTTTAAGATTATTAGCACGTGCGCCGATCACTTCGATCACTTCATCATCGAACAACTCCTCTTCTTCTCTTAGTTCAGTTTCAAATTCAGCCTTAGCCATTTTAGCACTCCAATTGGATGAACAAAGTTAAAGAAACTTTAAGATCAAAACCTTTAAATAATGATAAGAAATTGAGATTGTTAATTAATCTTTGGCAACAAAGTGTCAGCCTTTGGAAGTTCAATAGCTTCGGCTTCTTCCCTATCATACATGTAGCCATCTTCAGAAATAAGATCAAGATAATACATGGAATAATCTTTTTTAAGATTCTTTGGGATCTTCAATTTATAAACGAGGCCATCGGGATTATGCAGAGTACCTTTCACCAACCAAGAATTCATTAATTTAATTTGCGTTTTGTTGCATTTAAGATGTTTTGCCAGATAGCTAAGGTCGGTTATACTAGAGTCAATACTGATGATCTTAACGGGAATTTTAGAGTAATACTTTACTTTTCCGCGTTTAATGCCAAAATGTTTAGGACTAGAGAGAAGTGTTTTATAAGCCATCAATCGATAAACAAACTCGCCGGTTTGTTGATTCAATAAAAGATCATAATAATTATTTGTTTTTTGATCTTTCAGCGCTCTTTCAATGCCTCCCATGCCTAAATTATATGCGGCGGCTGAGAGGGTCCAATTATTGAAACGTTTATGGGCATCCTTAAAGAATTTACAGGCTGCGTGAGTTGATTTTTCAACATCTAATCGCTCATCCACTTCATCATTCACAATGAGTCCATAACTCCGTGCCGCAGAAGGCATCAACTGCCAAAACCCTACAGCCCCTGCAGGCGAAACTTGATTGGATAAATGGCTTTCGATCACTGCAATGTATTTAATATCATCAGGAACACCTTCTTGTTTTAGGATCGGTTCAATATAAGGAAACCATTTTGCCACCTTATTGAAGAGGATAGCAGAGTTATTCTTCCAATATTTATTCGTGAAGAATTCGCCTTCGAGGTTTGTTCTTATCTCATAATTATCTACCGGAATAGGTTCGTCACAAAACCTCAAGTTTGAAGGGATATTTAATCCAAAAACTTTGAAGTTATTATTCTCATAGGCCACATCACTACGATTAGGGCTCTTTAGAAAGGCGATCTCAAGGAAATAAAAGGTTAGGAAGAGCGCGAGGAACAACACGATCTTGAAAGCATTCTCCTTTATCTGGCACAAAACACTCACGTTCTTTTCTTTATAATAGTATTAAGATACAAAATCAAAAACACTATTACAACAAAAATAAGAGCAAAATACAACAAGTTATAAGTGAATTTAAAAACAAGGTTATAGGCTAGAACACAGGCTATTACTGAGATTAAGAGGTATAGCATGGCAATTTTTTTTTCGGTAAGGCCTCTGAAATATAAATGATGTGTGGTATGATCCTTACCGCCAATGAATGGCGAATTTCCTTTTGCAATTCGATTAATAAAAACAGTTGTGGTATCTATTATTGGTAAAAGAAACACTAAAAGTACAAGTGAAATATTCTCTAACTCTCCATGATATAAGCCAAATGGCAAACCGTTGTTCCAACACACTTCTATCCCTATGGCAGCTAAGAAAAGACCGATGAACTGACTGCCCGAATCACCCATATACATTTTTGATGGGTGAAAATTATACACTAAAAAACCAACTACAGCTCCTAAAAGACAAACATTAAAAATTGTAATGTATGAATTAGTGATCTTTAGTGACACTGTTACAGCAATAAAAAAACCGGTTATAACAACGGTGATGATGCCTGTGATACCATCCATGTTGTCAAGCAGATTAAATGAATTCATCATGCCAATGATCCAAAAAACTGTTAAGCCATAATTAAGGAGTAAATTCTCAAACAAGCGAATATGAATACCTGAATACACCAATATCAAAGAGCAAATGATCTGGGTAATTAGTTTTAGTAATGGCTGGGTATTAAAGGCGTCATCGGCTAAACCCATTAAAAATGCAAGGGAAGATGCCAATAAAAATCCAAAAACCGACCAACGTATGGAACCGAAATCGGGATTGACGAGTGCTAAAAAAATAAAAGAAAAGAGGAAGCAGAGATAAAATGAAATTCCACCTAAGGAAGGTTTGTGCTGCGGATCCCAGCGTATCTCAGCATTTGCGCGAGTACGAATACCTAAGGTTCGAGCAAACTTAAGTAGAATGTAATTAATAAGAAGTGAGATAACAAAACTAAAGAAAACTAAAGAAATGAGTGTGAGATGCGTATTTGAAAGGGAGGACATTTAGAATTGCGAAATAAGATCCTTTAGTTTTTTTCCTTCTTTATCTTTATCAGACAATAACGGTTCTGTTTTTAGATCCCAATTGATCCCAATTTCAGGATCATTCCACAACACACAATCTTCAGATGCTTTGCTGTAATAATTAGTGCATTTGTATGAAAAAATAGTATTATCCTCAAGAGTTAAAAATCCATGCGCAAACCCCGGCGGAATGTACATCATCCACTTATTAGCTTGCGTTAGTTCTAATCCAAAATATTTACCGTAGGTAGGAGAACCCTTTCTAATATCTACTGCCACATCATAAACTGAACCGGTGATCACTCGCACAAGTTTTCCTTGGGCATAAGGTGGGTTTTGAAAATGCAATCCTCTTAGAACACCTTTTTGCGAAAGTGATTGATTATCCTGAACAAAATTCAAATTCAAACCTGCCTTTTCGAACACGGCATTATTATAGCTCTCGAAAAAATAACCACGTGGATCTTCAAAAACACGGGGCTTAATAACAAACAATCCCTTAATGTACGATTCTGTAATTTCCATTTATTTCTTACTTTTTTTCTTTTTCTTTTTAGACTCTGCATCATCGGTATAATACCCTGTTCCATAACCGTAACCATAGGTATATCCATAATTATAACCATAACTCTTACGGGTCATGTCCACATCATTTATAACGGCAGTTATACGTGTAATTTGATTTTCAGTCTTTAATCTTACTAAATTTTGAATGAAATGCTTATCAGAATATTCTGCTCTTAACACGTATATTGGATAATCAGATTTACGCAAGGTTTCAATTCCATCTGTTACTAAACCAACCGGTGCATTATCTATCACAACATAATCAAATTGTTTTTGTAATTCTGCGATCACTTTATTTAAAGCGTCGCTTAATATTAGCTCAGAAGGATTTGGAGGGGTTGGGCCCGCCGTAATGAATTTTAAATTTTCTAAGGAACTATCATTAAAGCAGTCTTCGATCTTATATTCTCCTGTTAAAAGATTACTCATACCAATATCGTTCTTCACACCAAAGCCTTTATGGATCTTAGGTTTACGCATATCAAGATCGATCAGTACTACTTTTTTTCCTGTAAAAGCAAAGATACCTGCAATGTTTATCGCAATGAATGTTTTACCCTCGCCGCTGATGGTTGAACTAATAGAGATAAGTTTGCTTCCGGGGGTATTATCAATAAATGAGAGATTGGTACGTATCGTTCTAAACGCTTCTGAGATGATTGATTTTGGATTTTTATCTACGATAAGTTGCGAAATTGGTATCTGACTTTCATACTTAGGAACAACACCAATAAGAGAGACGCCCTGATTTGCAAATTTCATTACATCGTGAATAGCGTAGATCTTATTATGAGAAAAATAAACAATGATCAAAATGATGAGGATGACAAGGATGGTAAGAATGACTGTAATTATGATCGTATCGCGAGAGCTTGGGAATACCTTACCTCCAGAACCAATAGCTTTTTCTAAGATGATATTTTTTGTTACATATCCTGCCTTGGAGATCGAGAACTCAGTCTTCTTTTCCAATAACATGGTATAATACTTTTCATTGATCGTGTATAGCCTATTTAAACGAGAAAGCTCAATATCATCTTCAGGTGAGGCGCCGCCCATCTTACTTCTATAATCTGTTGATTTCTCGAGTAAACTTTTATACTTTGATTTATAGCGTAGTTTTACTGCGTCTAAGCTTTCTAATAACAGTTTCTTTTGTATCTCAAGTTGGTAATTTATTTGTTTGATGTTTTCCGAATTTGGGGTAACCATGTACAAAAGATCTTCCTTAGCGGCAAGTAATTTCTGAATGCTTTGGATCACATCCTTTACCATATTCTCATAATCTGTTCCTGAGATGATGGAGATCAGATTGTAGATATCAATATTCTTGTTCTTATTGATGTTTGACTGAACCTCTTCAATGATCTTCTCTTCCATTTCTACCTTGAGAAGTTGCTCTTCTATACTAGAAGCCCTTAGAATGTCTGAAGTGATCTTTTGAGAATTATTATCAATATTTTTATCTTGCTTAAAAACTTTAAGATCCTTTTCAGTCTCCCTAAGGTCATCATAAACTAAACCAAGTTGTTTATCAATAAAACTTAAGATGTTTCTAGAACTCTCACTTTTGCGCTCCACATCGTAACTTAAAAACTCTACGGAGAGATTATTCACAACATCCGTTACTTTTTGAGGATTGATGTCTTTAACTTTGATCAGAATAGTTTTTGCAAGTTCGTTCACAACCTTTACCTCCAGCTTTCCTTGCAATTCAGCTGTAACTGCGTCAATATCCCTCACAAGCATGTATAATGCTTTGTTGCCGGTAATGGTCTTTTTTATAACCTCATTAGTTAACTTTGAATTCAAGAAAATATTTACATCAAAATCATTCGTGCGCAACCATTCATTGATCTTGAACTTTCGTGAGGTTGAACCGTATTTTATAACTCCCCCACTTAATTGCTCATTAAATTCAACGTAAATTTTCTGTCCTTTTAAACTTTGATTTTTAAGATTGATCTGCGCAAGAAACGGTGAGGATAAATAAAGTTCAAAGTTCTTGAAGGTGCCTTCGCTGTAATAGGTCAAACTCAGATCCAGTTTTTCAACAATACGTTTTAAAAAAACTTTAGAATGGATCTGTTCAATAGCCTCTGCAAGTATATTCTCACTTTCACCAATTCCTTCTAAGCGCAAAACTTGGTCCGTCTTGTTATCATTTATCTGTAATAGTACTCTTGATTCGTATACAGGTTGGCTATATCTTAAGTACAAGAATGCCAGCGTACCACTAACGATAAATAAAGCAACAAATAGCCATTTAAATTTTTTCACTAAATGAAGCAGCAAACTAAGATCAAGCGCAGAGTTTAGTTTTGCTTCTGCATCCTTTACAAAATCATTTTTATTTAAACCAACGTGATACGACATTAGCGGGTTAAGATTGAGTAAAGGATAAGGAATGTTGTTAAAAGGGTTAACA
>Ga0068872_10004435_pt1 | contig 10662 bp, 12 predicted proteins | sample NOAtaG_7_FD_66441 | JGI IMG/M metagenome (GOLD analysis project Ga0068872, IMG submission 66441) | Freshwater lake microbial communities from Lake Erie, under a cyanobacterial bloom - NOAA_Erie_Diel1S_2200h metaG | ecosystem: Environmental > Aquatic > Freshwater > Lake | place: USA: Ohio, Lake...
GCCTGCAACAAATATGGATGACTCACGGTCAAATGCCTGTCCTGTTGTTGCTGTAGAACCAAGAGTTCCTGCGGAAGGAACAACTTTGCCTTCTAATACAAAACCTGCTGTAAGTCCACCACCCAGGTCCTCTGTTCCACGAAAACCCAAACGGCTGGTAGCCAGGATGCCATCAGTGGCGCGGGTCAAACTAGCGGCACCGGTGTTGTAGTTCTGTACACCTGTGTCGATAACACCGTACACTGTGACATTTTGTGCAGATACTGTGGTAGCACCGGCCAAAAGTACTGCTGTTAGTAGTTTTTTCATTGTATTTCCTTATAAGGTTAATGATAGGGTTGCCCCAGTCAACTAGTATGTATGCCTGTTTTAACTGCACCGCAAAAAAAAGGTAACCCTTAGGTTACCTTTTGTTCTACAGATTCTACTGCTAAAGCACGGGCTAGGGACAGCCTAAATTTGATGTAATCTGCGTGGGATTGGATCAACCCCTGCGATCTTGCAATTTTAGGCTTTTTATAACCCTGATGGATATCCAAATACTGAATTAGATCTCCACCGCCATCTTCCAAATCTGCGGGCTTGAACTTGACAACAACTCTGCCGCCCCAGACCCGAGATCTGGCTCTTACTTTTTTGCTTCAGCTTTCTTTTCGTCTTTCTTGGCAGCAGGAGCAGCAGGCTTGGCTTCCTCTTTCTTAGCAGGAGCAGCAGCAGCGGCAGGAGCAGCTTTCTTTTCATCTTTCTTTGCAGGGGCCGGAGCCTGAGCAAAAGCAGAAACGGCAAACAACGATGCAACAGCGATAACGACTGATTTCATGATAATACCTTTCTTTGGTTAAGTTATGCAGGGTTTCTATCCCTACACTTATTTAACGCCTTAGACACGCTACAGTTGACAAAAAAGGCTGCCGAAGCAGCCTTTTTGGAAGTTCTGTTTCTTGGGCTTCCACCCTCAGCAGGCCTTAAGCGGCCATTGCGTAAACGTCGTCGTTGGCGTTTATAGGTTTTGCTTGATTTACGGTCATCGCCTACCGTGTAGATCCTGTTCATACTTTTTGTCACGTCGAAACCAAGTCACCCCCATCAAAAGCATACTGCCTACACTCACTTACGATTGGCGTAACCAGCGGTAGTATAGAACCTGCTCATGCGTTCTTACAATATGCTTTTGGTGGAGGTGTCGGGAATCGAACCCGAGTCCGCAACACCTTTCTGTCAAGGCATTAAACTACAATTCTTCACTGCTACTATTCTGTGCCAACCAATCTTGTGCTTCTTGCTCAGAGTTGAAATAAGGCCCAATCACACGATTTTCTTGGTCGACCCAAAAATAAGTGTGCGTGGGCAAGCCAGCATCACGATACTTGACTAGTTGCATCATCTTTGAACCAATGTTGCATGGACTCTAGACTTTGTGTAATTTTGTCCTGATTTGCTGGATTGTCTTTGTCTCGCTCGGGCGGCAATGGACCGCATCCAAGTCTATCCCATTCTGTTTTGCTAAAATAATATTCTGGCACAGGTTTCATATGACTATTTAGTTTTGCGCTTGCGGAAATCGTAGAGTTTATGATAACCCATTGCATAGCAGGCACAGTGCTGGCCCAGTATTTTTCGGGCTAGCCACAGTCTAAATTTTGTCAGCACGGTCACTAGTACAACTGTCATTCCAAGTTTCTTGGGCTTGACGTTGCCATTCTTTAAATTGATAATCAGATAATTTTTCCTGGTAGTCAGATTCTGAAAGATTGTGCCAACCAATACAGAATCCTGTGGGACTACGGCCGCACCCACATTTACCAAAGTCTTCGTTGTTTTCTTTAACTCGTACCTGCATTCAACAATCCTTATCTGGGTGCAAAGTCCTGTTGCAGTTTGATATTGTCAGTAAACTCTTTTTTCACAGCAGGATCTGTGCGGAACGCACCATGCAGAACTGTGGTTTGTGTAAGGCTAGAATGGGCCATGATGCCACGATTCTCACAGCAACCGTGTGTGGCCTGTATGTAAACACCCACATCCTTTGAATCGGTGGCTTTCATAATCTCTCTGGCAATATCGTTGCACAGTTCTTCTTGCAGTGTGCCACGGCGGCTACACCATTGTGCGATGCGTGTGTACTTAGAAAGTCCGATCAGTTTCTGTGCCGCAAGGATGCCAATATAGGCCACACCTGTCACAGGTTGGTGATGATGGCTGCACATACTGCGAATCTCTGACCGCACTACCAACATACCTTCATAACGATCCGCAGAGTCATTGGGAAACGCAGTACAGTCAGGAGCAGGATCATAGCGTCCGGCCATGATCTCATTGAAGTACATCTTGGCCAGGCGTCGCGCTGTGCCTCGACTGTTGGGATCAGTTTCGCGATCGATCAACAAACTGTCTAGCACCTGTTCAAATGCCGCAGTGGTTTCATTGATCAGGCGCTCGCGATCACTCCAATGGATATAGTCAGAGATGTTGTCTCCGGCCCAGAATCTTTTGCCATCGGACTGCATCTTTTCTCTCAGTGCTTGTGCTAGGGTTTTTTCACTCATACTTTGTATTATACACTTTCTTTGATGTTTTCGCAATAGTTTTGGTGATACCATTCATACGCTGATTCGATTATGGTATCTAGGTCGCTGTAGCGTGGCACCCAGCCCAGTAGTTTTCGGGCTCGGCTGTTGCTGGCTACCAATCTAGCAGGATCACCGGCTCGCCGATGATCTACCATGAGATCAAATGCACCATACTTTTCCATCACAGATTGGATGATTTCCCGGTTGCTGATCCCTTGTGCTGTGCCAAGATTAAACACATGATGTCCGGGACAGCGATCAAGATAATCCAAGGCCAAGATGTGTGCTTGTGCTATGTCCCAGACGTGTACATAATCTCTGATGCAGGTTCCGTCGGGTGTGTCATAGTCCTGACCATACAAGGTAAACAGTTCGTGTGCAAGATAGCTTTCCAGTATTCTTGCGATTATGTGGCTAGCGCCCCAGGGCTGTCCCAGATCATGATCATTGGGTTCGGCACCGGCTGCATTGAAATATCTAAAACATACCGAGTCCAGACCATATGCGCGGTTGTAATCTGCCAGCATATTTTCTATGGCAACTTTGGTATTGCCATAGGCATTGATGGGAGCCACCGGTTCAGTTTCTTCGATGGGCACGTTTTCATTGTTGCCATATACCGCTGCTGTGCTACTGAATAGTACTCGAGGAGGCTGTTTGATACGGCGCAACACACTCAATAGACTGTGGGTTTTCACCACATTGTTGAGATAAAAACGATCAGGATCAGTCACGCTGTGGGGCACCACATGATCCGCAGCACAATGTATCACAGCCGTGGGCTGATAATCGACCATGCATTCCAAAGTCATGGCATCAGCAAAACAACTTTCGGTATGCAGATCCACACCCTTTAGCGTGTGCGGTCTCAACTGGCGATCAATGATCCAGATACTGCAGTCGGGATCGTGGAGCCGCAAGGCTCTGGCCGTATGACTGCCAATGTAGCCCGACCCGCCAGTGATTATGTATCGTTTAGTACTTGCTTTGGGCACAGTGTTTCCTATAGTCTCGACTCTGACGCAACAAATGTTCACCTTTGCCTTGTAACACATCGCAGATACGATCAATGGTCTTGTCAGTGTAGTTGGAAATCCGGCCTTGCAGTGGATGCGGTGCTGCCATCAACTTCTTGAGTTTGGCCAACGCATCATCTATGCTCCAAGGAATATAAAGACGATCTGGATCATTGGCAAATGTTTCGGGAAACGATCGATAGGCAGGATACAACACATTGGCTCCCAGTGTGTCTGCTTCGGAAACTGTGTTGGATACCCAGTCCTGTAGCGCACAGTTGAACAGCACACGAGTATCATTGAGCAAAGCATAGTAATCGTTTTTGTCCAAGTCTTCGTAAACTTTGAGCAGTCCACGGCGCTGTAGATCTCTGGTCCTGGCCATGTAGTCATCGTTGTTACTGCGTAACTTACTGCCTGAGAACACAGCAAACTCCACTGTGGTGCAAGGTCCACCACGGGCTTCGTCATACCATGCTTCAATGAGATCCATGTAAAAGTCTGGTTGCTTTTCTTGATCCCAGCGTGCGGCAAAACCTATGCGTTGGCTGCGCTGTTTGAATGGCTTCAACTCACCTGCAACACGACCACGCACTTCTTCCTTGCCAAAGGCCAGGCCAGAAATGTTGTAGATAGGCGCAGTCCAACCTGCGATCTTCATGTGTGCTACCATTTCTTCATTACTGGCCAACACACCAGTCACCCACGAGTCCACCATCTTTTCATACAGGCCCATCCACTTCTGCATATCCCAGACGTGTACAAAGTCATCAGGGTCGATGCTTTGAGCAAGACACCGCACATACACACGAGGACGCATAGCGGGATCAACTTGATCCATGATATACGGGAGGCTTTCAATTCCGGGCTGGAACATATCTTCGAAGTAGATGACATCTTCATTGGTGACTTCTCCTTCTTTCATGAGTTTGACTAGATTCATTATCTGGCTCATGCCAAAATATGATCGACCGTGTGCATCTAGCACCTGTCCAGTGACGATGGCTTGATCTGTGGTGAGAGTATCACCGGGAACCAGCACATAATCTATGCCACGCTGTTGGAACACACGCTCGTTCCAGTCCTGTAGCTGCAAGGTATAACGAGCCTTGTAAGGCTCCAGGCCCATGTAGTAAAGTCGTCGCATCAGATGGCACATCCTAGTCTACGAGCATCCTCGGACCACTGGTCTTTGTAATTCTTGCCCTGCTGACATTTCAAATACTGTTGATATGGATAGGCCTTGTAGTTGTACAAGTCCTTTTCGTCGAACTTGTATCCAGCCTTGCGGCAAAAATCCAGATACAGTTCAAGGTCGTCCAAGACCTGTGTAGTACGCGGATTATGTTTGATTGTGAACTTTGCCATTTTAGATCCTCACTGATTGATGTGGCATGGTGGTGTTATAACGGATTCTGCATCCGTTCTCATTATCCTCCGAGACTTCAATTTCAATGTCTCGGTCGGGATATCTTTGGGCTATTTTATGATACAACTCTTCTGCGATCATTTCGCAGCTTCGGTTGTTGAGTTCCAGTTGAGAGGTTCGTGCCAGTTCAGTTCCATCTTTATCACGGGAAACGGCCCGATCAGACAACTCTGAACCCAGGGATCCGGATGGCGAGTACATTGACAAGAGCCAGCGTTTGAACTGGATGAACTCGATATCGCGGTCGTCGTGCATAACAGCGATTGACACCCGGAAATGGAAAATGTGACGATGAGGACTAGCAAGAAACGATACATCATATTCATCACCTGTGGCCAACTTGGGATCAGTGGCCGCTGCTGGGTAGCGGTGGATACCTTCACGTGTGAAAGTGACCCAGATCATTCGCTGTGCATGATTACTTATGCGCTGTTGTTGTTCTATGAGGCTGAGTTGTCTTTGTGTGTTCATACTATTTCGTCCTTTTCGTATTTGCTCCAGTCGGTGAATCGTGATCTACGCATGAGATCGTGTAAAGGATGCACCCATACACCTGGATTGGTGGCTGCAAAATCTTCGTCGTCGATTTTAACGCAGGTATTGTAGTTCCAAAGTCTGATGCGAGGAACCGGTACTTTGATAATGGGAATGAATCGATCACGCTCGCACAGACCACCTTCGTGAAACTGCTGTACATATTCAAAGGGTATGTCCAGACTGCACCAAAAGCCGCGATCTAAAAATGTTTCAATGACCGTTTCCCAGGCCACATAATCCTGTGTGGTCTTGGGCCGATAACTGTCATTGGCACCAAAGAAGATATGATCCACTGTGCGAGGTATGTCCAATTTGGCTTCGATCTCTTCCACAGTGCGATAGCCTATAACAAACAAAGTCGGCCGGCCCAGTGCAGGAGTGTGTTCAACTTCTTCGCCAAAGAAGAAATCAGCCGATTCGTGGCCTTGTCTAATCATCGTGACCAACCTCTTGATCTATGTCGTGTTGTAATCTTCTTAGTTTAGCAAGTTCGTCTCTATAGAGCAACCTTTGTTTCTTCATTTCGTGCAATTGATTGTCTTCAAAGGTACCAGTTTTTTCCATTACATCAATCTTTTTGTCCAGGATCCTGTGCATCTCTTCCAAATGTTTGATACGATTTTCGTACACCTCTATCTCCTAACTAATGGTAAAAAGTTCATTAAATTTAGTGTTGGCGTTTTTGGCCTTTTTGCCTTTGAATCCCCTTACACCAATGATCTCCATCCAGTAACTGTGATAATGATCAATGATGGCCAGGCTAGCCTCTCGGGTGGGCGCAGAAAAAATCCTTTCTACTATGTCACGGAAAGTGTCTCCGCTGATCTGATTGCGCAACATCTCTGGTATCACACCTGAATCATAACGCCGGTTGGCTTCCTGCGTGGCGCGGATATGTGTCCAAACATTATGTGCCATGAGAAGTGCGTAACTGAAACTGTCCCACGATGTGTTGCCTTCCTTGCCTACTTTATTTAGATCGCCCGGTCGGTATATGCAAATATCTCGCATACGAAGCATTTGGCTCACCGGCGAATCTTCCCAACGTTCATAGATACCATCGGCTATGACACCTGTGCCCCAGGGTCTGGTATCTGTGGAATATTTCTTGTCATCGGCTGAAGGAGCCATACGATAACTGAATCTGCCATCGTGCTCGAAAATACTTTCGTAATAGACCTGACCGTTGGCAGTGGCCAGGAATGGGCTTGCACAGTCATAACTGATGGTAAAGTTGGCATTGACATGGCGCCTGATGGCACGCTGTATGTCTGTGAGTAGGCAACTCCACTCTAGTTTACTGATGCCTAAAAAGTGCATCCAATCATGCACACCTTGTTGTAACAATCCGTCATAGCGTAAGGTAACCAATCGGCGCAGTATCAGTTCCATATCGGCCATGTTTTGTCCACCCATGGCCCAGCCATTGAAATGTGTTGTGGGATAGCGACCGGGATTCGAGTAATGTTTCATGATATCATACCAATCATCGGCAGCACGATGATTGTCACCTTGCAACACATTCAATATGCGTGTGCCACCGTTGTTGATGCCACGGCGATTGGCCATAAAGAAGTCGTTGTTGTACTTGGTGGCGTCTACCAGTTCTTGCCCTGATTGGAAGTTTCCAACCTTGCTGTTGGCTTCGCGATCGTGTATGACCCAGGTGGGAATGTCCAAGGTCATGGCATAGTTAGAAATATTATCCAACCAACGCAGACTGGATTCTCTGTATTTTTGTGCTTTTGCACAGCCCGAGCCAGCACGCCAATCACCCTCCCACTTGCCTTTAGCAATCTGGAATCCTCCGGAGTCGCCCAGTATCACAGTATCAGGATCTGAGTCGATGCGATTCCTAACCATGTCTTCGGACCAGTCCTGTTTGGCCAGATCAAGATTGGCGTGTCCTCCGGAGTAAAGACTGTAACGATAAGGGAATATGCTTTTCTTGGCATTGAGCCAGTTCAACTGCTCCATGTCAGTCATGCCAGGTGGAAACCTAGCAGGATCCACATAAGGACCATTTGCAGGATCTCTTTGCTTGCCTATGAATGTGGCATAGAATCCCGAGATAGCCGGCAAGAAAACCGCATAGTCCTTTTGCTTGGCAGTTAAATCATCACGCTCAGTCATCTATCTTCTCTAGGGCCAAACAGTCGTCCAATGGTTCTACCAATCACGATGACCAGTGCCATGATGCCAACAAACGTCACACCGGACAATATCAAACCGTAGATTAAGTCTGTCATTTGGTCTGTGCCGGCAAGATGTATTTGTAAACAGCGATACCTGAATCAACTGTGATCATGGCAGCACCTGCGGATGCGATATGCACTTTCTTGTCGCCTACCAGGTCCAAGATGGAAATAACCTGTTTCACAGGAAAACTCCAGGCGCGGCTGAGTTTGTTGCCGCAGCCAGGATGGAACACAAAGTTACCAGCGTGTGTTGAGTGATCGCCAAAGTAAAACATCAAATCTTCTTTTTCAGTTTTGGCAGTGAACAGCGGCTCTTCGGAGTTGGCCGATGCTTGCATTTTGAGCCTTTGCACTCCAGCGATGGTGGGTTCAAATGCCAGATCCCAAACAGGCTCTTTGAACGTGACCTTTTTGAGTTTCTCATTGGCCAGTTCTGGCGCCATGAAGCGATAGTCATTTTTGAAGTCGCTGTCTTTGTTTTCAAAGTGTATGCTGTCTAGGATCTTTTCGCCGTTGCGATCACGCTGTGTGATAGTGATCTTGGCGTGCTCGCGATACACTTCCAGGTTCAACAGTGTGCTGAGTTTGCCAAGATTGGGCATACCCAAGGTGCCAATAAACTCGGCCACCGGCGTTTTGAAAGCAGCCTGCAACACCACGGATTTGTCTTCGCTGAGTCCTTCCAAATCAGTGGATTTGTCTGTGCCTGTGATTTTTACCACATCAATGTTGCCTAGCTTGTGCGTATGCTCCACGATGTCTTGTAGTGTGTCTTTGATGCTCATTGCTTCTCCTTGTGAGGTATATTTAGATTGTACAGCAAAAAATGATAGATTTCAATGACTTTTTTAATCAAAACTAAAAAGATTATCAAAGGTTGAATTGATCTGCGTGTTACTGGCCAAGTCCCAATTCATCACACCCAGCAGGTTTTCCACCTTTTCGTCGATCACAGTGGTCTCCATGGCAGCATCATCAAAAGGCAAATCTCGAAACCACTGCGGCAAATGCAGTTGGTCGGTGGGGTAGGCCACAGATGTAAAGTTTAGCGGATTGCTTTTGAGTTTGCACACAATCACTTTCATACCGTCCACGATCTGTAGACTGTACTTGTCGCTATGCATTCGTCTGAGGTTATTCCAATTCATTGAAGCACGCACGTGGCCTGGCATATTAGCTCGACCCAGTCGCTCTTCTTCTTTGACGAACTTGGTCAAGTTGTTCACACGCTTGGGCGACCCTTTTTCCCAGGCAGGTCTTTCTGTGAACTTGATTTTGAACTCTTTGACTTCGTTGATCACCCAGTCCTTGTCCGAACCCTGCAACACGTGAGTCAGCAGATGTAGCAAGAACTCTTGTATGACCTTGGGAGTGTCAGCACGTTTGAGATCCAGGCCCATGGCTTTGATCTGTCCGGGTTCACCGTTGACATCCTTGCGCTTGCCTTCTTTGTCATAGATCATGACCGCATAACGCTTTTTGGTGATGTAAAGTCCCTTGATGGCCACCAGTTCTCTACCACCACGTATGATCTCACCGTGATCTCTGCGACAGTGGAATGCCTGTTCCATGAAGCCAGGAAATGAATCATTCAGTTGATCAGCGATGGTATCATAGATCTGTATGGCAGTGTCTTTGTCCCAGGCTATGTCTCCGGCATCAATCTGCGGCTTCAGTGTAGAATACGCAGAAAAGTAACAGGAATCAGTGTCACCGTAGATAATGGCATCGCCCACGTGATCATACCGGCCTGTGACTGCTTCGTTGATAAACGCAGCCATGTGACGTGCAATTTGCCGACCCACCAGTGTAGTTGACTGCCCAATGCGTTTGTCAAAGAACCTACAGCCAGGATTGAGAATAGCACCGTACAGTGAATTCAAGTTGATCTTTTTTACCAACTGTCTCTTGTCCCAGAACTCAATGTCTTCTTTGGTTTTGGCTTCTTTGAGATTCTTCTGCAGTTCTTTACGCTCTTTGTACCAGCGTGCCAGCAGTCCCGGTACCACACCTTCGCGCTCGTAGGTAAAGATAGTGCCATTGGCTGACAAGCAGTAAGGAGTGTGGCTGTCAAAGATCATGCTCCAAATTTCTGCTGCCGACAGGTCTTGACTGGTGCCATCTTCCCAGTCCACCGTGAGCACTGTGCCGCGCTCACGATTCATTACAGCAGTATATTCCAAGGAACCAAACACATTCTCCCAGGCAGCAGCAAAGGAGTTGCCGGCCAGCATCTTGCTTTTGAGATGTGCGTCGGTCATGGTAGGTCTCAATTGACCAACAATGGTCTCAGGAGCCATGTTCAGTGCTTGGATGGCCGAAGGATACAGACTGTTGATGTCCACTGCACCTATGTAGTCATGTAAGCCTTTTTTGGGATAGGCCACATAAGCACCTGCGGCTGCTGTGTCATCGTCGGTGAGGCGCTGTTTGCGGCTGGGCACCACCAGGCCACGCTCGTGTGCTTCATTGATGATGGCCTGTTCTGTCACAGCCACTGCGCCTGCTGTGGTAGGCAGTAACACCGTGTTCTCATGTGCGATTTCATTGGCCAAGTCTAGGAATTTAAGTTTCTTGTCCAGTTTGGCCAGCAGGGCCACGTCTTGCCTGTTGTAGTCTATGAACACACGCCAATCTTTGTTGTACAAACTGTCCAGCGTGCCTTCATAGGCCAACTTGCGCTCGCCCAGTTCATATTCGCCAATGGCGTCCAGGGAATAACTGTGCCGTTCTTCATAGGTGTATTTCCTGTACAGTTGCATATAGTCCATATGCACACGACCTATCAAGTCAAAGGTCTCTGACTCTTTGCCAAAACGTTCAAAGGTGCGCTGTTTAGGAAACTGGCTCCATAAACAGAACTTGCGTGTGTCATCTCGGCTGAGTATGCGTGTCACACGATTCACAGTGTA
>Ga0068872_10004438_pt1 | contig 10659 bp, 10 predicted proteins | sample NOAtaG_7_FD_66441 | JGI IMG/M metagenome (GOLD analysis project Ga0068872, IMG submission 66441) | Freshwater lake microbial communities from Lake Erie, under a cyanobacterial bloom - NOAA_Erie_Diel1S_2200h metaG | ecosystem: Environmental > Aquatic > Freshwater > Lake | place: USA: Ohio, Lake...
GTGAGGGGATCATGCACAGCTCGTTCCTGAAGTTTGCGCCGGCCAGTGGCGAGACGCCGCACCGGCTGCAGGGGGTGCTCATCGCGACGGAGGCCGGGGACGTAACGGGGTACGCCTGCGAGCTAGCCGCCGAGCGGGGGGTGCTGTTCGTCGCGCCGGGGGACAAGGTCTACGTCGGCATGATCATCGGCGAGCACAACCGCGACAACGACCTGCCCTTCCACATCACACGCTTGAAGCAGTTGACCAACTTCCGCGTCTCGGCCAAGGAGGCGACGGTGGTGCTCAAGGGGCACCGCAAGCTGAGCCTGGAGGCCGCACTGGAGTACATCGAGGACGATGAACTCGTCGAGATCACCCCCAAGAGCGCACGGCTGCGCAAGCGCATCCTTGACGAGAGCATGCGCAAGCGTGCCGAGCGGCAGGGGAAGGATAAAGAGACGGCCATGAGCGGGAAGGGGTGAGGGCGTGGCGACCTTGACACCTGGGTGTTGATTCAACCTGCTGCACCTCTAGAGCTTTCGACGATCTAGCACCGCTCGCTGCCAATACCAGCCGCTGGCTCCGGCCCCGAAGGGGCCACGGGGTGTAGCCACGGGTGGAGCGAGCGAGTCTTCGAGCGAGTGCAACCCGTGGAACTTCGGCTCGCAACAGACCCGCCCCGGCAGGGGCGGAGGAGTTTGTCGGGACATTCGTGAACTCGCGCGAGGTGGTGATTCCTCTGCCCCTCCGGGGCAGGCGAGAAAATACAACACGCTGTCCACGGGTTGCGCTTCGCCCGGCTGTCGCCGGGCTTCGCTTCACCCGTGGCTACATCCCGCGGCCCCTTCGGGGCCGAGGACCACGTACATGGCGTTACTCGTAGTGAAGAACTCCATGTCCGCTTATACATATCCGCTCCGTCCATCGCCATGCCCGCTCGCTCTGCCCAGCCCCGCGCTATTCTCCCGCATGGCCTTCATGCGTCGGCTTCCGGCTGTGCTTCGGCGGTTCCGCGTGCCCAACCGGGGTGTGGTGCATATCGGTGCGCACCAGGGGCAGGAGTTGCCGTTGTATGAGGCGTTTGGGTTTCAGCGGCAGGTGTGGGTTGAGCCGCAGCCGGGGGTTTTTGAGCGGCTCAAGGGTGTGCTGCCACAGCGGGCGGGGGTGTGGGCGTTCAATGTTGCGTGCGGCGATGCGCCGGGGGAGGCGACGATGCACGTGCTGGAGAACAACGCCGGGCTATCTAACTCGCTGCTCGAACCGGCCCTGCACCTGGACGAATACCCCGCCTACTCGCGTGGCGGGACGCTGCAGGTGCCCGTGGTGCGGATCGACGACCTGCTGGCCGAGCACGGCGTTGATGCCTCGGGCTTCTCGCTGCTGACGCTGGACATCCAGGGGTATGAACTGCACGCCCTGCGTGGTGCGCCCCGGCTGCTGGGGGCGGTTGATGCCGTGCTCAGCGAGGTGAACACGCGTGAGCTTTATAAGGGTTGTGCGCTGCTGGGGGACATCGACGCGCACCTGGCCGGGGCGGGGTTTGTGCGCGTGATGACGAGCATCAACAAACACCACTTCGGCGATGCGCTCTATGTGCGCCCGCGGGCCATCAACGGCTTGGAACGCCTGCGGCTGGCGGTGATCGGGCCACGGGGTCGGTGAGGGGGCGGTGGTGGTTGTTGCTGTTACATCCCCGGCACATAGCGCAGCGGCGCATCGGTGCCCAGGGGGAGGCCCGTGTAGTACCAAAGCAGCAGGAAGGCCGTCCAGAGCAGGCCGAAGGTGATTGAGTAGGGGAGCATGAGGGAGATGAGCGTGCCCAGGCCTGCGTCTTGTTTGTATTTCTGCAGCACGACAAGGATGATGAGCAGGTAACTGTTCAGCGGCGTGATGATGTTGACGACGCTGTCGCCGATGCGGTAGGCGGCGGTGGTCAGCTCGGGGCTCATGCCGACCATCATGAACATGGGGATGAAGATGGGGGCCAGCACGCCAAACTTGCTGAGCATGCCACTCATGACAAAGTCGCCCAGCACCACCAGCACAACGAACAGAACGATGAGCAGCGGCACGGGCAGGTTGGCCTGGACCAGCAGCGAACCGCCGGTGTAGGCGAGCATGCGGTCCAGCCCGGTGTACTGGAAGTAGTTGACGAACTGGCCCATGAAGAAGGCGATGGCCAAGACGGGGACGATGGTGCGTATGCCGTGGTAGATCGCGTCGACAAAGTCGGCCTGCTTGCGCAGTGCGCCGGTGGCAAACCCGAAGGCCATGCCCGGCAGCAGGAAGAGCAGGAAGATCATCGGCACGATGACCTGGGACCACCGGTCCCCTGCGCGCTCACCCGGTGCCGGTACCCCGCTGGCCAGGGTGGGCTGGCCCGAGCCGTAGAGCGGTGCGCCGGGGATGAGCACGGCAGAGGCGAAGGCGGCCATCAGCACGGCGGCAACGACGCCCGCCCAGAGCAGGCCGCGTTTCTCGATGGGCTTGAGGGCCATGTCGGTGGTGGCCGAGGTATCGACGCTGGCGATGGGTGATTGCCGGAGCAGTCGCGGCTCGACGATGCGGTCGGTAACGAACCACCCGGCGAGCATGATGACCAGGGCGCTGGCGGTCTTGAAGTAAAGGTTGTGCGTGGCGTCGACGGGGCGGAGGGAGGGGTCGATGATGTGTGCGGCCTGGGTGGCGACGCCTGCAAGGAAGCCGTCGGCGGCGGTGGGGAAGACCCCAGCGCCGAAGCCCCCGGCCACGCCCGCGAACGCCGCGGCAAGGCCGGCGATCGGGGACCGCCCGACAGCGGCATAAAGGGCGGCGGCAAGAGGTGGGAGGATGATGTAGCCCGCGTCGGACGCCACCGAGGCGTTCGCACCGATCAGGACGATCATTGGTGTCAGCAGCCTGCGCGGGGTGAGCAGGGCGAGCCATCGCATCAGCGCACCGAAGAGGCCGAACTTTTCGGCCAGCCCGATGCCGAGCATGGAGACGAAGACCAGGCCCAGTGCCGGCAGGCCGGTGAAGTTGCGGACCATTGAGGAGAGCATCCAATAGACCCCGTCGCCTGTGAGCAGGCTCCTGGGGCGCAGCTCGACGGGGGCACCATCCTTGTCGGTCTGCCCGACGAGCACCACGACAGGCCTGCCGGCTGCGTCGAGCTTGGGTGTGGTGATGGGGGTCCCTTGGGCGTCAAGAACGGCCCGGCCATTGGCATCAACGACCGGCACGGGCACGAGCCGAGGGGTGGTGGGCTGGACCCTCCACCCCGCGGCCGAGCCGATGGCCGAGACAACCACAACCACGGCGGCCAGCAGTGCAAAGAGCAACACCGGCTCGGGCAGGGTGTTGCCGATGCGCTCGATGCGGTCGAGCAGGCTTGCCGATCGGGGTGAGGGTTGTGCAGGTTTCGTCATTGAGGGCGAATGATAAGTGGGAGGTGGGCGGGCGGTGTGGGTGGTTGTTATGTGTTGGGCGTTGCCGGCGAGGGGTTGCAGGCTGGGGCAGCCGGGGCGTTTGCGCGGGAGTTGAGGATCGCGTCGAGCTCGCGGACAAGTTCGCGCACACGCCGATCGCTGGTGTCGGGCGCAAGTGCGCGGTGCTCCTCGATATCTTGCACTTTTTGATAGTTGTTGATGACGGCACCGACGATGAGGTTCACAAGCAGGAACGTCGCAACGACGATCCACGAGACCTGGTAGGCGGTGAAGGCTCCCAGCGGGTGGCCCGCCTGGGCGAGCTCGTAGCGCATCTGGGTCCAGTCATCCCCGGTGAGGATGCGGAAGAGCGTGAAGCACGCCTCGTGGATGCTGCTGAAGTATGGCCGCATGGGGTGGTCGCTGCCGCCAAAGAGTTTGACGCCGATGACGGCATAGACATAAAAGAGGATCGTGGCCAGGAGGGCGACATACTTCATGCTGACGACGGACCTGAGCAGGACCGAGACAATCAGCCGGAGTTCGGGGATGGTCTTGACCAGGCGCAGCACGCGGAAGACGCGGAGGATGCGCAGCACCGGGCCAACGCCGTTGGCCGCCGGGACGAACGCCGCGGCCACGATGAGGATGTCGAAGATGTTCCAGCCGTCGCGGAAGAAGGCCGAGGTTGACTCGCGGCCGATGAAGCGGAGAACGATCTCAACGAAATAGATGACCACGCAGATGGACTCGATCCTGGCGATGGTGCGCAGGGTCGCCTCATCGGTCAGGTAGGTGCTCAGGCCGATGAGCACGGCATTGATGAGGATAACGCCAACAATGACGTTGTTGAAAATCGCGGATTCAACGAGCTTGCGGATACCCATTTTTTCTCCTTGTCCAGGCTGATGCTCGCACCAGCCACTTCATTTAGAGACGCCATTCATAGTAAGGCGTGGCAGGGAGCCCGATCGCTGGCGCGTTGGCTCAACGCGCGTGCCGGCCATCAGCCAACGGCCAGCGGGCTTGGCGTGGCTGCGTCGGGCTTGGCCGCGCTCACAGGCCAGACACTTTGCTTGCTCGCCGAGGGTGCCGGCCTCGAGGACCGGGCGTGCGCCGCACATCCTTGCCAGCACGTGCAGCAACTTCCCCTGCGCCGGTGAGACGGGAATGCTTGGCAGCCCGGCGCGCTTGCAGCGTTGTGCCACGGCGGCGAGCGGATCATCATCTGGCAGCATGAGCCGCTCGATCAGGGCATCGACCGCCGACCATTTCTCTTGTGCTGAGTCGGCTTCACTTATCTGACATGGCATGGGGGCGGGTGTGCGAGTTGGCACCCATTCGGCCGCCGAGGGGGCCGAGAATTGGGTCGTTCTTCGGCCCGATGGGCACCTGGGCCTGCTTGTCGGCGTATTAGGACGACGCGGGATCGGGCGGGAGATATGTGCAAGTTTGTTGCACATACCCCCGCAGTTGCTACAATGATCGAATGCCCCCGGCAGGCAAAGCCCGCTCGCTTGTTGTCTGCGCGGTTATCCTCGCGCTGCTCGCGGTGGCAACCGCGCCCGCCTGGCACCGCCACCACGAAGAAAGCCACGTCGCGGCCAAGTGCGGCCATAGCCACAGCCACAGTTGCGGTAACGATCTGCCCGACGACCGCCGAAATCCCGACCAGGACCGGCACGATGACCTCGACTGCCCGGTCTGCATCGCCATTTACACGCCCACCGGCAGCGGCCTGCCGGGGGGTGCGGCGATCGTTCTGACGCTGATCCAGATCGATCGAACACAAGCTCAACTCTACGACGAGCCTGTCGTCCGCTTCCTGCCGGTCCTGTGGTCCTGCGGCCCGCCGTCCCCCTTGGCCTGAACACACTCGATTCTTCATCGTTGCTGTCGGCGCGGTCATCTCGCGCCGGTGTTCGGTTCTGCCAAGGAAGGAACCCATGCTTCTCCACACCCGTCTTCGGCGGTCGTGGCGTGCTCGTCGCGCGTTCACGCTCATCGAACTGCTCGTGGTCATCGCGATTATCGCGCTGCTCATTGGCATCCTGCTCCCGTCGCTTGGCAAGGCGCGACAGGCGGCCCGTGCCGTCAAGTGCCTTGCCAACGTCCGCAGCCTACAGACCATCCACGCGCTCTACATGAACGACTACAAGGAGTACTTCGTGGACGTGGGGCTCCCGCACGGCGGCGGGGGTGATCCGGCTCTGTCGTTCTACAACGTCTTGTCCGAGTACTACGGCACGCCCGTCGCGGTGCGCTCGCCGGGCGACCAGGGCGCGTACTGGCCCGTCGATCAGGGCGGCCAGGGTCTTCTGTTGGGCGACCAGCCGCGCCGGACTTCCTACGGCATGAACAACTGGCTCAGCCGTACCTACAACCCCGGGGTCTACCCGAGCGAGCCGTTCGACCGGCTCAACAAAGTCGCGTTCCCGAGCGCGACCGTGCAGTTCTTTCTGATGACCGAGGAGGGTTCGTTTGCCGTGAGCGATCACGTGCACGCCGAAGGGTGGGACCCGGGTCCCATCAACGCCCCACCCGTGCTGGCCTCGGGCCAGATGAAAACCCACGCATGGGGTGGCAAGCCCCGCGCGTGGGAGGCCGTCAGCAACTACGGCTACGTCGACGGGCACGCAGCCACGCTGAAGTTTCGAGACGTGTTCGAGAATCGTTCCCGCAACCAGTTCGACCCGAAGGCCATCCGCTAGCCCACGGCTCGCGGACCCGTCGGGGTTGTCATCGTATTTCCTGTTCGTTCTTTCACATTCGTTCAGCTTTGTTCAAGAAAGAGATCACCTATGCAATTCAAGACTGCCATCTCCCTGTCCTTTGCCGCCGCAGCGTTCGCGGCAGCCCCGGCCGCCCTCGCCCAGCACGCGGGCGACGTCGGCATCAACATCATCGACAACCGAATCGTCACCGGCTCGTACGACCTCGGCGTGTTCACGCCCGGGCAGCGGGTCTTCGGGTCCGAGTTCGGGGAACTCTTCCCCAACTTTACCGACGAACCGGGGTTCACCTCGATCCCCGGCACGTTCCCCGTGCCGTCGACCATTACGTTCAACGTGCTCGGGGCGCTGCGTGTATGGGAGGGCGGCCGGTTTGGGAGCATCATCCCCGCCGAGAGGATCAGCATCGGCTTCGGCCCGCTGGCGCCCGTGCTGACCCCGCTGACGGACACTTTCACACCCGGCTTCAGCCTGGCCGTCAGTTCCAACGGCGAATGGCACCGGCATCTGGAGTACACGCTCCAGAACCCGGCAGCGGACGGGATCTACCTGCTCCAGATGAACCTGGTCGGCAACACGCCCACGACGCAAGCCTCGCTGCCGTTCTGGTTGGTCTTCAATCAGAACCGCCCCGAGATCGAGCACGACGCGGCCATCGACTGGGTCAACATCAACCTCGTCCCCACGCCCGGCACAGCAGGCCTGCTGCTCGCTGCCGGGGGTTTCATGTGCGCCCGTCGCCGGCGGCAGAGCATCCGCGCCTGATAGGGGAAGCTAGAAGAACTTTGCGACTAACCTCAATGAGCCGGGGCTTGCGGACCCAACCGCAAGCCCCGCTTTTCCTACTTAATGGAGCCGGGGGGAATCGAACCCCCGTGCCAAGACGGTCGGCTGCAAGCTTCTACGTGTGTATCCGATGATTTACATTCAGTCCGGGCACGCCCTCGGCAGGCTCGCCTCGTTCCTAGGAACCCGGTGCATCTCATCTTGGTTGCCGGGCTCGCCCCACCAAGACCAGCCCGTTGCATGTGCCCTGGCCGGCCACGGGCCGAGCCAGCCAGGACATGCTACCTAAAATTAGGCAGCGAGAGCGTAGTTGTTATTGGCAACTATTGTGTGCATGATTTTTACGTGGCCTTCATGCTCCACGACACGCGACCCGCAGCGTCACACGCTCGGTCGAAACCATATCGGCCCCAGTTATCAAACAATCCACACCGCTGCATAGTCACCCGCCATCATACGCCCCCCGGGGGGCCCACGCCGGTCCAAACGAGCTGGCCAAAGCAAACATAACAATCAACCACACACCCCTACGCGCCTATTGCCGATTGCCCATTCCCTATTGCCTCTCTTAAGTGCCCATTCCCTATTGCCGCTCCCCGCACCCCCCGCCCAACCCCTACGCTCGACCATGCCCAGCATCTTCACACGCATCATCCTCGGCGAGATCCCCTGCCACAAAGTCTACCAAGACTCTCACGTCCTGGCGATGCTCGATATAAACCCCATCGCCCCCGGGCACACCCTCGTCATCCCCACCGAACCGGCCGAGACGCTCGACAAACTCAGCGACGACTCCGCCGCGGCCATCGGCCGCCTGCTCCCGCGACTGTGCCGGGCCGTCTGCAAAGCCACCGGCTGCAACGCCTACAACGTCCTCCAAAACAACGGCAGCGGTGCGCACCAAGCCGTTATGCACGTGCATTTTCACATCATCCCCAAGCCCGACCCCTCACGCGGGCTGGGGATCGGTTGGCCCGCAAGTAAACTCGACAACGCAGCCGGCACCGACCTGGCTAAGTCGATCGCTCGAGCCCTAGCGGGTTGACCCACCCCCCACTGCTCTGAGCCCCGCAAAAACCTCACCCCGCACCCACACCCCCGCTCGTCTAGGCTACCGGCGTGAGCAGCCCATCGAGCAACACCGCTGGTCAACCGCCGGGCATCCCCCACGACGGCGCACCCCTGGTCGCACTCGACCCGTGGCTCGCTCCATATGCCGGTGCCCTGGCGCGCCGCTGCGACAACTACCGCCGCGTCAAAAACGCGATCACGCTCAGCGTCCCCTCCCTGGCCGACTTTGCCACCGGGCACCACTATCTCGGCTTCACGCGTGGCACGCACCTGGGCAAGCCGGGCCTCTGGTACCGCGAGTGGGCGCCCGGTGCCGCACGCCTGAGCCTCATCGGCGACTTCAACAACTGGGACCGCGCCGCCAACCCCATGCTCCGCGACACCTTCGGCGTATGGGCCCTCTTCCTCCCCGACGACACCTACGCCAGCCGCCTCACCCACGACTCGGGCGTCAAGGTCCACGTCCTCGACTCCCACTCCAAAGGTCAAGACCGCATCCCCGCATACATCCGCCGCGTTACCTTCGACCCCGACGGGAGCAACGCCACCGGCCGCCTCTGGCTACCGCCGACCTTCCAGTTCCAGCACGCAAACCCCGTGCACACCGCCGCCCCGCGCATCTACGAGGCCCACATCGGCATGGCCCTCGAAGCCCAGCGCGTCGGCACCTTTGCCGAGTTCTCCCGCGACGTCCTCCCCCGCATCGCCCGTGCCGGTTACAACTGCGTGCAGCTCATGGCCGTGCAAGAGCACCCCTACTACGGCTCCTTCGGCTACCACGTCAGCAACTTCTTTGCCGTCTCCTCACGCTTCGGCCAGCCCGAGGACTTCAAACGCCTCGTCGACGCCGCGCACGCGCTCGGGCTAAAGGTCTTCCTTGATCTCGTCCACAGCCATGCCGTCAAAAACACCGTCGAGGGCCTCAACGCCCTTGACGGCACCGACCACCACTACTTCCACGCCCCGCCACGCGCCCTCCACCCCGCCTGGGACTCGATGCTCTTTGACTACAGCAAGCACGAGGTCCTCCGCTTCCTCCTCAGCAACGTCCGCTTCTGGCTCGAAGAGTTCCGCGTCGACGGCTTCCGCTTCGACGGCGTAACAAGCATGCTCTACCACGACCACGGCCTGGGCAAAACCTTCACCTGCTACGACGACTACTTCGGCCCCAACATCGACCACGACGCCGGCGCCTACCTCGCCCTCGCCACAGAGGTCGCACACGCCGTCAAGCCCGACGCCGTCTGCATCGCAGAGGACGTCTCCGGGATGGTCGGCATCGCGCGACCCGTCCGTGAAGGTGGCTTCGGCTTCGACTACCGCCTGGCCATGGGCATCCCCGACTACTGGATCAAACTCCTCAAAGAACGCCCCGATGAAGCCTGGTCCATGGGCGAACTCTTCCACACACTCAGCAACCGCCGCGACAGCGAGAAGCACATCGCCTACGCCGAGAGCCACGACCAGGCCCTCGTCGGCGACAAAACACTCGCCTTCCGCCTCATGGACTCGGCCATGTACACACACATGAACAAAGCCAGCCAGAGCCTCGTCATCGACCGCGGCCTCGCACTGCACAAACTCATCCGCCTGCTCACCTTCTTCGTCGGCGGCGAGGGTTGGCTCAACTTCATGGGCAACGAGTTCGGCCACCCCGAGTGGGTCGACTTCCCTCGCCAGGGCAACGACTTCTCCTACAAATACGCACGCCGGCAGTGGTCCCTGGCCGACAACCCCGACCTGCACTACGAGCAACTCGCCCGCTTTGACTTGGCCCTGCAACAACTCGACGAACAACACCACCTCCTCACCAGCCCACGCGCCCGCCTGATGCAGTGCGATGAGCTCGGCAAACGAATCGTCGCCGAGCGGGCAAACCTCATCCTCGCCGTCAACCTCCACCCGGCCATGAGCTTCACAGACTGGCGCATCGGCGTGCCCGGCTCACCATCGACACCCACAGCAGCCTTCACCAGCATCCTCGACACCGACGCCCAACCCTTCGGCGGCCACGCCCTCGTTACCCCCGGGCACACCTACCCCGCACAAGCCCAACCCTGGGATGAGATGAAACAGTCCGTGCAGATCTACGTCCCCGCCAGGTCCGGGCAGATTGTCGCCGCTCGCAAATAACACCCATCCTTAGAATACTGCACCATGCCCATCGACACCGCCAAGGTCCGCCCGCGGACGCTCCACTTCCAAACCCCCGACCAGGCCCTCGCCGAGGCCGAGCGCATCGCCCATTCCTCACGCGCCGGCAAACTCCAAACCCTCGGCAACTGGACCCCCGGCCAGACCCTCTCCCACCTCGCTTGGTGGATCGAAGCCATCGACCATCCCGACAAAGCCCCACCACTGCCGTGGTTCTACAAACTCCTCGGCCCGATGATCAAGAAAAAAATCCTCACCGGCACCCCCAAGCCCGGCGTCAAACTCCCCGGCGCCCCCACCGGCACCCACGGCGACGCCCCTGCCACCCTCGATGAAGGCCTCACCCGCTTCCGCGCAGCCGTCCAACGCCTCAACCAAGGCAACTTCCCACCACGCCACCCCGTCTTCGGCAAAATGAGCCAGCAAGACTGGCTCAATCTGCACCTCCGCCACGCCGAGCTGCACCTCGGGTTCTTGCAACCAAGCTCATAACATGCCTCAGAACCCCTCCCCTCGGGGGATGGGCA
>Ga0068872_10004440_pt1 | contig 10658 bp, 11 predicted proteins | sample NOAtaG_7_FD_66441 | JGI IMG/M metagenome (GOLD analysis project Ga0068872, IMG submission 66441) | Freshwater lake microbial communities from Lake Erie, under a cyanobacterial bloom - NOAA_Erie_Diel1S_2200h metaG | ecosystem: Environmental > Aquatic > Freshwater > Lake | place: USA: Ohio, Lake...
TCTAAAATTCGGGATGTAGCGCAGCCTGGTAGCGCACACGTCTGGGGGGCGTGGGGTCGCAGGTTCAAATCCTGTCATCCCGACTTTTATTCTATGTTAATTCGGGTTCTAATTTTCTCATTTCTTTCAATCACGGTGAAAAAAAATTAAAATTTTTCGGTATTAGCCTAGTTATTAGTAAATAAATTGACTCTATTCGTTAATAAACGATTTTACGGTGTTTAAATACTAAAGATTTTAACCACTCTAGTTTTAAAAAAATATTAACACCATTATTCATAACAGGGCTAATTGACCTAAATTTATGATTGTATTATTTATAGGATGGATTATCTAGAGATTAACAGTATTATTCACACCAACACCAGTGTAAAACTAATTAAAGCCCAAACGGCGCCTTTAATTATTAGTTTTTTGCACCGTGAGTTTAAAGAAAATAACCGTTTTATTATTCCTCATGCCGAATTAGTTCACAAACTGAGCGACTTTTTAGAGTATGTTGATTTTAAGGAGGATATTCTGAATAACGAAATAGACGAGCACCTGCACGATAACAATCAGGAAAGAGCGAAACGCTATTTGGATCAATGGACAGAAAATGAGTACCTGAGAAAGTATCCCGATGAAAGCGGTGAACATGTTTACGAACTAAGCAGCGATGCCGAAAAAGCATTTAATTGGGTTGAATCATTAAGAAAAAGAGATTTTATAGGAACTGAATCTAGGTTTAAGGATATATTCCAGAAACTTCAGAATCTATTAGAAAACTCTACCGATGACCCACAGGTTAAAATTCGGGATTTAGAACGTCAAAAGGTATTGATTGAAAACGAAATTCGTCAAATAAAAATATCTCAGCATGTTCCTGTTTATAATGATACGCAGATAAAAGAACGCTTCTTTGAAATCAATAAATTATCCAAAGATTTATTATCCGATTTTAGGGAAGTTGAACAAAACTTTAAAGATATCATCCGCAATATTTATGAAAAACAATCCGACAGAAATTATTCAAAAGGAGGCATACTCGAATACGCTCTGGATGCCCTGGATGAATTAAAACAAAAGGATCAGGGTAAAAGTTTTTATTCATTTTGGCACTTCCTTGTTAACAATCAAAGCCAGGAAGAATTAAGAGTTCTTATTGATGATGTTTATGTGTTGTTAAATAAGCGGCATATTCCATACGAAGACGATCGCTTTTTAAAGAAACTAAAAACCATGCTCTATACAGCAGGGAAAAAAGTAATTGATTCCAACAAGCAACTATCGGCCAAACTTAACAAAGTTCTTTCTGAGCGAAATGTGATGGAAGGAAGAAAAACCATGGAGTTAATAGCCGATATCAGAAATACTGCTTTAAGAATCTATAAAAGTCCGCCCAAAGAAGATCAGTTTATTACGGTAGATGGTGATACCGAAATTTCAAACGTAATGTCGCGCCCCCTTACTGAAGAACCGCATGAAGAAATTGAAAAAGCAATCCCTACCGAAGGTCCGGCATTTGATCTTTCTGCTATTCAATTCGAAAATCTATTCAATCAGTTTACCGTTAATAAACAAGAATTACAAGAGAATATAGACGCATTCTTAAAATCGAAGAAGCAAGTAAGTTTAGTTGAAATTGTTCAGTCTAAACCCATTCAAAAAGGCTTATCCGAGGTATTAACGTATTTATCTATTGCATCTCAATCCAATAAACACATCATAAGTGCCGATAATACCGTATTAATAGATTTAGGACTTAATCCCAAACGCTCTGTTAAAGTTCCGCAAGTAATATTTACCAAATAATTTAAAATAGCAACATGTACAATTTCAGCGATTCAATAGAAATTCAATCAAATAAATCACTTCCTTATGCGGGTGTAATTATAAAATTACTGCAGGATGTGCTTTATGATGATGATAAATTTTGGAAAGATTTAATGACTAATCAGCATGCTGTTTCTGAGTATTTCGAAAAAATTGGTGTTAAATTGGTTATTCAGGAAACAGATGGTTTTGCTTATATTTTTCAACCGGAAACAAACCCGGATGCTGATGATAACTTAAAATTACCCAGACTGGTAAGAAAAGTGCCCATATCCTATGAGGTAACTCTTTTGTGCGTATTACTCCGCGAAATGCTGGAAGAATTTGATGTAAAAGAAATAGATCAGGTGAAATTTTTTGTAACCCATAAAGAGATACGAGACAAAATTGAATTATTTTTTAAAGAGAGGTCTAATGTGGTTAAACTCCTTAAAAACTTTGATAATTATATTAATTCGGTTTTAAATTTGGGTTTTCTTAAACTCGTTTCGGAAGATCCTAAAGAAAAAGAATTGAACCGATACGAAGTTAAAAGGGTTATAAAAGCAAAAATTAACAATCAAAAATTAGAAGAAATTAAAACAAAGCTTGATATGTATGCAAGCGGATCGCATAGTTAACTTGAAAAAGATTAACATACGTTTTAATACCTCCAATACCAGTAATCTATATTGGAGACTTATAATTGATGGAAAAGAATATCTGGTTAGCGATATAAAAATTAATGTTCCTTCTTTTACCTCTATGGATACCATCGAAACGGGTGAATCCAAATGGCATATTAGTTGTTGGGCTAATCATATCACCTGGAACGAAGATAAAGTTCAGATAGACTAATTTTTTATGATGAGAAAACTAATTTTTGCATGTCTCTTAGTTGGAATTGCAGTTTTAATTGCATGCTATAAAGTCCCTGTATCCGGAAGAAGACAATTAAATCTTCTTCCGGAGAGTACCATGATGAGTTTATCACTTACAAATTACCGGGATTTCCTTAATAAAAATAATGCTTTACCAGCATCGGATGCAAATGTGCAATTAGTTAGAAAAGTTGGCGATAAGCTTGTTAGTGCTATCAATAAATTCTTAACGCAGAAGAATCAAACTAAACGCGTAAAAGATTTTAAATGGGAGTTTAATGTAGTTAACGATAAGGTAATAAATGCCTGGTGTATGCCTGGTGGCAAGGTGGTGGTGTATACCGGATTAATACCCGTTTCGCAAGATGAAGAAGGTCTGGCAGTAGTAATGGGACACGAAATTGCTCATGCAATTGCCAGACATGGTAACGAACGTATGAGCCAGCAGTTAGCCCTTCAACTGGGCGGTATAGGACTTGCAGTTGCGCTAAGTCAGAAACCACAGGAAGTGCAAAATATATTTTTGGCTTCTTATGGCGTTGGTTCAACACTCGGCTCTTTAAAATATTCCAGGGTTCATGAATCGGAGGCTGATAAAATGGGAGTTATTTTTATGGCCATGGCGGGTTACGATCCTCAAAAATCAATTGGCTTTTGGGAACGAATGAAACAAGCTTCTGGGGGCGGAAAACTACCCGAATTTTTAAGCACACATCCAAGTGACGAAACGCGAATAAAAGATTTGAAAGCCTTTATGCCACAGGCCCTGAAATATTACCATAAGTAAAAATTAACTCAAGTTATAGCGTAATTTTTGATTTTAGGTTTACCTAAAAAAATAGTTATATTTGCCTTATGATAAGTTTAAGTGAAGAAAACTATTTAAAGGCCATTTATCAGGAAGCTCAATTAAAAGAAACTGCTAGCACCAATAGTATTGCGATGCGTTTAAATACAAAGCCGGCATCTGTTTCGGAGATGTTGCATAAACTTTCTGATAAAAAACTAATAAAACACAAACCTTATCAGGGTGTTAGCTTAACCAATAAAGGTGAAAAACTGGCATTAACAGTAATCAGAAAACACAGACTTTGGGAATATTTTTTAGTAAATAAACTAAATTTTAAATGGAATGAAGTCCACTCCATCGCAGAACAACTAGAGCATATTCAGTCTGATCAATTAATTGAGAAATTATCCCAATATTTAGGTAATCCTAAATTTGATCCACATGGCGACCCTATTCCGGATAAAAATGGAAAAATACATCCTTTAAATGCCAAACCACTAGGTGATCATAAAAAAGGGTCTAAATTAATATTATGCGCAGTAAGTCAATCTGAAGATTTATTTCTGCAATATCTGGATACTTTGGGTTTAAAAATCGGAGCCACCATCTATTTGAAGGAATTTATACCTTTCGATGGTTCCTTACATATTTTAATAAACAATAAAACATCCGCATTTATTGGGCCGAGCATAGCTAATCATTTATTGGTATCTAAATATGAATAAACCAAACAGTTCACTTAGCGAGGTTAACAGAAGCGTAACAATTCCCGAAAAAGGAAGCTGGTTTAAACGTCTGTTTGCTTTCTTAGGTCCGGCATATTTAGTTAGTGTAGGTTATATGGATCCCGGAAACTGGGCAACCGATATTGCCGGAGGAAGTAAATACGGATACCAGCTTATTTGGGTTTTGTTAATGTCTAACTTAATAGCCTTGTTGTTGCAAAGCCACAGTGCACGACTGGGCATTATCCGAAAGTTAGACCTTGCTCAAGCCAGCAGAGTTACTTACCCTAAATGGATTAATTTGTCGCTTTATACTCTGGCTGAAATAGCAATAGCGGCTACAGATTTAGCCGAAGTTATTGGCTTTGCCATTGGATTAAATTTATTATTTAATATTCCTATTTTATGGGGAGTTGTGATCTCGCTATTGGATACCTTTATAATATTGGCCTTATTAAATTACGGCATCAGAAAAATAGAGGCCTTTATTTTAGCTTTAGTATCTATTATTGCTATTAGTTTTTTAATTCAATTGTGTATTGCAAAACCCGAGGTTGGATCGATTATAAGTGGTTTTAAACCCATATTACCTGATTCGGATGCGCTTTATATAGCAATTGGAATTATTGGAGCCACCGTAATGCCTCACAATTTATACCTCCACTCTGCCTTGGTACAATCACGAAAAATAGGTGAAGATCCTGTTTCCAAAAAAAAAGCAATACGTTTTAATTTTATTGACTCCCTTATTGCATTAAATGCTGCCTTTTTTGTTAATGCCGCTATATTAATTTTAGCTGGTGCTACCTTTTATAAGAATGAATTATTTGAAGTTGCCGAAATTCAGGATGCACATAAACTGTTAGAACCCATTTTGGGAAGTAGCCTCTCCCCTGTTTTATTTGCTATTGCTTTAATTGCAGCAGGACAGAGCTCCACGGTTACAGGTACTTTAGCCGGACAAGTAGTTATGGAGGGATACATTAATTTAAGAATACAACCTTGGTTACGCAGATTAATAACACGATTACTGGCAAGCGTACCGGCCTTTTTTGTAATCTATTTTTTAGGTGAAGATCAAACAGGAAAAATGTTAATATTTAGTCAGGTTATTTTAAGTTTACAACTCGGTTTTGCCATTATACCCCTCATCCATTTTGTATCAGACAAAACGAATATGGGGGAATTTAGCATAAGTTTTTTTGTGAAAATAATCTCCTGGCTTTCCGCCGCTATTATTGTATTGCTGAATTTAAAATTAGTGTACGAAAGTTTAATGAGTTTGTTTAACCAACAAGGATTTAGCATTTTATTTACTCTTTTGGTAATAGTTTTTGTTTATGTACTTTTTGTTTTATTCTTTGTAATATTTAAATCTAAACCATCTGTTAAACCTGTTCAGTTTCATAAATCTCCACATAAACTAATACTAAATGAAGCAAGCGAAATAAAAACGATTGCTGTTGCTGTAGATTTTTCTGACAGTGATTTTAAAGCAATATCTCAAGCCACCTCAACCGGAGGAAAAAATGTTCATTATATTTTATTGCATGCTACCGAAACTGTAAACGCTAAGTGGCATGGAAACGAAACCGGTGATAATGAAATGGCTGAAGACGAAGTATTATTAGAGAATTATAAAAGACAATTAAACGAGAAAGGATATAAAGTGAGTTATTACTTGGGATTTGGAGATCCGGATAAAACTATATCTGCCTATGTTAACTCAAACCCCATTGATTTATTAATTTTGGCCCGACACGGTCATGGTAGCTTATTGGATTTGGTTTTAGGAACAACCATTGATAAGGTAAGACACCAAGTTAAAATACCGGTTTTAATTGTATAGTTAATAATAGTTGTTGTTTATTCAAAAGTAAATCCAATAAGCCAAGTCTTATTAAAAAGCTTGTTTATACTCCCTGAGTATGGACCACCATCTTTTATTAAAACATCATTTAAACCTATTCCAAATTTAAGTTCGGGTGAAAATTTAAAATAGGTTGTATAAAAGTCGAGTCCAAAACCAAATTGAGCCGATACACTATGACGCTTTAATTTAATATTAACTTGATCGCCACTATCCTTAGCCCGTTTGTTTGTTGCTAAATCTAAACTGTATTTACCCCCCATTACCAGGTATGCGCGGGCATTATTAAGCCGCTCCGATTTATACTTTAAATCAAGAGGGAAATCTATAAATGTAGATTCAACTGGCTTTTTAAGTTCATAATAAGCCCCCTGACTATCTCTTACGAAAAAAACAACATTTCGTTCGGCAAAGCTTAATTGAGGAATTAAACGTAAATCGAAATACTGACCCAATCGAGCATTTGTTACTATACCCAAATTAAATCCACCTGCCGGTTTCGCAATAACGGCCATTAACGAATCGTATTGCTTAATTTGAGTAGTGTATTTTATTTGAAAATTAGTAGAGTTTATACCCAATAAAAAACCAAAATGATATGCCTTATCGTCGTAAGTAGCTAAATTAAGCACCTTTTGGCGTTGTGCAAAAAGCGAATTGAAGATCAATATTAGACCTAATGTAATTATTGATTTTAATATTCGCATAAAGTTCATTAACGGGTATCACCACATATTATTTTGTACCAATATAAATTGAGGCAATTCCAAAACTTAAGCTTTTAATTTCTACTTTTTTAAATCCGCACGACAACATAATGGATTTAAACTCTTCACCGTAGGGGAAAGCATGAACTGACTCTGGTAAATAGGTATAGGCTGCACTGTCTTTAGAAACTAATTTGCCAATAACCGGTAAAATATTTTTGAAGTAAAAAAAATACAACTGTTTAATTGGAAAGTTCTGAGGTTTTGAAAATTCTAGTACCACCAAATTGGAATTGGGTTTAAGAACCCTGCACATTTCACTAAGACCCTTTGACAAATTTTCAAAATTACGAACACCAAAAGCTACAGTAATGGCATCAAAACGATTATCATCGAAAGGTAAATTTTCGGAATCGCCTAACATTAAAGAAATCTTATTATCTAAGTTTAGATCTTTAATTTTCTTATTGCCATATTCGAGCATGCCTGCCGAAATATCAACTCCGGTAATTTTATTAATGGTTAACTGAAGATTCGCTTCAAGAGCAAAAGAACCTGTACCAGTAGCCACATCAAGCAGTTCGTTTAACTGTTTACCTTTAAATACCTTAAGTGCTTTTCTTCTCCAAATACGATCAATGCCAGCCGACAAAAAAGAATTAAGAAAATCGTATCGCCTGGCTATATTATTAAACATTAAAGCCACTTGCTCTTTTTTTCCGGAATCTTTTTCTTTATAGGGTAATACGGCCATACTAATATTAATTACATAATAGCTTAACAGCTTCAGTCCTTAAATGTTCTTTATCTACCGGTACCACACCCACTTTTTCGCAAACCAATCCACCGGCCATATTCGAGAGTTCTGCCAGCAATTCCATCTTGGTATTTGCAGCCAAACATAATGAGGCGATGCTTATAACTGTATCGCCGGCACCCGATACATCTGCTATGTTTCTGAGATGAGCCGGTATATGAATATCTTGAAGCGTGTTCTTTAAATAAACTCCATTTTCGGAGAGTGTTAATAAAAGATTATCGCATTTTAAAAGATTAAGCGCTTTTAACGCTGACTCTTTAATGTTTTCTTTAGACTTAGGATTTATTTCGATTTTTAATCCCTCTCTTAGTTCTTTTAAATTGGGCTTAAACAAAGTGCAACCTTTATAAGCCATAAAATTTCGTTTTTTGGGATCTACAGCACTTGGAATATTTTTTGCATTTGCAAGTGCAATTGTTTTTTTAATAAGTGATTCAGACAATAAGCCTTTATCATAATCCTCAAAAATAATAACATCAATTTTTCTTTCTGTAATGATTTCTCTAATTCGGTTAAACATCATGTTAGAGGCTCCCAAATCAATCATATCATCTTGTTCTTCATCAATTCTAATTAATTGATGGTTATTTCCTATTACTCGGGTTTTAACGGTTGTTTTTCGATCGTCTAATTGAATTAATCCCTCACTAACCAATTCGTTTTTCTCTAATAAATCAATAAATATAGAACCATAGATATCATCTCCTACTACCGAACAAATAATAGGCTGAGCCCCCATAGCCTGCAAATTGGCTAATACATTGGCGGCTCCACCAAGCCGGAATTGTTTTTCCGCAATATTTACAACCGGCACCGGTGCTTCAGGCGAAATTCTGGTTACACTCCCTATCATATAATGATCTAACATTACATCACCTATTACCAATACTTTTAATTTGGAAAAAGAACTAAATAGCTGATCTATTTGCTTTTGACTGTACTTAACTTTTTTTGCCATTACTTGCGAAGATACGAATAATACTTAAAAGGATTTAGACAGGGCAATAACGAGGAACTATCGATTTTAGTTAACAGTAAGGTTAAAATTTTGAAATCAACTCTAATTAGTAATACCCAACATAGAGATATCTCCTAGCCCGATTCGGATAAGTTCTATATCACCTTTACTACAATCTAAAATAGTACTTGCAACGTTATGTCCGAATCCACCATCAATAACTGCAGATACCTTGGTTCCCCAATTTTCTTCAATTAATTCGGGATCTGTGGTATATTCCACTATATCATCTTCATCTACTACAGAGGTTGCCACCAATGGGTTGCCTACTTCTTCAATAATACGTTGTAAAATTTTATTATCCGGTATCCGAATTCCAATTGTTTTTTTCTTTTGCTTAAAATATTTAGGAACTCTGTTACTAGCCTCTAAAATAAAAGTAAAAGGACCGGGAAGTGCTTTTTTTAATGCTCTAAAAACTGCAGTACTTATGGGGGTTGTAAATTCAGAAAGCACGCTTAAATCGTTAAATAAAACAGAGAAATTTGCTTTAGCAGGATCTAGTCCTTTTATTTTGCACAATTTTTCTATAGCCGAACTATTATTAAGATCGCATATAAAAGCATACACCGAATCGGTAGGGGCAATTATTACTTCACCTTGTTTTATTAAATTAACACAAGCATTAATATGCCTATCATTTATATTGTCGGGAAAAATCTTATATAACATCTTTAAACAAAAAAGCCGGCTGAGCCGGCTGTTATTTTAAGCAAATTTCTTTGCGTCTTCTATAAACTGCTTTAATCCATTATCGGTTAAAGGGTGCTTTAACAATGCGGTTATTGCATTTAAAGGGCAAGTTGCCACATCGGCACCAATCTCTGCGCATTTAACTATGTGCATAGGGTGACGAATAGAGGCCGCTAATATTTCGGTGGTGTATCCGTAATTGTCATAGATAATTCTTATTTGCTCTATTAAATCTAAACCATCAGTTGAAACATCATCCAATCTACCAACAAAAGGCGACACATAACTTGCTCCTGCTTTAGCCGCCAATATAGCTTGTCCGGCAGAAAAAACCAAAGTACAATTAGTACGAATTCCCTTTTTAGAAAAATACTTGATGGCTTTAACCCCGTCTGCAATCATCGGAACCTTAACAACAATGTTTTTATGCAAAGCAGCTAACTTCTCACCTTCTTTAATCATGGATTCATAATCAGTAGAGAGAACTTCAGCACTAACATCTCCATCTACAATGTTACAGATGTCTATATAATGCTTTAAAATGGCCTCTTCCCCTTTAATTCCAACTTTAGCCATTAAAGATGGGTTTGTAGTAACTCCGTCCAATACCCCTAAATCGTTAGCCTCTTTAATTTGAACCAAATCGGCTGTATCTATAAAAAATTTCATGTGATGAATGGTATTTAATATCCCTTTATTTAAATAAAAAGGGGGTAAGCTACTTGTATCGCACCGCTACGACCTGATGTCCTTGCTACCTTCCGGTCCTGGGGAAGTTACAGGGAGCTGGTCGTACAAGACTTACCCCGGCGCAAAAGTATAAAATTTCCTGATTTAAAAATATAATTTTCATAAAATAAAGAAATTGACCACCCTCTTAAAATTATATTCTAAATTTCTTATATTAGTGGTCATAATCAGTTACTTATGCTTAAGCTTATTTTATCTACTCTTATATGTTGTTGTGCATTATTTACAAATGCGCAAGACAAAACACCGCCCTCATCTCCTTCAGACGCTTCAGCACCAAGCCCTGCCAGTACTGAAAAGAAAGCCGGACCTGCCCCAGCGGAGGCAGCTGCTCCAGGAGCCGCTAAACCCAAACCTAAACCTAGCAAAGTAATTCAGGGTGAGGCTAAACCTACTTATAAACCCACTCCCGTTGTAAAAGTTGATACGAAAGGTCGTTATCCCAATGGTCAATTAAAAGAAAAAGGGGATACTGTAAATGGCTTTAAAGAAGGTATTTGGACCTTATTAGATCCCAAGGGAAAGAAAACCGGAACCGTTAATTACGCCAAAGGAATAAAGGAGGGAGATTACGAATTATTATTTGAAAATGGGGCTGTTAAAGAAAAAG
>Ga0068872_10004446_pt1 | contig 10647 bp, 4 predicted proteins | sample NOAtaG_7_FD_66441 | JGI IMG/M metagenome (GOLD analysis project Ga0068872, IMG submission 66441) | Freshwater lake microbial communities from Lake Erie, under a cyanobacterial bloom - NOAA_Erie_Diel1S_2200h metaG | ecosystem: Environmental > Aquatic > Freshwater > Lake | place: USA: Ohio, Lake...
GGTGATGTGTATTCTATGGTAACAATTAGCAAACGACCACAAGCACCTGTGTTCGGAAAAATGCAAATGACCTACGATGCGCCCAATAAAATATTTGATGCCTTGGCCCAAGTGAATATTAATGCTTACAATATGATAACAGGAACCGGTTATTTTAAAATTCATATTGACCCGCAAGTTTGGTATTTATGTGTTGGCAAACCCAGCGCACCCAACAATATAAAATTTTTGAATTTAGTTAATGTCCCATCGTACTTTATGGTTGGAAATTCAATCGAGCCACCAATGCCTCCACCTGCTCAAATATTACAGAATCCAAATGTAGCATCTGTACTTGGTAACAGAAACACACAACAATTACAAAGCGCTTCTGGTTTTTGTGCTGGATCTAGAATAACATCGAGCCTAAGCAGAAGTTTTGGTTTTAGCTTTTTCAATGTTAGCGGGTCATTTAATTTTGATCTTGGGTATGATATGATGATGGCAAATTATGGTGAAAATGCACATTGCCAAGGAAGCGATGAAAAGATAGGAATGAATGGCTGGTTAGCTGAAGGCAATATGTATTTGGCAATGAACGGCGGTGTTTCAATAAACGGTAACTTTAAATTTCCAAGCAATTGCCCATCAAGCTATAAAATGCATCCTTGTGGTCCAGGGCATTGCTGCTGCATTACTATAAATGTCCCTTGCATCATTAATAGCAATTTTAGCTATAATGTTTTTAGTGCCGGTGTTGCGGCGGTTGTAACAGCTAAGGGTCCTAAGCCAATTTATTTTGCAGGGGCGGTAAATTGCAACTATAACATATTTGAGAAAATAAATGGAAACTTTAATTACGACTTTAGCTACGGAACTAATTGCACACCTGTTTCAAATTAGATGAGAGTTTTTTTGTACATATTCATTTTGATCATACTTGGAGGGGCAAAACTCGTTTCTCAAACAAATGAAATTGTTTATGCAAAACACTTTACAAAGAAAAACAAGATCGTATTAAGACTTTCACCAAAAAACAAAAACACTTTCGATGAAATAAATTCAAAGGCCTTAGCAGTCGTGAGGTTTGATAATACCAATGGAGTTTTGACAAATTCAATTGTAATTAAAGAGCTACTACGATCATATCATATGGCTGATACACTTAATTGGGTGAGATTACTTAGAATGAATAAAGACAAAGCTGGTTTTATATACAGCATGTTATATCCTAACAACACTAGTGAAAAACTAAAACCGGAAGAAAAAGTAAAATTTGAAAAAATGACCTTTGACATGATGCTTCTTTCGTGTGACCTTGACAAAGAAATAGCGAAAGCGTGTGGTTTATATGTAGCGGATTCCAGTATTAATAACTCAAAAAAGTATACTTACAAGATTGCAATTTATACAAATTCAATGAGCGCAACTACTAATCAAGTATTATCCATGGATATTGACGCGTCTCAACTTTCTTCAAATAAAAATATAACAGATCTAAAAGGAAGATCCAAGAATAGAATTTGCACCATTAACTGGAAGGCTTCCGAATATAGCAGTGATTACTCAGGATACAACGTTTACCGCTCAGTTGATAATATAAATTTCAAGAAGGTAAATCAATCACCCGTGATCCTATTAAGCACTCAGTTTGAAAAAAATAAACAATACATTCACTACAGCGACACAATGCGTGAAGCGAATAAAAAATATTATTATCATATAAAAGGAATCAACTTTTTTGGCGAAGAGGGTGATGCTTCTAATATTTTCACCGCCATCTCAATAACTGATGTAAACTCCATTCCTTTAATAGATAGCATTAAAGTGATACAAAACAAAATGGTACAGCTTAAATGGAGAATGGAAGATCATAAAGAAACATCGCTTCCTAAAAAATACATTTTAATGAAAAGCAATAAAGACAATGGTATTTATAAAACTATCTATGAAAATTCTACCAATTTAAGCTTTACCGATAAATCACCGGATCAAATAAACTTCTACAAAGCTGGTGCCATTTTATTAAATGATGATACACTTTACTCTTATACTAGATTTGCAAACATCATTGACACCATCCCTCCTACGACTCCCTTGAATTTAAAAGCCATAGTTGACAAAAATGGTCAAGTTACAATAAGCTGGGTCAAAAACAAGGAGTCGGATCTTCAAGGATACAAACTTTTTAAATCAAACAGAGCAAATGATGAATTTGTGCAGATGAATAATATATTTATTACAGATTCATTTACAACAGACAAACTCAATCTCAAAACATTATCTAAAAAGATCTATTACAAGATCGCAGCCTCAGATAAAAACTTTAATACTTCAATTCTCTCAGAGGCCATTGAAGTAAAACGACCAGATACAATAGCTCCACAAGCACCGATCTTAGTTTCTGTAAATCAACAAACAAACGGTATTGCGATCAAATATATTTTAAGTCAAAGTGACGACATCAAAAAGGAAACATTATTAAAAAAGAATGTAAACGAAATTGAATATAAAGAATTTCACTTATTTGATATTAAAGATTCTTTGGGCACAATATTAGATACACTTACAGAGCCTGGTCAAACTTACGTTTATAAATTGAGCTCTATTGATGAAGATGGCAACATTTCTGGTTCAAGAGTAATTGATGTCTTATTCGAAACAGGCTTTAGAAAAAAAATAAAAGACATTTCGTTTTCAGTTGATAGAACAGCAAAGAAAATTGATCTCAATTGGAAATATGATGAAAAGAATATCGAGAAGTTTGTCATCTACAGATCTAAAAAAGATGAAATACCAACTATCATAAAAACTTTGGAAGGAAATACAATGCAATTTACCGACAGAACAATGAATATTGGAAATATATATGAATATAGAATTAAAGCGGCTATGGCAAATGGGGCAGAAAGCATTATAAGTTCGCCAATAATAGTAGAATATTAAAAAGACTTGAAAATGATCCATAAACATAAAATATTGTTTTATTTCCTCGTTATGAATATGCAACTCTGTCTAGCGCAGCAATCTTTATTATGGGCTAAAGGCATGAATGGAACTTCTTCTGCTATGGGCATGGGCATCACGACAGACGCGGGTAACAACATTTACAACATTGGACAATTTTCTGGCACTGTAGATTTTGACCCAGGACCTAGCGTGTATAGCCTTACCGCAATTGGAAATAGTGACATATTTCTTTCCAAATATGATCCAAGTGGGAATTTATTATGGGTAAAACAAATGGGTGGAATTGGTTCGCAAGACTTTGGACATGCTATTGTAATTGACAACGCTGGTTTTCCATGTATAACTGGCATCTTTTCAGGAACAACTGATTTTGACCCTAACGCAGGCAGCCTCAACATTTCCTCTAACGGGGGAAGTACCGACATTTTTATAGCAAAATACGATGGTAATGGAAATGTAGTCTGGGCTAAAGCAATTGGCAGTGCTACCGCTACGGATGTTTCTTACGATATTGATGTAGATGCTTCCAACAACGTTTATTCAACAGGCCAATTATACGGACCAATAGATGTTGATCCAGGCCCATTCACCAACATAATGGCCGCTTCTGGCGGTGGAATGAAAGATGCGTTCATTTTAAAATTAGACGCAAATGGAAATTACGTCTGGGCCAAATTATTCGGAAGCTTATTTGATGATGGCTCCCGATCTATCCACATTGATTCATTTGGTAACACTTGGTGTTCGGGGTTTTATGCGGTCACTACTGATTTTGATCCAGGACCGGGCGTTTATAATGTAAATGGAAGTAGTGGCTATAGCGGGTTTATACTAGCGCTTGATCCAGTTGGCAATTTTGCAAATGTAATGACATTCCTAAGTTCAAGCCAAGTAATTGTTGAAGAGATAACTACTGACCCGACAGGTAACATATATACAACAGGTTATGTAAATGGTACAGGTGACTTTGATCCAGGAGTATTTAATTATAATTTAACCTCAATTGCAGCAAACGATGTATTCGTTTCAAAACTAGATCCAACAGGAAGTTTCCTATGGGCCAAGTTGATGGGTGGAGCTGGAAATGATCTTTGTTTCGGCTTAGCCATAGATGAAGACAATAATATCTATACATCAGGTACATTTGCAGGAAGTGCTGATTTTGATCCCGGAACAGGCTCTTATATCCTTTCTTCAATGGGTGTCTCCGACATTTTCATTTCAAAGCTGGATCCTTCCGGTAACTTTCAGTGCGCAGGGGCTATTGGAGGAGCCAACATTAACGGCTCGCAATGCGCTTGGATTGATGGCGCAGGAGATTTATTAGTAACCGGAAGTTATACTGGGGTTGCAGATTTCGACCCAAATACAACCACCTACACATTGAGTGCAACAGGCACGAACGAGATCTTTATTGGCAAATACGCCAAAATGATAACAGGCGCCCCATTAAGCTACACCATTTGCGAAGGAGCCTCAACAACTTTAACAGGTATTGGCGCTAACACTTATAGCTGGTCGCCGGCCACTGGATTAAGCGCTACAAGTGGATTAACTGTTGCTGCAAGTCCAACTACAACAACAACGTACACTGCTATAGGTAAGGGGAATTGCTATAATACAAGCACACTTATTACCGTTAGCGTGAAACCGAAACCGACTTTCATTGCGCCAACAAGTCCACAAACAGTTATCTGCATTCCTGATTCAATTTTATTGTCGTCTTCAACTAGTAATACAAATACTATTTTCAAATACAGATTCGCTATCAGCCCTACATACACAACACCACCTTATTACGCAAAAAATCCTGGTAATTATTATGCAATTGCGACAAATACATTTATCGGCTGCTCCGACAGTAGCTTAGTGATTGTAAAGAACGGCAAGATTCCACCCAATGCTTTTATCACCTCACATACATATATAAACGCATTAACACCAATCGATACCGTTACCTGCTACCAGCCTACAGTAAATCTATTGGGTGCCTCCGACACAAGCGGGGTTGCGATTTCATGGAAGAGTGTTGCGACTAATTCTATCTATCCAAATCCTGCTAGCATAACATCTCTAAACAATTTAAAACTGATTGTAAAGCGGAACGACAACAACTGCAGTGACAGTTCCATTGTTGCTTTAGTAAATCAAGACAACACGCTACCAACTTCCATTATAACCAGTACTCTAAATACAGAATTGAATTGCAGCATTTATACAGCATCATTGGCGGCAATTTTCTCCCCGAGTAATTGTACTTCTTTGTGGAAAACACCAAGCACATCAACTATAACAAATCCAAGTACAATTTTCACAGCAGGAAAATATGTACTAGAGATTTTTAATTCTAGTAACGGATGCCTTAAGAAAGATTCTATAAATATTATTCAAACCAATTCAATTGTTCTGAGCGCAAGTAATAATTTTACAATTTGTAAAAACAGTTCAGTTACATTAACCGCTCAAGCTATCGGAACTTTGTCGCCAGTTACATACTCCTGGAATTCTGGACAGAATGGAAATTCGATCGTGGTTTCTAGTTCAATTACAAATAATTATTTTGTGACAGCAACAAGCGGTTCGTGTATTGGAACAAAATCAATTAACGTAAACATTCCTGCTGATATTAAGGACTCAATTCTTACGTATAGAAGTTGTGATAACAATACTACAGGAACAATTTTGATCTTTGCAAAAGGCGGTATTTCGCCGTACCGATACTCAATTAACAATGGAGCTACATTTTTGAGCTCAAATACATTTACAGGCATACCGTTTGGAACTTACAATATAATAATAAAAGACACCATAAACTGTACACTTCAAACTACAGTTAATGTAAGCGCAAGTAATAATTTACCTACTCCCAAATTTCTTGCTAGTACAAAAAATCACTTAGGCGACACCATAGTTTTAGTTGACATAAGCATTCCAAAACCCGATAGTGTTCAATGGGTCTTTCCGTTGAATGTTGCAAAAATTGGAGGCACAATGTTTAGCCCTGTTGTAGCTTGCAGTGATACCGGCAGTTTTCAGATCACAATGAAAGGGTTTTATGGCAACTGTATTATCAACACAACAAAACTAGTACGATTCGCTCCTTACGATTCGCTTACTGCAAACTACACAAACGCTAGCGGAATAAAAACATTTAGCCTATACCCTAACCCAAATACCGGCCAATTTAATGTTTACGTTGAGTTCTATAAAAAACAAAATGCTAGTATTCAGGTTTGGGATATCAGTCCATATAAACATTATCAACAGAATTTTTATGACACAATTTCAATAACCCTGCCGGTAGATGTTTCGTTTTTACAAAACGGAAGCTACTTACTAAGGGTAATTGCAGAGTTTGACGCAAAAAATAAAGCATTTATAATAAGCAAATAGTTTGAATAGAAAGTTTACATATATAATTATCTGTTTGGCGATGTTGATTATTTCAAATAACATTCATTCGCAAGATCTAGAAAAGATCGGCAAGAAAGATATGCTTAAAGTTTCAGGAGGGCTAAACTACACCTCTGTACTTTACAACGCTAGTGGTATTCCTGATAGAAGACAACCCTATACATACTTTGTGAATGGAAACATCACTGGCAGCATTTTAGGAATAACTTTGCCCTTCAATTTCAGTTATAGTAACAATCAGTTGAATTACACTCAGCAATATAATATTCAAAGTTTTAATCCAACTTACAAATGGATAAAAGGATATGCGGGTATAACATCCATGAATTTTTCTCAATACACAATGGCAAATCATATTTTTTCGGGAGGTGGAATTGAACTAACTCCAAAGAATTTCAAGTTTGCTGCCTTATACGGGAGATTCAAAAAGGCTACAGAGTTTGATTTTGAAAACAATTCAGATGTGAATATGGCCTATAAACGTATGGGTTGGGGTGCTTATGCCGGTTATGAAAAAAATGGACATGGAATTAAATTAATTTATTTTTCAGCTAAAGATGATGTTCGGTCACTTGCTTTTGCTCCGATCAACACTGATATTACCCCAATGGAAAACACTGTTGTAAGCATTGTTGGTAAGACTATTTTTTTAAAATCAATTACTTTAGAAGCTGAATACGCTTTAAGTGGTTTAACTCGAAACTTAAACTCTCCTTCAGATGTGAACGCACCTCCATTTAACCAATTGCCAATAATTTTTTCACCGAACGCCACCTCTCAATTTTTCTCAGCTTACAAAGGAAGTTTAGGATATCGTTATAAAATTTTAGGGATCAATTTCAATTACGAAAGGGTAAATCCAGATTATAAAACTTTAGGAGCGTACTTTTTCAACAATGATTTAGAGAATTTTACCATTGCACCATCACTGAGTTTGCTAGGTGGGAAATTTAATGTTTCTGCAAATACCGGGCTACAACGAAACAATTTGGATAACTCGAAGCTAAATACCACAAAACGTTGGGTTGGAACCTTTAATGCTTCATACAGCCCCAATCAACATTGGAACTTCACAGGAAGCTACAGTAACTTTAGTAGCTTCACGAAACAACGCCCTCAAACAGATCCGTTCTATAGAAACACGTTAGACACCTTAAACTTTTACCAACTATCACAAAACGGAATGGCGAGTGTTAGTTATAATTTCGGTAAAACAAAATACAAACACAATATTATGTTCACGGGCAACTATCAAGTTACCGGACAAAACCAAGGAGCCATTGCTGATCCCGGTGTTTTTGGAACTGGCGCTGATATAAGATTGCCAAATACAGTTGCAAACTTAAATGCGGGGCACACAATTCAATTCACGAAAAGCAAAACTGCCATCAATACAGTAATTAACTATAATAAAAGTGCTTTAACTGGTTTTGATGTTTTATATTATGGGCCTAATGTAAATATAAGTCAAGTACTTTGTAGAAACCTACTGCGAGTTACTTTAGGAAGTTCGTATAATCAAATGGTAACGAATGAAATTAAAACCAATGAAGTATTTAATCATCGGTTAGCAGTTAATTACAGTCCAAAATTAAAAAATGAAAAGATAGGGCGTTTTAATTTTTCATTGAACGCTACATACATACAAAAGCTTAAAACTGTTTCTACAGCAACAGCTTTCAATGAGCTTACAGGTAATATTTCCCTTAACTATAGTTTTTAAAAAAGTAATTAATCCAAGCACAAATTTTTATTTGTATGAAGTATTACTTTATCATGGAACTTTAATCCCCTATGAAGAATAATATCACGCTCGCTCGGATTTGTAATCCGTGCATAGATAAAACCCAGTCCCCTTAAAACGCTCTCCTAAACGCCTGTTTGAATACGGTGGACTTATTAGGGCAACTGTTTACTGCTTAACGATTTTAAAAGCTTTTTCATGTCCGTTTACATCTTTTGCTCTTAAAAGATAAATCCCATTTGGTTGCGAACTTAAATCAATTTTTAGCTGCTCGGCACTAACATCCTTAATGGCTTTAACCAATCGACCATTTATATCATAAATTATCACACCATCAATTAAGCTATGCGTTGAATTAATTACATATTCCGAAAACGAACACTGCACTAAGCTCATACTTCCTATTTTACTCCCTAGAAAGTCATTTGATCCGGTGGTTAAGCAATTTGTTGTAAAAGTGTAAGGGCTAAGCGGAGTTGTAGTTACAGTTATATTTGTATAAAACACAAATGGCGACACAGTGGTGCTTATACCAACGCTTAAAGAATCACCCAATACTAGGTTAGTAAAAGCCGGAAGTGTTGTTGTGTTTGTGCAATTTAGCATTCCGTAATTATTACTTTTTACAATTACTAAATTGCTGTCTGAATACGTAAAATACACATCAGAATTTGTATTTGCTATTTTAAAACTTCTATTTGGATATGTTGCACTTCCTGTGCCCCCAACGGTTGCCAAAGGATACAAAACATTTTGAATAGACACAAAATTACTATTAACTGAGCTCAATATTGGAAAAGCTTTTGTAGAACTATTTGGCTTATATATTGCCGAATATAGTGTGTTGTTTTTATAGGCAATGTGGGAAACAAAATTATTGTCTATTGGTCGAGAATAAGAATTAAAAGAGCTTAAGGTGCTATCTGTTTTTATGTATGTATATTGACTGTTGCTTCGATACAAGAGAAAAATAACATTTCCGCTCGAGTCAATGTCTGTTCCAAAATCCACTTCCAAGTCTGATGGTAATTGTTTCTTTAAAACACGCATTCCCGTGTTGGCTAAAGTAACGGGATCGGTAATTTTCATACAAAACATTAAGTTGTTTACTGAAGTAATTCCGTATAACAAAATGCTGTTCTTCCCAATTTTAGTAATTCTTGCTTGCATTATATTTCCTACACCTGTTATGCTATTAATACTTACCGCCGCTAAGGTATTGCCGGTAATGGCATTTGTTGTGTATATCGTTTGCTTAAGGGTATTTGGATTGCAGCCTAACTTAACCGTTAACCCGTTTTCGAGCGAAATCAACTTATCAGATTTATTTTGCGGGTTCGGCGGACAAGGAAAAAATGAATAATCATTGCTTGGCTGACCAGTTAAAGTATCAATGGTAAAAAATGCAGTTGTGCTTCCGCCTGTCTGGCCTATATTTATTTTACCATTACTTGAACTGAAAAAAAGCTGTCCAAACACACCTGGTCCTGCGTATTTATTTGACCATATAACATTACCTGCCAAATCTTTCTTTACAATAAAATACCCATCCGAAACATTGGATTCCAGAACGTACAGCCTGCTTTTGTAAATTAAAACATCAGTAAACGAATTCGGTTCATATACTTTTTGAAAAGACTGCGATAATGAAATAAACGTACTTAAAAGTGATAGTAGTAATAAGCTTTTTTTCATGTCAATGGTTTTTCCTTAATAGCCAAACATCATGCCAATTTTTGTTAATTTAACTCATGTGTTAGAAGCCGAATTAAGCTAACTCAACCCACTCTCGCTGATTTGCAATCCATGCATAGATAAGTTAGAACTATAAACGCAAAAAGCCTCGCTATTCCTAGCAAGGTTTTCTGATTTTTAAAATTGGCATACAAAATAAGACATTAGCTATGGGACATATATAAACGCAAAAAGCCTCGCTATTACTAGCAAGGCTTTCTGACTTTAAAATTGGCATCGACATACTCTCCCAGGATTTAGTCCAAGTACCATCTGCGCTGGCGGGCTTAACTTCTCTGTTCGGAATGGGAAGAGGTGATCCCCGCCGCAATAGACGCCATAAAGGGATCAAGAAAAAAGTTTAAAGGAAAAAGACAAAAGGGATTAATCCTTTTTGGCTTTTGACTTCATTTACTTTTAACTTTAATATTAAAAACAAATTGAAAAAAGACACGAGTTAGCGGTGTTGCTACACAATAGAAAGCTTACGGATAATTAGTACTACTTGACTTTGCCATTACTGACTGTACATCTATAGCCTATCAACCTGGTCATCTTCCAGGATCCTTGTAAAGAAAACTTATCTTGAGGTGAGTTTCGCACTTAGATGCTTTCAGCGCTTATCTCATCCGAACATGGCTACCCTGCGGTGCAGATTAGCTCCACAACAGGTATACCAGCGGTTCGTCCGACTCGGTCCTCTCGTACTAGAGTCAGCGCCCCTCAATTTTCTAACGCCCACAACAGATAGGGACCGAACTGTCTCACGACGTTCTGAACCCAGCTCGCGTGCCACTTTAATCGGC
>Ga0068872_10004458_pt1 | contig 10629 bp, 6 predicted proteins | sample NOAtaG_7_FD_66441 | JGI IMG/M metagenome (GOLD analysis project Ga0068872, IMG submission 66441) | Freshwater lake microbial communities from Lake Erie, under a cyanobacterial bloom - NOAA_Erie_Diel1S_2200h metaG | ecosystem: Environmental > Aquatic > Freshwater > Lake | place: USA: Ohio, Lake...
CGATGTGACGTCCATGCTCATGCCTCATTTAGAGTCTTCTTCCGCGATAACAGGAGGTTAGATTGCTGCATGATAATCGATTTAGCTAGGATTTTTTTCGTGGGAATATGGGATAGATGCACCTATCGGCATGATCCAATCCAAGAAGAAACTACGTGGGAAATTGCCGATTTGGTAGATGACATAGATAAAGTTGCAGAGGATTAAAATGCCCCAACCCGCACAAAAATATCGCGCAGGACGGAACCCAGATTTTATTGCTCGAAATCCTGCGAGAAGAAAGATCAGACCAAAAGACGTGCCAAGAAGCGAGCGCAGGTCAGTGCCTACATCGACAGAGTACACGCTTACAAACATATTGATGATAAACGCTGCAATAAAAATAGAAAAAACTTTAAAAAATACTGGCTGCTTGGTTCTTAGCTTCAGGAAAAAGATAGCAAAAAGTCCGGCAAAGGCAAATGTCAGATCGGAACCTATGGCGTGCATGTACCAATGATATTCACGAATCCATAGAGCTGGTGTGAGAGCCGAGAGTTGAAGGGAAAAAACTGCGTTTGTAAAACCAAATCCAAATAAATACAGAGTGTAAGTTAGATATTCAAGGCGAGCCAGCTTCCACCAAAAGAACAGGTTATAGAAAAAGACAGCGAGCGTATAACCAAGAAATAGGTGACGCATGGCAATGTCCATTGATGCATACGATTCGTATGCATACGAGCTGGCTAAGATAAAGTTATAGCTAGAACTAGAAGCAGACCTTCGAAACTTAATGTAGATCTCCCGTTCTGCTTGAGCTTCGAGTATGAGAGGAACATGGATCGAGCCCAAATGCATATCGCTCTGAAGATCTAGACTCGGGTCTACGCCACCTAATAGCCTCAGGGCGTGTTGGTCTTTGGCATAGATATGAATAGGGAAAAAAGCCGTATCACTGTAGAGAAATAGCCTTAGCTCTTCGTTTGTTCGGTTGACGAGTCGAACGTTAAGCCAGGCAACCCCGCGCTTAGCTCCCCTAAAGTCAACTTGCGATTGAGGGTGAAACAGCTCCTTTGGCGGCGGGAGCTGATCTACCTCCCAGTTGTTTTTTGCTGGATCAACATAGGCAAAGATTACGGATGCTAAGTTTTCGTTGATATGCTGTGGCGAGCGGATCTCCATAATCGGTTGTGAAAATGCTATGTGATTCAAACCAAACACTAAGACGAAAAAAAATAAGAATTCTCTAATCAGCTCCGTTGGTCCTTGCTTATTTGGGGCTTCGGACCTCATAGGTGTGAGAACGATCGCTTCATGATAAGTAATAGTGTAATTTGCCCCGATGATCACACGTGGAATATGTCCGGCAGAATAGATTCCTACAGAACCATACGAGTCGATCTGTCGGTTAAATATCAAAATTTTCGAGAAGAAAGTTCCTGGGAAAATACAGAACATGATGCAAAAATACCAGAGAAATGGCCACCTAAGACAGGGTGACAGTATATGAAAAGCTTGAGATTGGTAGAGTTCTCACTCCGTGAGAATTAGGATTTATCCGAATTCCTGACTCTCAATAAGATGCACACGGCTTAAAAAGCTGAGTTTGGAAAATCGTAGATTGATTCGTCGCGTGGAACTGGAGAGTCTGACGCTTGTATTTTTGGACTCCCTTCATAGGCTTCGGTGTAGCTTCAGGACAGGCAAGATCCCGACGAATGCAGCAAGTTTCCTCTGGAGAGTGCCGACGGCATTCGTTAGATGAGTCCGCTACGAAGCTCAAGAGCAAGAGTATTGGGTGAGGCGGCAAAAAGAGGACCTGGAACCAATAAAATCGGCAGGGTCAGTGAGCAATTGTCTGCCACCGAGCAGGCTCTGATTCAAGCTTCTTTCTCCAATGGCCGAATCCTCACTGACGACCCTCAGATTGAGGATTTATGCACCCAAGGCCGCCACATCATCCCAGGTCACAGTCCATTTTGGTTTTCGTTGGAACCATTTTGGCTCTCCATACCATGCTCGCTACGCTTTGGATCGCAGTGTCTTTGCCGATGTGGGCGCAAATTCTAGGCCTCTTCGTTAGCTTCGCACTCCTTTTATTCCTAGCCAAAGTGTGGTGGGTCAAACGTCTCGTGATGCTGCAGGATGCTCCGGTGATTCCTGTTTCTTCTCCAGTGGTGGCATGGAATGCCGACGAACTTCAAGCTTTTGTGGTGGAGCATCTTCACTTTGCGGTCGTCACCGTCCACCCTGATCTGAGATTTCGCCGGGAAACCCCCATTTGGCCCAAGACCTTTCGTGGCATCAGTGAAAGCGAGGATTTCGTCGAGTGGTTGGGGTCGCTCATCCGCCTGAGCAGCGAAGAGCAACGGGCAATTCAATTCCAACTGACGCATTCGTTCGGGATGAATGCGATCCAATGGAAAGTATGCCTCTTGAGTCTGCCAAAAGAGGGTCAATTGAAGAGTCGTCAGCAGGCTTTCATTCGTCTCAATTATGTTCCGCGCTTTGTAGAAAATCGCCTCGTCGGTATTCATATCGTGATCCAGGACGTGAGTGAGGCCAAGGAGCAAGAGGTTCAAGCGAGGCAGCAACGGAAGGAAGTGGAGAAGTTTTTCGCCATTCTTCAAGTCTCAGATTCGCTGTTCGAACTCTTCATGAGTGAGACGAGGAAGCTCTTTGATGATATCAAACAAGATCTTAAGCTGCTCCGCGATAACAAAGCAGGTAGCTATCAGAACGTGGCAGCACGTATGTTTCGTGCGGTCCATACAATCAAAGCCAATGCCAAACTCTTCAAGCTTAACTCGATTCAGGACGTTGCTCATCAGGTTGAATCGTATCTTCAGGACCTTCGCAGTGGAGAGCGAGCCTTTACGCCACAGACTGTGACCGATCTGACTCAGAACTTTATCGCGATCAGTGAAGAAGTGTACTCCTATGCAAGTCTTCGCAAGGAGATCCTGAATACTACAGAACGCAACGGTGGTTTTCAACTGAAGTATCGTGTGCAGTGGATTCGATCCCTTATGAATCAGTTCGCCTCGATCCTGCGCGATCCCAAGTTCGAGGAAAGGCACCTGAAACTTATCCAGAAGGAATTCAGTCGAGCCCTATCGAGCTTCGATAAATCGTCCTTGCGTGAGTATATTCGGACATACGATCAGATGCTTCAGGATGTAGCCCAGCAATTGGGAAAAGAGGTCGAGCCGCTACAGACCAATCTCGAGTACCACCACTTCGAGAGTACGACCTTAGCTCGTGTCAACGACATCCTACTCCACTGTATCCGCAATGCGGTTGATCACGGGATAGAGAAGCCGGAAGAACGTTTAGCTGCTGGAAAACCACGTAAGGGACGTCTGACCCTGACGACCTGCGAGAAGGATGGTATAGTCCAGGTCGAACTCAGCGACGATGGGCGTGGTATCGATGTTGCCAAGGTAAAGGCTAAGGCCGTGGATTTGCGGCTCATCACGGCGGAGGACGCAGCCCACCTAAGCGATACGGATACGGTTCCGCTGCTGTTTCATAGCGGAGTGTCAACCGCGCCGGGCGTTACGGAAATATCAGGCCGTGGACTAGGCATGGATGTGATTCGTGATTATGTCCAGGTCCTTAGCGGGCAACTTAATGTCACCTTCGTGAAGGGGCAGCGAACCTCGATCAGTGTCCGCTTTCCCGCTGTGACGGAAGAGTTCATCACGCCTTTAGCGATCCACGATCTACGCGATATCGTCGGGGAAGTGCTGCGTGACTACGTGCGGGCGGGCGATGGACGCTTCAAAGTCTTAACGAAGGTCGACGAGCGCGTGACGATATTCTCCGATCGTCTGAGCATCGTTGAACTACTTCGTATGGTCTTTGCGGAGCTGCATCAATGTGCGCCGGCAGACCAGGTTCTACTGGTTCAGATCGAAGAGCACCTTGGGAGGCGAAGGGTCGATAGTCATAGCTTCTACCGATTGAAGGTAGGACTACCCCATGATACTCACGAAGAATTTGTGGCGAATGAACACGAGCAAAAGACCTTTGAAGGAGCCAGTCATCTCGTGCGTAAAAGTGGGGGATCACTTTATGTTCGAGGACCGTTCTTGGTGGAGCGTAACTTGCCATCGAATATTCCGGTACGCTTTGCATACTATGAGTTTAAGGTCCTGATCTTTACCGAGCGCTTCACCGATGTGAGCAAGCAGATCGATAACTTCTTCAAGAAGGTCATGGGCGGATGGATCTATAAGTCTTACCAATACCCCTTTAGCCATGGATTACCCCCCGAACTCGATGGCTCTCCGTGTTTGGTCCTCTTGGATAGCGCCTTGTTGAAGACGTATGTCGACCTGCGAGAAGAGGCAGACCGCAAAAAAGATGGGGTCGTTCTCCTCCCGGAAGAAGAACTGGATATTGATACACTCAATGGGTCAGCTATTTTGCCGGAGAATATTCTTTTCGTTCCCCCGAGTTTCGATGAAAAGCATTTCCATCGGAGTCTGGCTGGTGTCATCTTCCGACGATTCCTGAAGGAAATGGTTCGTGAACCCCAATCCGACCTGAGCCATCGGGACCTCGATCTCGCGGGGCTAGCAGCCTCCTGAGTCTCCACAGTCGGAAATATCTCTGAGCGGCTTATTGACAGTCATGTCACTGTTCTGTGCAAAAGAGCTTTACAAGACAGAAGGCTCACTCTAAGCACAAGTTACGAGATTCAGCCCTGTAGGGATAGGGTCATGGGCTCTAATGCTTGGCTAAATTATGCCAATTTGAGGTGTCTAAGATGAGTGCGTCTTCGAGTCGCAGCGTTCGCGTTTGGCTCCTGTTCGTCACCTTTCTGATCTTTACGATGGTTGCTGTGGGTGGCCTCACTCGGCTGACTCGTTCGGGTCTTTCGATTGTCGAGTGGCGGCCGATCACAGGTGTGATCCCACCTTTGACGGAAGAACAGTGGCAGGGGGAACTTCAAAAATACCGCCAGACTCCGGAATACCAAAAAGTGAATAAAGGTATGAGTGTCGAAGAATTCAAGGACATTTACTGGTGGGAATACGGCCATCGCTTGTTGGGCCGTGTGATCGGTTTGGCGTTTGCTTTGCCTTTGGTTTTTTTCGTGTGGCGTCGGCAGGTGTCTGGCAGTCTTGCGGGAAAGCTGGTGATCGCTCTGGTTTTAGGTGGTGGCCAAGGTTTCTTAGGCTGGATCATGGTCAAGAGCGGTCTTGTGGACTTGCCACGAGTCAATCATTACAAACTGGCTGCTCACTTGAGTCTGGCCCTGTTCCTGATGGGGTTCTTGTTTTGGATCGCTCAGGATCTGCGTGCGGCCAGTTCGAAGCGTCGGGTCACGGGTCTCTTGCCCATGCTCAGTGTGAGTTTTCTGATTCTGGTTTGTGTGCAAATCTTTTACGGAGCTTTGACTGCGGGTCTACGTGCAGGGCATATGTACAATACATTCCCAACCATGCATGGCTCTTGGATTCCACAGGGAATCGGTAGCTTCGGCCCGATTCGGGACTTTTTTGAGAACCCTGTCACAGTGCAGTTCATGCATCGAATGCTGGGATGGCTGACCCTTCTAAGCAGCCTGGTTCTCGGGTGGCTAGCGTACCGCAGCCGGGAGATCAATGCCCGCCAGCGGCTGAGCCTCGGGCTCGTGGTCGGGATGGTGCTTATTCAGTTCACTCTGGGGGTTCTGACTCTCCTCCATGCTGTACCGGTCAACCTCGGTTCGATGCACCAGATCGGCGCTTGCGTGCTGCTGCTGCTCGCTCTGAATAACGTTCATGTCTTTTTCCGTGGAGCCGAAAGTCGTCTGCGTGCAGAATTACTTCGCTTTGGGAACTCCTCTCGGTAACCCGCTAGGTCCTTCGTACTCGGGATCCGGGCAGGATGCGTGGGCGCGCGCCCCCCGGGGTGCTCCTACTATGTCTCTCAGGCTAAGCAATGAGCAAGGAATCGACCTGAGGATCGGTAGCTAGTGGTTTCCTGCTCGATCTCTCAGGCTAAGCCATCATTCATCCAACTGCAAAGACGGACTCTGCTTGAGGATCCGACGCGTGGCCATGAAAGAGGTGCTGAGACACACAGCCAAAAGCAGGAGGGCCATGAGCAGAGGGAGCACGGGGGAAGGCTGCCAAATGCTTTCAAATATGCCTTTCGACAAAACGAAACTGGCAGCGAGTCCGAGCACACCTCCTAAGACAGCGGCTCCCGTGCCAAGCCAGGCAAACTCTTTGAGGGTCGTACGCATGATTAAGGAGAGCTCGGCTCCGAGGATCTTCATCAGATTGTGGTCCCAGCGTCGTGAGAGTGCCTGTTGATGAGCGATAGAAAAGATAACGACATTTCCAGTTAAGACCGTGAGCCAGCCCATAAGGATCAAGACCAAACCCATCTGTTCGACCAAATCAGAAACCTTGTTAACCAGCGCACTGACATCAAGAATCGAAACGTTAGGGAAACGTTCGACGATGCTTCTTTGAAGTGCAACTTTTTTCTCGATCCCGAGCTCGGGGAGGGTCATCAAGAAAGTCTTGGGCGCATCATCAACCGATCCCGGCTGCAGTAAGATGAAGAAGTTGGGTTGAAACGTGTTCCATTTTACACTCCGAAGACTTGTGACGCGACCCTCGATGGGAAGACCTTGCACGTCGAAGGTGAGCTTGTCTCCGAGTTTGAGTCCCATCCGTTTTGCATAGCGTTCCTCAAGCGAGATCTGCACGTCTTGGCCTTGGGTGGGATCGTAGGGACCTGAAAAAAATTGGCCTTCGACGACGCTTTCAGCTAAAGCGAGGCGATCGCGATAGGAAAGGTTAACCCCTCGATTTCGAAACCTTTGCTCTTGCTCTCCCTCGCGGGTGAAAGTCTCCGTCTCATCGCTTCTTGTGTAATTCGCATCATTGACGGCAGTAAGCCGAGCCATGATCATGGGGGACACAGAATTCGGCAGTACGTCGGCAGAGCGGATTTTTTGCTCGAGCTCTTGCACCTGATCGTCCTGAATATCGAAGAGGAAGAGGCTCGGAAGTTTGTCGCCCTCGGGACGCTGGAGTTCGGATTGGATGCTATATTGAATCTGCGGAATTAAATTGATCAGGGCTGACCCGACCCCAAGAGCTACCAGGGCACTGATCGTGTGGGTTCGATGGGAACGGAGATAGGTGGCCGCTAAGCGCGTACTCAAAGCAGCATCGCGGCGGACGTGAGAGGCTGCTTTCAAAAGTAGGAGTGATGCTCCGATAAAGACCAGGACGATGACGGCAAGTACGAGTGCAAATAAGCTGCCGACCTTCCAGGAGTGTGCCTGCCAGACAGCTAGACCATAAAAGGCCAGCAGACTGGGGAGGTAAGGAAGTCCGTTGGTTGTCGTAAAGACGCTTTCCTCACTCGAGGACTCTTGGAACAGAAGGGAAGGATTCAAATCCCGTATTTTCATCAGCAGGGGTAAACAGACGAGAATCGCCCCCAGGGTGCCGAGGAGCAGAGCGAGGCCATAGCTAGGCCAGCTCATTTGAGCCTCGATGGGCAAGGGGGTCAGGCCACCGAGCAGCTTAGCCCCGAGAGGGAGCAACAGCATGCTCAGACCACTGGCGACCAAAGCGCTGAGCAAGCCAAGTGCCGCGAGTTGCACCACGTAAAGCTGAATCGATCGACGATGCGTCATCCCCAGACTGACGAGCGTTGCGATCGCAGTCTGCTTGCGATCGAGGTAGACCCGAAAGAGGAAGGACGCTCCAATGGCGGCGAGGGCAAGAGCCACCAGGGAAACCAGACCCAAATAGTCGGTTAGGTAAGATAGCATACGTCCGTTATCCTGTCCGGCTTCCCGATAGGTCGTGACGCCGACGCCTGGATCTTTGAGCACACCCTTGAGATCGGCTTCGACTTTACGCAGGTCCGTGCCGCTGGGTAGTCGAATCAGACGAGCATGTCGCACGGTAGCCCCAAACTTGAGAAGCCCCGCTTGATCGAGTTGATCGAGTCCCACGTACAGTCGAGGCGCCATCGAATTACCGACGAGGGCCGATGCCGAATCATCGACAATGACGTCATCGACCACAAACTCTCGATCACCGATCTTGAGGGTCTGACCGATTGCCGTGTTCAGTTGAATTAAAAGCTCGGGTGAGACCCATACTTTTGCAGCATCCTGGAGCGCGAGAGGCTGAGTCCCTTCGTGAATTCCGCTTTTTTCCAGCTTAAGTTGCCCATAAAAGGGATAACCAGAAGCTACGGCTCTGAGCTCGACCAGAACGCTCCGCTCGGGACTGGTGACCATGGAATAAAGCGATTGCAGCGTTTGTACGACGCTACCTGCAGGCAAGACCTGTTGGGCCGCTTCGATTTCCGCCGCCTGGAAAGGGCGACGAGCGGCGATCGAAACATCGGCCGTGAGCATGCTGCGGGCTGAGGCCTGGAGTCGCTCCGAGAAACTCCTCTTGAGCGAATCGAGGGCGATAAAGCCGACTAGGCCCAGAGCGAGGTTGAGAACAAAAAGCCATGCGAACTTCGGGCTATTGCGCAGTTCGCGCCAAGCATAGCGAAACAGCATGAGGACTCCTTTGCAAGCAGCTTCAGGGCACGATCTGGCCTTGCTGCAGGGTCAAACGTCGCTGGCAACGCGCTGCCAGCTGCATGTCGTGGGTGACGAGGATCATCGTCATACCTCGCTCCTCGACGGCGTCGAACAGCTGATTCATGACTTTGTCGCCCGTGTTGGTATCAAGATTGCCACTGGGTTCATCGGCGAGCAGAATCGCGGGCTGGACCACGAAAGCCCGGGCAATAGCCACTCTTTGGCACTCTCCACCGCTGAGCTGGGTCGGTAGGTGATGGGCGCGATGACCGAGGCCGACACGCTCCAGCGCTTCTTTCGCCTTCGTCTCAGCCTGTGCCTGTCCGGCGATGTCCAAGGGCAGGGTCACGTTCTCGAGGGCTGTAAGACTACGCATCAAATGAAACTGCTGAAAAATGATGCCGATCGATTGGCCACGAAAGCGAGTCAGATCAGCCTGGGAAAGAGTGTGAATGTTTTGTCCGCGGATATGGATCGAACCTTGAGTCGGGATGTCCAGGCCAGCCAAAAGTGATAGCAGTGTCGACTTCCCGGATCCCGACTGCCCGACGATCGCGACCGTCTCCCCTGCAGCGACCTCGAAATTCAGTCCACGCAAAACAGGGATCTCGGTATCACCCTGACGAAAGTTTTTACAGAGATCCTGGACACGAACGATGCTCATAGAAGCTCCTTCACCTTGGGATAGATCATCTCGAGGATCTTTTCGTAACCCTTCTCGTTCGGGTGGATGCCGTCCGCCTGGTTCATACTGGGCTCGCCTGCAACCCCCTCCAGCAAGAAAGGTAGAAAGCCGAGCTTATACTCCTGGGCAATACGGATGAAGCTCGCTTCGAAATCCTTGGGGAATTTTTCGCCATAATTAGGGGGAGCTTTCATACCTAGGAGCAAGACCTTGCTCGAAGACCCCTTGAGCATATCCATAGCCGTCTTAAGATTTTGATAAGTCGCCTTCGGATCGAGACCCCGCAGTCCATCGTTGGCGCCCAGGGCATAGATGACAAGGTCGGGTTGACTTCGCTTCAGATGAAAGCGGAGCGAAGAGACACCGAAGGCCGTGGTGGCACCGCTGGAACCGGCGTTGATGACCTTGACCCCAGCCAAGCCATCTTTTGCGAGGCGTTTTTCGAGCAAGGCCGGCCAAGTCTTTTCGGGGGGTACACCGAGACCGAAGGTCAAAGAGTCACCAATGGAAAGAATGACGGGCTTGGCCTCAGCAGCGCCAAAGCCGAACAGAACCAGAGACAAAGCCGAGAAAAGTCGAAAGAACAGCATAAATCACCTTTTGACCTCGAGGTTAGGCCTCGCTATTATCGCCTACGAAGTTCCGACGGCAAAGAATTACTTTGTCCGACAGGCATGCACATGGCGCAGGGCAAAGCCTTGAGAGACATCAGACACAGCCGGTCCCAGCTGCAAGAATGCGATCGGTGAACGTGCGCAAGAGGAATCAGATGGATCACTTCAACTATCGGGAACAACTGGCCTACTGCGAAGATGTGGCCTTGGAAGACATCGCGCGAGACGTCGGGACACCTTGCTACGTGTACTCCCGGTCGACCTTGCTCCGACACGTGGAACGCATGCGGGCAGCTTTTGCCAGCTATCCGACCTTACCGTGTTATGCCGTCAAAGCGAATAGTAATCTCACTCTCCTCAAAGAAATCTTTGGGGCCGGATGTGGTGCCGATATAGTTTCGCTCGGCGAATTGGAGCGGTCGATCAAAGCAGGCGTCGATCCCCAGAAGGTCGTTTACTCAGGGGTTGGCAAGCGACGCGATGAAATCGAAGCTGCTTTGCGCTATGGTATCTACGCTTTCAATATCGAATCGACGGCTGAATTGGAATTGATTGCCCAGATCGCCAAAGAGCTCCAGGTGACGGCACCCGTGTCACTTCGAGTGAATCCAAACATCGATGCGAAGACCAACCCTAAGATTACGACGGGTCTGTTTACCACCAAGTTCGGTATGGTGGAAAAGGAAGCTCAGGCTATGGCGGAGCGCATCAAGGCGCTCGCTTCCTTGCGATTGGTTGGTGTTGGTTGTCATATTGGTAGTCAAATCGTCGATGTCAAACCGATG
>Ga0068872_10004464_pt1 | contig 10621 bp, 28 predicted proteins | sample NOAtaG_7_FD_66441 | JGI IMG/M metagenome (GOLD analysis project Ga0068872, IMG submission 66441) | Freshwater lake microbial communities from Lake Erie, under a cyanobacterial bloom - NOAA_Erie_Diel1S_2200h metaG | ecosystem: Environmental > Aquatic > Freshwater > Lake | place: USA: Ohio, Lake...
GCTGGATATAAATCAAAAGCTGGTTATGTTCAAATAAGAATAAAAAAGAAATTATACTATTCACATAGGCTGGCATTTCTATACATGACAGGAACAATCCCAGAATTTGTTGATCATATAGATAGAGATCCAACTAATAATAAATGGTCAAATTTAAGAAGATGTACATCAAATCAAAATAATAGAAATAGTAAAATTTTTATAACAAATACTAGTAATTATCGAGGTGTATCTAGAATAAAAAATAGTAAGAAAAATCCTTGGTCCGCTCAAATACATGTAAATAATAAATCAAAATATTTAGGATGTTTTTCAAATCAAGAAGATGCAGCGAGAGCATACGATAAAGCCGCTATTAAATATCATGGTGAATTTGCCACTCTTAATTTTCCCAAAGAATCTTGACACCAGCATTTTTAAGAAGTATACTGTAAAAGAGGAATAGGAAATGTTAGCATTAAAATTTATCTTAATGGGTTTGTGTGGTTTATATTTTGGATATACAATTGCACAAGAAAAATACATAAAAGGACATACAGCGTGGAAAATGTATAATCAATGTTTAAATGCTGTCGGTAAAAAACAAGGAAAAACTGTTGAAAATTTTGTATTTTGTAATAACATAGTAAACGAGGAGTAGACTATGAAATACTTTTCTTTATTACCACCAATAGTTCTAATGTTAGTAAGTGGATACAAATTAATTGAAATAAATAGATGTGATGAGATTAAAAAACCATTTAGAGAATACCAAGAAACCCAATTAAAAGCGAATGATAAATGTCTAGTATTTTTTGATAGACACGACGGATCTTATTCAAACTGTGTGCTACCACACATTACAAATTATACAAAATCAGTTGAACTAGAACAAAAAACACTTAAAGAATCTGGATGTTCTTTAATATAGAGGAGTAGAATATGAGACAAAATGAAATCGATGAAAATATTAGAAGTTTTCTTAAACAATTAGATAAAGTTATTGAAGAAAAACATCCAACAGATACAATACCCTATTTTCAAATTAAAGCACAGATATTACTTTCTTTGAAAGATGTTGTTCCATATGTAGATTACACAGACAAAAATGGAACATGGGAATAATATGGCAACTTGGTTTTCACGATACGAATTAGTATACCTTAATCCAGACGGATCTTGGAGTCGTTGTTTAGCTGCTCATTGGGATGCGGAACCTTTCCTATTAGATTTACAAACAGGAATTCTTGTGGAGATGGAAAGACGATGAACACATATAACAGCTATGCACACGAAATCATTTCAAAACTTGCACAAAAACAGGAGATGGTTCTTAATGATCAACTAAATGAGCTTATTTCGCGAGGTCTTATTGTAGTTGAGACTCTTCAACCTGTTATGACACAAAGATTTGATGAAATATCTAATTCGTATAAGGTTGAAGTTTCTGCCGCAGTTAGACTTGTACCAAAAGAGTTTGAGTATATCAAAAAACTAGAAGAAGAAAATAGGGAATTGAGAGAGACCATTAAGAAGATCAAGGAGTTTGTATGAGTAAAATCAAATACCCAAAAAAAGACGCTGTGAAAAAGATTCGTAAAAGCTTTAATAAATTACGATCTAAAAAAAATACAAAACAACCTCTAACTAAACTAGACTACATCGATGTTATCAAACAAGATTTAGAACAACGATACTTTGATTCAATTGATGATAACTTTGGTCCAGATTTAGAACTAGGAAAAGTTCTAATAGATATTACAAAGATTTCTATGAAATATCGCAAAGAGTTAATCAAGGAATTGACAAAGAAATGAAACAGTTTATAGTAGGTATTGTAGAATTTATACTTATTTATATTTTTGCTGGTACTTTTCTTTACGTTACTTTTAGTATTATAGATTGGATTAGTAAATGACCTATCGTCGTTGCCGTAACCCCCATCGTACCGACGGCCCCACTATGGAAGAAGTTATTACACACGCTATACAAAAGCTTGGATGGCCTCGTAAGAAAGTGATGAGTTGGTACATGAAGGAGAACCCAGCACTGAACCACTCCAGACCCCAAGAAAAAGTTGATAGAGGTCTTGGACAAGAGGTTATAGACTTGCTAAATAAAAGGGAACGTGATAGAGTTAAAGAGGATAAGCGTAGAGAGGACAAGAAGAAATGAGTATACAGGGATATCAATGCAAAAAAGATATCATAACAGATTGTCGATGCGATGAATGTCGTCCTTCTATTTTAACACAACTGTCTTCCGAACAATATGAACGTGTTACAAATCCAGAAGAGTACCTAAGAAAAAAGTTAGAACATCTATATAATATAATAGAACTTTCAAAGAGTTGTATTAGTTTATACGATAAAGCATTTGAAGATACTGGAAATGACTACTCACATCTTCTAAGATTTCAAATGGCAACATCTTTGAAAGAAGAGATTGAAAGACTCGAGAAAAATAATGAAGATTAAGATAGGAAAAACAAACGAAGAACTTATGGAGCTATTTAAATGGCACCCTTGGTTTGCTTGGTATCCTCTCATTGTAGACGGACATTTTGTATTGTTTAGTAAGGTTAATCGAAGACTTGTGAATATTGGATTTAGTCATCAACTATCATGGAAATACGAGATTATTTAATATGAAAAAACGTGAGCTAATAGTACTAGGAGTTGCTAGTAAGATTATCATTTCTTGTTGTGACTCCGGTGTATCCCCTGTTCCGTTTGATGCGGCCCAGACAATAGCGGAGGATGTTCTAAAATATCTAGAAGAAATTGGTACATTGAAATTGGAGCTTGAAGATGAAGAATAAACTAAAACCATTGGATATTAAAATAGTAGACGCAACAAAATCGGATTCATTAGAAGTCACTCTCAATCCTTACCAGTTCTGGGTTTTAATTGGTACTATTTTATTTGTTGGGGTATTAATATGGACATAAAATTTGAACAACGTACTGTAACTTCATATCCCGGATTACATTACGAAACAATTCAAGTACCTTTTTGGGCTAAGTCGATTCAAATTTCCACATCAGGTAAGTACAAGTTTATAATGGAAAATTCAGAGGGAAAGCATTTTAACACAGCAATCATTCCACCAAATGGTAGTGCAAGTTTGTACAAGAGCTATCTTCCAAGTGATGCCAAATTCATTTCATTTTTGAGTATGGAACCAAATCATTCTTTTGATATATATGTTGTATTTAATAATATAGGAGTTGAAAATGCGTAAACAAGAACGTGACCTTTGTGATAGTTTAGATGTCTTTGAAAAATGGGCTTCTCGTGGTCTTATCTCGGGACAAATCAAAGAGAAGTACAATACTACAAGATGGTATGCTTATCTTAGTGGAGAATTTTCCTTACACAATATTTTTTATCCGGGACATTATTATAACAGATTTCCAAAGTGGCTTCGTAATCTAGATCGATATGTATTTATGCCAATTTTTAAATACACTGGTATTAACATTATAGTTAGAAAGTGGAAGTACTATTGCTATACACAAGCTTATAAAGAAGTCTTAACAAAGTACCCAGATGTCCAACATTGTATTAACTATACAGAGATCCTTGATCAGAATGTATTATCAGCGTATAGGAAATATAGGGAAGAAAATAAACTTGACATAGAAGATGAAGAGTAATAGACTATAAGAGTGTAATTGACACAAAGTTTTTTGGGAAGTAGCTCAGTTGGTAGTAGCAAATCGCTGTTAACGATTAGGTCGCGTGTTCGAGTCACGCCTTCCCAGCCAAAGTTTGAGAGCGGCGTTGGAAGCTGTTGGTATGTAAAACGCAGGCAAATAGCCGAAGCCAACTGGAGAAACGCACAACATTTAGTTGGAGGTTAGCACGTTTGATGTACACGAGTGCGCTATGTAGAAGTCGCGATCTACCTCTCAATATTATTTTATGAAAGTATATCGCAAAGGAACAGAACTAATATACAGACACTTCAACTTTGTATTACATCAAGGCGGTCTCGGAGACCTCATCGCTGGACTTCCCGCTATTAAATTTGTTCTAGATTTTCACAAAAACATTATCATCAATTTATATTGTCATGATTATGCTGTAGACCTTTGTACAGTAGTATTTCAAGAGTATAAGAACATTACCATAAGAGGTATGTCTTCGTATGACAAGACAGTAAACGAAAGTTTACCGGCTAGATCTCCATACGTACATAAGATTTCCAATCTATCAATGAATATGGTTGATCAAGCTTTTTTATCAATGGTTGGAACTATCCCAGAAGATAAATACAAAAGCTACCTTAAACTAGATCCAATTGACGTAAGCCATTTCAACCTACCAGAAAAGTATGCTGTTGTAACGACTGGCTTCACTAGCGAGACACGCGAGTGGCTTCCTCAATCTGTTAACGAAGTCAGTGACTATCTTGTCGCACAAGGAATCACACCGGTCTACATCGGAAAAAGCTACACAAAAGCATACAAAGATACTGGCATCACTGGAAACTTCAAAGCGGATTATACAAAAGGAATCAATCTAATAGATAAGACGAATCTATTTGAAGCCCATTCTATTATGAACGATGCTGTGGTGACTCTGGGACTTGACAACGGGCTTATGCATCTACATAGCATGGGAACAGGAGAAGCTATCTGGGGATTCACAACGGTAAGACCAGAACATAGACTACCACCTAATACAAATCATCTAGTTGTAGCTCCGACATCGGAAGAATTATCTTGTATCTTCTGTCAAAGTAACATGACATTTGCTACGGGTGAAGTTTGTTTTACTAAATGTTTCTATAAAGACTACAAGTGCTTAGAACTTATGACAAGCGATAAATGGATTGCAAAGTTGAAGGAGTTGGGAATATGAAAATATATGGACCAGATTCAGATTTTGATAAAGTAATGGAAAGCGTAACGAAAATGGTTAAAGAACGAGAAATTTATATGAATTACGATCAAACTTGGGGACAAAACACCGGAGAAGAAACTCGCAAGTCTTGGAAAGATAAATACTGGTCGGGATTCTTTGAAAAGTATATGAGTGGAAATGGACTTGACATTGGATACGCTGGATATATAAAAGATGTTCATCCTGTTTTACCAGCAGCAACTGGTATTGATCTCAGTTATCCCGGATACGACGGACGTATCCTTCCATTTCCAGATGAGTCACAGGACTATGTATACTCTTCCCACTTCTTAGAGCACGTAACTGACTATAAGAACGCAATACAAGAACAGTTTCGCGTTACTAATAAAGGTGGACACATCATTATCGTTGTGCCACATAGAGATTTGTACGAGAAGAAGACAGCACTTCCTTCTAGATGGAACGCAGATCACAAACGCTTCTATACCTCAAGTTCTTTGCTCAAAGAAATAGAAGATAGTCTTCCTATTAACTCATATAGAATTCGACACCTATTAGAAAATGATACTGGACATGATTATAATGATGGACCAGATGTTCACGGACGTTGGAACTATGAGATTGAAGTAGTACTGGAGAAACTATGATGGATGTTCTAATTGTATATATTACGATAGCTATATATTTTTACATTGACTTATCTATGATGATGTCTTAAACTAATTAGGAGGTAATCTATGTGCCAAATCTGCACCCTATTAGAAAATACATGGCCCGGTCCTAAAAATCTTGTACGAGCTATCTACGAACTATCTCCATCTGGAGAACACATTGAAGAGATCATCGACAATGTTTCTAGAGGACTTGACGAAGAAGAACGTGCGAATCTTGCGACCGAATTATTAAAAGAAGCTTTAAGGATGAGTCCATGAGAACAGTATTTCCAAATAGAATAACTTCACCTACTCGCGAGGTTAAAAAGGGAGAATCGGTATATCTTAGGAAAAATGAAATAACTCTTGCTACAGGTACATCAAGATTGGAAATTCTTATAAATCGCTGGGAAGAGCAATCTGCTTTTGATATAGATGCGAGAAACAGAAGAATAAAAAATGGAACATTTCAAGAATTTAGAGGTAAAAAATAATGGGACAATTTACACATTTACAATCAACCGATCTTTCTAAACTTGGTCCTGATTCTATTATCCCAGAATCCGACTACTCGGTAATGGGACCAGACGGAATGTTCCATCAGTTCAAATACAAAAATGATGAGAAACAAAGACATACGTACAAAGTCAATCCCGGAACTTGGAAGATCACCAAGTCAATGCAAGGATATAACCTAGAACCAACTTCATTTGTAAAAGACTCTATCCTAGAAGAGTTTGTAAATACAAAAAAGATTGAAGATGTTGTATCGTGTTTCTTTAATAACCTACATCTATACAAAGAGTTTGGTATTGAGATTCCTAAACGTGGTGTCCTACTATATGGCCCTGCTGGTACAGGTAAGTCTACCGCAATCTCTAAATGTATCGAAGAATACTCCAAGGACGAAAAGACTGCCATCATTGTTTGGCACTCTGCTAAAATGGAAGCGTATGAAGTTAAAGACTTTATTTCAACGTTTGAATATATTGGTGTTGAAAAAATCATCTTAGTCATTGAAGACCTTGGTGGTATTGAGAATGAGAACACTCGTATTGCTTCTGATCAATCTCTACTATCCCTTTTAGATAATCAGGAAAAGACTTTCACTCTTCCTATCATGATCATTGCAACAACAAACTTCCCAGAAAACTTTGCATCCAATCTTACAAACAGAGCGGGACGTTTCGATGACAAGATCGAAGTGGGCTATCCAGATGCTGACGCAAGGAAGGCTCTACTTACTTTCTTTGCTAAAGAATACGCAACACAAGAAGCACTAGACTTTGTAGCTAGTACAAAATGTCAAAGACTTCCTCCTTCTCAACTTCGAGAATCCTATATTCGTTGTAGACTTCAATCTAAAACTCTAATCCAATCATTGAAAGAAATGGTAGGAGAAGCTGAGTTATATGATAAGGCATTCTCAAAAAGATCGGGCGTGGGTTTCTAATGAAAGATCGTTGGAAGGATTTATGCTGTCCGCTCTTAAATCTTAAGAGTGGCAAAATTGAATCATTAGCAACTGATTTTTATTTTATGTATGCTGATAGATTACAAATAGATGGTAAAGAACATTTAGTAAATCTTTATAGCCATAAATTAATAGACGACGGGACAGAAGAAGATGAAGGTCTTTAGATTAAGCGGACTCGATTACAAGCTAGAACCCGGAAAAGTTCTTACTAATCAAAGCGAGTATGTATTAGTAAATGATAAAGATCTATTGGAGAAAAAAATTGGTAAGCTATATGGTAGGTCTACTAGCAAAAGTCAACTGGAAGAAATGTTAAGGGAATTACATGGTATCGACGACTTCTTTGCAGGATCATAAGAATAAGAAGATCTACGAAAAAGTCATTCGTGATCTAAAAGCTGTGTTACAAATCTTGACATTGGCTCAAAAAGGACTTACACTATTTAAGAACTATGTAGCAGTTCAGGAAATCATCTCAGTGATTAATACCAATGTTACTTTGATGGATTTAAAAATTACAGACTATGAGAAAAAGTTAAAAGCGATTGTAGATAAAAAATAATATGCCAGTACGGGACGATGAAATATTACGACTTACGAAGTATGCACAAGGACTTGGCCTCAAGGTTAAGTTCCTTACTCGTTCCCGTAAATCTCCCGCCGCTGAATGGACACTAGATGGTACAGAGATTACTGTATATACAAATAGTAGTACTACAAAGATTGATATCATTCTATCATTAATACACGAACTTGGTCATCATGTCTGGTTCATCCACGAAAAGAATAGACAGCCCGATCTTAAATTCGAAGAGGCTATCGAGCGACAAAACTTACATGAGAGTGAGCTATCAGATACACCAGCACCTAAAGCATTACGTAAAAAGATACTAAACACCGAAATAGCAGGAACCCAATGGTGGGATGTTATTTATCGAGATACTAATTGTAAATTTCCAAAATGGCGACTTGAGGCAAATAAAGAGTTTGACATCTGGGTTTACAACGTATATTATTTAACTGGACACTTTCCTTCTAAAAAAGAGGGAAGAGCAAAGTTTAAGGAAATTAAAAGGAAATATAAATGAGTAAACCAAAACGTAAAAAAAGTCCTCGTAACATTGTACAAAAACCAAAAGCAAAGGTTCTTGTATATGATATCGAGACTGCACCGCTTCTTTCCTATACTTGGGGAATCTGGGAGCAAAATGTACCATTGAACATGATACAAAGCGATTGGTATATTCTAAGCTGGTCTGCTAAATGGCTCGGAGACCCTGACTCCAAGATCATGTATATGGATCAACGTAATGCTAAAGACATTGAAGATGACAGTAAGCTACTAGAAGGTATCTGGAAACTCCTAGACCAAGCTGACGTTGTAATTACACAGAACGGAAAGTCGTTTGATGAAAAGAAACTGAATGCTCGTTTCATTCTAAACGGAATGGGACCGCCATCTTCTTACGAACACATTGATACAAAACGTATTGCTAGTCGTAAGTTTGCATTCACTTCTAATAAGCTAGAATACTTAACTGAAAAGCTTTGTACTAAAAAGAAGATGAAGCATAAGAAGTTTCCCGGTTTTGAACTTTGGAAAGAATGTCTAAAGGGTAATAAAGAAGCCTTCAAAGAAATGGAAGCTTATAATAAGATGGACGTACTAAGTTTGGAAGAGCTATACAATAAACTCCAACCTTGGGCTAAAGAAGCAGACTTCCAACATATTACCGGAGAAGTGCAATGTGCTTGTGGTAGCAGACATTTCCACAAGAAAGATAAGAAAGCTACTAAGAGTGGACTATACCAAAGATATACATGTCAATCTTGTGGATCTACATTTAGAGATAAAACAAATCTAAGAGAAAAAGGATTCTCTAAAAAACTTCTTGTAAAAGAATAATAGCCGATATACAATGATTTAAGGAGAGTTTATGAAATACTTATTGATGACGAGTTTAATGATGTTGGTAGCATGTGGACCTGACCGAGAGGTAGTTCGTATTGTAAATGGTAACGACGGTGCTGCTGGTACTAACGGAACCAATGGACTAGACGGTGCCGACGGACAGGACGGAGCTGACGGAGTAGATGGTATCGATGGCGAGGATGGAGAAGATGGTCAGTCTTGCTCTATTGCTAGACCAGAAGAAGCCACTTATGTTATTATTACATGTGCTGATACTACAGCAATTGTTTACGACGGACAAAACGGAATGAATGGTGCTGACGGTCAAGACGGTCAGGATGGCTCTGATGGCGAAGATGGACAAGACGGAACCAATGGTACAAATGCTTCTGGTTGTACATTGACTCTCAAAAGTCAAGACAAGTACTACCTAACTTGTGGATCTACAACCATCCTTATTAATAACCTAACATCAAACGGAAATGGGAATAACTAATGAAAACACTATTACTACTTTTACTTGCTACAAATGCTATGGCTGATTGCCAAACAACAATAGATACTGAAATGGTGACTGCAACGACTGTCATTACAACAGATGTCCCAGCTCATCTAAAAGGGGCTACCATTACTATTAGATTAGCTAATGGTAAGGAGTCTAGTGTGCCAGCAGAACTCTTCAAAGTCGTCCCTCGTAAGCGACAAGAGGTCGTACTAGAAAAGACACAGAATGTAAATACTGTATGCACAAATACAGAAATTGCAACGAATAAGAATCGTGTATCAGCATTGGGTGGTTACGGATCTAGGAATAAACTAGCAACTTCAACTACTAGTACTACTGTAGAAGTTGAGAATAGTCGAGGTCTTGTTGGGGGTCTTCAGTATCAACGTTTGATCACTGACGAACTATCAATTGGTGCTCAAGCTCAAACTAATAAGACCGGACTTCTTCTAATTGGATTGGATTTCTAATATGATTACAGCACAAATGGCAAAAGAGATTGTTGAGAATGTCCCAAATGTTAGATTTCAAGCTGAATTAGAAACTGTATCTAGTTTAATTAAATGCCAAGCAGAACTTGGAAGAAGATCTGCCGCAATAGATTTATCAGAAATGAAAAATAAAGATAAGATTGTTAAGGTTTTATCAGATTCTGGATTCAAGGTCACTCTATTTGATCATTCTTCTATTAAAGAATCAGCATTTCCTTTTAATAAAAAAGAACCAGCATTTGATATTATTTCATGGGAATGATTTTTAGCTTGACAAAGTTTTTGTATAAGTTATAATCTAATAAACATTGACTAGTAATTCTACTAGTACCGGTTGCTCCGTACCGGTAAACCGAAGTACAAGGTTAAACGGAGAATTTTTATATGTCACGAAGTAAAAAACGCAGCATCGATGAAATACAAGAACTTAAACGAATCATCAAAGACCGCGATCAAACAATCAAGTCGCTCGAACGACAATTAAAGAAGCTTAACAACGAATTAGATCCTCCTACTAAAAAGAAAGCTCCTAAAAAAGAGCAACCAAAAGAAGAAGTCCATGAAAATGCTTGTCCCACTTGTAAAAAGGGAAAGCTTACAACAACAGAACTTGGTATTCGAGCTTTTGTTCGTTGTGATAAATGTGACCACAAGTTAGTAATCAAACGTGGCTAAGAAAAAAGCAAAGAAATACAATCTAAAATCTCGCATTACTAGCGCACTTCGTCGTAT
>Ga0068872_10004467_pt1 | contig 10616 bp, 10 predicted proteins | sample NOAtaG_7_FD_66441 | JGI IMG/M metagenome (GOLD analysis project Ga0068872, IMG submission 66441) | Freshwater lake microbial communities from Lake Erie, under a cyanobacterial bloom - NOAA_Erie_Diel1S_2200h metaG | ecosystem: Environmental > Aquatic > Freshwater > Lake | place: USA: Ohio, Lake...
CCGCGGGCCAGATCCCCTACGGTACAGGTGTAGCCAACACCGGTGCTTTATCAAATGTTCCTACTTCAGGAACTCAATTTTTAGGGGTCGTTGGCGGTGTTCCAGCGTGGAAAGATGTAGGTGCAAGTGGTGCAATCACAGCAACATTTCCATTAATAGAGTCGGCAGGAGTAGGAAACGCGAGTAATATCGCGATTGACTTCAGCGCAAAGGGAGACCTGGTCGTTGGCGCAAACAGCACGGCAGGGGCTCCGGGTGTGATATTGCCGATCGGTGCAACTGACGGCCAGGTATTGGAAGTGTACGCAGGCGCACCAAGTGGAATGCGTTGGGCTACGCCGGCGCCTCCTTCTGGCGGCCCTACAGTCAATCGCAGCAGCGCGGCCACCGTAGAAATCGCACAGCCGCAATCCTTTAATGAAACTATGATTCTCGTGGCTGAAGAGCCCGGCCCTGCTTGGGACGCTGTGTCTAGTCAAGGTGGCGATACTGCACCTTATGAATTAGAGTTTACCACCCCCTGGTTCACAACCTTTCAAAATCCAGCAGCATCAGGAGCAGGCCTTCAGGGAGTAGTTGAATACATAAACGGTGCGAGAACGATTAGATTAGATGTAATCAATCAAGGTTCAGGTTCTATTCTCACTCTTGGACATTTGATCTTTGATAATTATGGTGCTCCAGCCCAAGTGCTGGGCTATATCGGACCAGAAGGAGCGAGTTCTTTGATGGGAAACAGTATCGTTATAGTTGGTGCATTTTCTAAATTAGTGTATACTGGTCCAAACCCTCAACCAGATCTAATATGTAGTCAAGTATTGGGGGTTAGTTTTGCAAATACTATGGCTATAGCTGCTTACAACTTACCATCTCCCAACGTGGGAACTGCACTCGGCTTGAGTGGATTTGGACCCCAAGGATATTGCAGCGCAATCAAGTTCTTACCAGGAACCGGTGATTACGTAATCGTCGGAAAGTTTTCCAATATTCTTTGCTCTCCGTCGGTTCCAGGAAGTGGTGGATTTTTGAGTATGATCTTATATGATACGGCCGCTAATCAGTATGATCTTTCACCTGATGTGCTTACACTTGGATTGGGTGTACGATTGGCTGGGTCGCCTGGAACTATTAATGACGCATTATGGAACACCACCTCAAACGAGCTCATAATAGTAGGCGAGTTTGATCAATTCGCACAAGATTCTACTCCTACCTTTATAAATGCTCCGCCAAGTGCTCACGGTGTGGCCAGGTGGTCTCTGGGTGCCGGTCCCGGTGCTTATTGGTCAACTACTCCTCCAGGTGCACCGACTGCTGTTAATGACGGGATTTGCGTGCGGCCTATTCTCTCACAGGGTGCAAATGTTGTAATGATTTGCGGGAGCAGCGGCATTCCGGTAGAGTATAATTTAGGGAGCAACGCAACTACCAACTTTACTGGAACTTATCCATCTCCAGCGATCCCTTTTAGTTTCAACTGTATAACCTCATCTTCTTCTACTAATATTGGATTTGGTCTGAACGCATACGATTTCATTCTGTATAATGATACAACTAATTTAGTATGTTATGTTTATTATTTTACGGCTGCAAACGGAACATTAGGAACCGCTCTTGCGCCTGCACCTACAGGGTTTGTTCCAGATGATGAGGGTGGTGTAATTTTAAATGGTGGTATTTATATATTTACTGATTTTGTTCCGATTACTCCTGTAAATTATCTGCAAGTAGCAGCAAAAAGTTCCATTTATCGTTATGATTCAAACACTCACGCCACAATTAATTTCACTTTGGGAACTATTTCAACACCTTTAATCGGGTTTATTCAAAATGGTACACTTTATCATACCGCCTCTTTTAATGGTCCCACTTGTCCTCAAAGTCAATCATATATAGCCAATTCAGGAAAAACTGCTTGGATCCAAATCGGGGACAAATCAACAGGTATAACTTATTCATAATTAAGACAAGACATTTTAGCAAAAATCTTTTCTCCGCAGTAATTATAAACCAAATTCAAATGTCTCTTGCTTCCTCTTCTTCTTACAGCGTTGTTGGTTCAGCAATCAAACAGCACGGCCTTCTGACTTTCGTAGCCGGACAAACCTGTACTGTTCCTTGCAAATCTATTGTTGCTACTGATAAAGTGGTTCTTCGTATTAGGCTCCCTACTGCCGGTGCGGCCGCCTACGGTGCTACTCTTCTAAATCACGTATTCACACTCGCCATTACTCCAGGCACCGGCTTTACTGCTATTGGTCAAGATGTCCTCTTCGCAGGAACTGTTGAGTATACTGTTCTTGCAAACAGTCTCCCTGCTGTTGATATTCTCTCCTCTGCTTAAAACTTTAGCGAGTTAGGTGGAGCAGGTGGACCAAGGTGAGGTCTTTTCCAATCTATTCCGTATATTCAGATCATACATATCCACACTATAGATAAGTATGATATTCACCCCACCTCGGTCCCCCTCCCCACCTTTCCGGCGGTCCTTTTTGGATTATTTACGACCTATTTTAGATTATATACAGCAAATAATCAACAAATATGGTATTAATCTAACCGAAATACACTATTACGGGGAATAATAAATTTATTATTCCCAATATTAATCAAAATTGGTTAGATTATTCACGATTCATTTAGATTATTTACAACCTCGCCCAAAAACTGATTATTACAAGATATAGACCATTAAATAATATAGAAATTAAGCAATTTTTTATATCAAGTAAGAGTATATAGCAAATATAAAAACATAATGACGCAACCAACGCAGATATATTATGATCTTGATGTCGTAAATACGGTGCAACCGTCGCAAACCACCGCGCAGGCCGCGCAACCAAATCGCCTCACATTTACGGAGATCAGAAGCAGTCCTATTTTAGACAACCCTAGCGATTACTTCTTGTCTATTGTGAGGTTTAGTTTAGACACAGCCGGCAGTATGCCTTTGTTTATCCCGCAGATTGAATTGAATAACAGCGCAGGTGGTACACCTTGGAACAATACTGTATACTACATTACGGTTGAATACAATCCACCTGCTGCACCGCAGGATAGATTGATCTCAAAATCACGCGTGATTTGGGTGCCGCAGTCTAACATCTATCCTGTTCCTGGTGTTGTCCCTGCGACCATTCAGGCAAACACCGAACCCTACTACTGGTGCAACAACATTCAGGCGTTCGTCTGTATGATGAATGATGCACTTGAAGTGGCGTTCCTTGATATTATCGCACAGGCAGCGGCTGCTGTACCAGCTATTACCCTTCCCAACACTTGGGCTCCTGGATTTCAACCCTATTTCCTCTGGGACGCCACCTCCGCGAAGTTGACCTATGTCGCCCCTGCCCTAATCTTTGAACAAGAATGTTTAGGAAATGGAACGGCCGAGGGATTTGTCTACTTTAACAATCCCCTATTTACCCTCTTTTCTTCCCTGGAAACATTTCACAACTACACATACAATCCCGCCCCGACCTCAATCAACGACACAGAGGCAAACTATCTGTTGAAGGTATTTAACAAAAAGGGCGGCCCACAGCTGGGGAATTATGTGGTTGCCCCTGTTGCTCCTCCTGTTCCTCCTGCCCCATTCCCTGTGCCGTTTGTAGGAGACGGCCCTCCCTATAATGCCTTCTTTATGGAACAACCCTATAGCACGGGTGCTACTCTCTGCCCGATTCAATCCCTCGTCTTCACGACGACCCTCGTTCCTGTATTACCCCAATTGATAGGAGTTCCGCGATCATTAAGCGATAATGTAGGAACTGGTGGGGCTTCGGGGCAGAACGACAATATAAGCAACGAAATCACAGATCTCGTGGTTAATTTAGTAAACGGAACTGAATATTTCCCGAATGTTCTCTATTTGCCGACCGCCGAATATCGCTTGATTGATTTGCAATCCAACGCCCCCCTTTACGGCATTCAAATTAACGTACTCTGGAAAGATGTTTACGGAATCCAGCACGATTTTTATCTCCAGAATGGTTGCTCCTGTTCCCTGAAAGTTATGTTTCGTAAGAAAGATGCTTCGTATTGATTTTATTTTAGGCGTATTTCTTTTTTTTTTATCTTTGCAGTTATTATAAAGCAAAGATAAATCCAAATGGCTTCCGCAGATTTTGAGAAGATTTGTGTCCAAGACGACCTGCTCTTGACCACCGACAAGGTTCGCTACGCGGTCTTTAAGGGCGCGCAAAATATCACACCGTCCCAGTATGAAGCGATTTCCAAATCGCCTTCTTCTATTACTTTCAACGTACAATTGCCCAGCGAGTCCACGGTTTTTAGCAGACGCATTATGATTGAGACCCAGATGTCCGTCAAATTCACCATTACCCCCAACTCCAGTATGACTGTTGGATCCCGGGCTGTTAATTTAGCATACGGCTCCGCCCTTGGCCCCTTCCCCTTTCACTCGTGCTGCAATACTATCCAGGCCACCGTGAACAACAACACTATTTCAACCAATCAAAAAGATATAATGTTTCAGCTTCTCCGCTTCGGTGATCGTCGCGAGGTTGCTCGTCTCAACAACGCCACTCCCACCCAATACGACAGTTATTACAGATACGCTGACGCACTTGGCGCTAATAACAACCCCAACGCCGGTTGGAACGACTGCGAGTATGATCAGGATTTTCAGCCCCGAGGTGCTTTTAAGATTATCTCTATTGCTGGAAACCAGCCATACGTGCAGGACGCAAACGCTCCCTACGACATCACCATCACATTTAAGACCCGCGAACCCCTTATGCTTTCGCCCTTCATCTGGTGCGACCCTGAAAGCAACAACCAGGGTATGTACGGGGTACAGACCTTGAATTTCACGTTTAACCTGGGTTCCGCAAATCGCGCTTTCCGCCTTGCTCTTGGTCAGCTCGGAACTACCGGAAATCTTTCCCCCGCCAGCGCTACTTCCCAGTTTGCCGTCAGCGCCGCCGTCATCACAGATGTCGCCTCTGCCCAACTTCAAATGCTCTTCTTGACTCGTCAGCCTTCCAACTTGGTCAGCGCGCGCAACGTACTCCCATTTGCTGAGTACCCCCGGTACTTAACCGACGTCGGTTCTACTCTGCCCGCAAACGGTAATGCGGTTGAGCAGACCTTCCAGAGTATTCAGTTGAACTCTGTTCCCGATAAGTTGATTATCGTTGCAAGGAAGAAGATGGGCAACCAGACTCCCGCCGACAGCGACAGCTTCCTCCCCATTAGGAAGGTCAACATTTCATTCAACAACAAGGCCGGTCTTTTGTCGGGCGCCACCCAGCTTGATCTGTGGCGTATGTCTGTTGAATCAGGCAGCAACCAGACTTGGAATGAGTTCAGCGGTTCAGCCTACAAGAGCGCCCAGGGTGGTCAGTCTGCAAACGACGGGCTTCCCCAGAGTATCCCTCTTTGCGGCTCGGTTCTTGCTCTGGAGTTCGGACGCCATATTGAGCTTGACGACGTGTACGCACCCGGGTCAATCGGCGCTTTTCAATTGCTTTTCAAGGTTGAACTGGAGAATAACACCGGTCTTGATATTGCGCCCAACCAGTATGAACTTGTGCTGATCACTATGAACAGCGGCGTTTTCGCTATAGAACGTGGGACCAGTCAGACTTACACCGCCATTCTGTCCCGTGCTGACGTGTTGGCTGTGTCTTCTCGTCCCCAGTATTCCAAGTCCGGTCTTGCCCGCCTCGTCGGTGGTGCAATTGAGGACAAGGTTAAGATGCTTGCCCGTCCTTTGATGGACGCGGTTGGTATGGGCACTTCTGGCGGCGGTATGTCTGGTGGCGGCACTTCTGGTGGCGGCACTTCAGGCGGCCGTATGGCGAAACATTTGGGTATGTAATTTACTTAAAGCCCATTTAGTAAATAATGTGAACCAACCCGTGGTTCTTTTAACCGGCTTGGCGCAGAGGCAGCGCGCGGGGCTCATAACTCCGAGGTCGTACGATCAAAACGTACAGCCGGTATTCATTATTTCAATAAAAAAAAGGTCTTACCCTGCCTTGTTTTTATTGCACTTACTTCTTCGCTTTGCCGTATGTCTTCAAACAACCTTTGCACAAATCCCAAATGTGGCCTTGCACAGGCCAGAGTTCCACACCCTCAATCTTGCACTTGTCGCACTTACCGCATTTCAGTCTCTTCATCTCGTCCTCCAGAGCCTCCTTCCTATCTTGGACCTGCTGGGAGCAGTATTTATGCACCTCTCCAGCGCCACAGCATTTGTCGGTTGAAAACGCACAGTTGAAACTCATTCTTATTGCTTGTTGGTTGATCACTACATATCTATTACCTGATTGAAAATCTAAATCAATTTTTTTTGAAATCCATTAATAATCCAATATCATCATTTTTGTTGTGCTTCAAAAACTCGCTGAATTGGCGTCTGCTGGTCTGTTCTTCCAGAATATGGGTCATAATATGGGTCGGCATCTGCTGCTCGTCGTGCTTTGAGTGTGTCCTCTTCTGTGTAATGATTTTTGAAACGCCAGCCCTGCTTGATTTCTTGGTCTCTCATCATTTTTTGTATCTTTTTTTCCCTCTTTGCATCTTCCGCTTTCTTGACTTTGATCCTTTCTTTCTCCTCGGAAGTGTAGATGCGCTTTGGTGTTTGAAATGCATCATAAAGTGCACGTCTTAATACGGTTTCCATTCTTGTTGCTTGTTGTTCGCTGCTATTCTACAACTTTCCAGAAATCCAAATCAATTTTTTTTCATTTCAGTCATTTTTGATTTCAGGTGGGAGAGTTTGTGTTCCAAAGCGTGGTTTCGTTCTTCCAGTATCCAGGTACGATCTGCATACCATTTAGCGGCTTTATCCAGGGCTGCCTTATAAGCAGCTACTTCCTTCTCAAGGGCTTCCACGCGAGCCTTGTAGTCTATTTGATCTTGCATTTGCGTCGGTGTCCTTCCTCCCTTCTCACTTTTCCATTTCAATTTTTTCAGGTGGGGTAGGTTGAGTGAGGTGGGGTGGATTCCAATCTATTCCTATAGGCTGGAATGCGGGTTTCAGCCAGGAGAAAGTTATGCGTTTTCACCCCACCTCGGTCCCCCTCCCCACCTAACTTTTAAAGGTTAAGCATAAATGCAAAAATTAAAATATCCAACTACTGTAGAAAGAAATGCCTATCAAAATCCCCCGTCCACCTATTAAGCCCGTCGTAGATTTAGCAAAAAGGGTCCTGCCTGCTTTGTGCCCCAACCCTAATGTGTCTATTTCTCTACCTCCGAAAATTACCTTTGGTTGCCGTTGAGTGATCTTTTAGGGTGTTTTTTTCTCAATTCATTTTAAGACACGTGTACTTAAAATTAATGGAAGGCGCTATTTCTTTTTACGAAGTCAATAAACTCTACAACCGCATTCTGGCTTTAGAAGCAGAGAATGCAGAACTGAAAAAAAAATTAGAGACATCTACTGCTGAACGCCTTGGAATGCATTCTGTCTCTTTTGGTTCACCCTTTATGGACGATCCTGCTCCTGAACCTACTTGTGTTCCTCGGTCTGCTGTGTGGCGGCCTTCTCCTCACCCGAGCTGGTGTCGTCAGATCGTAGAATAGAATCCCAGTCAGCGGTTGCAAGCTTCCCGTTGTCTGCCTCGTATTGTGCACCAAGAACCCGAATGTGCTCTTGTTGCTCTTTGATGTAAGCAATCAGCTTCGCGCGCTCGGCTCGCAGGCTGTCTGTTGTCTGTTCAAGACTTTCAATCTGTCGGCCTAATGCTTGAATCTCTGGGTTCTCGCGGTTCCATTCGGCGTATTCAAGCTGGCTCATTTCATCATTCTCCAGCTCTTCAATCCTGGCCTTGAGTTCTTCATTTTCGTACAGCAATTCAGCATTCATTTTATCCAGTTCGCGGTTCTCGTGGTTGATTTCTGCATTATATTTCTCCAGATCTTCAACCCTTTCTGTCTGAATAGTGTAGTCTTTCGCAAGTTCATTCACTTTCGCTCGGAGTTTCTCAATTCTCGTCAAAGGCTCCTCGCTTTCGTCGTCGTCTGTGTTTTCGTCTCCTTCCAGTTCGTGCGTGAAGTTGATTGCGATCTGCTGCAGCCACTCCTTCTCGGGCAGGTTCTCGCGGAACCAGCGCGCAATTTCCCTGTCGCTGAAGTAGTAGTTCAATTGCTGCTGGAGTTCTTCATATTCAGTTGTTTCACCTGTGTCTTCAACAGTTTCAATAAACGATCTGTCCATTATGTAATGCTTGTCTGTCTATTACATAATGAGAAAAAAACAAATCAATTTTTTTTAGAATTCAATAATAATCCTAAATCATCAAAAATAATCAAAATGTGAAATGCTAATTTATTGATTTATGAAAAAAATTGATTTGGTTTCTTTAAGTCAATACATACTCCAAGAATCAATTCCAAGGAAGCGAATCAATATGCAAAGAACCAGAACCACACAGGCAGCCTACCACTTGAGCAAAGGAATCTACTTTGAGGAGTACTTCCCAGCCGCCAGACGTGAAGATGAAGCCACAAACAAGCAAATCTACAACCTCGCCAAGAGGAACAAGTTTTACGCGAAGCAGATCGGACAAATGCTGGGTGTCGTGGAGACATTCGGATTCTACGCCGGCTCCCCTTACTTTATGCACGTCGCAAAGAAAGCCACCAAAGGCGGTTCAATCGTCGTCGGGTTTATCGCCTTCACAGCGGATACACTTCGTGGTGAAGAACGCTTCTTGACCACGCTCCAGTATCTCTTCGTGCACCCCAAGTTTCAAGAGAAAGGCGTCGGCACGGAACTCTACCAGAGAATGCTTCGCACCTCGGAGGATTTCGGCATTTCAAACCAGGCCGTGGAGTTTGATGGAAACAACCAGCGCCTGTGCGAGCTCTACACCAGAGCAGGATATGCTTATCTTCCCAAATATGATGGGAAGGTAAACCTCGGCGACGGACCTCACGTCAAATGGTACAAAATTCAGGTCAAAAAATATGTGTCGCCCTTTGAACTCACACTCGTTGAAGAGCCGGAGGAGGCTGTTGGATCCCAGGTTCCACATTTCAAAAACATCAGAGCCGCGATTCTGGCTGCCGCTCAATAATTAATCCATTTCAGGTCATTCATTATCGTTGAATTACAGACGCAATTATGCTTGTAATAACCCTGCTTGGTGGAAAACATCTTCACGTATTCGTAGAGGTGTGTAAGCAGATTTTTTTCTTCTGTGAATGAGGAGTTGTGGTGTCGCAGCGAAGACAGCGTTGAATTGCTGACGCTAAATGCGTGCAGCGTATCCTTCCACACTTTGTATTTGGCGTTCAGTTCGCGCTGTGCTTTGAGATACTCCTCCTCCGTGTACAGTTTCTTCTTGGAGATGTCGCGCAGCTTCGCCAGTTCCGCGTTATACTGATCCATAAACACTTTGTGGTTCTTTTCAATATCCGTGTTGAGAACGCTTATATAGTGTGCTACTTTGTCTGCTTTGGCGCTTTGGGTTGCTGGAACGGGTATGAATGTATGTGTTGCAACCGATACGGGTAATACGACAGGGGCTGCCCGTCGTATGACGGCAGGGGCGGGGGCTGGGGCTGGCCTGGGTGCTGGCTTTGGTACTGCTTTTGCTGGGGCTGGGGCTGGCTTTGGTACTGCTTTTGCTGGGGCTGGTGCTGGCTTTGGGGCTGGTGCACGTTTAGGTAGGATTCTTTTGACTGCTTTATAGACTCGTCGGCGACCGCCTCGCAAGTCTGCATCTTCGGTTGCGTCGTCGTCGGATCCGAGTCCAAGTTCAAAATCGTCTGCCCCATAATCTTCGGCTTCGTCTGCGTTCGTAAAGTCCACAGCGGAAGTAGAAAGTTCATCAATCGGGACTGCGTATACACAGGACGCAGAAAAAAGGAGCGGCAAAAGTGCTAAAAGGGCGTAAGTAGGGCGCATTTCGTGGGGCTATAACTTAAGATGAGATTTTATATTTTGGTTTCGCCATTCTACCCGTAAATACTTTCCAGTTTTCATTCGTGATTCTGATCGGATCGGGATCTTCGTCCATATCCTTCGGCTTCTCCTTCTCCTTCTCAAAGCCACCACGGGTAGTAGAGAACATTTCTTGGAAGGGTTGCAGCGTCTCATCAATATCAGTTGCGTTGGAAGCCAGAGCAGGACGAATAGGCAGCATATCAGCCCTGCTTTGGTAAGCAAAGGGATTCGCCAATCCAATTCTGCGCTTAAATGGAGTCATTTCCTCCTCATTATCCAGCGCCGCGTTGCCTCCCCATATCTCATACGGGAGTTGATCGTTAATGTTCTCGTGCACGCCATCATACACTCCACCGGAAAGAATCTGACCTCTGCGTTTCAGGAACTCCGCGGGGGCATTCAACTCGTTAATAAAGGGCATCATTTTCTCGCGCGCCTCGCGACCCTGCGACATATCCACGGTGCGGGGGCGTCCCCGTTCCAGTTCAGCAAGAAGTTTCATATCCTCCAAATGCCCGCGCTGTGATCCAAAGCCGAAAAAGTCTTTTGCTTTGTCTCCCCAGGTGCGTTGGAGACCCGACGGCACATAATCAGACAAACTGTCTGGGATAATTCTGGAGGTTGCCCTGCGAACATCACTCATAGTCGGCAAGTTGTTTGCAATCGTGTTGTACCAACCGCTCGC
>Ga0068872_10004477_pt1 | contig 10595 bp, 7 predicted proteins | sample NOAtaG_7_FD_66441 | JGI IMG/M metagenome (GOLD analysis project Ga0068872, IMG submission 66441) | Freshwater lake microbial communities from Lake Erie, under a cyanobacterial bloom - NOAA_Erie_Diel1S_2200h metaG | ecosystem: Environmental > Aquatic > Freshwater > Lake | place: USA: Ohio, Lake...
CATCGCGGTCGGCCCGCCGATCCTGTCGCCTGCGGCGAGGCCCAGCAGCGCACCGCGGATGCGATCTCCGATGTCTTCCATGCGTGGCCCCTTCCCGCTCCGTCCTGCTCCGAGCCTAGCCCGACCAGGGCCCGCCCCGCATCGGGCACGGCGTCCCGCCGCCGCCACGCGCGCGATTGACGACGAGGCGCGCGAGCCTGTAGCGGAAACCCTGGACTGGAGCGCGGGCATGGGGATCTTCGAACGCTGGCTGTCGATCTGGGTGGGGCTCTGCATCCTCGCCGGGCTCGTGCTCGGCAACCTCGCGCCCGGGCTCTTCGCCGCGCTCGCCGCGCTCGAGTTCGCCTCGGTCAACCTGGCGGTGGCCGCGCTGGTCTGGGCGATGGTCTACCCGATGATGATCGCCATCGACCTCGGCTCGCTCCGGGCCGTCGGCGGGCGCCCGCGCGGCCTCGTCGTCACGCTGGTCGTGAACTGGCTGGTGAAGCCCTTCACCATGGCGCTGCTCGGCATCGCCTTCCTCGAGCATGTCTTCGCGGGCCTCGTCGAGCCGGCGAAGGCGCAGGAATACGTCGCGGGCCTGATCCTGCTTGGCGCCGCTCCCTGCACGGCGATGGTCTTCGTCTGGTCGCAGCTCACGAGGGGCGACCCCGGCTACACGCTGGTGCAGGTGACGACGAACGACCTCGTGATGGTCGTCGCCTTCGCGCCGATCGTCGCCTTCCTGCTCGGCGTCGCGGACGTCGCCGTGCCCTGGCAGACGCTCGTCCTGTCGGTCGTGCTCTACATCGTCGTCCCGCTCGCAGCCGGCCTGCTGACGCGCCGCGCGCTGGTCGCGCGCGGTGGCGCGCAGGCGGTCGCGGAATTCACCACGCGCATCAAGCCGGCCTCGATCATGGGCCTGCTGCTGACGGTCGTGCTGCTCTTCGGCTTCCAGGGACAGGTCATCCTCGCCCAGCCGCTCCTCATCGCGGTCATCGCCGTGCCGATCCTCGTCCAGTCCTACCTCGTCTTCGCGCTCGGCTATGGCTGGGCCTGGGCATGGAGGCTGCCGCACGCGATCGCCGCGCCCTGCGCGCTGATCGGCACGTCGAACTTCTTCGAGCTCGCCGTCGCCGTGGCGATAAGCCTCTTCGGGCTGCATTCCGGCGCCGCGCTCGCGACCGTGGTCGGCGTCCTCGTCGAGGTCCCGGTGATGCTGTCGCTCGTCGCCTTCGCGAACCGCACCCGCGACCGCTTCCCCGGATAGGCGCGCGCCGGGCGCGCTTGCCGCGCCTTCGCGCCGATGCCTAGTCTCCTGCACGCCAGCCGCAGGAACGAGCGCCCCATGCCATCCACGCTGCCTCCAAGCATCTTCAACGACGTCGTCGGCCCGGTGATGCGCGGCCCGTCGAGCTCGCATTCCGCCGCCTCCGTGCGCATCGGCCGGCTCGCGCGCGACCTCTGCGGCGGCACGCCGGATGCGGTCCTCGTCGAATTCGACACCGAGGGCTCGCTCGCGACCACGCACGAGAGCCAGGGCTCGGACATGGGCCTCTTCGCGGGCCTGCTCGGCTGGGAGGCAGACGACGAGCGCCTGCCGCGCAGCCCCCGGGCCCTGCGCGACGCCGGGGTCGCGCTCGAGATCCGCGTCGCGCGGCTCGACGACCCGCATCCCAACACCTATCGCCTGACGCTGCGACGCGCCGGCGTCGCGCACCGGCTCGTCGCGCTCTCCACCGGCGGCGGCATGATCGAGGTGGCGTCGATCGACGGCATGGCCGTGACGCTGCGCGGCGACTACGCCGCGACGCTGCTCGACGCGGATGGCGATGGTGCCGCCGCCGCGTCGGCGCTGCGCGCGCGCGGCGACATCGACGAGGTGCAGGTCGCGGGCGCGGGACCGGCGCTCGTCGTCGCCTGCGCCCGCCGGACGCTCGACGACGCGGAGGTGGCCTCCCTGCCCGCGATCCGCCGCGTGCGTCGCCTCGCGCCGGTGCTGCCCGTCCTGTCGCGGCGCGACCTCGCGGTGCCCTTCCTGCATGCCGGCGAGATGGCGAGGGTCGCGGACCCGGCCTCGCGACGGCTCTCGGACTTCGCGCTGGACTACGAATGCGCGCGCGGCGCCATCGCGCCGGGCGAGGCATTTGAGCGGATGCGCGCGATCCTCGGCGTGATGCGCGGCGGCGTGCGCCGCGGGCTGGCGGGCACGGAGTACGCGGACCGCGTCCTGCCGCGGCAGAGCCATCGCTTCGCCGCGCTGATGGACGCGGGCAAGCTGCTCGACGGCGGCATCCTCAACCGCGCCATCCTCTACGTGACGGCGCTCATGGAGGCGAAGAGCGCGATGGAGACGATCGTCGCCGCGCCGACGGCCGGGTCCTGCGCGACCTTCCCCGGGGCCTGCCTGGCCGCCGCCGACACGCTGGGCAGCGACGAGGAGACGGTGCTGCGCGCCATGCTCGCCGCCGGCCTCGTCGGCGTCTTCGTCGCGACGCGCTCGAGCTTCGCCGCGGAGGTGGGCGGCTGCCAGGCCGAGACCGGTGCCGGCGCGGCCATGGGCGCGGCGGCGCTCGTCGAGCTCATGGGCGGCAGCGCCGCGCAGGGCCTCTCCGCCGCCAGCCACGCGCTGCAGAACGTGCTCGGGCTGATCTGCGACCCGATCGCCAACCGCGTCGAGGCGCCGTGCCTTGGCCGCAACATCGCGGGGGCGGCCAACGCGATCGCCTGCGCCAACATCGCGCTGGCCGGCTACGACCACCTCGTCCCGCTCGACGAGGTCCTCGACGCGCATCGCCAGGTCAGCGAGAGCATGGCGCGCGAGCTGCGCTGCACGGCGCTGGGCGGCCTGTCGATCACGCCCACCTCGAAGGCGATCGAGGCCCGCCTCTGCGGCACGGGCGGCTGCGGCTCCTGCGGCTGACGGGCCGCGCCGGCCGGGCCTCGCCCGGCCTGCAACGTTTTGTCACGATCGCGCGCGGCGCCGTCGCGCGATGCAAGGCATGGAACCCTGCCACAGGAGCCATCCATGCCCATCCCTGCCCTTCGGATCCCGCTCGCCCTCCTCGCGCTCCTCGCGACGCTCGTCGCCGCGGGCCCGTCGCGCGCGCACGAGGGCCACGACCACGGCGCGCCGCCGGAGCCCGTCGCGGCGGCGCTGCCGCGCGCGGAGGCGCATGGCGACCTCTTCGAGGTCGTGGCGATCCTGCAGCCGGGCGGCGCGCTCGTCCTGACCCTCGACCGCTACGCGGACAACACGCCGCTCGACGGCGCCGTCGCGCTCGGGATCGATGGCCAGGACGTCGCCGTGGAGCGGCAGGGCATCGGGCTCTTCGTCGCCAGGCACGCGCTGCTCGAAAGGCCCGGCCGCCGCGACCTGGTCTTCACCGTCTCGGCCGGTGGCGACATGGACCTCCTGGCCGCCACGCTCGAGATCCCGGCGCCACCGGCCGCGCCCGCCGCGGCGGGCGGATGGCGCGCGCTGCTGCATGGCGGCGCGGCACAGGCCGGGGTCGCGCTCGTCCTGCTCCTGGCCGGCGTGTTGCTCGGGCGCGCGACCGTCCGCCGACCGCTACCCCCGATGGTCGAGCCGCAGGCCGGCGGCCCGGCCGCGCGTGCCGGCCTCGCGATCGCCTTCGCGCTCCTCGCGGGTACCGCGGGCGCGCAGCAGTTTCCCTTCGCGGGCGAGGCGCCGCGCCGGATGCAGGACGGAGCGATCTTCGTGCCGAAGCCGTCCCAGCGCCTCCTCGGCATACGCACGGCGATCACCGAGGAGGGAGAGGCATCCGCCGCGCTGCGCATGGTCGGCACGCTCGTGCCCGACCCGAACGCCTCGGGCCGCGTGCAGGCGAGCCAGAAGGGCCGCCTCGAGCCCGGCGACGGCGGCTTTCCCGTGCTCGGCCGGCGGGTCGAGCGCGGCGAGGTGCTCGCCTACGTGACCCCCGCCTACAGCGCGGCCGAGCGGGGCGGCCTGATCCAGAACGCGGCCGAGCTGGACGCGCTGGTGTCGATCCTGGAGGCACGCGTGCGTCGCCTCACCTCTCTGCGCGGCACGGTCGCGGAGCGCGAGATCTCGGACGCGCGCGCCGAGCTGGAGGGCGCGCGGCAGAGGCGGACGGCAATCCAGCCCGCGCTCTCCGGCCGCGAGGCGCTCGTCGCGCCCGTCGCGGGCATCGTCTCGACCGTGCGCGGCGCCGTCGGCGAGATCGTCGAGAGCACGACGACGATCGTCGAGATCGTCGATCCCGGCAGGCTCTGGGTCGAGGCCCTCGCCTTCGAGCGCGCCGCGCTCGTGGACATCGTCGCCGCCAACGCCACGCTTCCCGACGGGCGGGTCCTCGACCTCGCCTTCGTGGGGCGTGGCCTGACCGCGCGCCAGCAGGCCGTGCCGGTCAACTTCCGCGTCGAGGCGCCGCCGCAGGACGCGCCGATCGGGACTTCCGTGCTGGTGACGCTGCGCACGGCGCGGGCCGTGCGCGGGATCGTGCTTCCGGCCGACGCCGTCGTGCGCGGCGCCGAGGGGCCGCCGGTGGTCTACGAGCATGCGGCGGCGGAGCGCTTCGTGCCGCGCCAGGTGCGCGCGCAGCCGCTCGACGGCACGCGGGTCGTCGTGACCGCCGGCCTCGAGGCCGGTCGTCGCGTCGTCGTCCACGGCGCCGCGCTCGTCGCGCAGGTCCGCTGAGGCCGGGCGCGCCCATGCTCTTCAACGCCATCGTCGGCTTCTCGCTGCGCAACCGGCTCCTCGTGCTCGCGGGGGCGCTGCTCGCGAGCCTCTACGGCCTGTTCGTCCTCTCGCGGATGCCGGTCGACGTGTTCCCCGACCTCAACAAGCCGACCGTCACGCTGATGACCGAGGCGGAGGGCCTGGCGCCGGAGGAGGTCGAGCAGCTCGTCTCCTTCCCGATCGAGACGGCGGTCAACGGCCTTCCCGGCGTGGCGCGTGTCCGCTCCGTTTCCACGGTCGGCCTCTCCATCGTCTATGTCGAGTTCGACTGGAGCGTCGACATCTGGCGCGCGCGCCAGCAGGTGGGCGAGCGTCTCGGCCAGGTGCAGCAGCAGCTGCCCGCGCGCGTCATGCCGTCGATGGCGCCGGTCTCGTCGATCATGGGCGAGATCATGCTGGTCGCGATGACCGCGCCCGCCGGCGGCGCCATCGGCCCCATGGAGCTGCGCGACCTCGCCGACTGGACCATGCGCCCGCGGCTGCTGACGATACCCGGCGTCTCGCAGGTCACGCCGATCGGAGGCGAGGTGCGCCAGTTCCGCGTCATGCCGGACCTCGAGCGGCTCCACGCGCTCGACCTCGCCAGCGACCAGCTGGTCGCCGCGCTGCGCCAGTTCGGCGCGAACGCGGGAGGAGGCTATGTCGACCAGGCCGGCCGCGAGTTCCTCATCCGGAACATCGGGCGCTCGACCTCGCTCGAGGACCTGCGCAACGCCACGGTCGGCTTCCGCGACGGGCAGCCGATCGCGCTCCGGCAGGTCGCGCGCGTGGAATACGGCGCAAGGTTCAGGCGCGGCGCCGCCGGGGTCGATGGCCAGCCGGCGGTGATCCTCGCGATCGCGAAGCAGCCCGGCGCCGACACGATCAGGCTGACGCGCGCGGTGGAGGCCGCGCTCGCCGAACTCCAGGCCGGCATGCCGCGGGGCGTCGTCGCCGACCGCGTGAAGTTCCGGCAGGCGGACTTCATCGCGCGGTCGATCGAGAACCTGACGCAGGTCCTCGCGGAGGCCTTCGTCGTCGTCGCGATCGTCCTGCTCGCCTTCCTGCTCAACGCGCGGACGACCTTCATCTCGCTGCTCGCCATCCCGCTGTCGATCCTCGTGACGGCGATCGTGTTCGCGGCCTTCGGCCTGTCGATCAACACGATGACGCTCGGCGGCCTGGCGATCGCCGTGGGCGAGCTGGTCGACGACGCGGTCGTGGACGTCGAGAACATCCTGCGCCGCCTGAAGGAGAACGCGGCGCGCGCGACGCCGCTGCCGGTCGCGCAGGTCGTCGCGGCCGCGAGCTCGGAGGTGCGCTCCGGCATCGTCTACGCGACGATGGTCGTCGTCCTCGTCTTCCTGCCGCTCTTCGCCCTCGGCGGCATCGAGGGACGCCTCTTCGCGCCGCTGGGCATCGCCTACATCGTCTCCATCCTCTGCTCCCTGCTCGTCGCGGTGACGGTCACGCCGGCGCTCTGCGCCTGGCTCCTTCCCGGCATGAAGCGCATGCACGCCAGCGACGGCGCGCTGGTGCGGCTCCTCAAGGCCGGGCAGGACAGGCTGCTGCGGCGGGCCTTCGCGCACCGGTCGCTCGCGATCGGGACGTCCTTCGCCGCCGTGGCCATCGCCGCCGCGAGCGTGCCCTTCCTTCCGCGCGCCTTCCTGCCGCCCTTCAACGAGGGGACCCTCGTCGTCAACCTGACCTACCAGCCAGGCATCTCGCTCGCGGAATCCGATTCGCTCGGGCGCGTCGCCGAGGGCCTTCTGATGGCGATCCCCGAGGTGAAGGGCGTCGGGCGCCGCACCGGGCGCGCCGAGCTCGACGAGCATGCCGAGGGCGTCCACTCCTCCGAGCTCGACATCGACCTGCGCGAGGCCGGCCGGTCGCGCGGCGCGGTCCTCGCGGATATCCGCGCGCGGCTCGCCGCGCTTCCGGCCGCGGTCAACATCGGGCAGCCGATCAGCCACAGGCTGGACCACATGCTCTCGGGCGTGCGCGCGCAGATCGCGCTGAAGATCCATGGCGACGACCTCGATACCCTGCGCACGCTCGGCGAGACGATGCGCGGTCGGCTCGCGGCGAACGTCCCCGGCCTCGCGGACCTCCAGCTCGAGCGGCAGGTCCGCATCCCCCAGCTGCGCATCGCCGTGGACCATGAGCGCGCCGCCCTGTACGGGGTGCCCGCCGCCGCGCTGACCGACGCGCTCCAGACGCTGACGGGCGGCACGGTCGTGAGCCAGATCCTCGACGGGGCGCGGCGCTTCGACGTCGTGCTGCGCCTCGCGGACGAGGACCGCACGACGGCGCGCCTCGCCGAGGCGCTCGTGCCAACGCCCCACGGGCGCGTGCCCCTCGGTCTGCTGGCGCGCGTCGAGGAAGGCGACGGTCCCAACCAGATCCTGCGCGAGGGCGCCCGGCGGCGCATCGTCGTCCTGGCCAACGCCGCGCCCGGGGCCGACATGGCGAGGGTCGTCGCGGGCATCAGGGAGGAAATGGCGCGCATGCGGCTCCCGCCCGGCTACGCCGCGACGCTCGAGGGCACGTTCCAGGCCCAGGAGGAGGCGATGCGCACGATCGCCGCCCTCGCCGCGATCTCCCTCGGCCTCGTCTTCGTCGTCCTCTACTCGCGCTACCGGTCCGCCATGCTCGCGACGATCGTCATGGCGAGCGTGCCTCTCTCGCTCGTGGGCGCCGTGGCGGCGATCTGGATCTCGGGCCAGCCCCTCAGCGTCGCGACGCTGGTCGGCTTCGTCACCCTTGCCGGCATCGCGGCGCGCAACGGCATCCTGAAGGTCAGCCACTACCTCAACCTCGCCCTCCACGAGGGCGAGCGCTGGGGCCTCGCGCTGGTTCTGCGAGGCTCGGCGGAGAGGCTGACGCCCGTACTGATGACCGCCCTGTCGGCGGGCCTCGCACTCGTGCCGCTCGCCATCGGCGCCGATGCCCCAGGCAAGGAGATCCTGCACCCCGTCGCCATCACGATCCTGGGAGGGCTCGTCAGCGCCACGCTCCTGGACACGCTCGTGACGCCGATCCTGTTCCACCGCTTCGGCCGCCCCGCGCTCGAGCGCCTGCGCGCCGCGGCGGCCGAACGGCAGGCTGGCCGAGAGGCCACCGCCGAGACATTCTGACCCATGGAGTTTCGCATGCTCGCCAAGCGCACCCTGCTCGTGGCCCTCCTGGCCTCCGCTCCATCGATCGCCGCCCTCGCGCATGGCCCGTCGCGCGGCCCCAATGGCGGCCAGATGCAGGACATCGGCAGCTACCACGGCGAACTGCTCGCGCAGGACGGCCTCCTGACCTTCTTCCTCTACGACGCCAGCGACCGTCCCCTGCCCGCCAGCGGCGCGACCGCGACGGCCATCGTGCTGGTGTCGGGCAGGCAGCAGACCCTCGCCTTCGCGCCGCGCGCCGACGGCAAGGCCCTCGTCGCGTCCGGCGAATTCAGGGCCGAGCCCTCGCTGCGCGTCGTGGTGCAGCTGGTGCCCTCGGCGGGCCAGCCCAGGGTCCAGGCACGCTACGCGCCGGTCGAGGCAGCCCGGTGAGCGAGGGCGCCGAGCGCCGCCTGCTCGACCCGCAGGCGCATGTCCTCGTCGTCGAGGACGACGGCGAGATGCGCAGCCTCGTCGCCCGCCTGCTGCGCGACGCGTCGATGCTCGTCTCGACGGCGCGGGACGGCCGCGAGATGTGGGACGTGCTCGAGCGCCCCTCGGGCCCGCCCGACCTCGTCCTGCTCGACGTGATGCTGCCCGGCGCCACGGGCCTCGACCTGCTGCGTCGGCTGCGCGAGCGCTCGCGCGTCCCCGTCCTCATGCTCACGGCGCGCGGCGAGGAGATGGATCGCGTGCTCGGGCTCGAGCTCGGCGCCGACGACTACGTCGCGAAGCCCTTCGCGCCGCGCGAGCTCGTGGCGCGCGTGCGCGCCCTGCTGCGCCGCGCAGCGCCCGCCGACGCGCGGCCAGACCCGCGCTCGCGACGCCTGTCCTTCGCCGGCTGGATGCTGGACACGGCGCGCCGCGAGCTCACCTCGCCGGATGGCGCGGCCGTCGACCTGTCCGGCGCCGAATACGACCTCCTCCTCGCGTTCCTCGAGCATCCGCAGCGCATCCTGTCGCGCGAGCAGTTGCTGGAGGTCGGCAAGCGGCGGGCCGGTGCCGATCCCTTCGACCGCACGATCGACGTCCAGGTGAGCCGCCTGCGGCGGAAGATCGAGCCCGAGCCCGACAGCCCCTCGCTGATAAAGACCGTGCGCGGCGCGGGCTACGTGCTGGTCGCGGACGTATCGCGCGCATGACCATGCCCTGGCCCGCGAGCCTCGCCGGGCGCGTGACGCTCCTGCTGCTCGGTGGCCTCATGCTCCTGCATGTCGGGAGCATGTGGGTGCACGAGCGTGCGCTGCGCGGCTCCGAGGAGGGCGCGAGGATCGAGCGCCTCGCGGACCAGGTTGCCGCGGCGCGCGCGGCCGTGGCGCCCCTGCCCGAGGCGGAGCGCGACCGCGCCGCGCACGCGATCTCGCGGCCCGGCCTCGAGATACACTGGGACCGCGTCGCGCCGCTGCCCGGAGCGCCTGCCCCCGAGCCGCTGTCGCGGGCCGCGGCAAGGCTCGGAGAGGGCGCCCGCCTTGGCTGGGACCCGAAGGCGGAGCCCGGGCATCGGCTGCTCGGCGCCGCGCCCACGGAAGGTGGCGGCTGGATCGTCTTCTCGGGACCTTGGCTCGATGGCGCGGGGAGCAGGCTCGACCACGGAGCGATCTCCTCGATGGTGGCCATGGCGCTGGGCATCGCCCTGGTCTCCATCCTCGTCGTGCGCTGGATCACGGGGCCGCTCCGGCGCCTTGCCGGCGCGGCGGATCGCATCGGCCGAGATCCCGCGCCCCGGCCGGTCCCGATGGAGGGCCCGGACGAGGTCCGGCACGCCGCGGCGGCGTTCAACGCGATGCAGGAGCGCATCGCGCGGCTGGTCGAGGACCGGACGGAGGCGCTCGCGGCGATGAGCCACGACCTGCGCACGCCGCTGGCCCGGATGCGCCTGCGCGTGGGGTTCCTGCCGGAGGGCGAGGACCGCGCGCGCATGGAGGCCGACCTCGCCGAGATGGACGCCATGGTCGCGCGCACGCTCGACTACATCCGCGAGGGTCGCGACGGCGAGCAGGTCCGCGCCGTCGACGTCGCCGCCATCCTCCAGACGCTCGCATCGGACGCGGCGGATCGCGGCCACGACGTGGCCTACGAGGGGCCCGGGCGCGCCGTCCTGCAGCTGCGGAGCGGCGCGACCAAGCGCGCGGTGTCCAACCTGCTCGACAACGCCCTGTGCCATGGCCGCCCGCCCGTCCGCCTGCGCATCGTCGAGGACGGGGCGATGCTCGCGATCGAGGTCGCGGATGCCGGCGCCGGCATCGCCGAGGCCGACCGCGACCGCGCCGTGTCTCCCTTCGTCCAGCTCGATCCCGCGCGCGCCGGCTCGGGCGTCGGGCTCGGCCTGGCGATCGTCCAGCGCTTCGCCCAGGCAAGCGGCGGCTCGCTTCGGCTCGGCGTGGCGCGCGAGGGGGGCCTTCTCGCGCGCCTTGTCCTGCCCCGGATCCCCGCGAAGGAGTGAAGCGCGTCGCCGATGCGCGTCCGGGCTGGCCGACGCATGATGCAGCCGCGGCCCAACCGCGGACACGACGAACCCCGGGAGACCCCATGAACGTGCAGTCCCGCATCGAGGACGTCCTCGCCCCGCTCGGCCTCGATGTCGGCTTCAGCGCGACGCACCTGCCGAGCGGCGAGGTCGTGTCCATCGCGCCAGGCCGCCTCTTCCCGACCGCGAGCGTCTACAAGGTGCCGCTGATGGTCGAGGTCTACCGCCAGTCCGGCGAAGGCCGGTTCTCGATGTCCGATCGCCTCGCCCTCTCGGACGCGCACCGCAT
>Ga0068872_10004479_pt1 | contig 10593 bp, 7 predicted proteins | sample NOAtaG_7_FD_66441 | JGI IMG/M metagenome (GOLD analysis project Ga0068872, IMG submission 66441) | Freshwater lake microbial communities from Lake Erie, under a cyanobacterial bloom - NOAA_Erie_Diel1S_2200h metaG | ecosystem: Environmental > Aquatic > Freshwater > Lake | place: USA: Ohio, Lake...
GAACTTTTGTCGGTTGGAAAATCGGTGATTCCTCCTTTTTGCATAACTTCACAGGCAGTTGATTTTGTACCGAATGGCACCCAACACCTTCATTCGTCTGCACCCCCTGCTGTTGCTATTGCTTGTCCTGCCCTTTGCTTCGATGGGTCAGATTTTCGACCCTCGGGCGGTGCCACCTCCGAGCAACAAGCCAGTCCCCAAGCCCGCACCTAAGCCACCTGTCACAAGCCAAACCAAACCCCAACCGGCTGTCGTCGACAACAAAAATGCTACCATCCTGCTGACTTGGGTGGGATCCGGAAACGTGCAAATCGAATTGGGGGAGAACAAATTCATCACAGCGGCCAACAAACCCATCGAATTGAAATTCAACTCCAATGAAACCTACGTTCTGAAAGTCATCAAACCCAGCAAAACCTACGTATTCGAAGACTACTTGGTATTTGAGGAGGGGGCCTCTCATGTCACCGTCAATTTGGTCGGGGAAAAATTGATGGTGCTGACCGAAACCGATCAAGCCCGGAGACAGGCAGCCGAACAGGCCAAAATCCAAGAGGCCAACCGCATCGCTGAGGAAAACAGGAGACTGGAGGAAGCCAAACGACAGGAGGCTGCGAGAATCGAGGAGGAGAAACGAAAAAAAGAAGAGGCCCGCTTGGCGGAAGAGGCAAGATTGGCAGAGGCGCGCAGGAAGGAGGAGGAGGCCCGTTTGGCGGTAGAAAAACGCAAGAAAGAACAGTGGGAAAAATATGACAAATACCCCCAAATAAGCCTAAGAGATAAATGGTGGATGGCCACCAACCTGAATGTAAGCACATTTAAAAATGGCGATCCCATCCCTGAGGCCAAAAGTGGTGAAGAGTGGGGCAATGCATTCAACAACAAGCAGCCGGCATGGTGCTACTATGACAATGATCCCAAAAACGGAGAACGATACGGTAAGTTGTACAATTGGTATGCAGTTTCAGATCCCCGTGGTCTGGCCCCTGATGGCTGGCAGCTTCCCAATCGTGAAGACTTCTGGGCATTGGAATTTTGCGGCGTGTCAGAAAACAGCCACATTGCATTAAAAAGTACTCTCGGTTGGCAAAAGAAAGCCACAAATAGTTCGGGGTTTTCAGCCCTTCCCGGCGGTGCTCGTAGGCCTTGGGGTTTTGAAGGGTTGGGTAAAGAGACCTACTGGTGGTCCTCGGAGGTGAAATCCTGGGACTCCGTCAATCCCCGTGTTTACGATTTCTATTTGTACGAAGGCGGGAGTTATCCTTCCGCTATAAAAGTGGCCTATGAAGGTTATTATGTCCGGTGTGTCCGGCCCAAATGAGAGCTGACAATCAGCCTGTTGTTGGGTGAATCTGCCCCCTCTTCCCTTGCCGTTGGTTTGAATTTGCTATATTCGGGTCCGAATCCATTAGCTGTTTGCCTGCCCGATGACATTCCAAGAACGCTACCGATACAATCCCAATGCCGACCTGTTGGGCAAAGGGGGATTTTCAAGGGTTTTCAAAGCCCATGATACCGTTTTGGGACGGAATGTAGCCTTGAAAGTATTTCATGGCAGCACCTCGGAACGGTATGATTTGGTGAGTGAAATCAAGAAGGTAATCGCCTTGGAACACCCCAATCTTTGCCGATACTACGACGTGGCTTTTTTGGAGGGCGTCACTCCGCTCGGTGAAACCGAATCCTATCAGGTTGGCATCATGGAGTACTTGGATGGCGGCGACATCAGGAGCTTCCTGAAATCCCATCCCGAACACATCAGAAAACTCTTGGAGGATGTCCTTCAAGGACTCACCTACCTTCACGAAAATGGCATCATCCACCGGGATTTGAAGCCACAAAACATCCTCATCAAGACTTCAAACAAGGGTCCGGTTGCCAAAATCACAGATTTCGGTATTTCCAAGGCAATGGATACCGAACACTCCGCTTCCTCCGCCCTGATGGGTACCATCGAGTACATGGCACCTGAGCAATTCAATCCCATCCAGTACGGCATTGATGGGAAAATCTCCACCAACCTCGACTTGTGGAGTTTTGCCCTTTTGACCTATGAGCTGCTCACGGGCAGACACCTCTTCGGAACACGGTCGGATGGTCACAGCTCCGAACAACTCATGAGCAAGATTTTGGGTGAAGTCGACCCCCGTGTTTTGGATGTGGTCCCTCTGCCCTATCGGGATTTGATCCGAACTGGGTTGGTCAAGGATGCCAAAAACAGAATCAAACGGGCCGAAGACCTCATCCAAATTCTCAGTCGGGCGGACATGATTCCTCCCGCACCCCCTCCTTTGGCCGAAACGCAGCAGGAACAATCAGCCGATGTGCCCGAAACTGCCATTTTGAACCCCGCCCGCGTCCTTTCGGAGACTCCCCCCCATATGGAGGAATCGGAGCAGATTTCCGAAAAGCCCGAGGCTCGACCCGAAGTTCAACTGCCCCATTCTCAGGCAGTCGTGGTTGAATCGGAAACACCCGCCACTCAACTTTTGGAATCCAACTTGAAAGAAAGTGGACTCACCAACAAACAGGCTGAAGGTTCTTTGCCGCCCCCTCCCGCATCACATGAACCCAATCTGGAGCAATCGACTCAGCCTCCATTGTCCGAAACCCAAGAAAAGTCCCAATGGTGGAAGTTTGGCCTTGTGGGCGCTTTCGTGGTCGCAGCCATTTGTGTGTTCGTTTTTTGGCCGAAAGTAGATCAACTCCAACAAGCACAGGACTATTACTTCAACGGACAGCACGACGAGGCGATTTCATTGTATCAAGCGCTCGCATCGAAGGGTGACGCTCATGCTTCCGCCATGTTGGCTGTTTATTGGTGGACCGGTCTGGGCCCTGCTTCAAGCAATGATTCACTGGCCTTGGAATACGCGGTTGTTTCGGCCAACAAAGGAAGTGCAATCGGTGCTTATTTGGCTGGATTGCTTTGCAAAAAATCTGGCACCTGTTTGGAAGATGGAGAGTTTTACGAAGAGATGGCGCTTGAGCGCATGCCCGAATTGCAAAAGACCCCAATCGGCCAAGGCTTGTTGGGAGGATGGTACTCCGTAGGGGGCATGGGGCTGATGCGCGACACTTCGGAAATGGTAAGATGGAGTCGAAAGGCGGCAGAATCAGGTGACCCTCTCAGCATGTACAACATGGCCAAACTCTATTACGATGGTTATTTGCCAGACAGTGCAGGTCAGAATTGCTTGATGTGGTGCAAAAAAGCTTACCAAGGCGGGCATCTGAGGCCTCGGTTTTATTTGCTGTTTGGAGAGTTTTATCTGAAAGGCGTTGGAGTGGAAAAGAATCCAAAACTGGGTTTTCATTTCAATTATTTGGCAGCGGAAGAAGGCGACGAAAAAGGCATCACCAACGTGGGCTATTTGTATTTGGAAGGGAAGGGTGTGGAACAAAATGCAGAAGAGGGCGCCATTTGGCTCAGAAAAGCTGCGGAACAAGGCTTTGGAGAGGCGCAAGCCGCTTTGGGTGAATTGTATCGAATGGGAGAAGGGGTTGTGCAAGACCTAGCGGAAGCATACAAATGGACCCTGAAATCGGTCGATCAGGAATATGCAGCTGGACAGGCTCAACTCGGCATGATGTATTATACCGGTATGGGCGTGGGGCAGGATGATGAAGAAGCATTTTTTTGGTTTGAAAAATCTGCGAAACAGGGTTTGGCTCATGGTCAAACTTGGTTGGGAGAGTGTTATTACAAAGGAATTGGGGTTGAATCGGATCGAAAAACGGCGGAAGAGTGGTACCTGAAAGCTGCCAATCAGGGAGTAGCCTATGCTCAAGTGAAATTGGCCAATATGTATTTGGCAGGCGATGGTGTCAAACAAAGTGATGCGGAAGCATTCAAATGGTTTGAAAAAGCGGCACTTCGAGGAGATGTTTTTGGCCAATCCAACCTTGGTTTCATGTACGAGCAAGGAAAAGGCACGACAAAAAATGTGACCAAGGCCATCGAGTGGTATGAAAAGGCCTACGAACAAGGTGACAAATTCTCTACCGATGCGTTGGAGCGCTTGGGGGTGATTCAAACCGTTCGTGCCAATAAACTTTGATTGCCTTTGGGTCAGCCCTTTCAATCCTGTCAACTCAACCCATCAAAACAATTATATTTGCCCTCAGGACATCCAAACAGGTAAATGGAAATCGCAGAGGCCTTGCAGTTTTTGGAATTGGACGCTCACGCCCAGCGCGCAGAAATCATCCATGCAATCGACAACAAAAGGGTGTTTTTTGAGACCTTGTACCAAAATGCGCCCAGTCCTGTTCTGAAACAAATCCATGGAAAAAACCTGGAGAAGGTGGAAGCCGCCCGAAAAATCCTTTTGGGAAACCAAGAAGCTCCAAAACTATCCAGTTTGGAACTTTCTAAACCGGAACAATCCCAAAATCCCATTCCTGCTCCTGCCTGTCCCGCCTTTCTCATCATCCATACGGAGGGATTGACCTCCTACACCTTCAACCTGAAGGAGGGCAATAATTTGATTGGCAGGATCCATGACCCATCTGTTGCCATCTGTTTGGAACGAGACCAATATGTGAGCCGCATCCATGCCTCCATCCGAATCACCCAGGGGAGCGTATTTCTTTCCGACGGCAATCCACTTTCCGGTGGCAAACCCAGCATGAATGGCACCTACTTGAACGGAGGCCCCGACCGATTGCAACCAGGCAGGGAACATGCACTTCAGGACAATGACCAATTTCAGGTGGGTATGACCAAATTGATTTTCAAATGGAACAACAAAGCGCTTGCTGCAATCCAGGAGGAGGTCGCGATGACCGGTCACGTTTCTACCATTTTCATCAACATTTGAACCCATGAGTTCAGCATTGCACCAACAATTCCTGAGGGACCTGAAGGCATTTGCCACTGAAATCGGACAGGTTCAGGAAATGGGCGTTTTGAATGGAGTTATTTCAAGGTTCGAAAGCCACGGATACCGGGACGTAATCTTGTTGGACATTTATTCAACCCAGGAAGACTACCAATCTGTATTTTTTGCATTCAAAAAGTGGATTGAAAGCCAAGCACCGTCCGTCGCTGTCCGTTTGATGGACCCGTATAACCCACCCAGCCTCATCGTGGGGAGCGCGTTGCCCGCTTTTGCAATTTGGTTGGGGAATTCAAAAACGGAAGGGGAAACGGCATTCAGGCACCTGTATCAGTCCAATTCCAGATTATACCTCAAAACCTTCGTTTCGGCCACCCTTGCCAACCGGCCCGCCTTCATCGTGGAGGTGGGAACCCTGAATTGGGAAGGTGAAGGAAGCATTCCTGATTTGGCTCCTCAATTGGATGAAATCCTTCCCACCAACTGGAAATCAATCCTATTCGATCGGCAATGTTGGAATGGCATCCAATCAGCCTTGGTGTACATGTCGAGGATTGTTTCGGATGAAAACAAGCTTTTGGCGCTCAAAAGAAACGTTCAAATCCAAGCGGCCCAAATCAGTAAAATGCGGGAGCAGGGAGGCCAAACATCCGACCTCAATTCTGCGCTGAAATCCAAAATTGCCAATTGGGTTCAGGAGGCTGAAAAGAATATCCGTTCCAAGTACGAGGATGCCCAAAGGCCCAATATCGGTCTTTATGCTACCACTGCCCAATCCATCAGCACGCAACTGGGTGAATTGGATAGTTATGATTTGGCTGAGAAAAACGAGCGTGTCGGCACGAAAATCAATGAAGAATACCTCAATGCGGTTTTGCAACATTTGGGCGGTGTGTTGGGCAATGATTTTGACCAAGACATCCTGAAATTTCAGGCAGAAAAGCAACAATTGATTGCTTCTTTGGGCCAAATCAACAACAATCGAATCCCCAAAGAGCTTTTCAAACTCGACAAGGTGCCCCTGAACATCCCTACCCCACAAAAAATCAAAGATACCTATGTGGCCTTCGCCAAAAACTACCAAGGCGAAATGGTGAAAAAGGGAAAGATGGAGTATTTCGTTGCCATTCGAGACTACACAGGCATCATCATGGTGGTTGGAGGCCTCCTGTCGCCCCTTACCATCATCGCGAATGCAGCCGACAGCGAGTTGTTCAAATCGATGGGCGTGGGCCTCAGGGTGACCATCGCGAGCCTGACATTCCTGATGGTTTTGTATGGCTTTTTTGACCTCCGCAAACGTATTCCCATGAAACGTAGAGAGGAGCTGGAGCGTGAGTTGGGGAAGGCAAGGGAACTGCTATTTCAAGAATCCAAGAAAATATTGGCCGATGGCAGCAAAGAATGGGCATCTGTCATGATAGCATCGTTGAGGGACTTCGCGCAACAACTCAATTTGGAAATCGAATCCATTACCAAAAGCATGCAATCATCGATTCAATCCCAAAACCTTGAGGAGCGGAATAAAATCGAGAAGCAGCGCCAGGCCATGGATTTGATCCAAAAAAGAATTGCGAATGCCGAGCGTTTATCCCAAGACATCGGAAGGACCCACAGAGACAAATCTCCCACCTTTTCACCACGCTGAATATGATACTGGGCATCGATTTAGGAACATGCAACGGGTTGGCAGCCTACCTCAGTCAGGATGGCTATCCCATGATGGTACCTGACGTTCAAAACAAATCCTTGCAGCATACCCCTTCTGCGATTGTTTTCAACCAAGAACAAGTTTTGGTGGGAGATTTGGCTGAATCATACGCATTTGTTTATCCCGATAGCCATGTAATTCGGTACTACAAACGGCGTTTCGGATCTCAGGAACCTGTCTGGGTCTCTCCCGAAGGCAAAGCCTGGTTCAGCGAATCTTTGGCGGCCATCCAATTGAGGAAAATAGCCCATGACTTCCAGATGTTTTCAGGCGAGACCATCACGGGTGTCGTGGTGACCGTACCGGCCCACTACTCCGACAATCAACGCAAAAGCGTGATCGATGCAGCCAAACTTGCTGATTTGCCCTTGCTTGGAATCATCGAAGAACCCGTCGCAGCAGCCATCCACCACAGCAGCAACCTTCAGGAGAATGAACTGATCATGGTCTTCGACTTGGGTGGCGGAACATTTGACTTGACTTTGGTCACCAAAATCGGAAATGAATTCCACGTGCTTGCAAAAGATGGCTTGCCTTCAACCGGAGGGAAGGAATTCACCGAATTGGTAGCCGATAAAATCAAGTTGGCTTTCAAACAGGCCACCGGATATGAGCTTCCTTCCTCGATTCGAAACCAAAACAAAGTGTACGACTCTGCCGAGGAAATCAAAATCAAGCTTTCCGACGCCTCCGTGCAATACCTCAAATACCAATTGACCATCGAAAACACGTGTTTGGAGCTCACCTTTTCAAGAGACGTTCTCAAGACGGGGGTCGAAAAACTGATGGACAAAGTCAATACCTGCGTGGTCAGATGCCTGCGGTCAGTCGGGATACCCCTGTCTCAAATCAACAAAATCGTCATGGTGGGCGGCGGTTGTTTGTTGCCCGAAGTGAAAGGCTATTGGGAGCAGCAATTGACAGAAAGCCATCAGGGCATTGTCCTGTCAGATCCGTTTCATTCAATCGCAAAGGGTGCGGCGGTGTATGCATCAAGCCTTCACAAGAGCAATCTGAAACTGGTGAAGGAACCCCTGCAGCTCAAATCCGTTTCAAGCTTCAACTTGGGGTTGCAAGAATCCGGCAACCCGTCTCACAACATTGAAATCCTGATCCAAAAAAACCTCCCCCTGCCTGTGAGCGTTTCCCGGCATTTGGAAGTGGAAGCCGGAACGGTAGCGGAATACAATTTGATTCAGTTTTGGGACCTCAATGATGCCTCCTTTCATCTCGGTTCGGTGAAAATTGGTCCTTTCAGGGAGAAAATGCACCTGAAACTGATTTTTGAAAACCGTGAGGACGGTACAATTGGAATGAAAGTCAAAAGCGAAATCGATATGAAGGACGTTCCATTCGGTTTCACCAAAAAGGCGGCAAAGCATACCTTTTCTTTCGAAGATCAAAAAAACATGCTCCGCGGCCTCGTCATCAACAACATCTGATATTCTTTACTTCTTCGGTAAGCTCTGCATCACGAAATCTGCCAATACGCCGAAATTGTCTTGGATGATGGCATTGATGTCGTCCTTGGTGCTGTTGTAATGCGCGCTCACCACTTCTCCCTGGAGCAATTCACCGTCGGGACGGAAAATATTGTAGTGTATCTTGATGGTGCGGGCATATTTGCCTAACTCCCGGTCAATGCACTTTTCGTAGTTGGTCTTGATTTCGAATTGGTTGATGGTGATGATGTAATCCAATTCATAAGTGGTCGCCAAGGCCTGCAAGAATTCGGGTTTGGTCCATTTCAACCTCATGTATTGTTCATCGGCCGACTCCAGGGTGGTGTAATTGCCGGCATCCCCCAATTTGACGCCTTTCCCTCCGGTCTTTTTGCCAATCTTGGCCGGGGATTTCTTCTTCTTTCCACCCTTCTGTTTGAAGGTGAGTGACCGGGTAGGTGCCTCATACGCGTAGGACACGTTGTCGTAAAACTGGGCAAAATAGGCCTTATCGATGGAATCACGCATCTGGGCAAGATTCAAAGGTTCATGTTCTTTGTCCAACCGATTTTCAGTCGCATAGTCCATCCCAAGCATGAAGCTTTGCCTGATTTCCGGCAACTGCATCTTGTTTCGCTCGGCGATTTGCTTGTCACAATCCGAAAAATAGTACCGGATTTGATGGAAAGGCACTACCAACACCCTTGCTTTGGCCTCCCCGGCAGTGTCTCCTTCCTCACTCTGCATGACGGTGGATTGGGACCACACTTGTCCTTGGAGCAAAAACCCACACAAAATTGACAGGATTGATTTCAACCCGGTTCCGGAGACGTTCATTTTCATTTGAAAATATCGTTGAGGGTAGCAAACAACATGAGGGCGATGACCATCAAAAATCCGATTGTCAAAATCACTTCCTTGACCTTCCGGGGTATTTCACGGCCAATCACGGCCTCGATGAGCAGAATCACGATTTGCCCGCCGTCCAAAACCGGGATGGGCAGCAAGTTCATCACGGCCAACACCATGCTGAGCATGGCCGTCATGCGCCAGAAAAATTCCCACCCATCCACGTCGAACCCACGCTTCATGAATTTGGCAATCCCGACCGGACCTGAAAGTGATTTGCGGGCATCCAACTTGCCGGTAGCCACGGAAGTCAGGCCCTTGACGTTGTCGGTCACGACCTTGAATGCGGTTGCGGTACCAGCCGGGATGGCTTCCCCGAAAGAGTATTTCACACGGGAGAGCAAGGTATCGGTGTAAGGCAAAAGACCAAGACGGCCATCGGCCTTGGAAACCGCCACGATCGGGGGAATTTCCTTTCCGGCCCTCGAAACCGTGAAAGTGATGGGTTGTTGGGCCCTGGCCCTAACGTAGGCATTCAGCTCGGAAAACTTGGAAACAGGCGTGGAATCGACTTTGAGCACCACATCTCCAGTCCGGAGGCCGGCCCGCCAAGCTTGGATGGTGGTCTTGGATGTGTCCTCCCCTGCCCTCACCAACATGTTCATGCCCGTGGTGTCTGCCACGTACAGCAAAGGTTTCATGTCCGGAAGGAAAAGTGCGCCACCACCCTCGTCTTGGAAACGGTCCAATGAGCCCTCCGCCACCGAAACCACCGTGTCTTTTCCCGAACGCTTGATGGCGAATTTAGAACCGTCATGAAGGAGATTGCCCGGATTGACAAGGGCCGAAAAGGACCGCATGGTATCCCCATCAAAGGAAACCAATTGGTCACCCGTCCGAAATCCCATCTTGTAAGCGAAAGAAGAGTCATGCACCCAAATGCCATCGGTTTCGGACCAAAACCCTCCGTGGTTGCCGCGGTGCGACACCTCCAAATCCCCCACAAAAAACTTCAGGCCGATGAAAATCAAAACACCGAGCACCACGTTCATGATGACACCACCCAACATCACGATGAGGCGCTGCCAAGTTGGTTTTGCACGGAACTCCCAAGGCTGAACGGGGGCGTCCAATTGCTCTTTGTCCATGCTTTCGTCGAGCATGCCGGCAATTTTCACGTAACCACCCAAAGGGAGCCATCCGATGCCCCACTCGGTGTCACCGCGTTTGATGCTGAACAACTTGAATTTCCAGTCGAAAAACAGGTAGAATTTCTCGACCCTGATTTTGAAAATCCGTGCTGCCCAAAAATGCCCGAACTCGTGGATGACGATGAGCAGGGAAAGTGAAAGCAGGATGAGGCCGATAGTTTTGAGGATTTCCATTCGGGAAGTTTTCTTACAGGGTCAGGGATTTGGATTGTTGGAGCACCCAAGTGCGGACCTCGGCATCCGAGGCGAACAAATCTTCCAAGCTGGGCTTGGCAATGAATGCGCAATGGGTCATGGCTCTTCCGTTGAGGTCGGCAATATCGGTAAAACGAATTTTTCCTTCCAAAAAGAGTTGTACGGTAATTTCATTGGCAGCGTTCAGCAAACAGGGCATGTTACCCCCTTTGTTCATCGCAGTGAAAGCATGGTCCACATTCAGGAACACGTTACGGTCCACCTGCTCGAAGGTGAGGGATGGATAGGACGGAAAGGCGAAGCGCGGGAATGGGTTCGGGATGCGCTGGGGAAATGCCAAGGCG
>Ga0068872_10004483_pt1 | contig 10589 bp, 8 predicted proteins | sample NOAtaG_7_FD_66441 | JGI IMG/M metagenome (GOLD analysis project Ga0068872, IMG submission 66441) | Freshwater lake microbial communities from Lake Erie, under a cyanobacterial bloom - NOAA_Erie_Diel1S_2200h metaG | ecosystem: Environmental > Aquatic > Freshwater > Lake | place: USA: Ohio, Lake...
TGTGACTAGAAAAAAATACATGTGGAGTAACGAATCTAACGCAAACTTTAAAATATTTGAAGCAGAGTATGAGTTTACCACACGAGTTTCAAAAACGCCCGCCTTTAAAATTAGTTTGGATACGCTAAATAAAAATTATTTGACTGAGCCCGTTGTCGTTTCTATTAAGAAAGGTGACACCCTAAAGAATGAAAATTATATTGAAATGATGAAAAAAGCGTTGGACACATTTTCCTACGACTCTAACTTGCAACTCAATATTGCTTACAATAAAGGTGAAAAAACATTTACATTTGGAATTCCACAAGATCGCGCAATTTCTAGAGCCAGTCTTATTTTGCCTTCTGAATTGGCACTGAGATTGGGGTTTAATTTAGTGACTGAAATTAGTTTTAAAAATAAAAAAGGAGAACCAGTTTCAGACACAATTGATGTTAAACAAACTGAAGCAAAGGCCCGTGCTTTGGGTTACGACACGGGTGTTGTGTTGGTAAGCGATGCCAACAGTTCTGCCAATACAGCTGCGGGTATTTCTGAAAAATTCATGTGTTCTCTGTACCCAACTCCAACTGGCACCTTTGAAATTCCCGTCATTGAAAGTTGCTTTAAACCTCCAGTGACAACGTTGCCAAATTTTTACGACATGAATAATAATACAGTTCCAGCTCATTTTACATTGTCTAGATATTTGGACGATGGTTCTTTGGTAAAATTGGATTGGAGAAATACAGCATTCGTGTCTGGGTTATTGAGGGGACATGCCACCGTGCAATCTTATATATAGAGGTCTCAAAATAAAATTGCTCAGTCGACATTTTGTCACAAACAAGGTATGTTTTATGGTTCTCAACCTTTGGCAAAATATTCGAGTGATTTAGAAAGAGCATCATTTTTTGAAGACAACCAAGAAAATTCCATGCCTCGAAAAAGTTCCAAAAGTGGAAGAAGAAAAGCCAAGACGACAAGTAGAGCTAGAATTTCTTCGGGCCGAGTGCTTCTTCGCATTCCTGGTTACGGTCTTCAAAGATTGTCGCCTGGTGATTTAGTTAAGTACATTTCCAACGCTAAACTTAAAGTTGCCGCAAAAAAAGTTTTGCGATTTAAGGGAGTTCGACGCATTAAATCAAGGAGAAAAGGGAGTCGTAGGCAAAAAAAAGCAACGTAAATTATCATGTCGCACGGAAAAAATGAAAATGGAAAACGGCCGTCGACCGTGTTGGATCAACAGTTTGAATTCCCCCCCGTAGAAAAATGGAGACAGGTCAAAGACAAAAAAGTGTTTGCTACAGATTACATTGTTCACACAAAAAATCATTTTGTGGGAAGTGAATTGAGCCCTTCGCTCGTTGAATTTGTTTTAAAAGAAGAAGAAGTGTTTGCATTTGGCCCTCAAACAAGGTTTCGCATTACGGGGCAATTTCAAATTCAAAAAAAAGCACTCGGTCTTTACGAAGCTTGCTCCGAAGATGATATTGCAAAAGTTGTGTGTATTCCAAATTGGTGGGAGTTTTTGATTAAAGAATTGGACATTTTTCACGGCAATACCAAAGTTGTTTCTTCGGATGAGGGTCGATTTATCACACCCTTTGTCAATGCTTGGAAATATGCTTTTATGAATGAGGACCAGAAAAAAATTTTATGCCCTGAACCGTGTCATCCGGGATACAGCGTTCCGACTGAAAGAAGCACAACAGGATGGGACAAGGATGAAGGTTCTCAATGGACCAAATATGCTAAATCAATTTTTTTGGGGCCCGGTAAAGATTTTCATTTCTCGTGGATTCCCTTGGACACGCAACCATTTTTTCAAAACTCAAACTATTTTCAAGACGGACAAGTTCAAAAAGTTTTGCCCATGCCAATTATGGCTCCTTTATTGTTTAGATTTAATTTCATCGACAATCAAGATCATCTATTTAAAGTAACGGCAGTACCCGACACTGAATATAAACCCAAATTTAGATTTTTGCTTAAAGATTTTAGACTGGTTGGAGAACACTTGAGACTCTACAAACCCTTTCAAAACTCATTTCTCAATAAGAGACATGTTGTCAATTACCCAGGTGTAACAAAATTGATTCAGCCAGTAACCATCCCCCAAAAGAGTTCTACTTATAAAACTAAAATTCAACAAATTGCTATGCCCGAGGGTTTATTTATTTTTGCCCTTCCCAGAGACGTCACGAGTGGTAATTATAGTTATAGTAGCAATACAGACAATGATGTTTTTGTAAAGCACAATATTCAAAAAATCAACTTTACTTATGGCGATGAATCATTTTATCTTTCGGAACCAAACATTGGAATGATTAGAGAGCGCATTATTGAAAGCAAAATTTATACAGATTTGCTCTTGAACCCCCCCTTTGGAATGAAAATGAACAAAGAATTGATTACTTTGGCAAATATTCACGACGGCTTTGACGCAACACCTTTTCCGATGGTCTATGTCAACTTGACCAATTTTGGCGACAAAAATAGCCGCATTATTCCTTTTCTTAATGATGGCTCTTGTTTAAGTAAAAATAATGATTTTGAAATTACCTTTACTTTTACCGCTGACGGTGCGCCAGACGCTGTAGTATTTTTTGTATGCGCGTATTATACAGATTATAACTTGACACTTGATTTGAAAAAGAAGGGAGAAGTTCTTTTCAATTCTCCGTATGTAAAAAAATATTAATAAAATAAATAAAAAAGAATGAAATAATTTGTAATGTTTTTTTATTTCAATAAACAATATATACTGACAAATATTTTGTTTTATTTTTAGGTAAGTTGTCTTGTAACAATAATAGTTTACACATTACATTTTTATTACAATTATGCGTCTCGATAGATTATTATTTGGTATTATACCTAAATACTACTTCTTTTTCTTTTCTATTAATCAATTTATTTACTCGCCTTTTTTGTACTACAGTAGCAAAAGTATTGTGTAAAATATTGTAGGCCAAATTATAAGCTTCTGTAGATCCAATATTTTTAATGGACGCTAATTTGGACACAAAAGATGTGTCCTCGTTAGTTACAATAACGTAAAACAAAGGTCTGGGGCAAATAAACTTCCATTCGTGCTTTTTAAAATAGATCCATTCTAATTTTAAATGTCCGGGTAATTGGGACTGAAAAAAATTAATTTTGTTTTCTGCAAAATATTGTTGGCGAGTAGGATACACGGTGTCTTCAAAACAATCTTTTGTTAATGCAATAATTAGATTGTCCACGTTAGAGTACAGGTGAACATATTTGGTGGGTTCAAAGCAATACTCGAAAAAAGAAAAAATTTGTGCAAGTCTTAATTTTCCAAATTCAATAATCATGAAAAAAATGGGTAGAGGAGTCGTTGACATTTTGGCTTCTTTAAGTATAAAATGTTTTTTTTTGATAAATATCTCTGTTTCATTATCAATCATTTCTAATCCCTGATTTTTGAGGTCTGTCTTTTTTCCAACAACAGAAACTATTTTTGATTTTATAGAACGTTGTTTTTGGTTATTTAAACCAAAAAAACCTGCCGAATAATTAATAATATTTTTAATCATTTTATTAAAAATTACTAAATTATTGTCGTTCATTCTCATCAAAGTCAATTCTTGAAAAATTTTATTAAAAACAAGACATTTTGGGTAAATAAATATCTTGTACACTTTGGTAATCTGAAAATTATAGTTGATGAGCAACCAGTTTAAATAATCTTTGCTTAATAAAATGGGATTTAAATTACAGTTTGAAGAACGTTCCCACTTGCCATTGCTGTGAAGAAACAATAATTTTTCGTTGGAAGGAATAAAACCTGTTAGCATAATAATAAAAGTGATATTTTCATTTAATAAAAAATTTTCATTAATTATAATTTCTTTACCAGAGGGATAATCTTTTACAAGATTGTGTAATAACGAAATATTGCAAAATGCAGCATTGAGGTCTTTCATTGAATAGCCTATTGTGTGGCAGCTATAAATTACTTGATAAAAAACAGATTGGGGTTTATTGGCATTTATTTTTTCAAACCAAGTTTGAATAGCCGTGTCTCGTTTTTTTGTTTTTGTTTCAAGCTCCTCTCTGCTGCACTTGTTATTGTAAGACAAGAGTGAAGGACACTGATTGGGGCATCCGTGATAATAGGGTCCGTCAAATTGATAGAGCAACAATTTACCTTCTTTTGTTACGACAGCCAAATCAAGTATAAAAGAATTTACCGCAAACAACCCTTTTTGATGATAATTTGAATACACAGAGTGTATCTCAACATGTTGTTGTTCCAATAACCAAAGAGTGTAGAAAACTGATAAAAATTCAAAAGATTTGTAACGGGCAAAGGGTTCGCAACACAACAAAGTGTCATTTTCGTTATTAGAATAAGCTGTGCAAAAACCTTTAGGGGCAAAAATATTACTACCTGCATAGCCATAACTGCTATTTATATCTAATTCACAAATTGTAGTTGCAATTTTATTAGAGTCTTTGTGAAGAGGTTCAAAACATTTGAGTTCACTTTCAAAAGAAAAACTAAAGCCCCCCTTTGAAAATTTTCTTATTGTCATATCATATGCAAGTTTTGTTTTTTCCAAAGCGTGATGGTAGATGCCCGCTCTATCACCGTAAAAAAACCAAAGTACGTTAAAAGCTAAAGAAGAAAATGATAAGAATGAAAAAGAAAATATATCAAACATAAAAGAATCCATAAAAAAATGACCTATGGCTTTAAAAGCTTGCTCGAGAATTAAAACAAAAGTTTCACCCCTTTTTTTGCATAATTGAAAAAGAGTCAATTGAGAATTGTAATCTTTTTTATGATTTTTTAATAACAAAATGCAACTTTTTATACTCGGTTGAGGCAGATTGTCGTCCATAAATTGAAGGTCGTTGGTATACAAATTTAAATTTAATATAGTTAAATCTGTTGTTGTCAAAGATATCAAGTCATTTCTATTATTAATGTTTAAATTTAGTCCACGAAATTTATCTTTCTTTTTTCGAGCATAATATAAAGCCAACGGTGACTTTAACGCGTGGAGCGAGACGTCGTTTGAAGAATAAACCATGACAAATAGTCGAGCACAAAATTGTTTCAAATGATGGTTAGATTTCTTATATAGGGTATTAATTTCTAAATTTTTTTCACACAAGTTTTGAAAAAGAAAAGACAATATTGATTCTTTTTTTCGCTGAAGCGCGTCTTTTTCTTTGAGCAAGTAATTGAAAATTTCATTCCAACTGTAGGAATTTTTAATTTCTCTTTGAAAAATTTGGCTGTTGGAATACACAGTTACAAATCTAATTGTATCCATTTCGTCGTATTCAAACCACATGTAAGCAAAACAGTCAGAGAGTTGATTGTGGTAATTAAGAAATTCATTTTTTGTGCAACAACCCAAAGAATAGGCCAAATTTAATCCGCAAAGTTTTACCGTTATAGCCGAACTTTTATTAGCTTGCCTTTCATTAAACAATGTGCTTTGACACTCTGTAATTGGTTTTTGTTCGGTCCTCGGTACAATTTCCAACTTTTCAAATCCTAGCAAGTAATGACAATTGGTAAATACTTTGACAAATGTACAATTGCCCGTTGGTTGGTTCCAATATTGAGGATAGGCTTTTTTATTGTTGGAAAAATAGTACAAAAAACATACGTTGTTTTCCAACCCATTTGTTTTAAGAAATTCCAATGTTTCTGTATAATTTGTTGGGTCTTTTTGTGGCTCGTTTAGATTTAAAATTTTCCAAAGAGGTTGTGGGCAAAAATGGATAAAATTGAGTTTATCGAGGGGGGGGCATTCTGCGAGAGATGAAAAACTTTGTAAAAGACATCCTCTAGCATCAAACATCCAAATAAAACACTTGAAAGATTGTTGATGAAAGTTTGAATTATAGGAATTAAAGCGAAGGATAATTCTTTTAGATTTTTTTTCCAAAATGACAAAACTAAATGTGCTTTGTTTCTGTAGGTTAAAAAGCACTTGCGTATGTTTTTTAACGACAATTAGAAAAGATAAATTTTTAACCTTTTCAAAATTATTCAACTGTTGTAGTAAAAAATTACCGTGCGGTAAGGCTTCTATAGCTTTACTAAAGAGCAAAGGTTCTGCGCGCGCGTCTTCCATGGTGCGCAAAATTAAAAAGTAGTGCGCTATTATACGGAACTTTGGACTGTGCGTTAAAAATAATGGAAACAATTTGATGCAATACCCACTTTGTGTCTTGAGTCGCCGCTTGAGTGAGACGGTCGGGCGCGTCTTCAACGTCTTCTTGCGATAGAGTTACAAATGTTTGGGGATCAAACAGTTGGAATCCGGTCAGACGCGATCGAACGTTGTTGCGCACGTTAAAAGATCCCGTCCAAAGCCTCAGTTCGCCTGTTTGCGTGTGTCTCAACTGATAGGAAGCTGATATTTCGTAAACAACTTGATTGTTTAAAAAATCTCGAACCAAAACATTTTTAATTTGCGTTAAAACATTGACAGCACTTGTAGGATTGTTGAAATAAACATACGGAACGTTAATATTGTAGATAATGATATAATCTGTTTGAGCAAGATTACTTGTTGGAACTGACAATGCGTCAACTTTTAAAACATCTCTTCCTAGGTTCACTGCCATTTCGTGTTTATCTTTAACTGAAATATATAAAAGCAGATAGCAAGTTTATAACTACATTAGTCAACATGGCAGCTTCTCAGCAAACAGTTCTTCATTTTCTAAATCATTCCGCTTGTTATGTGGAATATAAAGATAATGTGTTTAGCTTTCACGGTCTAAAGCCTGACAAACCGTGCATTGATTTGCAACCCTCTCAAGTTAAGGAAGTCATTTTTTACCTAAAATTGGCTCAAAACAAGCTAAAGAGTTTGAATGTGAGTACGATTGAAGATAAAGTGGTAGATTCTTATCCCATTGCTAAAGAAGATAACGTGGAAACTGTGCTAGATGTTCAGGTCTACAACAAAATGGGATACGTTTGGCTGAAAAAGTTTCATGTAAATGAAGGAAAACGACGCGGCATGCCAGGATGGGTCATGATGAACGACATGGACTCTGAAATTTTGAGAGAATTTTTTGAAAAAAATTGTTCTTAGTAAAAATAAATTCTTTTTTTTTAAATCTCTTTATTTATTGTCAATTTCATATAGTCACAACAAGTTTTAATCTGGTGTTGGTCTAAATTATATTTTAAAAATAGTTCGTACAAAATATATTTATGAAATTCTTGATCAGTTTCGGGCAATAGGTGGGTATTTTTAGCTAAACCGCAAAGAGCGTATAAATACAAGTACTGAATTTTAAAGTCTTGAATATTGTATTGGGCCAAAATTGTGATAATATCATTATAGAGTCCCAAAATTGCGTGTTGGCGTTCAAAAACTTCATTTTTGGGTAAAGCCTCGGCCGGCAAGTTGGGTCTCTGCCTAACAAAAGCTTCAATAAATCTATTTTGAACAGCTTCAATGTCTTTTTCACTCACATTTCTTGACGTTTTAATTTCAGACTTGTAAATACGATTAAAGCGAAAACTTTTCTTTTCTGGTTTATCAAAATAATGGTTTAGCAAATTGCGGTTGGACGTGACAAACATAAACACTGCGGGCACTGTTTGAACATTTCCAAATGTTTTGGTAGGTACGGGTTCTGCTCTTGAAATGGCTTTAAATTTATCAGAGTCTGATTTAACCAAAATGTCTAAATTTACATCGTGAAGTAATAGAGTTGATTTTGAATCGCAATTAAATCGATTAACTCCTTTTTCTGTAGTCAACAAATGGGCAACATCCAAAAGTGGGGATTCAAAAATGAGCGTTTTTCCACACGATGTTTGACCGGAAACAATGAGCTGATGTAGATTGTCACCAATCATTCTTTTGTTGGTCAACATGGCAAAATACGTTAGAATAAAAACATCAATTACATTTAAATTTCCCAAATCTCGAGGATCGTGTATTTTAATGCTCACGTCATCCTTGGATCTAATCCAATTGTTGAAACAAATGTAATATTTTTTAGCCATATCTTGCAGAGAAAGGGGAGTCGCTTTAATAACTGCATATTTGTTGTTTAAAGCTATATTTTCTTGTTGAGATACAAGTTTTTCGATAATGGGTTGATATTTGTGAGCCAAAAAAATGGACGTGTTTGCCAATTTTTCTTGGGCTTGATGAAGTCTTTCTTGCTGTGACAATTCGACCGAATTTGAAGAAGACTTGAAATCAACATCTGCATTTTTCATCAAGTTGTTTAAAAAAAGTTCCGCATCTCGATCTCTTTTTGACAATAACTGCACTTTTAAAAATTCCAAATGCTTGGGATCTTCTAAATTTAAATTTTCAATTTGCTTTTCTCCATTCATCCTGATGAAATGAAACGCACAATGATACTAAAAAATATTTATTCAAATTTCATTTTTTTATACATTTTTACAGTTTGCTTTGACGGCAATAGTAAAGACTTATTTCTAATAATAGATTCCGGAGTTCCATTCTCCATCAATTTTTTAACAAACAAACAAAAAATGGCGTGCTTTGGTTTTTGGGGTTCGTTGGGAAAAGAAGGCCGTGAAACGAGGTCCAAAAAATCAAGAGTAGATATAAGAGTAGAAGGTTTATTTTTAATCATGACTTGTAAACCGTCTTTGGAAAATGAAAATTCTTTATTTTTCAACATTTTAGAAGCAATAAGCAATGCTGGTTTTTGTTTTTTTGTCTGAGCAAACATGTTGACTATTTCTTCTTTTAAATTTTCATTTAAAAAATTCCATTTTTCTTCCTCCGTAGTGATTGGATTGGCTTTGGACTTTTTTCTCACATTTTTCATGGGCACCAAAACAAATGCGTTGTGGGGATAAGTCTCGGGCTCAAAATCTTCCACTTCTGTTTCATTACCGTCCGACATTTTCTTAAAGCTATCTTCGCTTCCAAGCTGCGGAAAGACTAGTGCAAAATTGAAAGGTTTATCTGTATATAAATTTTCAATCCCCACAATGGCTAAAAATTTGGCGTGATCAGATCTAGCAATCGCATTCAATTGTAACAAAACAAGAGAGTTTAATTTAGAAGAAATGTTGGTTATTTCATTCATGTATTTTTTCAAATCATCACTGGCACAAAAATAATTATTAATGTATTTGGCCAAACGAACACCGTTAGCTCCGTTAAAAGAAAAAATTATATTATGCACAAGAGACAAGAGTTCACGAAATTTATCTTTAAACACTGATTGGCACACAATAAATACAGAATTTAAATTTAAATGATGGGTATACACGTTAATTGTATCTAAAATAACTTGTGGTAAAATGGACACATCTTCAAAAATAATTACAAAATTTTCTTGTATATTTTCCGGTTCAAAATTTTCTAAATACACAATGTCTACTGGAAAATCATCAAATTCCAATTCTTTATACAAATGCCCATCGACGACTGGATTACACAAAACGACCAACAGGCCAGACACAGAGGACGAGAAGTAACTTTGTCGATTTTTTATAATGTGCACTAAAAATGAAGTTTTTCCACTATTTGTTGAACTTGCCAATAGATTAACACTGTTTAAAAAAAATGGGAAAAGTTCTTGAGACGTCATCTTATGAACGAATGTCTTCATACTCTGCTGGATGATCGTAACCCGCTTGATATAATATATGCAAGAGTCCCTGATAACTTTGAGCTAATGAAAACATGACATCGGGATCAATGTCAATATTTTTTCCACCCCTTTGCAAATGAAATGTGTTTGGAGTAAAATCAGTGCTACATTTCTTGAAAAACAAAAAAGTGTCTTGAAACCATCGTTCAAAATATGCCGTTCCACTAAGGTAAAAATGAATATTGGTGTTGACTTGGTAGGGATTTCTTTTCCGGCGAATAAGTTTAAATTTTTTTTCCAAATCGCTCTTCATGTCTGGCCATTTTTGATAAAAAAATTCTAAAATTGAAATGTACACTGAAAGGGGAAGGACAAGCGATGATTCTTTTGAATTTTTAAAAGGTAAAAAACTTTGGCTTTTTTCTACAGAGACCAAATATACAGAAAGAGGTTCAACGTCTGCATACTCGGGATCTTCTTCCACAGGCCGATTAATAAAAATGTTGGCTTCAATTCCGGGCTCATTTAGGGAAGAAGGAAGAGAATGCGTAATGTGAGAGTTTGAAGACGGAATAATGGTGAGCGACTCCATAATCTTGAAAAAAATAATATTAAATTGGTGGTTGCCAATAGTCTCCTTTATTCCAAATGTCGAACCTTTCTGCTGAAATGACTCCCAATCGAGTGAGTTCTTTTACTCGGGGGCCGTTTTTTATAACCCAACTAAGAGAACAGCTTTTGTAAGGGTCGTCCAATTTATCTGGCCAATCAAACTTGACATTTTGAGACAAATTATTTACTAAAAAGGACCCCATTGGATGAAAATGCTTTTTGTATATGGCCACAATCTCTTCAAACAATTCATTCTTAAATCTGAGATGCTCAAATTCGCAAAATTGAAAACACAAATAATGCATTGTGAGATTGTGAGCCATAGGCAATGAATTTTTCATACGCGTCTGTCTTTCGTAATATCGTCTCAAGTCTTTTAAATCTTGCTCGTATGT
>Ga0068872_10004485_pt1 | contig 10588 bp, 8 predicted proteins | sample NOAtaG_7_FD_66441 | JGI IMG/M metagenome (GOLD analysis project Ga0068872, IMG submission 66441) | Freshwater lake microbial communities from Lake Erie, under a cyanobacterial bloom - NOAA_Erie_Diel1S_2200h metaG | ecosystem: Environmental > Aquatic > Freshwater > Lake | place: USA: Ohio, Lake...
CCGGCCCCGCGCGAGCTGCGCCTCGTCGGGCTCGTCGCGCTCGCGGCCGCCGCCATCCTGCCGCCGCTCGCGGGCGAGTATGCGCTGATCATGGCGACCGAGATGGCGATCCTCGTGCTCTTCGCCGCGAGCCTGCACTTCATGATGGGGCCAGGCGGCCTCGCCTCCTTCGGGCACGCGGCGTATTTCGGCGTCGGCGCCTATGCCGGCGCGCTGCTGATGAAGCATTTCGGCGCGCCCATGGAACTCGGCCTCGCGCTGGCACCCGTCGCGGCGGGCCTCGCCGGCGTCGTCGTCGGCTTCTTCGTCGTGCGGCTGGAGGGCGTCTACCTCGCGATGCTCACGCTCGCCTTCGCGCAGATCGCGTGGTCCGCGGCGTTCCAGTGGGTCGAGGTGACCGGCGGCGACAACGGCATCCTCGGCGTGTGGCCCTCCGCCTGGGCGCGGGACAGGACCGTCTACTACCTCTTCGTGCTCGCGATCTGCGCGGGCGGCACGCTGGCGCTGCGCCACGCGATCCACTCGCCCTTCGGCTACGCGCTGCGCGCCGCGCGCGACAACCCGCTGCGCGCCGAGGCGATCGGGCTCGACGTCGCGCGCATCCGCTGGGCCGCCTTCGCCCTTGCCTCGGCCTTCGCGGGCATCGCCGGCGCGCTGTTCGCCTACGCCAAGGGCTCGGTCTTCCCGACCTACCTCGCGATCCCGAAGTCGGTCGACGCGCTGCTCATGGTGCTGCTCGGCGGCATCGAGACGCTGAGCGGGCCGATCGTCGGCGCGCTCGCCTTCCACGGGCTGCAGGAGCAGCTCGTGCGCGTGGTCGAGCACTGGCGCGCCGCGATGGGGCTGGTCATCGTCGCGCTCGTCCTTGCCTTCCCGCAGGGCATCGCGGGCTATGTCCGCGACCGCCGGGAGCGCATGCGATGAGCGCCGTGCTCGCGGTCGAGGGGATCTCGAAGTCGTTCGGCGGCGTTCAGGCCGTGCGCGACGTGAGCTTCGCGGTGGCGCCCGGCGAGATGCTCGCGATGATCGGCCCGAACGGGGCCGGCAAGAGCACGACCTTCAACATGGCAGGCGGCCAGCTGCGGCCCGACCGCGGCCGGGTGCTGCTCGGCGGACGCGACATCACGGGCATCGCGCCGCGCGAGGTCTGGCGCCTCGGCGTCGGGCGCACCTTCCAGATCACGGCGACCTTCGCCTCGATGACCGTCGCCGAGAACGTGCAGATGGCGCTGCTGTCCCATGCGGGCCGCGCCTTCGACCCGCTGGGCTCGGCGCGCGGCTTCGCGCCAGACCGCGCGCTGTCGCTGCTGGGCCAGGTCGGCCTCGGCGAGCAGGCGGCCCGCAGCTGCGGCGAGCTCGCCTATGGCGACGTGAAGCGGCTCGAGCTCGCCGTGGCGCTCGCCAACGAGCCGCGGCTGCTGCTGATGGACGAGCCGACCGCGGGCATGGCGCCCCGGGAGCGGATCGCGCTGATGGCGCTCGTCGCCTCGATCGCGCGCGAGCGCCGCCTCGCGGTGCTCTTCACCGAGCACGACATGGACGTCGTCTTCGCGCATGCCGACAGGCTCGTCGTCCTCGACCGCGGTGTGCTGATCGCCGGTGGCAGGCCCGCCGAGGTGCGCGCCGACCCGAAGGTGCGCGCGGTCTATCTCGGCGGCGGCGCCACCTCGGGGGGGCATTGATGGCGCTGCTCGACGTCGAGGGGCTGCACGCCCATTACGGACAGGCGCACGTGCTGCAGGGCGTCGACCTGCGCATCGAGCCCGGAAGCGTGCTCGCGCTGATGGGGCGCAACGGCGCGGGAAAGTCCACGACGCTCAAGGCGATCATGGGCCTCGTGCCGCCGAGCGGCGGCGCGGTGCGCCTGGCGGGCGAGGCGCTCGCGGGCCTCGGGCCGCACGAGATCGCGCGGCGCGGCCTCGGCTACGTGCCGGAGGACCGCAGGATCTTCACCGAGCTCACGGTCATGGAGAACCTGGAGGTCGGGCGCCGCGCCGCGCGGCCGGGGATCCCGGCCTGGACGCCCGAGCGCCTCTTCGAGCTCTTCCCGAACCTCGCCGCGATGCGCGACCGGCCCGGCGGGCGCATGTCGGGCGGAGAGCAGCAGATGCTGACCATCGCGCGCACGCTGATGGGCAATCCCTCGCTCGTGCTGCTCGACGAGCCGAGCGAGGGCCTCGCGCCGGTGATCGTCGAGCAGATGGCGCGCGCGATCCTCTCGCTGAAGCGCGAGGGCCTGACCGTGCTGCTCTGCGAGCAGAACCTGCATTTCGCGACGCTCGTCAGCGACCGCGCCGCGATCATCGAGAAGGGCGCCGTGCGCTACGAAGGGACCATGGCGGCGCTGCAGGCGGACGAGGCCGTGCGCGCGCAGTACCTGAGCGTCTGACCTCGGCTTGGGCGCCAGGACCGCATCGATCCTCGTCATCGCGACCTGCCAGGTCGCGGCGCTCGCGCTCTGGTTCTCCGCCGCCGCGGTGCTGCCGCAGGTCGTTTTGGAGTTCTCGCTCTCGCCCGGCCACGCGGCGCTGCTGAGCAGCGCGGTCCAGGCCGGCTTCGTCGCCGGGACGCTCGCGAGCGCCATGCTTGGCCTCGCGGACCGCGTGGAGCCGCGCCGCCTCTTCTCGGCGGCGGCGCTGCTCGGCGCCATCTCCAATGGCGCGCTGCTCGTGGTGCCGCTGGACTCGCCCGCGGCGGTCGCGCTGCGGCTCGTGACCGGGGCGAGCCTCGCCTGCGTCTACCCGGTCGGCATGCGCATGGTCGCGGCCTGGGCGCAGGCCGACCTCGGCCTGCTGATCGGCATCCTCGTCGGCGCGCTCTGCCTCGGCTCCGCGGCCCCGCATCTCGCCCATGCGCTGGGCGGCGTGGAGTGGCGGCCGACCATCGTCGCCACCTCGCTCAGCGCGCTCCTCGCGGCCGCGCTCGTCCACGCGGCCCGCCCCGGTCCGCTCTGGCGGCCCGCGGCGCGCTTCGATCCCGGGGCGATGCTCGCGATCTTCCGCGACCCGGCCATGCGGCTCGCGCTGGCGGGCTATCTCGGCCACATGTGGGAGCTCTACGCGATGTGGGCGTGGCTGGGCGTCTTCCTCGACGAGGCCTTCCGCGCCGCGGATGCGGGCGTGCGCGCGGCGCGCCTCGTGGCCTTCGCCGCGATCGGCCTTGGCGGGCTGGTCGGCTGCGTCGCCGGCGGCCTGCTCGCCGACCGCATCGGCCGCACGCGGCTGACGATCTGGTCGATGGCGGCGAGCGGCGCCTGCGCGGTCGCCGCCGGCGTCTTCGCGGACGCGCCTCCTGCCGCGATCTCCGCCATCTGCCTGCTCTGGGGGCTCGCGATCTGCGCGGACTCCGCGCAGTTCTCGGCCGCCATCGCCGAGCTCTCGCCGCCCGACCGCATCGGCACGATGCTGACCGTGCAGACGAGCTGCGGCTTCCTGCTGACGCTCGCGACGGTCCAGGGCCTGCCCTGGGCGGTGGCCGCGGTCGGCTGGGGCGGGGCCTTCGCGCTGCTCGCGATCGGCCCGCTCTTCGGCGTCGTGGCGATGGCCGCGCTGCGCCGCCGGCCGGAATCCCTGCGCCTCGCCGGCGGCAGGCGCTGAGGCGTCAGCCCGCCAGCGGGTAGAGGTCGGCGCGCCTGTCCTGCCAGGTGCGCACGCTGCCGCCCTGGCGCGCGCGCGCGAGCAGGTCGAGGTCGAGCTCGGCCACGACGAGCTGCTCGATGTTCATCTCGCCCTGCGCCATCACGCCGCCCGGCGGGAACTGGATGTCGCAGGGCGCGAGGATCGCGGCGTTGCCCACGTTTCCGCGCATCCACTCGACCGGCAGGTTGCCGACCGTGTGCGTCGACACGACGTAGACCTGGTCCTCGATCGCGCGCGCGTGGCAGCAATGGCGCACGCGGTGGAAGCCCTGGCGGTCGTCGGTGCAGGACGGCACGAAGAGGATGTCGGCACCGCGCGCGCGCGCCTGGCGCGCGAGCTCCGGGAACTCGACGTCGTAGCAGACCAGCACCGCCGCGCGCCCGAAGGGCAGGTCGAGCACGCGCAGCTCGCCGCCGGGCGCGAGCGCCCAGGGCGACACCTCGGTCGGGGTGAGGTGCAGCTTGTCCTGCAGCTCGACGCGTCCATCCGGGAGGAAGACATGCGCGGTGTTGCGCAGCCCGCCGTCGCGCGCGTGGACATGCGTGCCGGCGACGATCGTCATCGCGTGCCGCGCCGCGAGCCCGGAGAACAGCGCGCGATAGGCGCCCGTGTGGGCGTCGAGGTCCGCGATCCCCGCCGCGCGGCCATCGGCGCGCGGGATCGACAGCAGCTGCGTCGTCAGGAACTCGGGGAAGAGGCAGGCCTGGACGTTCCACTCCGCCGCCGCGGCGACATGGTGCGCGCATTGCGCCGCGAAGGCGTCGAAGGAGGCGACGGCGCGCATGTCGTGCTGCACGCCGGCGACGCGCACGCGCGTGGTCAATGGACGATCTCCGGCACGCGCTCGGCCGGCGGCGTGTTGCGCGAGCGACCGATGCGCACGACGCCGTCGATCACGACCATGCCGATGCCGGGCAGGTCGCCCTTGCGCACGGAATCGAGCAGGTCCTTGCCGCTGGAATGCTGGGCGCGGTCCATGAGCACGAAGTCGGCGGCGCGGCCGGGCTCGATCAGCCCGCAATCGAGGTCGCGCAGGCGGGCCGTGTTGCCGGTGGCGAAGCAGAAGGCCTGCTCGGCCGGCGTGTCGCCGAGCGCGGAGAGCAGCGCGATCATGCGCAGGATGCCGAGCGGCTGGACGCCGGATCCCGCCGGCGAGTCGGTGCCGACGATCACGCGCTCGAGCTGGCGCAGCTCGCGCGCCACGCGCAGCGCGTGCAGGCCGGCGAGCTCGTTGCCGTTGTGGACGATCTCGATCGCGCGCTCGCAGCGCTCGCACAGGCAGGTGATCTGCTTGAGCGACAGAGACGTGTGGCCGCCATTGATGTGGCCGATGACGTCCGCGTCGGCCTCGAGCACCACGTCCTCGTCGATGTAGCCGGAACCGGGCACGGAGGGTCCGCCGGTGTGGATGGTCGAGTTCATGCCGTACTTGCGCGCCCAGGCGACCATCTGCTTCGCCTCGTCGCCCGCCTTGACCGAGCCCAGCCCGATCTCGCCGAGCAGCTTCACGCCCGCCCTGGCGAGTTCGGCGAAGTCCTCCTCGACCATGCCCTTCTCGATCACGGGCGCGCCGGCATGCACCTTCACGCCGCCGGGGCGGAAGGCGTCGAAGCTGCGCTGCGCGGTGATCGCCATCGCCTTCAGCCCGACGATGTCCTTCGGGCGGCCGGGCAGGTGCACCTCGCCCGCGGAGATCATCGTCGTGACGCCGCCATTGAGGAACGAGTCGATCCAGCCGACCTGGCCCTGGCGTGGCGTCCAGTCGCCGATGACCGGGTGCACGTGGCTGTCGATCAGGCCCGGGGACAGCGCGCAACCCTTGGCGTCGATCGTCGTCCGGGCCTGCGAGAGGTCGAGGTCCTTCGCGCGTCCGACCGCGACGATGCGGCCCTTGTCCGCGACCACCGCGTCGGCGTCGAGGATGGGGCGCATGATGTCGCCGGACAGGAGCAGCCCGATGTTGCGTATGACCAGCTTGCCCGCAGGCCCCGTCGCGCCGCCGATGTCAGCCATGATGTCGCCCTCGTCCTGACGTTCACGTGTGGTGGCAGATTCCGGCAATCCGCGGCGGCGCGCAACCGCCCTCGGGCCGGGCGGCGCGGGTCAGGGGGCGGCGAGCGCCGCGCGTATCGCGGCCGCGGTGAGGGGCTGCGCGTCGATGCGCCGCCCGGTCGGCGCGAGGGCGTCGTTGACCGCGTTGGCCAGCGCGCCGATCGCGCCCATGACGCCACCCTCGGACATGCCCTTGATGCCTGCCTCGGTGAAGCGGTTCGGCCGGTCGCAGGCGATGGTCTCGATCGATGGCAGGTCGGCCGCGCGCGCGAGCGCGTAGTCCATCAGCGAGCCCGCGCGCGCCTGGCCCTCGGCGTCGTAGGCGCAGTGCTCGCCCATCGCGCCGCTGAGGCCCATCGCGACGGCGCCGTGGACCTGCCCGTCGACGATCGCGGGGTTGATGGCCGTGCCGCAGTCATGCGCCACGACGTAGCGCTCGATGCGCAGGGCGCCGGTCTCGCGGTCGATGGCGACGACGCAGGCATGGGTGGCGTTGGCGTAGGTCATCGCCGGCGGGTCGTAGGCGAGAACGAGGTGCAGCCCCGGCTCCATGCCGGCAGGCAGGGCGAGCGGGTCGAGATGCGCCGTGCGCGCGATGTCGGCGAGCGACAGCCCGGCATCGACCCAGGCGCCGCCCATGTCGCGGCGCACGCGCCCCTCGGCGAGGTCGAGCGCGTCGGGACCGTTGAGCCCGAGCCGCGCGGCGGCGATCGCCAGCACCTTCGCGCGCAGGCGCCGCGCGGCACGCAGGAGCGCGCCGCCGCCGGCCGCGGCGCCGCGACTGCCGCGGCTGCCCATGCCGTAGGGCGCGACGTCGCTGTTCCCGATCCGGATCGCGACATCCGCGAGCCTGCAGCCAAGGCCTTCGGCCACGCATTGCGCGAGCGTCGTCTCGTAGCCCTGTCCCGTGCCGCCGAGCCCGCAGGAGGCGAGCACGGCGCCCGACGGCTCGATGCGGATGGCGGCGGCCTCGTGCCCGGAGCCCGGGATCCCGGCCTTGCGGTAGAAGGCCGAGCCATAGGTGGTCGACTCGATCACGGCGCAATAGCCGAGGCCGAGGAGCTCGCCGCGCGCGCGCGCCTCGCGCTGCCGGGCGCGGAAGGAATCGTGGCCGATCGCCGCCGCCGCGGCCTCGAGCGTCTCGGCCGGCGTGACGTCGACCAGCGTCTCGCCGGTCGCGGTGGTCCAGGGCTGCTCGGCGGCGCCGATCGTGTTGACGCGGCGCACCTCGAGCGGGTCGAGGCCGAGCTCGGCGGCGATCCGGTCGACGAGCCCGTCCATGAACCAGGATGCGCTCGCCATCGGGGCGCGCATCGGCCCGGCGGGGCACTTGTTCGTGAGCCAGGCGTCGAGCGCGTAGCGATAGGCCTTCACGCGATAGGGACCGGGAAGGATCATCGCGACGACCGCGACCATGTAGTTCGCGGGGAAGAAGCAGTAGGCGCCGAAATCGGCCTCGAGCGTGGCCTCGAGCGCGAGCAGCCTTCCGTCCGCGGCGACGGCCGCGCGCAGCGTCGCCGACTCCTCGCGCGCATGCAGCGCCGCGACGAGGTTCTCGCCGCGCTCCTCGCGCCAGCGCACGGGCCGGCCCAGCGCGATCGCGAGCGCGGCGCAGGCGAGTTCCTCGCGCAGCAGCGCGATCTTCTGGCCGAAGCCGCCGCCGACATCCTCGGAGACCACCGTCACCTGGGATTCCGAGAGCCGCAGCCGCGCGGCCAGCGCCGAGCGCAGCGGATGCGGCGCCTGCGCCCCGGCCTGGAAGGTCAGGTGGCGACGCCCGCGATCCCAGCTCGCGATGCAGCCGCGGGGCTCGAGCGGCATGTGCGTCTGCCGGTGCTGCGAGAAGCGGGCCTCGACCACGCGATGGGCGGCGGCGAATGCGGCGTCGACCTCGCCCGCGGCGAATTCCTGGCGGGCGATGCGGTTGGATGACAGCGCGGGATCGACGCGTGGCGCGCCCGGCGCGCGCGCGGCCTCGATCGAGGCGCAGGCGGCCAGCGGCCGGTACTCGACCTCGATCGCCTCCGCTGCGTCCAGCGCGGCTTCGCGCGTCTCGGCGACGATCGCGGCGACCGGGTCGCCCGCGAAGCGCACGCGGTCGACGGGGAAGGGCGGCGTGTCGACGGGGTGCAGTCCCTCGATCGGCGGCGCCATGCGCAGCGTCGTGGCGCGCGCGGCGATGTCGGCGCCCGTCCAGACCGCGACGACGCCGGGCATCGCGCGCGCCGCTTCCGTCGACAGCGCGAGGATGTCGGCATGGGCGTGCGGGCTGCGCAGGAAGACGAGGTGCAGCGCGCGCGGCACCTCGATGTCGTCGACGAAGCGGCCCTCGCCGCGCAGCAGGCGCTCGTCCTCCACCCGCGCGGGGGAGGTGCCGAGGATGCGGTGCGCGCTCACGGGCGGGCGCCCTCGAGGCGCTCCTCGCTCTGCGCGTCGAAGAGATGCAGGCGCTCGGGCTGGATGCGCAGGCCGAGCGCGTCGCCCGGCGCCACGCGCAGGCCCTTGTCGAGGCGGAAGACGAGTTCCGCGTCGCCCACGGCCAGGTTGACGTGCTGCTCCGAGCCGAGGGGCGAGACGAGGGTGACGCGTCCCTCGATGTCGGCGGGGCCGCCCTCGGCGGGCGCGCAATCCTCGGGCCTGATCCCGAGGATCGCCTTGCGGCCCGGCTGCAGCGTGCCGGCGATCGCGAGCGACAGGTCGCCGCGGCGGAAGTCGCCGCCGCCGGGACCGATCTCGCCGGCGAGGAAGTTCATCTGCGGCGCGCCGAGGAAGCCGGCGACGAAGCGGTTGCGCGGCCGGTCGTAGATGCCCGCGGGCGTGTCGATCTGCTGGACCACGCCGCCGCGCATGACGGTGATGCGGTCGGCCAGCGTCATCGCCTCCGCCTGGTCGTGGGTGACGTAGACGACCGTGGTCTCCACCTGCCGGTGCAGCTTCTTGATCAGCGTGCGCATCGAGACGCGCAGCGCCGCGTCGAGGTTCGACAGCGGCTCGTCCATCAGGAACACGCGCGGCTGGCGCACGATGGCGCGGCCGAGCGCGACGCGCTGGCGCTGCCCGCCGGAGAGCTGGCTCGGCCGGCGCTCCAGCAGGTGCGTGATCTCCAGCTGCTCCGCCGCGCCGCGCACGCGCCGCGCGATCTCGTCGGACGGCATGCCGCGCAGCCGCAGCCCGAAGGCTATGTTCTCGAACACGCTCTTCTGCGGGTAGAGCGCGTAGCTCTGGAACACCATCGCGACCTCGCGACGGTGCGGCGGCACCTCGGTGACGTCGTCGGCGTCGAAGAACACCTGGCCCTCGCTCGGCTCCTCGAGCCCGGCGACGATGTTCAGCGTCGTGGTCTTGCCGCAGCCGGAGGGCCCGAGCAGGACCATGAACTCTCGGTCGGCGATCTCGAGGTCGAGCTTCTCGAGCGCGGCCACGGCGCCGAAGCGCTTGGCGATGCCGGCGAGGCGGATGCGAGCCATGGGATCAGCCCTTCACGGCGCCGGCCGTCAGGCCGGAGACGATGTAGCGTTCGAACAGCATCGCGAGCACCACCGGCGGGACGATCGCGATGACCCCCGCCGCGTTGACGAAGGAGAAGCTGGTGGTGAAGTCCATCACGAATCCCGAGATGACGATCGGCAGGGTCTGCGCGGCGACGTTCTGCGTCAGGATCAGCGCGAAGATGAACTCGTTCCAGCTGGTGAGGAAGGCGAACATCAGCGAGGCGATCACCGCGGGGAGGGCGAGTGGCAGGTAGACATGCCGCAGCGCCGCCACGTGCGAGCAGCCGTCGACGCGCGCGGCGCGGTAGAGGTCCGCGGGGATCGACTCGAAGTAGCTGATGAGGATGAAGATGGTGAAGGGGATGGTGACGGCGAGGTAGGTCGTGACCAGCGCGGTCTGCGTGTTGACCAGCCCGAGGGCGCGCACCAGCAGGAACAGCGGCACGATGAGCGCGATGTCCGGGATGACGCGCGTCACGAGGATCGCGTAGAGCGCGCCGCGCCGGCCCCGGAATGGGATGACCGCGATCGCGTAGGCCGCCGTGACCGAGAGCACGAGGTTGAGGAGCGCCACCCAGAGCCCGACCGAGAAGGAATTGGCGAGCGAGGGCAGCAGGTTCTCCGCGCCGCTCGGCAGGAAGCGCGTGGTCGCCGGGTCGCCCTGGCGCCGCGTCTCGTAGGTCACGACCTCCGACTTGGCGCCGAAGATCGCCTCGAAGTTCGCGAGCGTCGGCTCGGGTGGCAGCCAGTTCGGCGGGATCGCGGTGATCTGCGCGTCGGTCTGGAGCGAGGACGAGACCAGCCACGCGACCGGTCCCGCGACATAGGCGACGAGCAGCACCGAGAAGAAGCCGAGGAGCAGGCCGCGCCCGAGGCGGCGGCGCAGGCGTGGCGCGATCATTTCTCCATCCCCCGGCCGAGCATGCGGATGAACATCCAGGACAGCAGGAACGTCGCCATGGCGAGGATGTAGGACAGCGCCGCGCCGAGGCCGAACTTCAGGCTGCGGAACGTCTCGACGTAGATCTGCCAGGACAGGGTGTAGGACGCGTCGCCGGGCCCGCCCTGCGTCATGATCAGGAACAGGTCGAAGTGCCGGATCGAGATCATCGTCTCGTAGACCAGCACGAGCATGAAGCCCGGCTTGAGCGCGGGCAGCGTCACGTGGATGAAGCGCTGGAAGGCGTTGGCGCCGTCGACGCGCGCCGCGCGGTAGAGGTCCGCGGGAATCGCCTTCATCGTGACGAGCATCAGGATCGCGGCGAGCGGCATCTGCTTCCACACCGCGGCGTTGGCGATCATGAACAGCGTCTTCGCGGGGTCCCCGAGCCACACCGTGTAGCGCTCGATCATGCCGAGCTTGAGCAGCAGCGCGTTGAGCAGCCCGTAGGACGGGTCGTAGATCCA
>Ga0068872_10004487_pt1 | contig 10587 bp, 6 predicted proteins | sample NOAtaG_7_FD_66441 | JGI IMG/M metagenome (GOLD analysis project Ga0068872, IMG submission 66441) | Freshwater lake microbial communities from Lake Erie, under a cyanobacterial bloom - NOAA_Erie_Diel1S_2200h metaG | ecosystem: Environmental > Aquatic > Freshwater > Lake | place: USA: Ohio, Lake...
AACTGGCGTGATGAGATTTTGCCACTGCAGTGGCGGATTGCCATACAGGGCATCATGCTGTGGCTGGCAATTCAATTGCCACTGCTGTTTGTTTTCCGCCGGCAGCCGGAGGGAGATGCCGCGCGTCTGGGAATGACATGGAGTATCCTGACGGCGGCTCAGGGCGCTGCACTGGCATGGGTCGAAACCAGACGTCCCCTGTTCGGAAGTCTGATTGCAGAACGTCGATTTGCCGCCCTCGATCAGATTTTCTTCCAAAGCGCTCGAACGTCGATGCTGCTCATCACCCTCGCCGCTGCGGGGCTGGTTTCCATCATCTGGTTTGCTCAGTTCAGCATGCATCCACTGGCGAAAATGCTTGCAGACGGACTGCTGCCTGCAGGCGCAGCCGCAGTTCTTGCTCTCGGTTTCGTTGCAAATCAGCCCGGACTTTGCGCTAATCTGTACGTGCGTGCTCACAAGCGAGATCCGTTTCTTGCAGCCTCCGTCATATCCAATCTGACGACGGCGGTCGCGCAACTTTCACTGGGGTGGCTCTGGGGCGTTCACGGGATCGCGTTGGGTTACGCTGTCGCAGTGGCATTCGTTCAGACCCCGCTTCTGGTGCGAGTCTGGTGGAGAATTCGGCGTGACTGGCACTGATCGCCATTTTTGCGGCCCGCCCTGGTGCTCATTTGTAACGCATGTTTGTTGTGGATGCCTCCCATGACGGCTCTCACTCTGCAGCCGGTTGCCTGTCCCCTCTGCCTGCACGCAGACTGCCGACCACTGTTCTCCGGCACCGATGTGCGTTGCCGGTTGCCGGGACGCTTCGACGTGGTTCAGTGCCAGCATTGCGGTCATCGGTATCTCAGTCCGCAGCCCTCGGCGGAATGCCTGGCAGCCTGCTATCCAACCGGCTATGCCCCGCATCAGTCGTCGCCGGATTCCGCCCCTTCGGAGTCACACCACAGTGGGACCCTCGCGGCAAACCGACGACCGTGGTTCCTCCGCTGGCTGCCCCTCGAGTATGTTCCTGGACTGCGACAACTCTACTATTGGCTCACGGACGATCGCACGCAGCCCATTCCGCAGCCTGCCGCTACCCCGTTGCAGCCTGCTCTGTCCGCTCTCGAACTGGGATGCGCTGCCGGATCATGGCTGCTGAAACTTCAGGCCCTCGGCTGGTCTGTCTGCGGGGTTGAACTGTGTGTCGGACCTGCTGACGCCGCGCGAAAAGCTGGTCTGAATGTCGTCACGGGAACACTTGAGTCGGCAAGGTTGCCGGCTCAGTCATTCGATCTGGTGGCAGCCTGGATGGTTCTCGAACACACCCCGAACCCCCTGCAGACGCTCAACGAAATCCGGCATGTTCTGAAACCCGGAGGCCAACTGCTTTTCAGCGTCCCGAACGCATCCAGTCTCGAGGCTCGTCTGTTTGGCTCATCATGGTACTCACTGGACCTGCCCAGACACCTGCAGCACTTCGATCCGCAGACGATTCTGCGGATTCTGCGGGATACCGGATACGAACAGATACGTATTGACCATCACCGTACACTGATCGGAGCCTGGGGCAGTCTGGGAGTTCTGTTGAGTCGTGTATTTCCGGGAAGCCGGTTGGCCACGTGGCTGCAGAGATATCCCGAGCAGCCTCGACTGATCCTGCAACTTCTCTCAGCCCCTGTCGCCATCATGCTGGCATGGTGTAGACAGGGGCCTGGACTGACAGTCAGCGCACGCCGCCCTGCGACAAATCAGGTCTGCTCGCCATTGTCGGCTGCTGCCTCAGGTTCAGAAGGCACTGCGGGGGTCTGAGCAGTATTTGGAATCGACGGCGGAGGGGCTGCTGCTGCCGCTTTCGCAGCAGCTTCCACAACGACATCGCCGGGAATGACTGCACAGGACGCCAGAGAATCGCCGTCGTCGAGTCGGATAATTCGGACTCCCTGAGTATTTCGGCCGATCGTGTTGATGTCTGCGGCCCGGATCCGCTGAATCTTTCCTCGCGATGTCACCATCAGTACTTCATCATCATCGGCCACAGACAGCACATCCACGACGCGACCGTTTCGAGCTGTCGTCTTGATATCTCGCAACCCCTTGCCACCACGCCGCTGGCGACGATACCGCATGTTGCTTCCCGGTGACGATTCGTCGGTGCCCTCGTCCGCAGGCTCCGGGACCGCTGGATCTTCAGCCAGCGTCAGGCCGTCATCCGGCAATGTCTGCTCTGCTGCTGTCGGCTCCGCTGTACCGAACGGAGTTCTTTTGCCAAAACCCTGCTCGCAGATGCTCAGCAGGGTACGGTCCGAGTCCGCAACGACCATACCAACGACGATTTCTTCGTTGGACAGTGTGATGCCTTTGACACCGCGAGTCGCTCGGCCCATCGGACGAACGTCCTCATGATTAAAGCGAATCGCCATGCCGCCCGATGTTGACAGCACGAGATCCTGATCGCCCTGAACAATACGCACATCCACAAGGGCATCGCCATCGTCCAGCCGAATGGCTATGATGCCACCCTTCATCGGTCGACCGTACGCCGAAAGTGCCGTTTTCTTGATGATGCCCTGTCGAGTCGCAATGACCAGATACTTGTCGTCAGGGAAATGACGCACGCTGAAACAGTTTGCGACACCCTCGCTCTCGTCAAACTCCAGCAGATTGGCCAGCGCACGACCCTTGCCCGTGCGTGGTTGCAGTGGCAGATCATAAACCTTCAGCCAGTGCACACGACCACGGTCCGTGAAAAACAGGAGAAAGTCGTGAGTGCTGGAGACGAACAGATGCGCAATTGGGTCCTCTTCGTCAGTTGACGCTCCACGAATTCCCTTGCCGCCGCGGTTCTGAGCTTCGTAGACGTCCAGAGGAGTCCTCTTGATGTAGCCGCGCTGTGACAAAGTGACGACCATCGGCTGCTCTGCAATCAGAGCTTCCTTGTCGTAGTCCCCAAGTTCTTCTTCGGAGATCGTTGTGCGTCGTCGGTCCGGGAATCGCGCCCGCAATTCTTCCATATCATTGCGCACCACCGCCCGCAGATGAGCCTCGTCAGACAGCAGTCTCAGGTACTCTGAGATGTTCTCCAGCAAATGCTGGTGCTCTGCCGCCAGTTTCTCCCGCTCAAGGTTTGCCAGCGACCCGAGCTGCATGGAGACAATGGCTTCAGCCTGATTGGCCGATAAGAAATACTCCGCGGCTTCGCCATTCTCTGAAATGTATGCAGCAAAGCCGGAGTCTCCAAGGGCGCGAGATACCAGCGGAGCAGGGATCCCAATCTGCTGCAGCGCGTCTTTCGCAGCGGCACGGCTGGCGGATTCACGGATCGTGCGGATGATTCGATCGATATCCGTCTGAGCCAGCAGGAGCCCTTCGACGGTGTGCTTGCGCCGTCGAGCTTCGCGGAGCAGAAACTCTGTGCGACGACGAATCACATCCACCCGATGACGGATGAAGGCATCCAGCAGCATGCGGACCGTCATCAGCTGTGGCCGATTACCGTCCAGGGCCAGCAGAATGACACTCACGGTGGCCTGCAGTGGAGAAAACTGGTAGAGCTGATTCAGGACCACGTCCTTATCAGCATCCCGCTTCAGTACAATGTGCAGACGTACCTGCCAGGGCGGGACATTGCGGTCTGTCAGGTCGACAATTCGGGAAATCCCCTTGATACGCTCCTCGGCAACCAGCAGTTCAAGCTTTTCGCGAATGCGGTCGCGAGTCTCCATGTAGGGGATTTCGGTAACGACAATGACGTCCGAATTTTTTTCCGTTTCGAAGTGCGTTCTTGACCGCAGCGCCAGTGTGGAGCGACCTGTGAGGTAGGCCTGCCGAATGCCCATGCCACCGCAGATGATCCCTCCCGTGGGGAAATCGGGCCCCGGCATCACTTCCAGCAGTTCATCCAGTGTGACGTCCGGGCGATCAATGACTCGGATCACCGCCTCACAGACCTCCGCCATATTGTGCGGCGGAATGCTGGTGGCCATTCCCACTGCGATACCGTTTGAACCGTTCACCAGCAGATTGGGAAAGCGAGCCGGCAGGACGACAGGTTCGAGCCGATCATTGTCGTAGGTTGGTGCAAAGTCGACAGTCTCACGGTCGAGATCTCTAAGCATTTCGGCTGAGGCGGTGGACAGCCGAGCTTCTGTGTAACGCATGGCTGCCGGGGGCAGGCCTGCCAGCGATCCAAAATTTCCCTGTTTGTCAATCAGCACCTCACGCATGACCCAGTCCTGAGCCATGCGGACGAGCGCCGGGTAGATGGCGCCTTCACCGTGAGGATGATAGTTGCCGCTGGTATCTCCGGCGATCTTGGCACACTTCTTGCGACCTGCGCCTGGACTGAGATTCAGGTCGTTCATGGCGACCAGAATGCGTCGCTGCGAAGGTTTCAGGCCATCGCGAACGTCCGGCAGAGCCCTGCTGATAATCACGCTCATTGCGTACGTCAGGTAACTGGTCTGCATTTCAGACTGGATGTCCGTCCGAAATACACGCACGTCAGTCGAGGCTGGAGAATTGCCAGCGGAACCGTCGGTAGACAAGCTGATGCACTCCTGATTGATCGTCTGCCACAGAGCTTTTTTGGCTGCGCCCTGGCACCCGAACGTAACACTGCCTGCAATAAGAAGTTACGGCAGACCTGCGATAAACCATGATTGTAGCAGAAATCAGCGATTTCTCAAACCGAGACCACCGGCAGAATGGAGCAAAAAGCGAACTTGACGTTTTTTTGAAAAAGCCCGTATAACCCCCTGAAGCGAATAGCCGCGGACGCCGGCTATTGCGCCGAATCTGCTGCTCCCGGCCGGCGTCGTTTTTGCCGGGTGTCGCTGCCTTTTTCAAAGAACATCCGGAGTCTCGTCATGGAAGACCAGGTCCCTGCTCCTGTCACTGCCACTGTGGCTGCGCGATCCGGCCGAGTCGGGTTGCTGTTTGGCGGAACCCTGATCATTCTGCTGGCGGGCGGAGTTGGCATGCAGGTGTGGCGTGCCCGGGACGGTCATGCTGCTGAGCAACCGGCAAAGCGACCTGCCGCTGCAGCCGATGGCGCAGATTCGACCAGGCCCTCGTACGCTCGCGTCAATGGTGAGTCGATCACGTGGGATGCGCTGGCTCGCGAATGTGTGGAGCGGCACGGGCGCGAAGTTCTGGAGAACATGATCAACCGTCTGATTATTCAGCAGGAATGCTCGCGACGCGGTTTGACGGTGACGGAGTCGGAGGTGGATCAGGAAATCCTTGAGATTTCGAAGAAGTTCGGACTCGCGGTGGATCAGTGGTACAAGATGCTGGAGGCGGAGCGAAAGCTGACTCCGCAGCAGTATCGTCGCGATGTGATTTGGCCGATGCTGGCACTGCGAAAGCTGGCCGGTCGCGATGTCACGATTACGCGGGAGATGATTCAGCAGGCATACGAGGACAATTACGGGCCTCGAGTGAAGGCGCGGATGATCGTTCTGGATAATGTGCGGCGGGCCACGGAGATCTGGGAAAAGGCCCGCAACAATCCGGATGACTTTGAGAGTCTGGCGAGAGATTATTCTATGGAGCCGAACAGTCGCGCTCTGGGCGGAGTGATCCCGCCGATCCGGAAGAACTCGGGGGCTCACGAAAACCTCCGGACCGCAGCGTTTCGGATGAAGCAGCCGGGGGAACTTTCCGGGGTCATCCAGGTGGGGCCGAGCCAGTATGCGATACTGAAGTTTGAGGGTTTGACGGAGCCGGTTGAGCATGACATGGCGGATGTGGAGGCGCAGTTGCATGCCGACCTGACGGAGCGGGAAGTTCAGCGGATGGTCGGCGAGACCTTTGAGAAATTGCAGGAGAATGCTCGCGTCGACAATTTTCTGACGGGCGAATCACGCGGGACAGTGGAGCCGGCTGCCGCAACCGGGCAGTGATGCCAACCGGCTCTGGTGCCAGCCAGCGGCAGTGGCGGACTTATCTGGAGTCATCCCAGCGTCTGCGATTCACAGCCAAACTTCACTTGCTTGACGAAAAAAGGGGACATCCGCCGGGTGTCCCCTTTTTTATGCGTTGCCTGAAGACCCTGCGACAGGAGTGACCGTGGCTTTCAACCCCGTTGCCATCCCGCGGGATGGCCCCGGAGACGGATCACTGGCTGACGGGGTAATTGCTACTTCGCAGGTGTTGGACATCCAATCATGCGTGCACCCCGATCTGATTTCCCTCGGCTTCCCGTTTCTGAAATTCTGGGATTAGCGGGAAGTGCGTTCCGCCGACAGCATGGTGTGGGGGCATGCCCGATTGGCCGTATGCTCGGTGACCTGCACAAACATTTTGTGGCTACAGCGACGACGTGGTTTGCAAGGTGCTTGCCTGCCAGGTGAAAGCGATCTTCAAAAATTTCTCTCGTTCATGCTCGAAATCGAGTTGCTGAGTGGCGATGTCCGGGCTCACGGCCTGGTCGTATGCGGGGAAATACGCGTATTCCTAACGGAAATATTCCTGTTTGCTCACCTGCCTGCTGTGAGGGGCAATCCTTGGGGCCATCCACCGCCGGCAAACCACTTGATGTGGTCAGAGCAGAATCTGCCGTTGCATTCAAAATGAGTTCCCAGGCAGTTCCCAGTCAGCCGTTTGTTGTGGCGATCACGGGGTAATTGGTGCATGCCATTGTGGTGCTGGCCCGCTGGTTGACGCGGTAAATGTCAGGAGGCGGTGGTTTTGCCGCGTGCTTCTTTATGCAAGGTTCAGAGTTCGCTTCAATGCAGTCTGACGAAGCAATGACTGATTGTGGGACTCATCAAAACGAATGATTCCAGAGCGCCGGCGGCCGCGGCACTTCGCTGGAGAACCAGCGGCAATGATGGCGTTCGCGGCCTGGCGGCCACAAGTTAACCGGGCTGTCGAGCGGGCCAGGTCCAGGAAAACTGGCCTGCAATCGTCGCGACGGGGCTCGGAGCGCCAGTTCTGCTGATTGTCGAAAGCGGAAACGAACATGTACGACGCTTGCTGAACCGGCTAATCAAATTTAGCCAACCGGTCGGATCCAGTTGCAGTCCCCGGACCACTCGAGGCGGGTATTCGAGCACCGCGTGAGCCCCACCGGAGCGAACACAGGCCGCGGTCCATTCTGCCAACTGACGATAGTCGATCAGGGACAGGTCGGCGCAGCACCAGTCCGACGCCCTCCGTTGTCCAGAAGAACATGTGCCTGAAATCTTTTCATTGACCTCCTGACATCTCATCGGAGACAGCCAGCCTGATTGCTCACCGGTGGCCACAAGCAATTCGGCCTTCGCCCGATTGACGTCCGGCGGAACAGCCGCCAAATCCTGCAGTCGCTCACGAAGACCTGTACACGGGGCGTTTTCCACAGATGAGGTCTCAGTAGTCTGAAGAGCATTCAGGTCAACAAAAATCATTCCTCCAAGAACAGCTGCATTGTCTGAAAGCAGTGTCGATTTGAAGCGACCTTCCCAGAAACGCCCAGTGCACTGGTCTTCCGCGTTTGCCCATCTGGCGATGACCTCGGATACACAGCGCATGAACCATGAGACACTGGAAAGGCGAAGTCTCAGTTCTGCCGAACGGGCAACAAGGACCTTCAGATCCATCTCTGCGGGCTCGGCCGCGTCACCTTCCCTTGTGCGACGTTGCGGAAACAGTTGCCACCAGCGAATGGCGACCTCATCTTCTTTCCACTCCCGGGCTACATCCGGCCTGCTGCGGAGTATGACGTGGAATTGATTGCCCGTAACCGCATAGGAAAGAACATCGATCGCAAAAAGTCCGGCAAGAAAGGCGAGCCTGTCTCGGATCCACTGCCGACGATGCTCAAGGTCCCTGCCCGTGACTGGATCCAGCCCGCACAGGTTTGCTCGCCGAACGCAGCGATTTGTGCAGTGCACCACCTGAATCTCAGTTTCAGACAATACCATACGACGGTTTATGCGAGCCATCGTAACTGCCTTCCGGAACATCATGACTGGTGGGCATCGCCTCCGTGTCCAATCGCTCCTGCAGCAACAGTCACCCGTCAAAAACGAGGGTGTCGGGAGAACAACAACCACTCGGGCCTGCCCGCCCGAGTGGCGTGCTGTGCATTACGCAACTCAGTCTTCTTCAGCTTCTGCGGCGGCTTCTGTTTCGGCCACGACACCAGCCACAGAACTGAGATTTTTCAGCGACAGTATTCGCTCTCTGATCTCAGCGGCAACGGCCCGATTTTCTTCCAGGAACTGTCGTGCTCGGTCGCGGCCCTGGCCCAGCTTCGTACTGCCGAACGTAAACCAGCTGCCACTGCGATCGACGACCTTATTCTCTGCAGCAAGATCCAGGAGGTCCGCTTCGTAACTGATGCCGTGACTGCTGTACATGTCGAGTTCCGCGACACGAAACGGCGGGGCGACCTTGTTCTTGACAATCTTCACTCGCATCCGCATCCCGATGGTGTTTTCACCCTCCTTCAATTGATTGATGCGGCGTACGTCGAGGCGTGCTGAACTGTAGAACTTCAATGCTCGCCCCCCTGGCGTTGTTTCGGGGCTTCCAAACATCACTCCAATTTTTTCACGAATCTGATTGATGAAGATCACAGTCGCCCTGGCACGGGAAATTACCCCGGTCAGTTTTCGCATCGCCTGACTCATCATGCGGGCCTGCAGGCCGACGTGCGAGTCTCCGATCTCACCATCCAGTTCTGCCTTGGGGACCAGTGCAGCGACAGAGTCGATGACGATGATGTCCACTGAGTTGGACTTCACCAGCATCTCTGCAATCTGCAACCCTTCTTCACCGTATGATGGCTGGCTGACAAGCAGTTCCTCCAGATTGACTCCCAGCTTGCGGGCCCATTGGGGATCGAGTGCGTGTTCGGCGTCAATGAAGGCTGCAATACCGCCGGCCTTCTGTGCGCTTGCGATGGCGTGCAGTGCCAATGTTGTCTTGCCACTGGACTCAGGCCCAAAGAGTTCGATGATCCGTCCCTGAGGAAAGCCACGTCCACCGAGGGCAATATCGAGAGAGAGTGCCCCGGAGGAAATACCGGGGAACCCGCCGATCTGTTCGGTGGCATCCAGTTTCATGATGGAGCCTTTTCCGAACATCTTTTCGATCTGCCCCACGGCATTTTCAAGCATCAGGTGCTGCTCATCCTGGGGTTTTGCCGGGGTGGATTTGCGAGGTGTTTTGGCGGCCATCTGAGGGTTCTCCTGAGAAAATTGACAGAGAAGAATGTGATTGAGTTTTTGTCGGATGGACTGGGCGGGTCCCATGTGCCCGCCGAAGGTTGCGACCGCCGGATCGGAGTGTAGCGATTCGTGGAAGCTTTCAAAGTAAGTTGAACCGGGCGAAAAACCGTGTCTTAGGCCCTCATTCAGTTGATGGGTGGTTGATATTATCGCCATCACATGGAGGAATAAATACCGCCTTTGGAAAAATGTTGGGTTTTTTTGAAACACGGGCTGATTGTCCGGTTTTGTGGCGGTATTGCAACAGTGGAGTCTCAAATTCAGCAAGTCAGTGACACCGCGCAGTTATTCGGGAAACCCCGAACAAAAACTGATCTGGCCGGGGTCCTGATGGGAGACTGACGGCCGGCAGTGGCGGTTGCGATCAGCAGGTTGATGCGATAGAAAAGACGGCGGGGGAGTATTTGAGGTTGCAGGAGCGATTTGGATGAGGCCGGAGGAACTGCAGGAGTCTTTCGCGGCAGCGCTGGCAGCACGAAGGTTGGCAGGTGAGTTGTCTGTGCCTGAAACGGTGCAGATGATGCTGTTGCAGGCGGCCCATCAGCGGGTCAGCGATATTCATTTGACTCCTGAAGAGACCATTTTGAGGATGCAGTGGCGGATTGATGGTGTACTGCAGACGGCCGCGGGGTTTGATCGTGAGTTTGGCAGTCGCCTTGTGGCTCGCCTGAAGGTGATAGCCGGTTTACTGACTTACCGCACGGACGTGCCTCAGGAGGGCCGTGTTGCTGCCGAATTTTCGGAGTCGGAGATCCGAGTCTCGACCTTTCCGACGCTGTACGGTGAAAAGGCGGCAGTGAGGCTCTTTGGTGGGAATTCCGAGCGGCAGATGCTGGAGCAGTTGGGGTTGCCAGCAGAGTCGGAGCGTTGTCTTTGGCAGCAATTATTGGCGACTTCAGGCGTATTGCTGATCACGGGGCCATCCAGCAGCGGCAAGACGACGACGGCCTATGCGTTGATTCGAGAGATTTTGCGGCAGAGCGCCGGGGCTCGCTGTGTGATGACAATGGAGGATCCGATTGAATCGGCAATTGCGGGGGCAGCGCAGTCCCAGGTTCGCCCGGCAGCGGGGTTTGATCTGGCAGCAGGACTGAAGTCGATGATGCGGCAGGATCCGGATGTCATTATGGTTGGAGAGATCCGCGATCCGGCGACAGCTGAGGCGACGTTTCAGGCGGCATTGACGGGCCATCTTGTGATTGCCACATTTCACGCGGGTTCTGCGGTGGAGGCGTTAACCAGACTGCTGGAGATGGGGCTTGAGCCATATCTCGTTCGCAGTGCGTTGAATCTGGTGGTCAGTCAGCGACTGCTGCGGCGGAGTTGCGACTGCCGGCATTCGAGAGAGGGAATATCTCCTGCCAGGCAGGTTTCTCCAGAC
>Ga0068872_10004497_pt1 | contig 10577 bp, 11 predicted proteins | sample NOAtaG_7_FD_66441 | JGI IMG/M metagenome (GOLD analysis project Ga0068872, IMG submission 66441) | Freshwater lake microbial communities from Lake Erie, under a cyanobacterial bloom - NOAA_Erie_Diel1S_2200h metaG | ecosystem: Environmental > Aquatic > Freshwater > Lake | place: USA: Ohio, Lake...
TGCCATTTGAATCCAAATGATTTCAGGAAGTCCTTGCTCAACTCGACAAAATATACGGAAAGACGCAACAACTTACTCTCTCGTTTTGGTTGAGGAGGGGTCACTTGAATATCATTTTGAATGATCTGCATAGGCTTATCATTCTTCTCGATATTGCTAGCATCCTTATTGATTGGATCACTTAGTTTTACAGAAGGAAGATACCATTCAGCTCTTCTGAGCATTCTGGTACGAACGCCATCACTGTCCACGGTTCCTTCCAGGATGATTTTTCCATTCAAAACATTGGCACGAACCGTTTGTGCAATCACTTGCAAATCTTGTTCAATTTTTTTCGCTAATGCATTCAAAGTGACCGGTGACATCACCACTCGATTCGATACTGCATCAGAATACATTTTATCCGTGATCACATTCACCAAAGATCCATAATCATTTGGAGTGAGCACCTCACCGGCAAGAACGATTTTAGAACCTTCAATTCTAAGATCAACACCTTCAATTTCTTTGATGTTTTTCTTAAGATCATCCATTAATCGAATGAGATCTTGTTTTGCAACTACTACATTATATAAAATCTTAACGGTCCCGGCTTTATCCCGAATGGTGACATTGGCATTTCCTTCAGCCAAACCTTTAAAAATAAGCTGTTTTTTATCACCAATGGTTACCGGTACCACTTTCACAATATTGGTATTGGATTCCAAAATTGATCCGGCACGATCCCCTAATTTAATCTCATCATCTAAATCAAAAATTCGGTCCAACCCTACACCTAGCCAGACATTCACTTGATCTGCTTCTTTTTCGGATCGATCTGAGGTATAGCGGGAAACTTTATATTCAGATGGTTTTTTGGTCAGTCTCTTGCTCGTTGGGGCAGGCGGTGGTGTTGCAGATGCAGTAACACTTTCGGAAGGTGCCGCAGCCTCTATTGAATCCTGCGCATTTGCAAGATCAGTCATCATTAAAAACAAAAACATTAAAACAAAGTGCAATGCTTTGAGTTTTGCCTTCATCGATTCCCCGGTGCCTGTTGAGCAGGCATTCTGACCTCTCCATTAATCAGGTCATTTTTTCTAGTCACATTGAGATTGTTACGATCAGTGTCGTCATTATTTCTTAGCGTCAGATAAATTTTATTCATTGGGTCTGCCATTACGACTGCAAGACCTTGAGCTTGAGCAGGATCTACTTCCAAGGTCACGGATGCATATCCATCGAAATCATTCAAAGATTTAACTCTGGTTTTCCCATTGGCACCATCTAACTCAATTTTTCTGGCAATATTATTGGTGATATTTCTACCCACTGCAAGTACAACGGCATCCTGTAAATAGGTTTTAGCGATTTTGGAATTGGTGGTGTCTCCCCCCATTCCCACAGCAGTGCTTAATACCACAATCACATCTACACGATCGCCTGGCTTTACTAATTTACCCACGGACTCAATTTCACCCGCAGTAATAGAAATCGCTCTTTTACCTGGAGCCACTTGAGGTGCAAGACCAGTTCTCATGTTGGGCTCGGTAATTTTATTCAGGGATAACTGCTCACCTTTTTTAATTGGAACAATCGCAACGTTACCGATGATGCGCTTCACTTCCATCGCATAATCATTTGAATCTTCTTTTACCAACGCATTGAATGCAACTGCAGACGGCTCCACGAAACGGCGGGGAACGGATCTAGGTTCGATCATTCCATCAGAGATCGTGTCCATCTCCTTGATGTCTGCCTTTGCCACCAATACGGTGATCTCATCACCGAACTTTTTCTTCGCTTCTTCTTCAATACTGGTTACGGAACTGGTTACGAAAAAAACCGCAATCCCTGCCATCACTAGCGAAAGCGTCATTGCCTTACTATTCATATCATTCCCCCATACTGACAAACGGTGTTGCCGAACGGCCAACGCTTACTGCCTAAACTTGGTATATTTGTTTCATCCATCGGTTTTTCAAGAGCAACCGCATTTAACTGAGTACAAATCCCAACGGTATTTCTCACGCGAACATCTGTTCTCTTAGTCACTTCACCACGATCGGAACTTCCTGATTCGGTTCTGCCACTTCTTCCAATGGATTGAATTTGTGGTAACGGTTCCATGGAACCATCTTGTCCAGCAGAAGACGTCAGCGCTTTCGGATCTGCTACACCCAAAACCATACGATCTTGTTTATTGAACGCAAACATTTTCACACTACTGCCTCTGCTCAGTCTGAATTGCAAACGTGGATACTCAGGTGAATTCGAAGTCAGAACATAAATTTGTGATCTGGCATATTGCGTATTCACAATTGCCATCTGAACAGCCATGGTGATTTTGTAAAGCACTCCCACAAAAGCAAAGAGAAATGGAATCAAGATCAGGACTTCAAGAATGCTTTGGCCTTTTCTATTTTTAACAGCCATTGTCCCACTCCACCAATGCGCCATTAATTCCTGCATTGCTCAATTCTGATGTGACTGTAGCTTTAGTTTGTACACATTCATCCACACTTTGTTCACGAGGCATCCAACTTTCACTCGTGAGTTTCAGATCAACGCCTTGCCCTTCCTTGCTCCATGGATACACAGAAAGTTTTGAAGTATAAGAAAAGGTTGCGCCTTGATTCCAGAAATCTTGCGCCATGGATTCCTGTGCAATTGGCCCAGAGCCAACAAATCCACCTGGCACATTACCGGCTGAATTCGTATCCGGTTTCACAATCGCTTTCCAGCGACCACCTACCATTTTACGTAACACTTCTTCTGCTCGAGATTGTTGCTCACCTTGAGTTGCCGCTGAAGACATGTACGCTCTTGCCGACATGAAGGTTGCATAATGAACAAAATTTCCAATCACAAAAGTTGCGGACATCTTGATGAAGAAAAAGAAAAACGAAATCACAATCATCAAGCTCAACACAAACTCCATCAGAGCCTGTCCGGCCCGATTTCCTTTCTGCTTCCTAACTTCTGATTTCTGTTCAACTTTTGTGCACAACATGTCTACTCATTGATCGGTGGATTGATGAAAATTCTAAAGTTTTGCGGGTCATGCTGCTGGGGGATAAACTTAGGACCGCCATCCGTTTGACCCCTCGCCTCAGGATGACCATACTGATAGGTGTATTTGAATTGTTTTTCTAATGGGCTTTTCAATTGTGAAAATGCTCCTGAGTTCATGAGCCCATTTAGGAACATCGAGTAAATCGAAACGATGATCGAAAGAAGTAAAATGTACTCCAGAATGGCCTGGCCACTATTGCCCTTCATTTTGTCCATAATGAAGCAGGTGCAGAACCTGTCCTAATTTGTTTTTCCAAAGCTCCGCCTCTGCGAGCCGTCATGACATCAAATGAAGAAGAAATTTTTTGTAAAAAAAGGCCAAGTCCCACCAGAATAATGGAAAGTAATAAAATATATTCTAAAATTGCTTGTCCACCTTCGTTAGAAGCTGGATTCCCCTGTTTTTTCACCCATCTTTATTATGACATATTTTTTTAAATATAGGTGATGTAAAATATGCGTTTTTAAGCTAAAAACAAACAAAAAGGGCACTGGCATTGGAAACATTTTTGGAATCAGCCGTCATTTCGTCAATGCAGTGACTAAATTCGTTGCGAGATTTCAATTGAAATAGTTTGTCGCGCATCGCGAGTCGAAATCCTGACGTTCCAAAACATAGCTGATCTCCAGCCTGAAGTTCAATTTCTGTAATTTCTGGTTCCAACTGCTTAGCTGTTCCGAAGCTCATGAGTGGAATTGAAAACGGACTCTCTTCCTGAAATGGATTGCTTTGACGCTCTAAAGAGCGCGGACTCACAATTTCCTTGATCAGATCCCCACGTTTTAAATTCAGCCTGCAAGCTCCTACATTTGCCAAAGCCAGAAGCTTGCCTTCCATGTATCCGGCAATCAGAGAAGCTCCCCCACGCTCCATCAAAGGGAGCGATTGGTTTTCCTGAATCAACTTTTGATTTGCATAGGAAATTGCATTGAAAAGGACATTACCTGCTAGTGAAAAATAAGAGCGGAGTTCAAATGGCAAGGTGGCATCAAGATCTCCAGCTTCTTGTTCTAAAAATTTTCTGACAGACTTAGCAACAATTTCAGCTGCTTTTTTGCCTGAACTTCCACCAAATCCATCGACCAGAATAAAGATTCCCCGATCTGGATTCACTTCAAAAAAATCTTCCTGAACCGGTGAAGAACCCTGGATCTGAAAACCTTCAGCCCATTGAATTGGTAGTCTTGATTTTTTCCATGAAGATGTACTCATTGAGGGGGTGCCTCTGAACCGTTTTTCTTGAAGACCGTAATTTTCTTCAATCTGGATTCAGCCTTTTCATAATAATCATCTTCTTTAGGAACAACTTCAAGAACTTCACGGTATTTTTTTTCCGCCATTTCAAAGTCGCCATAACTTTCAGCAAAAACACCTTCAGTGTAGATGTGTTTAGCTTTATCCGTCAAAACACCTTTGATTCTCTTCATTCCGGCGGGAGCTTCTTCATCCATCGGATCCGCTTCTTTCGCCTTTAAGTATGCTCGATAAGCATCACTAAGCTTTCCTTCTTGCTCTAACTGCTTGCCTTGTGCCAGCAAAGGATCTCTCTCTGATGAAATCATTTGTTCCACTTTGACAATCTCTTCTTTAATTTTTTTAATGATACCCTGATCCTGGATTCCTCTCGTTAAAATTTCATCCAATTGATCCAAAACTTCGTAATACTTCTTTTCCTTTTCGAGCTCTACAGCTCTTTGAAAGTCGATTAGTGATTTTTTATGCAACTCTTCAAGGGCTCTCTTTGCTTCTTTTTCTTTTTCAATTTTTTCGGTTTCGGCAATGATCTGTTTGCGCCACTCACTGATTGCCACATTCTCCGGTTGTAACAACTCAATCTCTGGAAAAAGACTTTCAGCTTCTTTATATTTTTTCTGATCCATCAAATGGCCAATCTGCTCAATCAATGATTGCAATTTCAGTTGTGCCTGACGTTCCTGCTCCTTGCGTTTGCGCTCTTCTTCTTGCGCTTCCATTTTCCGTTTTCCTTCTTTCGCAAAGGCTTGGATTTCACGCGCATTTTTATAATCTTGCAAATAGCTGAAGATTTTTTCTAGCTCCAGCAAACAATTGTCATATTCCCTGTTTTTATAGAGATCAAACGACAGCTGATATTGGGCATCAATGTAATGTTTTTGCTCTGGAGTCAGCATTTCAAAAGTAGTGGCGCTCCCGCCAGCTTTTTTCTCATCTTTCTTTTGAACCTGCGCTTTTTTTGGAGCTCCGGTATTCAACTTAACCTTGGTTTCCTCAGGTTCATCTTCCATCAACAAGTAGATTGCCGCCAAAACAACTATTCCATAGATGATCTGTTGTTTCGTGTTCATCGTACGATAACGATCCAACATTTTTCCAATGATCGACTTTTTCTTCTCCGGTGGAGCCTCAAAGGAAGGCGCAACAGACTCTTGAGAAGTCCCGATAGATTCTCCACCAAATGCTGCCTGCATCGGAGCATCTTGATGTAATGAGTGAGAAGAAGGCATTAAATCAGCCGGAGCCATTTGAATTTCAGGCATGGGTACAGAAATAAATTCAAGTTTTTTCGCTTCGTAATCAGCTTGAACCATTTCAAAAGTAAACTTAGTATCTCCAATTTGAATTTCATCACCACTATGAAGTTCTTGTTGGCCATTGATTCGATCACCATTCACCAATGTTCCATTCGCAGAGCCAAGATCCGTAATTAAATATTTATCTTGATCTTTTTTAATGAGAGAATGCTTCCGCGAAGAACGCTTATCTTCCAACACCACATGACATTGCTGGGATCGACCAATGGCAATCTCTGAATCACCAATTTCATATTGATTTCCACCGCCAAAGTTCAAAATAGGCTTAACATTTTCCGATGCTGTAAAAATCCTTGTAGCACCGTCAGAAGATGAATCTTCAAACTCATTGATGGATACTCCCGCAGATTCAACAGGAACGGTTTCAATTTCGGGATTCATTTCAAACGCAGGTTCAGATTCACTCACTGAAAACTGCTGATCTTGTGGCTGATCTGAGGAATCAGATGAGTCCATTTGAATTCCTACCTCTTGTATCTCTGGCACTTCCGCTACCTTGACAGTCACAGGTGCTGCCGGAATCGGTACCGCTTGAGAATCAGATGTTACTCTGATTTCATAAGTTCCAAGCTCAAGACGGTCACCCGCTTTTAATTTAGACTGAGTGGAATTTTGTCCGTTGAGTTTTACCCAACCAAATTCAGATACCTTTTCAAACTCTAAACCGCCCTTTTGTGAACTACGGATCAAAGCATGCTTACGTGAAATCGAACGATCATCGAGCTTGATTTTGCATGAGTCATCCCGCCCAATCCAGAGTTCAGAATTCTGGAGGGAAACTTCCTGCAACAACTGCCCATGCTGAAACACTTCCAGTCTCACTTACTGACGTGTCCTTTCCAGTTCTAAGTTGATCTTCTTCACTTCTTCTTCACACTCTAAATATTCAGGATTAGTTTGATCATTGTACATCAAACGCATAGCCCCTTCATAGTACCCTTTGGCATCTTTTAGTCTGCCAGCATTCAATGCCTTCTGAGCGGCAATCATCATATTCTTGATTTCCTCGATAATATCCTGTTCTGAAACACGAAGATAATGTCTTGCGAGATTATGACTGGGATTTACCTGAAGTGCCAATTCAAACTGAGCTTTTGCCCTTAAGAAGTTTCTTTCTCGATATTCCCTAAAACCCTGGCGATAATATTGTTCGGCTGTTTTGATCACTTCTTTGGATACACTTCCAGGTAAGTAAGAAGCCAAACCACGATCATCAGTTTCTTCTTTCTTCTTCTTTGATTCTTTTTTGGCTGTAGGCTTGGGCTGACTGTCTTGATCCATGTAGAAATACAATCCTGCAAGTGCTGCCACTAACACCAGTGTCCTTGGATTGAACTTTTTTGCTTCCGGCGATGTAGACGCAGAAACTTTTGGCGCCTTGGCATAAGATTGAACCCTTATTTTTTGAGCGGAAAACGCCTGATCCAACTGATCCACTTCAAATCCAGAACGGAGAGGAGACGTGAGCATTCTTGTGGATTCACCAGCAACCATGAATTCAAAAATAGTGTCACCCAAGGTAAAATGCTCACCGCTTCTAAGGGAAAACTTTCTGATGTATTCACCTTGAAAGAAGATTCCATTCGCAGAACCCAAATCACTGAGTACCCAACCTTCTTTGGTGTAATCCAGTCTTGCATGAGTACGAGATGCCTTTAAATCTGCAACCCTTACATCTGCATCTTCACCACGACCAAGAACGATGGAGTTGTCTTTAACGATGAAAATACTTCCCTGATCAGCGCCCTTCAAAATACGAAGACGCGCGACTTCACCAGCTTGTCGCTCCATCTCTGCATTTGAAAACCGTTGAACCTTCATCGCACTCATTTAATCCTCAATCCTTCTTCTTAAAAGCCATTGCAAAACCGGATTGTCCAACAGGTCCTGCACCTGTTGCAATCACTTGAAACAAAACACCGCTAAACTCAAACTCATCCAGTGAAGAACGAGATGGAGAACCTTGAACTCTTTCTTGTAAATCTTTCGATAGTGAAATGAGAGATTGATCACGGGCAACCTGCTGAACAGCCTGTCCGATTGCATCCATCCTGATTCCACTGATTTCCTCAAACATCGGATTCATTCCCACCACCACGAGGTTTGGATCCACCGCTAAAAATCCAAAATTCGAAGCTTCGCAGAGAGCACGAATTGGAGCAAATTCATTATCCCAATTCACCATTGCATCATTGCCACCCAGATCCACCGCACCGCCCCCTTTTGGCATGCGCTGAATTGCTGAATTGATGTTGTTCCAAAGCGGGTTGAGTTCTTCAATTTTAAATTCATGTGTTACTTTTGGCAATTCACCACGAAGAACTTGATCCAGATCATCGTTCAAAACTTCAAATGGCTTCACGGTGAGTCTCATCAAAATAAAAAACACCAATACTGCCAATGCACCGGCAATGACAAAGCCTGTTCCATACGCAACACCCAGTCCACCGGCCTCCATTAAATTACTAGAGAAATCAATCGAGACCACTACCATAGCAGTCACCTGTGATTTGATTTGTTTTGGATCTGTCGATTTCAGTGGCTCAATATAAGATGCAACAGATCCGCTTAGCAATTTGCCTAAGCCTTTTTCGCGGCCTTCTTTGAATTCTTTAGCCATGAGCATCGCAAACACGGCTTCTCTACCACCACCCAATATTTGATTGAGTCTGGATTGTGGCGCAATGATTTGAAGATTTGGATCAACAATTGCGACCATCTTCACACTCTCTTCATTCTCGAGAAAGGAAAGATCAATTTGTGATTCAGCATGACTGGCAATAGCAGGCGCATATCGATCGGCAACTTCTCTAGCAATGACTTTTGCGCGAATCATGGCTTCACGCTGGATGCTTCTTTCTGCAAGATCGGTCATCGGCATGACTGACCCAACTACTGAAATGAGAGCCAAAACTACAAACAAAACTGAAACGATGGATCGATACTCGTTTTTCATCAGCATTCCATAGAAAAAAGGCATCAACTTAGTTTCAAAACCAAATTTGATCTTTCCTGGAAGATCCTGAGGCATTTCCACTACAGGATCCGGACGAGACAACTGAAGCGGCGAAGAGTTCATGATCGGAGCAGAAGGCTGAGTCACTCCAACAGATTGTTCCGGACTCAAAACAGCAGGCATCGTCGAAGAAGATAACTCGAGAACAAATTCGCCAATACCAATCTTATCACCGGGTTTCAATGGAAGTTTACGAACCAAAGTTCCATTGACAAAGGTACCATTCGTACTTCCTTCGTCCCTTAAAAATACTTCTCGTGGAGTAACCAAAAGAGCACAATGGCGTTTGGACACTTTTCCAGAAGAAAGAACAATATGATTATCCATCTGACGTCCGATTGAGTTTTCACCCTCAATCAACGAAAACGAACTTCCTCTATTTGGACCGGATACAATTACGAGGCGATGCATAGCACCTCCCCTTTTTTCAATGAAATAGAATCAATCAAACCGGCAGGCAATTCCAAAACATCATCTGCTTTTACATCAGATACTGGAAATAACTTCCATGGTTTCAATTGTGGATAAACACTGAGGATGGTCCATTCACTGTTTTTTGCATTGGATTTCAAAAACACTACATCAATCGGAATACTCATCATCCACATATGAATGCTGTTGCACTTAGGAAAAAGAAGACCTTCTCCAAAATCAAACTGTTTTTTGCCGATCAAACCCTTCAAACGTGAAAAATAAGATCTTGCGAAGTTCAAACGAGCTGCGACACAAACCTGATCGGAAGTACGAATTAATTTTGTCATTAACTACCTCCTCCCATTATCGATGCGAGCATGAAAGGCCCAAGCATGATCAATAAAATTGCTGGCAAGATTAGGACAAACGTAGGAAGCATCAACTTTTGTGCTGACACTGCACCTGCTTTTTCAGCACGAACAAATCGTAACGTGCGAATCTGATCGGATTGCTGACGCAATACTTTTCCAATGGAAGCACCCATTTGATCTGCAGAAACCAAAACCGCAATGAATGAATTCACTTCTTGCATGTTGATTCGGATTGCAAGCTCACGCAAAGCTTCAGCACGGGAAGAACCCACCTTGATTTCTTTCAAAGCTTGCTCCAATTCTTCAATCAACGGACTCGGCGCAGCCTTCTCCACCACTTTTTGAATCGCTCCGATAAAATCCAATCCGGCCTCTGTGGAGAGTGCGAGCAAATCCACTACGAATGGCAAAGACTTCAATACAGATTTATGTCTGACTTTGATCAGTCCATTCACCCAGAAATCCGGATAAACAAATCCAACAATCGGTAGTGCAAAAAAAGCATAACCCGGAACATCGGCCATATCTGAAGCGCGCAACACTCCGGCAACCAGTGGAAAGAAAACCACGAGAAAAATCTTGAAGGCAATGAACTCATCAGCAGTCAGTTGATCTTTCAATCCGCCACTGATTAATTTTCTGCGATATTTCAAACGCATTTTTTCGAAACGCTGCTTTCCACGAATGGAAGGCATGATGTATTGGGAGAAAAAAGGACGCGTAAGACGAACGAGAGAGTTTGAAGTTTTCTTTCCATCCAGATCTCGCAAGTTTTCTTGCGTTGACATGTTCTCTTGTTCTGTCAGGAGCATGCGCATGAATAAAAACGTGGCTAAAAAAGCCAACGCATATCCTGCATAAAGCACTAAATCCCGATAGTCGGTGATGTTGAACATTTACTCTCTCCCGTCATCTCTTCGGCATCTTTCCTTAATCACTGAAATAAGTTACGCTGTTTTTACGGGGGAAATGCCACGATGGGACTGAACAAAAAACTTACAATACTCTTGCAGGCGTCAATTTTCGCAACGCAAATTTTTTCGATGAACCAGTCTCAGGCGGAAGTGCTGTGGGACAACTGGTATGTAGTCACTGCAGATGGCGTCCATGACTCTTATTACAATGAACGCGTTGAGCTAACTGGCGATAAA
>Ga0068872_10004499_pt1 | contig 10574 bp, 12 predicted proteins | sample NOAtaG_7_FD_66441 | JGI IMG/M metagenome (GOLD analysis project Ga0068872, IMG submission 66441) | Freshwater lake microbial communities from Lake Erie, under a cyanobacterial bloom - NOAA_Erie_Diel1S_2200h metaG | ecosystem: Environmental > Aquatic > Freshwater > Lake | place: USA: Ohio, Lake...
ATGGTTAGTGCATATGGTGGAATTCGATGGGAGAGTGGATTGGCGCGCATGTTTCAATATGAAAAAGATCAGAGTCGCTTGGGTGCAACGCTTTGGGAGAAACCTGAATTGTATCTTGAGAACTCACCGATCTTTGATGCTGATAAAATCAATACGCCGTTGTTGTTGCTTCACAACGATGCCGATGGTGCTGTGCCGTGGTATCAGGGAATTGAAATGTATCTGGCCTTACGACGTTTGGGAAAACCTTCCTGGATGCTGAATTATAATGGTGAGCCACATTGGCCATTGAAACGCGAGAATCGCATCGATTTTCAAACCCGAATGATGCAGTTCTTTAATCACTACCTCAAGGATGCTCCTGCACCGGTATGGATGAAAGAAGGAGTTCCGGCTATCCGAAAAGGAATTGATCGCGGGTATTAATTCAATTGTTGATCATGGCGCTTCGGTGTACCTGACATGCGCAGCGATGCGGTAGGTTTCAGGTTTGAACCAGGCCATTTGTTGCCAGCCATCAACGGTGTATCGCTCAAGTCTTTTGGTGTGTGGATCGAATTCCATCGACAGTGTTTCTTCTTTTGAATAGAAGAGACTCGATTCTTTCACAACAGCGTCCAGCCGGATGATTTCCTTTGGGTTCTCCCGGTACAGAATTTTCAATTGTCGAATGGGGGCAGTACTATCGGTTGCGGATAAAAATAAAAGATTCAGGTTGCTGTTTGGATCTGGTCCGATCTCTTTGTGATACAGATTTCTGTAAATCGGTTTATTGATAATGCCGATTCGGGCAAAGGATGCAAGCTCCTCACTCCAGTTTTCTTTAATGGTTACACTGCCGGATGAACTACTAGAATCGAGTGAGGCTCGTTTTTCAATAGCGACTCCATGCGGAATCTGCGCGGCAATTAGGGAATCCATATTGATCCAACCTGCCGATACCTGTTCAGTGTTTTCAGGAGAGCAGGAAAACACACCGAAGGACCCGAGCAATACAAAAATCCGGAAACAAAAATTCATCGTACCAACAAAGAATCACCAGTCATTTCATCTGGTTTTACTATTTCCATTAACTCCAGAATGGTTGGCGCAAGGTCTCCTAATTTTCCGTCTTTCATTTTGACACCGGCAGGACCATTCACCAAAATGCACGGAACAAGATTGGTGGTATGTGCGGTATTGGGCGTGCCATCCGGATTGATCATCATATCGGCATTTCCATGATCAGCGATAATGATTACCGCATACTCATTCTTCATGGCTGCTTCCGTGACGGCCGCGTTACACTGATCAACAGTTTCCACAGCTTTTACGGCCGCTTCAAAAACACCGGTATGGCCAACCATATCGGGGTTTGCAAAATTCAGACAAATGAAATCTGCTGACTGTTTTTGCAATTCCGGAATGATGGCATCACGAATGTCGGCGGCGCTCATCTCTGGTTTCAAATCATACGTAGCAACTTTTGGGGATGGACAAAGAATGCGCGACTCTCCATCAAATTCATGTTCGCGTCCACCGGAAAAGAAGAAAGTAACGTGTGGGTATTTTTCTGTTTCAGCAATCCGAATCTGTTTCTTTCCATTTTGGGAGAGCACTTCACCTAAAGTATTATTCAGATTGTCTTTATCAAAGATCACCTGCACTCCGGTAAACGTGTCGTCGTAATTGGTCATGGTTACATAATGCAGCTGGAGCTTGTACATGTTTTGCTCATGGAAATCCTGCTGTGTAAGCGCCTGCGTGATCTGACGACCGCGGTCAGTACGGAAGTTGAAACAGATGACTACATCACCATTTTTGATGGTAGTCAGTGGTGTGCCGGTGTTATCGGTTACCACTACTGGTTTGATGAACTCATCGGTAACTCCTTCTGTGTACGATTGTGCGACGGCTGCAATAGCGTCGGATGCTTTATGCCCGGTTCCGTGTACGAGCAGATCGTAAGCGAGCTTCACACGCTCCCAACGGTTGTCGCGGTCCATAGCATAATACCGGCCAATTACACTGGCAATCTTGCCACCGGTTTTGTTCAAATGCGACTGCAGATCTTCGAGGTACATCTTTCCTCCTTTAGGATCTGTGTCACGTCCGTCGGTAAAGGCGTGAATGAAAACATTAGACAATCCTTTTTCTGAAGCTATCGTACACAAACCTTTCAAATGATCGATGTGCGAGTGCACACCACCATCCGATACCAGACCGATCAGATGTAGTGAAGTGCCAGCTTTTTTAGCCTTGTCAAGGGCCTCCAGCAGAACAGGATTGCTGTCCAATTCCCGAAGCTTTACAGCCTGATTGATCTTGACCAGATCCTGATACACAATTCGGCCGGCTCCAATATTCATGTGACCCACTTCACTGTTTCCCATTTGACCTTCCGGCAGTCCAACGGCCAAACCGGATGCTTCAAGATGGCTGTGAGGCCAGGTGTTGAGCAGCTGACGGTAAAAAGGTGTATTCGCTTTGTCAATGGCTGACACGCTGGGGTCTTTTGCAATTCCCCATCCGTCGAGGATCATGAGCAGGACTTTCTTCATTTTTTATTCAGATTGGGCTCTTTATAAGCCGATTTCACTACAAATATACGTCGGTGCGACGCAGGGAATTGTAACTCCTCATTTTTGACCTCGGAATTAATGGCATAATTTTGGCATATAGCACTGCCTATGAAGTACATCGTCTTCGTCTTGTTGTTTTTTATTTCCACTCCTTCCTGGTCTCAGGAGATTTTCAATCCGATGAAAAATGCATTGAAGGCCGGCGATGCCTCTGCACTGGCTCGTCAGTTTAATCAACAAGTTGAGGTTACCATAAATGGTAATCAGTCTTCATATAGTAAAGCGCAAGCCGAGATTGTGATTCGCGATTTCTTCCGCGACAATCCACCCTCAGACTTTGCGATCATGCATACCGGTTCTTCCAAAGGGGGTTTACAGTTTGCCATTGGCAAATACACCGCGGGAAAGACTCATTATTCTGTACTCATGCGTGTAAAAGAATCCGGTACCGCTAAGCTGATCCACGAGATCAGTTTTGTTAAGGAATGATTCCGGAATTTCTTTCAACCGATCAATTAAGGGCTTTTATTTCTTCTGCCCTGGCCGAAGATATTGGCAGTGGTGACCACTCCACGATGTCCACGATACCTGCTGATCAAACCGGAACAGCTAAATTATTGGTGAAGAGTGAGGGCATACTTGCCGGTGTTGAACTTGCTGGAATTATTTTCTCACAATTTGATACCAGACTTCAGCATAAAACTTTTTTAAAAGATGGCGACCGGATTAAAAAAGGTGACATTGCTTTTGAAGTTTCTGGTCCTGTACGCTCTATACTGACGACGGAGCGACTGGTATTGAACAGCATGCAACGCATGAGTGGTATTGCTACCCGTACTTCGCGATTTGTTGAATTGTTGCAGGGGACCAAGACGCTCCTACTAGACACACGAAAGACGACGCCTAACTTTCGAGCTTTTGAAAAATGGGCTGTTGTTATTGGTGGTGGAATGAATCATCGATTTTCGCTGGGTGATTTGATCATGCTAAAGGACAATCACATTGATGCTTGCGGGGGAATACTACCAGCTATTTCTGCTGCACGGAATTACTGCTCTGCCCATGGTTTGTCGCTACAAATTGAGGTTGAGACCAGAAATCTGAATGAGGTTCAGGAGGCCATCGCTGGACAACCGGATATTATTATGTTGGACAATATGTCTGTAAGCGATATGAAGGTGGCGGTACAGATGATTGCCGGGAGATGCCAGACCGAAGCCAGCGGTGGAATCACAGAAGCCACCATTCGAGAGGTTGCTGAAACAGGTATTGACTTCATTTCGGTGGGTTCTCTGACGCACAGCGTTGAGAGCCTGGATCTCAGCCTGAAAATTCAAAAGTGATTTTCACCCAGTCCGGCAGAATATTCTCCTTTCCCGAAAGGGTCAAACCCATTACTTTTGCCTTCCTTCTAAAGAATCTATGAAAGTCACGACTAAGAATTACCGCCTCGAGAAGAACGATTATATAAAAATGGCACTGAAGGCCGTCCTAGTCCAACAATGGTGGGCTGTTCCGATTGCCCTTGTTATCTGCTGTGGCTGGTTTTGGGTGCCTAGTTTCTGGTGGATTTTTAGTGGTGTTTTGGCGTATGGTTTGTTTGTACTCTTCTGGTGGATTCAATTTTTTGGGATTACACAGCTGGACCAGGGCAAAATGCTATTTGAGCGTTTCTCTTATGAGATCACCAGTCAGCAAATTTTGATGAAGCTCAGCGCCCGTGAGGGAATGCCGATTAAATGGGAACAGATCTTGCGTGCTAAAGCGGAGAAAGATTACTTTTTACTTTTTGTGAATAAGGCTCAGTTGATTTATTGGCCATATAAAATCTTCAATACCGATAACGAAAGAAAATTTGTTCTAAGCATATTAAAAAATAAAGGACTCGTTCGTTAATCGCTAACTTTACTGGATGCGCTCCGGCGAAACGAAAAAGAAACGAATAACTCCATCAGAAGCCCGGCCGCGAATCCAGCGCTACTGCGCTTTTCAGGAAAGATCTCATACCCAGGTCCGCAAAAAATTATTTGACCTCGGACTCCAATCCGATGAATCCGAGCTTTTGGTTAGCGAACTGATAACCGATGGCTTTTTAAATGAGGAGCGTTTTGCCAAAGCTTTTGCCGGCGGTAAATTCCGAATGAAAAAATGGGGACGGAATAAAATTGAACATCAGCTGAAAAGTCAGGGACTGAGCAAGCGATGTATTTCAACCGGCTTAAAAGAAATTGATTCGGCGGACTACCAAAAAACGCTGGTAGCACTTTTAAAGAAGAAACTTTCGGAAGTAAAGGAGAAAGATATTTTTGTGCGCCGACATAAGGTGGCACGCTTTGCCATTGGAAAAGGTTATGAGCCGGATCTGGTTTGGGAAAAACTCGAACGAATTCTTCCGGGAGATTAACTACAGGGAGCATCACGAAACCATTAATAGAAGATCATGGTTCAATTGAAAGATTCGGTCGAAGGAATTCTTAGTCAACTGGAAGATTTAGTAATCCAGTTTGATGATCGGCAGTTCAAGGCCTGTTCACCCGCTATGAACGGTGCTTCGGTTGGGCAACACGTTCGTCACGTCATCGAATTTTTTACCAGTCTTGAAAAAGGCTATCGATGCGGAACCGTGAATTACGATCAACGAGCGCACGATTCCTTAATTGAATCCGACCCTACCATAGCTTGTGCTGAGCTTCAAAAGATCAGACGCTTTTTTTACGAAAATCCACAAGACCGACTGTTAACGCTTCAAACAGCGTACCACGAACAGGAGAGTGAATGGATTCCGGTATCAACCACTTTCCATCGTGAATTGGCGTACACCATTGATCACGCGATTCATCATATGGCTATGATCAAAGCCGGTATTGCGGATGTTGCATCACAGGTTCTTCTCACGGAAAATTTTGGCGTGGCCTATTCCACCAGGCGGCACCGTCAGAAGCTTTCCGTCTCTGTGTAAACAACATGATTGCGCTGTCGAAGTTCTGGATTAAGATTCGTTACTGGGAATACTGGCCCTTCGGCATTATTCAGGCTCCTTTGTTTGTTTACTGGCTTTGGCTCTCGTTACGGGCACGATCGCTGTTTTATTTTTCAGCCTCGAATCCGTCGATACTTACAGGCGGTATGATGGGGGAGTCTAAATTTGATGTGCTTAACCTGATTCCGGATCGGTTTAAACCCAAAACCATTTTAATTCGGTTGCCAACTATGTTACCGGAGGTTGAAGCGAAAATGCGAGACGCCGGAATCAGCTATCCATGCGTATTCAAACCGGATATCGGCCAACGCGGATGGATGGTCCAGATCATTCATAATTCGGAAGCTGCTCAGAACTACCTCTCGCGTATTCGGATCCCTTTTCTAGTTCAGGAACTGGTAGATGATCCCTGTGAATATGGAGTGTTCTATGTGCGCAAACCCGATGAGCTCGCAGGTAAAATTGTATCTCTTACGGGAAAGCAAATGTTAACGGTGGTTGGTGATGGAAAAAAGACATTGGGTCAACTGATTCGCTCGAGCCCTCGCGCCTTGCTTCAAATCGATCGGCTTAAAGAATTATTTTCATCTGACTGGAATATTGTTCTTACGGCTGGTGAGAAATTGGTTTTAAATCCGATCGGGAATCATTGTTTGGGAACTTGTTTTCTTGATCACGGACATCTTATTTCCGATCAATTGAATCAGACATTTGATCAGTTATCCAATCAGATTCAGGGATTTTATTTCGGTCGCTTCGATTTGCGCTGTGCGCGCGAGGAGGACCTGTATACAGGGAATGTGAAAATTCTTGAACTCAATGGATGCGGAGCAGAACCAGCCCATATTTTTCAGCCTGGTTTCCCTCTTACAACAGCTATGAAAGTTCTCTTTCGTCACATGCGGGATATGTATGAGGTTAGCGTGCAAAACAATCGGCGTGGAATTCCGTACTTAGGACTTCGTGAGGGCATTCGCATTTATCGGTATGCCACCTCTGTAATGGGTAAATGATATGGATTTAGTACTTGCTTTTATTCTTGGCGCCGTTTTCAGCTTTGTCGGCTCAATACCTCCCGGCACCTTAAATCTTACGGTTCTTCAGCTTGGACTTCAGGGTAAAACAGCCATTGCACTTCGATTTGCTTTGGCTGTGACCATTGTAGAATATCCCTATGCCTGGATTGCAGTAGAGTTTGAATCCTGGATTACGTCGCGCCCTGTTGTTACCGAAAACTTTCAACTGATTACAGCGATCGTGATGACGGTTATAGGTATTCTAAATCTGATTACGGCCAATCGGCCCGGTGGTATCGCCGAACGTTTTGATAACAGTGGTTTTCGGAGAGGCATGATTTTGAGTATTCTCAATCCCATGGCCATTCCTTTCTGGATAGCCGTAACAGCGTACCTAAAATCAAATGGCTGGTTAAAAATTAGTGAGCCTCTTCTCCTTCATGGCTATGTATTTGGAACATCGGTTGGTGTAATGATTTTGTTGCTCCTGTTTATCTTTTTATCCAGAAGGTTTTCGGGTTATGCGCAAGGCAACATCTGGGTGAAGCGCTTTCCCGGAATTGTCTTGCTGGTACTCGGACTTTATGCCTTTGGAAAGTATTTGTTCTGATTCCCACACCCAGGAAAAAGTTAACTTGCGCCCCTTATGTCCTTAAAGCACATCGCTGTTGCCGGCAATATTGGATCGGGGAAGACCACACTGGCTGAAAAACTTTCTAAACATTATGGCTGGCTGCCTCTGTATGAGTCGGTCGATCACAATCCTTACCTGCGTGATTTCTATTCGGACATGACGCGGTGGGCTTTCCACCTTCAGATTTATTTTCTCAACAGCCGCTTCAATCAGGTTCGTCAAATCCGGCAAAGTGAAAAGACGATCATTCAGGATCGAACCATCTATGAGGATGCCTACATTTTTGCGGCAAACCTTCATCGCAGCGGACATATTTCCGAGCGCGATTATCAGAGCTATCTGGATATTTTCAATTCCATGACCAGTTTTGTTGAAGCACCTGACCTGCTGATTTACTTAAAAGCAGATATTCCTAAACTGGTTTATCAAATTCAAAAACGAAATCGTGATTTCGAGTATAACATCAAACTTGAATATCTGCGCAGTTTGAATGAGCATTATGAAAACTGGATTTCAGGTTACGCTAATGGTCGACTGCTGGTTATTGATGTGAACAAGATCGACTTTGTGGAAAATATTGAAGACTTTTCTGCTATTGTCACCAAGGTTGATCTCGAACTTAATAATCTCTTCGGGAGTCTTCAACCAAATAAGAACGGATAGTCCGAATGAAAGCCATCACCTTTACCGGAGTGGAATCTGTTTCTTATGAGGAGATTGCGGATCCGAAAATTCTGGAAGAGGGCGATGCAATTGTTAAAGTTTCGGCGTGCGCTATTTGCGGATCTGATCTTCACGTTTTTCATGGTCGCGAAACCGGGATAGATGTACACGCGGCAATGGGTCACGAATTTTCCGGAACCATTGTCGAAACCGGAAAAAGTGTTTGCAATTTTAAGGTAGGCGATCGGGTGATGAGTCCGTTTACCACCAGCTGCGGTCAGTGCTTTTACTGTCTTCGAGGACTAACCTGTCGGTGTGTAAAAAGTCAGCTGTTTGGCTGGGTCGAAAATGGGAAAGGTCTCCATGGTGGTCAGGCCGAATACGTGCGTGTTCCGTTGGCTGATCAGACTTTAATGCGCATTCCGGAAGGATTGTCCTTTGAAACGGCGGTGCTGCTCGGCGATATTATTCCCACAGGATTTTTCAGTGCGCGACAAGCAGGAATTAAACCCGGTGATGTAGTAGCTGTAGTAGGTTGTGGACCGGTTGGTTTGATGGCCATCCTTGGAGCCTTTCATTACGGAGCCGCACAAGTATTTGCCTTTGATCGCGTGGGCGGCCGACTACAGGCAGCTACTCATTTTGGTGCACAACCGATACATAGTGAGCATATCGATGAACGAGAACTACTTTTACAAGTTACGGAAGGAAGAGGTCCAGATGTGATTTTGGAAGCAGTTGGGAGCGCCTCCTCGGTAAAATTGGCTTTCGATCTGGTTCGCCCGGGCGGTACGGTTTCCGCCGTTGGTGTGTGCACAGAAAAAACTTTTCCTTTTTCTCCTGTTCAGGCTTACGATAAAAATTTGACGTGGCGATCTGGCCGTTGTCCGGCACGCGCTATGATGCCCGAATTACTGCCTGTTGTGCAAAATGATGAACAGAAATTTTTAAGCATTATTACCCACCGGCTTCCACTTGCCGATGGCCCTGCAGCCTACTCTTCGTTTGCGTCGCGTTCTGAAGGAATGCTAAAAGTAATGCTTCGACCGTAAGGATTTAATCATCTTCCAGGTCAACGATTTTATGTTTGATGGCAAATCGCACCAGCCCAACCCTGGAGCGAATGTTAAGCTTTTCGAAAAGTTCATCCCGATAACTGTCGATGGTCCTAACCGAAAGATTCATGTGATGCGCCACTTCTTTATAGGTCATTTCGGTTGAGGCTAGTTTAAGAAATTCAATATGTCGTGCGGTTAGTCGATAGGCCTTTTGAACGTCACCCGGGTCATAGATTACATTTTTCATCATGGCTGTCGACACCAAATCAGAATAGTAAAATTGCCCCTGCTTCACTTTGTCCAATGCGGCTTTGAGTTCACCCGGACTGGTATCTTTTGGAAGATAGCCGTTAACTCCGGCGCGGATCATACGGATGATGTTAAAGTCATCGGCATACATCGATAAGGCAATCATCTTCATCTTGGGATGATTGGATTTAATCCATCGCGCGGTTTCTGCACCATCCATCAAAGGCATATGGATATCCAGTAAAACCACATCGGGGATTGGGCCACGTTCGATTTTTCTGATGAATTCATTTCCGTTTCCAGCTTGTCCGCAAACCTGATACCCATCAAAGCTGCTGAGCAAATGACCAATTGCATCGCGAAGCAAGATGTGGTCTTCAACAAGGAAGACGTTAATGGAACTAGTTGCGGAGATCGTAGAAGTGTGTTGCATGTACGAATCTAAACCGATGGGTCCTCTGCAACTTTAGGACAGCAAATTTTCTTATCCAATATGGATAGTTTATCCATTGCATGGATAAATGACATCATACATTTTTAAGGTGGTTTAAAATTTATCTTGTTCTGATAAAAACCGCTCTACTCCACCTTGTCTGTCTGCCGAAGTTTATCAGCCTTCCACGCAGTGACTGCAACGACGGCGATGGTCATGCATCCGCCGAAAATAACCGAAGGTATAACTCCCAGAATTCTCGCTGCGACCCCGGATTCAAATGCACCAATTTCATTAGAAGAACCAACAAATATGGAATTGATGGCCGCAACCCGACCCTTCATGTTTTCAGGAGTTTGTGTGTGAATTAGAAGTCCGCGAATAATAACACTAACGGAATCGAATGCTCCGCTGATGGCCAATAAGCCCAGGGATAACCAAAAATGTTCCGATAGCGCAAAGGCTATCATGGTTAACCCGAATCCCGCAACGCACCACAAAAGAATTTTTCCCAGATGTTTTCGAATCGGAAAAAGAGTGAGCCATAAGGCCATGACCAGTGCACCAGCTGCAGGCGCGGCACGCAGCATACCAAAACCATGCGGGCCCGCATCTAAAACTTCTTTCGCAAAAATCGGTAAGAGTGCTACGGCCCCTCCAAATAAAACAGCGAACAGATCTAGACTGATTGCCGCCAAGATGATCTGGTGGTTAAAGACAAATTTTAATCCGGCACGAATTTTTTCAACAACGCCTTGTTCCGTTGTAACCTGAGGAACCGGGCGACCCGGAATACTGGCGTAAAAAATTAAGCCGACTACCATTAAACCCGCATCGATGGCATAGGTACCCTTTAAGCCAACCCAATCAATTAACAACCCCCCTGCAGCAGGCCCTGCCACTGCTGCTGTTTCCCAAATGGTACTGTGCCAGGATACGGCATTGGTGTAAAGCTCTCTCGGTACCAACTGCGGCATAAA
>Ga0068872_10004500_pt1 | contig 10573 bp, 10 predicted proteins | sample NOAtaG_7_FD_66441 | JGI IMG/M metagenome (GOLD analysis project Ga0068872, IMG submission 66441) | Freshwater lake microbial communities from Lake Erie, under a cyanobacterial bloom - NOAA_Erie_Diel1S_2200h metaG | ecosystem: Environmental > Aquatic > Freshwater > Lake | place: USA: Ohio, Lake...
GTCGGTGGGTGGGGTCGGTGGGTGGCAGTCGGCAGCGACGGTCGGCAGGTCCGCAGCCGATTGTCTGCGAGGCTCGCGACGGAACGGCGGCGGGGCGACGGGGCAGCGCGCTCACCACCCCAGCCCAAGGCGCAGCGGCAGCAGCACCGCCATGCCGACCACGATCGTCCCGAGGATGCCGCGGCGCCAGAAGTAGTAGGCCGCGGAGGCCACGGCCGCGAAGATCCGCGCGTCGAGCAGCGTGTCGATCAGCCGGCCCTGCGTCATCACGATCTCGGGCGCCACCACCGCGGCCAACGCGGCCAGCGGCGCGTAGCGCAGCGCCTGGCGCAGCCCCTCGGGCAGCGGGATCTCGCGTCGCGAAAGGAAGAAGAACCCGCGCGAGACGACCGTCAGCACGGTCAGCCCGACGATCGCGACCACGCCCTCGACCAGACCGATGCTCATGTCGCGTCGTCCAGCGGCCGCGCGGCACGGCGGGCGGCGGGCTTCGAATGGTCGATCAGCAGCCCGATGGCCACCGCCGCCGCGATCGCGACCAGGATGTTGAGCTTGAGCGGCAGCGCATAGGCCGCCACCGCCGCGCAGCCGGCCACCGCGCCGGCGATGCCGGTGGCGCGATCGGTCAGCAGCGAGCAGGCCATGCCCAGCAGCGCCAGCGTGCCGGCGAAGCCGATGCCCCACTCCAGCGGAACCCGGTCGGCGAGAAAGATGCCCACCAGCGACGGGATCTGCCACGACAGCCAGTTCGTCAGCGCGCCACCCCAGAAGTAGGGCCACTGCTCCGGCGCGGGTCGGGGCTCGGGAAAGCGCCGCATGAACAGCACGTAGTTCAGGTCGGCGGTGAGGTAGGCCAGGCGCAGCCGGTCGCGGAACGGGCGGTGCGCCCAGTACGGCCGCCACTGCGCGCTGAAGATCAGGAAGCGCAGGTTCACGCAGGCCGCGGTGGCCCACATCACCCACACCGGCGCGCCGCTGCTCATCAGCGGCAGCACCGCCAGTTGCGCGGTGCCGGCGAAGACCAGCAGCGACATCAGCACCACCAGCGGAAGCGCAACCCCGCTGTTGGCCATGGCCACGCCGGTGATCAGCCCCCAGGCGGCAATGCCGACGGCGGTGTCGGCCATGTCGGCCGCGCCGCGCCGGAACTCAGGGTGGCGCCAGACGGGCAGTTCGGGATCGGGGTCCGGGCCGGGTGCGGAATCCCCGGCAACGGGCGCGGGCGGGCTCACCGGCGCATTGTCCGCGCCCGCGCCATGCCCCCAGCACGCCCGTGGCGCGGGCGCGACGCGGGTCGCCCGGTGGCGTGGCGGGGCCTGCCCCGGCGCTCAGCGCCGGGGCACCTCGCCGCTGCCGGAAATCGAGGTCGTGAGCGCCGGGTTGCCGCCGTAGGTCACGTCGCCGCTGCCGGCGATGCACACGTCCAGCGAGCGCGCGGCCAGCATCTCGGCCTCGCCGCTGCCGGTGATGCGGGCGTATGTCGTGGGTGCGCAGTTCGGCCAGCTTCGCGTCGCCGCTGCCCGAGATGTCCAGCGTCGGCTCCTCGGCCGGCAGGTCGACCGGGGTGGGGTCCCGTCCGAGCGGACTGCGACACCGCGCAGGTGCCCGCGGCAACGCGCCTCCGACAGTCTGCGGATGCGGGCGACGAAGTGGGCGACGCCCCGGACGCTCCGCCGTGGAAGCGGTCACTGGACCGGGTGCGCCCGAGCGCCGCACCGGGCGCCCCCGGGACGAAGCAACAGCCCCAGCCCTGTCTGCCGGACGATGTCGCGGGCACGTGCCTCGACGGGCCGGCGCTGCAGCGCGCGACCGACGGGCGCCGCACCTGCGTGCACCGCTTCTCAGTCGACGCTGGCCGTGGCGGACTGCCGCGGGCGGTCGCGCAAGGCGTCGCTGCCCTCAGGCACCCGATCGGCCGCACCTCGGGCGGGGGCGGCGGCCGGCTCCGGCGCCAGCACCGGTGCAGAGAAGGCAAGCGCCCGCGCGGCGGCCTCCGGCTGCGGCGCCCCGATCAGGAAGCCCTGCAGGTCGGTCACGCCGTGGGCGACGAGCAGCTCGGCCTGCTCGCGCGTCTCCACGCCCTCGGCCGTGGTCTGCATGCCCATGCCGGCGGCCAGCTGCGTGACCGCGCGGATGATCGGTAGGCAGCTCGGCCGGTGGCCGAGGTCGGCGATGAAGGAACGGTCGATCTTGATGCGGTCGAACGCGACCGCGTGCAGGTAGCCGAGAGAGCAGTAGCCGGTGCCGAAGTCGTCGAGCGCGAAGCGCACGCCCGACGCGCGGATCGCGCCGATGCGCTCCAGCGTCGCCGGGTCGGCCGCGAGGAACACGCTCTCGGTCACCTCCAGCTCCAGCCGGTCGGCTCCCAACCCGCAGGCGTCGAGGATGGCCGCCAAGCGCCTGGGCAGTCCCTCCTGCCGCACCTGCACCGGGGACAGGTTGACCGCCACCCGCAGGCCCTGCGGCCAGGCGGCCGCGGCCCGGCAGGCCTGCGCCAGCACCAGCTCGCCGATCTCGACGATCAGGCCCGTCTCCTCGGCGATCGGGATGAACTCGGCGGGCAGCACGACGCCGCGCGTCGGGTGCTCCCACCGCACCAGCGCCTCGAAGCCTGCGAGACGGCCGCTCAGCGCGTCCACCACCGGCTGGTAGTGCAGCACGAACTGGCGCGCGTCGACGGCGACGCGCAGGTCGAGCTCGAGCTGGCAGCGCTCGCTGTACTTCTCGTCCAGCGACACGTCGAAGTACATCGCGTGGCCGCGGCCATTGGCCTTGACGCGGTACAGCGCGCGGTCGGCGCGCGTCAGCAGCTCGACCCCGGAGGTGCCGTCGCGCGGGCCCTCGGCGATGCCGATCGAGCCGCCGGGCACCAGCGTGTGGCCGTCGACGCGGACCGGCTCGGCCAGCGCACCGAGGATCTCGCGCGCGATCTGCCCGGCGCGCGCCGCGGCCTCGCGGCCCTCCAGGGTGATGACGAACTCGTCGCCGCCCCAGCGCGCCACCGTGCCCCAAGCGCCGACCGCAGCGCGCATGCGCCCGGCCGCGGCGACCAGGTAGGCGTCGCCCGCGCGGTGGCCAAGCGTGTCGTTGATCAGCTTGAGCCGGTCGAGGTCCACGCACATCACGGCATAGGCACCGAGTTCCGGCAGGCGCCCCTCGAGCTGCTCCAGGACCGACTGCATCCTCGCCCGGTTGGGCAGATCGGTCAGCGGGTCGGTGAGCGCAAGCCGGGCGATCTCCTCGGTGCGCGCCGCGACCTTGTCCGCGAGCTCGCGGGCGTGCCGCGCGGCCGCCCCCTTCTCGCGCAGGAACTGCACCCAGATCGCGCCCGCCACCAGCGCCAGCGCCGCTGCGATCGCGAGCCCCGTCACCTGGAAGGCACGGGCGGCGAGGGCCTCGGTCGATTGGTGGAAGTCGGCGTCGGGCCGCGCCACCCACACCGTCCACTCGCCCCTCGGGTCGGGCACGCCGATGCCGTAGCTTGCGGAGAACAGCAGCTCGGGGTCGGGCCGGCCGGCCTCGAAGTGCGGGCGCGAGGCCTCGATCTGCCCGACGTCGGTCGGCAGCACGTACCCGTAGGCGGCGTTGCGGAGCACCGCGTTGCGTGCCGGCAACGCGGCGGCCAGCGCGCGGTCGAGCACGACCGCCGCCACCAGACCCTTGAAGGCGCCGTCCGGCCCGTAGAACGGCACCGACAGCAGGATGCCCATGCGGTCGGCGTCGCGGCCGCTGTGCATGAAGTACCAGTTGTCGCAGGTGATCACGCTGCGCGACCCGACGATCGGCACGTTCATGCCCTTGATGGACTCGCGCCGCGGGTAGTGCTCGCGCATCCAGCGGGCCTGGCGGGCGAACTCCCGGTACTCGTGGATCTCGATCTCCTCGTGGGCGTCCGCGACCAGCGAGCCGCGCAGCTTCTCGTCGACTTTCGACGCCGCGTCGACGATCAGCTCGTCGAACATCACGATCGGCTCCTCGGGCTTGCCGGTCACGGGATCGATCCGCTCCGGGTCGAAGTCGCCCGGGATCACGTAGACCTCCGACACCTCGACCGCGTTGGCGAGGTTGTTGTAGATCTGCTGGAAGGTCTCGCGGCTGTCGCCCAGCAGCGACGCGCCATGCCGGTCGACGGCGCGCACGCTGGGCAGCGCGGCCAGCGTGCGCAGGTCTTCGTAGACATGCTCGAACAGCTGCTCGACCGGGCGCAGGCTCAGGCGGGCCTGCTCGGCAGAGTTGCGCACGTAGGTGGCCGCCGCCAGCTCCATGCGGCGCTGCGACTCGACGATGACCAGGCCGACCAGGACGGCCGTCACGAGCAGGATCGCCAGGAAGCCGCCGGCCGCCTGGGCATCGAATCTCCTCCCCGCCGGTCTTCCGGCGGCGCCGTCGGTTGCGCCTTGGGCGCGAGGGCCCCCGCCGGCTTCGCGTCCGCCCCGCAAGCTGCCTTCCCGGTCAGCGCGTGGCGGGGCGATCTGCCGGCGGCCTGCCGGCGCTGGCCTCCCGGGCCCGGTCGGGTCCGGCGCCCTCGGCCGCCCGGTTCGGCGCCTTGCCGTCGCGGGCGCTGCGGTCGGCGCCGCCGGCGTCGGCCGCGTCGGACTTGCCGCCGCCGGCTGCCATCCCCTGCGGTCCGGGCTCGACCTCGGCCTCGGCCACCTGCGGCGCCGCTCCCGCGCCAGCGGGCTGCGCCTGGAGGTTGTTCTCGCGCATGTAGTCGTTCATCTCGCGCCAGCCGGTGAAGACGGCGGCCTTGTCCGCGCGCTTGTTGGTCTCGTAGCACTCCTCGATCGAGCGCGCGGCCTGCCGGCAGGCGCCACCGACCGCCTTGCCTTCGGCCTCGCGGCGCGCGGCCACGTCGCTGGCGGACTCGATGCCGAGCAGGTCGCAGCCGGTCAGGCCGAGCAAGGCGGCGATCGGCAGGGCGATCCGGATCCGGCGCAGCGGGCGCAGTACGCCCAGCGGACGCTCTCGGGTATCGACGCAGGGGCGGGTCATCTGCGCCATATCGGCCAGCCGGGCGCCACCTTGAGCCGCTTCGAGTCAACCCGAGCGCCCCCCTCGGGCCAGCCTGCGGCAGCGGCGTTGGCGGCCGGCGCGCTGCCGCGTCGGGGGCGCGCCGGTCCGGCCGCGTCCGGTCCGCAACCGATTGCGGCCGCAGAAGCCAGGGATCGGGGCCTGGGCCCGCTACGCCGCTGCCAGCAGGTCGCGGGCGGCGACGCGGCGGCCGCCGGGCCGCTGCACCTCGAGCAGTTCGAGCACGCCCTCGCCGCAGGCCAGCGCCAGACGCCGGGGCCCCAGCTCGACGCGGGTGCCCGGCGCGCCGCTGCCGGGCAGCGCAGCGGCGCGCCATACCTTCAGCGAGGCGCCGGCGAAGTCCGTCGTGCAGCCCGGGAAGGGGTCGAAGGCGCGGATGCGGCGCTCGAGCGCGGCGGCCGGCAGCGTCCAGTCGAGCGCGCCCTCGGCCTTGTCGATCTTGGCGGCATAGGTCGCGCCGGCCTCGGGCTGCGGCTGCGGCACCAGCGTCGGCAACCGCGCCAGCGCCTCCACGACCAGCCGAGCGCCGAGCACGGCCAGCGCCGAACCCAGCGTGGCGGCGGTGGCGTCGGGGGAGATCGGCAGTTCGCCCGTCAGCAGCATCGGCCCGGTGTCCAGGCCCTCGTCCATCTGCATGATGGTGATCCCGGTGCTGCGGTCGCCCGCCTCGATGGCGCGCTGCACCGGCGCGGCACCGCGCCAGCGCGGCAGCAGCGAGCCGTGGATGTTCAGGCAGCCGCGGCGCGGCAGCGCCAGCACCCAGGCCGGGAGGATCAGGCCGTAGGCCGCCACCACCATGACCTCCGGCGCCGCCGCCTGCAGCGCGGCGCGGGCCGCGGCGGCATCCTCGGGATACCGGCCGTCGAGCCGCAGACTGCGAGGCTGGATGAGATTTATCTCGCGAGCGAGCGCACACTGCTTGACGGGCGACGGCTGGAGCTTCAAGCCGCGCCCTGCAGGCCGGTCGGGCTGGGTCAGCACCAGCACCACGTCGTGCCCGGCGGCCAGCAGCGCGTCCAGCGCGATGCGCGCGAACTCCGGCGTGCCGGCGAAGGCGAGCCTCATCGCGCAGGCTCCCCGCCGTCGCGACGACGCGGCAAGTCGGCCCGCCCGGCCCCCGGCGACGCGGCAAGGCTCAAGCGCGGCGCTGCTCGTCGCGCGTGCGCTTGAGCATCTTGGTGCGGATGCGGTCGCGCTTGAAGGCGCTCAGGTACTCGACGAAGACCTTTCCGACCAGGTGGTCCATCTCGTGCTGCACGCAGACCGCCGTCAGCCCCTGGGCGTCGAGCTCGAACGGGCGGCCCTCGCGGTCGAGCGCATGCACCCTGACACGGGCGTGACGCTCGACGCGGTCGTACACCTGGGGCACCGACAGGCAGCCCTCCTCGGCCAGCGCCAGCTCGGCGCTGCGCTCGACGATCTCGGGGTTGATCAGCACCAGCGGCGCCTTACGCTCCTCCGAGGTGTCCATCACGATCACGCGCTCGTGCACGTCGACCTGCGTGGCCGCCAGGCCCACGCCCTGCGCCGCGTACATGGTCTCGATCATGTCGGCAACCAGCTGCCGGATGCGGTCGTCGACCGCGGTCACCGGCCGCGCCACGGTATGCAGGCGAGGGTCGGGGTAGCGCAGGATGGCGAGTTGGGGCATGGGGCGTGGAAGACGGGTTGGACAGGTCGGTGGGCCGGGCCCGCTCAGCGCAAGCCCTGCGGGCCGCCGCGCCCGGCCAGCGGCGGATTGCAGGAAGATGGGGACGCCGATACAGCTGGCAACAGCTGTGGAGGCAGCGCAACGCGCCGCCGGCCACCAGCTCCGTGGCAGACGCCGCAGCCAGGGAAGTTTCGTTGCGGCATCAATGGTTTACGGGCAGAATCTACCAAACAGTATGAGCATCGTTGCGGCCGCGCCCGGGCGTCGACGATCGGCACGAAAGACCGGTCGGAGGCACACATTTGCACGCATCGCCGCGCCGGCGTTGCGGCATTCTGGCACCGGCTGCACCGCGGCCACCTGTTCATGGAGATGCGAACAATGAGCGACCGCACCCGTCGCCGCCTGTCGGCCGCGCTGCTGTTCGGCTGCGCCGGCCCGCTGCCGGCGCTGGCCCAATCGGGCCTGCCGGTGCTCCCGCAGTGGCGCGAGACCGCGCGCCGCGTGGCCGATGCCGGCGTGGCCCTGGAGGACCTGGCCCCCAACGCGCCCGATTCGCACACGGTGCAGCGGGGCGACACGCTGTGGGGCATCTCGACGATGTTCCTGAAGAGCCCCTGGCGCTGGCCCGAGCTGTGGGGCATGAACCTGGAGCAGGTCGCCAACCCGCACCTCATCTATCCCGGCCAGGTGCTCGTGCTCGAGAAGTCGGCCGGACGCGCGCGGCTGCGCATGGCCACCGCCGGCGACCCGGCCGTGGCGTCGGTACCCGCCGCCGGCACCGTGAAGCTCTCGCCGCGCGTTCGCAGCGAGCTGCTCGAGAACGGCGCGATCGCCTCGGTGCCGCTCAACCTGATCGGTCCGTTCCTCAACGAGGCCGTGGTGTTCGAGGGCAACGAGCTCGACGGCGCCCCCCGCATCGTGGCCACGCAGGAGGGCCGCGTCGTCATCTCGCGCGGCGAGACCGCCTACGTGCGCGGCGACCTCGCCGGCGCGCGCGACTTCCGGCTCTTCCGCGAGCTGCGCCCGCTGGCCGACCCGCTGACGCGCGAGGTGCTCGGCTACGAGGGCCGCTACGTCGGCACCGCCGAGTTCGTGCGCGCGGGGGAAGACACCGTCGGCCCCAACGGCAAGCCGCTGGTCGTGCCGGCCACTTTCCGCATCACCAGCACCCGGCTTGAAGCCGGCGTCGGCGACCGGCTCTCGCCGGTGCCGCAGCAGGAACTCGTCGCCTACGTGCCGCGGCCGCCGGCCGGCCAGGTCGAGGGCCGCGTGATCGGCATCTACGGCGACGGCCTGAACGCCGGCCAGAACCACGTCGTGGCGATCAACCGCGGCCGCCGCGATGGCATGGAGCGCGGCAACGTGCTGGCGCTGTGGCGCGCCGGGCGCGACGCCGCCGACACCACCGTCCGCGGCCAGCGCACCGCGATGCGCCTGCCCGACGAGCGTCACGGCCTGCTGTTCGTGTTCCGCGTGTTCGACCGCGTCAGCTACGCGCTGATCCTGGACGTGCTGGAGCCGGTGCAGCGCGGCGATCGCTTCTCCCAGCCCTGAGCGGCGACCCGGGCGCGCGCATGGCCGCCTCCGCGCAGCCGGCGCCCGAAGACTTCGAGGCCTGGTTCCGCCTGCTGGCCACCCCCGGCGTGGGCCGCGTCACGGCGCGCCGGCTGCTTGCCGCCTGCGGCTCCCCCGACGCCGTGCTCCGCGCGCCGCGCGCCACGCTGCAGGCGCTGGCCGGCGCCGCGGTCGCGCATGCCGTCGGCGCGGCCGACGCGGCCATCGACGAGAGGCTGGTGCAGGCGCAGCGCTGGCTCGCCGGCGGCCCGGCGCGCTCGGTGCTCACCCTGGGCGACCCGGCCTACCCGGCGCGGCTGCTGCAGACGGCCGACCCGCCGCTGATGCTCTACGTCGAGGGTGCGTTGCCCGCGCTGTCGGCGCCTGCGCTGGCCATCGTCGGCAGCCGCAGCGCCACGGCGCAGGGCCTGGACAACGCGCGCGCATTCGCGGCCGCGCTCGGCCGCGACGGTCTGGTCGTCGTGTCGGGGCTGGCCCTGGGCATCGACGCCGCGGCGCACGAGGGCGCGCTGGCCGCCCCGGCAGGCACCGTGGCCGTGCTCGGCACCGGCCTCGAGCCCGTCTACCCGCCGCGCCACGCGGCGCTGGCACGCCGCATCGCCGCCCACGGCGCGCTGCTGAGCGAGAACCCGCCGGGCACGCCGCCGCTGCGCGAGCACTTCCCGCAGCGCAACCGCATCATCGCCGGCATGACGCTCGGCACGCTCGTGGTCGAGGCCGCAGTGGCCTCGGGCTCGCTGATCACCGCACGGCAGGCGGCCGAGGCCGGGCGCGAGGTCTTCGCCATTCCCGGCTCGATCCACTCACCGCAGGCGCGCGGCTGCCACGCGCTGATCAAGCAGGGCGCCAAGCTCGTGGAGTCGGCAGCCGACATCCTGGACGAGCTGCGCGGGGCGCGGGCCGGCACCGCCTCCGTCCCTTCGGGCGCGGCTGCGGGCGCGCAGGACCCGGCGGCGTCCGCCGACCCGCTGCTGCAGGCGCTGGGCCACGACCCGGTCACGCTCGACGCGCTGCAGGCCCGCACCGGCTGCAGCAACGCCGAACTCAACGCCCGGCTGCTCGAGCTCGAGCTCGACGGCCGCGTCGCCCGGCTGCCGGGCGGGCTGTTCCAGCGGCGCTCCGCCGGCTGAGCCGCACCGAGCGAGACCGCCGCGGACCTACGTCACGCCGGGCGCCCTGCCCGCCCGGTGGCGGCCGCAAGCCCACGCGCCCGGCTGCGCGCCCGCCCGGGTATAGTGGATTCATGTTCGACGTCCTCGTGTACCTGTACGAGAACTACTGGCGTCCCGATGCCTGCCCGGACGAACCGCAGCTGCGCCGCAAGCTGAGCGCGGTGGGCTTCGAGACCGACGAGATCCAGGACGCGCTGCGCTGGCTGGACGGGCTGGCGAGCTCCGCGCAGTCGCAGCTCCGTGCGCAGGCGCCCGGCAGCCTGCGCGTGTACACCGACGGCGAGCGCGAGGCGCTGGGCGAGCACTCGATCGCCTTCCTCGGCTTCCTCGACAGCGCCGGCGTGCTGCCGCCGGCCATGCGCGAGACCGTCATCGACCGCGCGCTCGCGGCCGCCGGCGACAACGCCCCGCTCGGCCTCGACGACCTGAAGATCATCGTGCTAATGGTCTTCTGGAGCCATGGCGAGGAACCCGACGCGCTGATCCTCGACGAGCTGCTCGTCGACGACGAGGACCGGCTGATCCACTGAACGGCGCGCCGGGCCCGGCGCCCAAGGCGGCCTGGGCGGCGCGCGCCAAGGCCTGCCGGGCCTCCGGCGCCGGCAGCGCATGGCGTCAGTGCAGCAGGCGCGAGAAGTCGACGTCGAGCTTGGCCAGCGCGCTGCGCGTGGCGCGCACGGTCAGCGCCTCGTCCTGCGCGGGCAGCAGCAGCCCGGCCTGCAGATAGCTGGCCAGCCGGTGCTGCTGGAACAGCACGCAGCGCCCGCGCGGCGTGACGAACAGGCTCAGCTGGCGGCGCAACCCATGCCAGGCGAGCTGCACGGGCTCGGTGCGGCCGTTGCGGTCGAGCATGTACCAGCTGCCCACCTGCAGCTCGCGCGCCCAGGCCAGCATCGCCGGCGCCGGCGCGCTGCCGCCGTCGAGCACCACCTCGAGCTCGCCGCTCTGGTGGCCCGACAGGTCCAGCACCATGCTCTCGTCGATCTCGACGCTCTCCGCGTCGGGCAGGAGCTCCTCGAGCGTGCGCAGCTGCTCGGTCAGCTCGCGCAGTCGGTCGTCGGGGATCACGGCAGCCTTGGCGGTGAAGGCGGCGGCCAGCGAGTTGTTCAGCTGCTGGATGTGCTCGTCCTGGCGCGGGCCG
>Ga0068872_10004501_pt1 | contig 10573 bp, 9 predicted proteins | sample NOAtaG_7_FD_66441 | JGI IMG/M metagenome (GOLD analysis project Ga0068872, IMG submission 66441) | Freshwater lake microbial communities from Lake Erie, under a cyanobacterial bloom - NOAA_Erie_Diel1S_2200h metaG | ecosystem: Environmental > Aquatic > Freshwater > Lake | place: USA: Ohio, Lake...
GGTTCAGAAAATACGGTGGTGCCTCCTGTTCGCGGATGACCTGCGGCATAGTCCCGGTGTAAAGGATTTTTTTCAGGTCAGTCATCTCCTGCCGCATTTCCAACACGAGTTTGTACAGCATTTCCACCTCCCGGCGGGTTTCTGCACTGGCCCCGCCATCTTGCCCCACCACGGTTGCGGGTGAAAAGACAGGCAGGTAGCTTTCCCGCAAATCCAAATAACGGCGTACCGTGTCGGCATCCACCATGTCATGACCCACCAAAACAGTCAGCCTTTCGGTGAAATTGCGGAGCTCGCGCACGTTGCCCGGCCACCGGTAGGAAGCAATCAGATCGACCGCATCTTGGGTGAGAAGCAGTGGATTCCGGCGGTATTGGTTGGCAAACTCTTCCGCAAAGTAATTGAACAACAATTCGATGTCCCTTCCCCGTTCGCGCAGCGGCGGCACTTGGATGGTCACCGTGTTCAAGCGGAAATAAAGGTCTTCCCTGAATTTGCCCTTGCGGATGAGGTCGATGAGGTTTTTGTTGGTGGCCGTGATGACCCTGACGTTGGCCTTGCGCACCTTGGAGCTACCCACCCGAAGGTATTCGCCATTTTCAAGCAGGCGTAGCAGGCGGGCTTGGGTGGCCATGGGCATTTCGGCGATTTCATCCAAAAATATCGTGCCGCCTTCAACTTCCTCGAAGTAGCCTTTGCGGGTGTCGATGGCTCCAGTGAAAGCTCCTTTCTCGTGCCCGAACAACTCGGAGTCCATGGTCCCTTCCGGGATGGCACCCGTGTTGATGGCGATGAAGGGGGCGTGTTTTCGCTTGCTGAATTGGTGGATGATGCGGGAAAAAACGTCCTTTCCGGTTCCGTTCTCGCCCACCACCAACACGCTTACTTCCGTCGGGGCCACTTGGATGGCAATCTCCACCGCGTCCATCAAGCGGGGATGGTGCCCCACGATGCCAAACCGTGCTTTGACGCTTTCGATGCTCATGCTTGGATTTTTCCGATCAAGGTTGCGGAGGTGGCCCTTTCGATGGTCACGTTCACATAATCGCCGGGTTTGTACCCTTCCATTTTGGGGAATACCACCATTTGGTTGTAGTCGTTACGGCCACAGAAATCTTCGGTGGAACGCTTGCTGTTGCCCTCAATCAGCACTTCATAGGTCTTTCCTACGCAGGATTGGCTGATTTCATGGCTGATGCGGTTTTGGAGGGCGATGATTTCATTGAGCCTCCGCTTTTTGTTTTCCTCAGACACATCGTCGGCAAGTCTTTTTTCTGCGTAAGTGCCGGGCCGCTCGCTGTATGCAAACATGAAGGCATGGGAATAGCGGGCCCAATCCATGAGTCTGACCGTTTCTTGGTGTTCCTCCTCGGTTTCACTGCAAAATCCTGCGATGATGTCGGTGCTGATGGCACAATCCGGCATGATTTCTCGGATTCGGGCAACTTTGTCCATGTACCATTCACGTGTGTAGCCACGGCGCATGAGGTCCAGAATCCTGCTGTTACCGCTTTGGGCAGGCAAATGGATGTAATTGCAGATGTTGGGGTAGGCAGCCATCGTGTGCAACACCTCATCCGTGATGTCTTTGGGGTGGCTCGTGCTGAATCGGACCCTCAGCTTGGGATGGATTTGGGCTACCATTTCCAACAATTTGGCAAAACTCACCTCCCCGTGTTTGTAACTGTCCACGTTTTGTCCAAGAAGGGTCACCTCTTTATACCCGTTCGCTACCAATTCTTTGCACTCTTCCACGATGCTGTTGGCCTCACGTGAACGCTCACGGCCCCGCGTGAAGGGAACCACGCAAAAGGAACACATGTTGTCGCAGCCGCGCATGATGCTCACAAAGGAGGTCACCCCATTGCTGTTCAAGCGCACCGGAGCGATGTCGGCGTAGGTTTCTTCCCGGCTTAGGAGCACGTTCACCGCTTTTTGGCCACTCTCCACTTCGTGGATGAGCCGAGGCAAGTCGCGGTAAGCATCCGGACCCACCACGATGTCCACCAGTTTTTCTTCATCCAACAAACGGCCTTTCAATCGCTCGGCCATGCAGCCCATCACACCGACCACCAAACCGGGATTGTGTTTTTTGGCACGTTTGAGGCTATCGAGGCGGTTCCAAATTTTGGTTTCAGCATTCTCACGGATGGAACAGGTGTTCAACAACACGAGGTCTGCGTCCAATTCGTCCTGAGAAAACCCATAACCCACGTCCGTGAGCACCGAGGCGATGATCTCGGTGTCGGAGAAGTTCATCTGGCATCCGTAGGTTTCGATAAAGGCACGCTTTTGACCGTTTTGGGGTGCATCGACGGCAGCATAGGCGGTACCCTGCTTGCTTTCATCCATTTCTTTGCCCAAATGGTCGAGTCTGGCCCTGACCACTTCTTGGCCACCGGGAGTGAAGACTTTTTGTGTGATTTTTCCGTTGTTCATGCTAGCCCTCCACGTTGTATAGACGCATCGGGACGGCAAAGATAGGGAGGTTTTATGACATTTTGGCAGGAAATCGAAAGGTCAGACAAGCCTTGTTCCTGATTAATTCCAGTGGCTGAGCATCTTTTCCCGCACCTCTACCTTCAATTCCTCCAATGACTTTTCGGAGGTTTGTTCCACCAAATCCCAATGGACCTGTACCTTCCCCGGGCTCAGGTCCAATCCTTTTCTGGGATCGTTAAGCTCACGGGGGTCATGGAGGGTCATGACGGCCATGGGGTAACCCGTTTCCTTGGCCAACCTGAATGCTCCATCATAAAATTCCGTCAAGGGTTCGGTGCCACGGTTTCGACGGCCTTCAGGATAAATCAAAATGGAGAATCCCCGGCCCAGTTCCGCACGCATGATGGACATGCTTTTTGCCCTCGATTCGGCCGATTTGCGGTCCACCAAGATGCATAGCCGTTTCACCACGAACCCCCAGACGGGGATGCTGATCATTTCTTTCTTGCTCAGGAATTTGTACAGACCCGGAAAGGCTGCGGCGTTGATGAGGATGTCCAAAAAACTCCTGTGGTTGGACACGATGACGAACGGACCTTTCCCTTGCAGCACCAATCGGTTGTGTTGGGTGCGCGTGACGCCTGTCAAAAACAGGGTCAGGGGGGCAATCAGGTGATGGCCCAACCAAATCATGGTTTTCTCCGCTTTGGGGCCGAAGAGCAAAAAGCCGATGAGCATGGTCGGAATCAGCAAGAGCAATTGAGTTCCGAACACGAGTACCCCGAAAAGCGCCCAAATGCTTCGAAGAATCTGTTTCATGCCACGAATATAAAAATTGGAACAGACAGAGGGGAGGACTTCCTAAGATTTGGCCTTACTGCTCGCTCCGGCCCACACCAAAAGACCGATTCCCAGCAAAACATCCACGATGTTCCACAATTCCCGACCCAGGGGCAACTTCACCAATGGCTGGAACAAAAGCCCCAACGCGATGAACAAAATCATGGTTCCTTCACGGCCGGCTTCCTTTTCGGCAAAAGCAAACACACCGAAACATACTGTGGCCACCACCCGCACCAACATGAAATAGCCGTAGGGCCAATCCAGCAGGCACAGAAACAACAGGACGGCCAATCCAACCTTTACCGTGTTCAACAAAGACGATTGCATGCCTGAATTTAAAAAAGTTAACAGAATCCCAATGCCCGTGAAGGTCATATGTAGCTTGGTCGGAAAGGATTTTGAGTTGGGATAAACAGTATCTTTGGCCTTCAAACCTATGGTGTCGTTATGTTATTATTGATTCTCCTGACCTTTTTGTTGGTGTTCTTAAATGGTTTTTTCGTGGCGGCTGAGTTTGCCATCGTGAAAGTCCGGGCCTCGCAATTGGAGGTCAAAGCCAAACAAGGAAACCGTTTTGCGGTATTGAGCAAGCACATCGTCACACACCTAGACGGATATTTGGCAGCCACGCAATTGGGCATCACGCTTGCAAGCCTCGGGTTGGGTTGGATTGGAGAACCAGTTGTATCCAAACTCATCATCAAAGTCATGCACCTGCTGGGAGTGGAAATAGATGAGGAGTTGGCCCACAGCATTGCGCTTCCGGTTGCGTTTGCCATCATCACCGTGTTGCACATCGTGTTTGGGGAATTGGCCCCCAAGTCTATGGCCATCCAGCATTCTGAAAAGACCACTTTGGCCGTTTCCTATCCGCTTCAATTTTTTTACATCATTTTCCGCCCGTTTATCTGGGTGTTGAACGGCGTGGCAGGATTGGTGCTGAAAATGTTTGGGATGAGCGCATCCCACGAATCGGAAGTGCACAGCAACGATGAGCTCAAGTTTTTGATGCAACAAGGCAAGGAGAGTGGTCAGATCGAGGCAAGCGACTACGACATCATCAAAAATGCGTTCAATTTTTCAGAGCGCAAGGCCCATCAGGTCATGGTGCCCCGCATCCAATTGTTCGCTGTGGATTTGGCCACCTTCAAACCGGAAGAGGCCAATCGGCTTGTATTGGAAGGGTACTCGCGCATCCCTTGTTACGAAAACGACCTGGACAACATTTTGGGTGTGGTGTTCGTGAAGGAGGTATTGTCTGCCATGCAAAAAGAGGGGAAAGCCAATCTGCGTGATTTGATGCATCCCATCATGACGGTGCCCGAATCCAAAGCCTTGGGACCTTTGCTCAAGGAGTTTCAACAGACCAAGCGTCAGATAGCGGTTGTCATCAATGAATATGGCGGCACGGAGGGCATCGTGACCATGGAAGACATCCTGGAGGAATTGGTGGGTGAAATCCAGGATGAATGGGACGACGAGTTCAGTTTCGTTTCCCAATTGGACGATAAGAGCTTCCAGATCCAAGCGAATACATCCCTGGACAAAATCAACGAACTCCTCCCTTCGCCCATTCCCCTTTCTTCGGAATACGAGACTTTGGCGGGCTTCATCATCGAGACCATGGGCCGGATTCCTGCGGTTGGAGACAAGTGTGAGGCTGCGGGATATGAATTCACCGTTACCCACAAGCAGCGTCGGTCCATCTTGCAGGTCAAAGCCACCTTGTTGGGAGTCTGAGCCCCGGGCTGGATGGCCCTCATACCCCGGTTCAATACTCCATGAATGCAAAACGCCGGCCCTCGATGGGTCGGCGTTTTGTTTGGCTGAATAGGTTGTTTACTTGTTCAACCTGCTGTTTTTGTAGCTGTAAACGAAGTAGATGATGAACCCGAGGGCCAACCAGCCGATGAGACGCAACCAGGTGTCCCATGGCAAGGAAATCATCATGGCGAGGCAGCAAAGGATACCCAAGGCCGGTACGAAAGGTACAAATGGTGTTTTGAAGGAGCGCGGAGCGTCGGGTTGGGTGTAACGCATCACCAAAACGCCGGCACACACCAACACGAAGGCCAACAAGGTTCCGATGGAAGTCATTTCACCCACGATGTCGGCGGGCACGAATGCGGCAAACAGGCTCACAACCCCCATGAACAACAGGTTCGATTTGACTGGGGTTTGGAATTTTGGATGCACATCTGAGAAAATTTTGGGAAGCAAGCCGTCTTTAGACATGGTGTAGAACACTCGGCTTTGACCCATCAGCATGACCATGATCACAGAAGAGTAGCCTGCCAAAATCGCCACGATGATGGCTTTGTTGAGCCAAGGGAAGTCAGGAATCCATTTTCCATCGGCTCCTTGCGTTCCCATGTGGTCGATGGCCACAGCCACCGGCGCAATGCCGTCTTGTCCTTGGAAGTCTTTGTAGTTCGCCACGCCAGTCATCACGTGCGCAAACAGGAGGTACAGGATGGTGCAAACGACCAAAGAACCGATGATGCCCCAAGGCATGTCTTTTTCAGGATTTTTGGCCTCTTGGGCGGCTGTACTTACCGCATCGAAACCGATGTAGGCAAAGAAGATGATGCCTGCAGCACGCAACACGCCGCTCCATCCGAACGATCCGAATTCACCCGTGTTGTCCGGGATGTAGGGAACATAGTTGGCCGTATTGATGTAGGCCCAGCCCAAAGCGATGAAAATCAACACCACGGCCACTTTCAAACTCACGATTACGGTGTTGACCAAGGCTGATTCCTTGGTGCCGCGCATGAGCAACAAAGACATGGCCACCACGATGAACACGCTGGGAAGGTTGATGATTCCATGGACGACTTCTCCGCTTTCCAATGTCACGCTGTTCCAAGGCGACATGGTCATTTCCGGCGCAAGATGCAGGTCGTAATATCCCAAGAACTTGACAAGATACCGCGACCACGAAATGGCAACGGTCGCAGCCCCTACGGCATATTCCAACACCAAATCCCAACCAATGATCCAGGCGATGAACTCACCCATCGTGGCGTAGGAGTAGGTGTAGGCACTGCCCGCCACCGGAATCATGGACGCAAATTCCGCGTAGCAAAAGCCGGCGAAGGCGCAGGCCACAGCGGCGATGATGAATGAAATGGTGACACCTGCACCTGCATTGTTGGCAGCAGCTCCCCCCGTGATGGAGAACAACCCGGCTCCGATGATGGCACCGATGCCCAGGAGGATCAAGGATGTACGGCCCAATGTCCGTTTGAGGGTATGGCCCTCGTCCACCCCCTCGTGCAGGATTTGGCTGATGGTTTTCCTTCTGAAGAGATTCATAGATGGTCTAAATAAGGCATTGATATTGTTTCAGTGCCTCAATTTAGCCAAAATTCCTTCTCTACACCGCTTTCCGCGGATTTTTTGATTTACTGCAAATCATAGAGCTTCTCATCAGCTCAATTGCGATTTCAAAGAAGCCCATCCGCCCCCGTTGTAAGCTTCCACACCGTGCTGTTTCAGCAGGGAAGTCGCGCTCCCACTCCGTCCGCCGGATGCGCAGCACAAAATGATAGGCTTGCCCGTTTCTTTCAATTTGTTGATTTCAACTCCAATTCGGTCCAAAGGGATGTTGGTGCTTCCATCCACATGCCCGCCCCGGAATTCCTGCGGCGTACGTACATCCACAATCAATGCACCTTGCTCCCTCAAAGCCTTGAAATCGGTCGACTTGCCAAACAATCCACTGAAAATGCTCATCTCTTTAATGTTTTAAGTTTGAATGTGGAGCAAATCTCAACGATTATCCCGAAGGCATGCGTAACATCTGTCACCCAACCCTTTTGGCCCTCCGATTTCCGTCTTCAACTTTTTGTCATCCTTCGCTTGCCATTGTGCATCTTCTTTCACGAACTTGCCGAATCAGGAATAAACTCCATGGACCTCGGATTCAATGATTTGGGCTCTTCCCGGTTGGATGCGTTTTCACTGTCCTCAAAGGCAAGGAAACTGCATTACACCTTTGCATATCGGATGCTGCCCATGCTCATGTTCGGTCGATACGCCCACGACGTGTTTGACCTGCTCGTGGATGCCGACCGGGCGCGGGAGTATTTGTTGGAGTCTTGGGACAAAACGGCCGAGTCCATCGGCGAAGAACCGTTCAACCCCGGCGGATTGGGTACCACCTACCATCCCTTGGAGACAGTTGAAACCGTGGTGATTTACTTGCCGGAGCCGTCTTTCCCTCCAGAGGCATACAATGTGGTCTTGCTGAGGTCAGGGGATGCGATTGAATTCTACACTGTGGAACTCAGTGTTCGCTTGGACGGAACCAAAAGGGTGGTATTGGGCCAGTACCTTCAAGATGGCGCCCGCATGAACCTCGGCGCACTTCCTTCCCCAGCGGTGGAAAATTGCCTCGAAGAGATCATGAGAAGAAAGGGCATGATGCAGTAGGTCAATCCGGACGGAATATTTCAAGTTCCCGGCGAACAAAGTCATATCAAATTCCTTCCTTTTCGTAGCTTGGGAACACCAAACCCTATGCACATGACCATCTTTTCCACAGAAGGCATTCCCGGAGCCGCCGAAATCCGCTCCGCTCACAACCGGATCGCTCCATTCATCCATCGGACCCCGGTTTTCACCTCCACCTACCTCAACGGACTCACGGGAGCCAGCCTCTTTTTCAAAGCGGAAAACCTTCAGAAAATCGGTGCATTCAAAATTCGTGGAGCAACCAATGTGGTGAAGTCCCTTCCTATGGATGTTTTGGCCAAAGGGCTCTGCACGCACAGCTCCGGAAACCATGCACAAGCTGTGGCTTTTGCCGCACAACAAGCGCAGGTGCCCGCCTACATTGTGATGCCCTCCAATGCACCCGATGTGAAGAAAAAAGCCGTGGCAGGATATGGGGCCGAAATCACCTTTTGCGAACCTACTTTAGCGGCAAGGGAAGCAACCGCCGCAGAAATCGTATCCCGGACCGGGGCCACTTTCATCCACCCCTACGACGACTATCGCATCATTGCCGGTCAGGGAACCGCCGCCAAAGAATTGTTGGAGGACACGCCCCGTCTTGATATTTTGTTGTCTCCGGTCGGAGGAGGAGGTTTGTTGGCAGGCTCGGCATTGGCCGCCAAGCATTTCGCCATGGGGGTGGCTGTTTATGGCTGTGAACCCCTGGGTGCAGACGATGCAGCCCGATCGTTTCAGGAAAAACGACTCATCCCGAGTGTCCAACCCAAGACCATTGCCGATGGGCTTTTGACTTCCTTGGGGGAACGCAATTTCGGAATCATCCTAGACCACGTGCAAGGGGTGTTGACCTGCTCGGAGGAGTCCATCGTGGAGGCTTTGAGATTGATTTGGGAGCGGATGAAAATCGTGGTGGAACCCAGTTGCGCCGTTCCTTTGGCTTGCATTTTGGAGGATAAAATCGATGTGAAGGGCAAACACGTGGGCATCATCCTCAGCGGAGGAAACGTGGATCTCGGCAAGCTCCCCTTTTAACTTTTACCCATGAAACGGGCTACCGCCTCGGCGCACCGTTCGCCATCCATCGCCGCGCTCATGATGCCACCTGCATATCCGGCCCCTTCACCGCAAGGGAAAAAGCCGCTGATCTGTGGGTGCATCAGGCTTTCCCGATCTCGAGGGATGCGTACGGGGGAAGATGTTCGTGACTCGGTGGCCACCACCACGGCCTCGTTGGTCAGATAGCCAGGGATGGTTTTGCCAAATTGCCTGAATGCCAACTGTAGGCGCTCATGGATGGATTTGGGCAGCACATCACCCAAACTCACAGCGTTCAGTCCGGGCAAATAGGAAGATGCTGGCACGCTTTGGGAGGACTTACCCAAAACGAAATCCATCAACCTTTGTGCAGGAGCTACCTGCTTGCCTCCACCTGCCTGAAAAGCGGCATGTTCCACCGATGCTTGGAAGCCCATCCCCGCCAAAGCACCTTGGGCCGCAAAGGGTGCCAAATCTTCCGGTTTCACCTCCACCACGATACCCGAATTGGCAAAAGGGGAGTCCCGCTTGGAAGGTGACCACCCGTTTACCACCACCTCGTCGTTGGCAGTTGCAGCCGGACAAATGATGCCTCCTGGACACATGCAAAACGAAAACGCACCCCTGCCCATCACTTGTTCCACCAAACTGTAGGATGCGGCAGGAAGGGTTGAAGGCCTGGTCTCACAGCCATACCGGGCAGAATCAATCAAGGATTGGGCGTGCTCCACCCTCAAGCCCAGTGCGAAGGGTTTTGCCTCGATCAGGATGCCCGACTGATGCAACAAATGAAAAACATCGCGAGCTGAGTGCCCGGTGGCTAAAATCATGGCTTGCGCTTCCACCGTGTCGCCTGAGGCCAGACTCACCCCTTGAAATTCGTTGTTGCGGGTCAGAATACCGGTTACTCGTTGTCCGAAGTGGATTTCACCACCCAATTCGATGAGGTTTTCCCGCATGTTTTGGATGATTTTGGGTAGTTTGTTGGTCCCGATGTGGGGATGGGCATCGATGAGGATGTCTTCCACGGCTCCGTGCCGAACGAAAATTTCCAGCACGCGTCGCATGTCGCCTCGTTTGTTGGAACGGGTGTAGAGTTTGCCATCCGAAAAAGTGCCAGCTCCCCCCTCGCCGAAGCAATAATTGCTGTCGGCATCCACGATGCCTTCCTTGTTCAGCACCGCCAAGTCCCTTCTTCTTGCCCTCACCTCTTTGCCACGTTCCAACACGATGGGTTTATATCCCAATTCGATGAGGCGCATGGCTGCAAACATGCCCGCAGGTCCAAAACCGACCACGATCACCCCGGGGGCATCTTGCACGTTTCGTTGAGGCAGGTCCCAAGTGGGTTCGGGGGTGGGTTTTTCATCCACCCAAACTGCATACCTCAATACGTAGAAGATTCTTCGTCCCCTTGCGTCCAAACTTCGTCTCAACAAACGCAGACCGCCGATTTTATTGGCCGCCACCGAAAGGTGTTGGGAAACCATTTGCCGGTGGAGGGTTGTGTTTCCAACTTCCTCGTGGGGGACTTTGATGTCGATTTCTTGCCGCACCTTGCCAAGTTATGAAAAGGAAGCCAATCGGAGGGAGGCACAATGGTATTTTGACCTTAACCCAGTTTTGTACAAAGCCTGTTATTCCACAGGACCATTTTTCAATGGGAAAGTCAAGACAAAAAAGAAGAACTACACGGCAAAGTCTATCGGGAGAACCGAAATATACATCAAGGACGTAGACCAAACTGCTTTGATTGTTAATTTGTTGAAATTGTTTTTTTGAATTATTTTGG
>Ga0068872_10004502_pt1 | contig 10571 bp, 10 predicted proteins | sample NOAtaG_7_FD_66441 | JGI IMG/M metagenome (GOLD analysis project Ga0068872, IMG submission 66441) | Freshwater lake microbial communities from Lake Erie, under a cyanobacterial bloom - NOAA_Erie_Diel1S_2200h metaG | ecosystem: Environmental > Aquatic > Freshwater > Lake | place: USA: Ohio, Lake...
TTATCAGTATTAAGAGCATTATCAGTATTAAGAGCATTATCAGTATTAAGAGCATTATCAGTATTAAGAGCATTATCAGTATTAAGAGCATTATCAGTATTAAGGGTATTTGTTGGCTCAATAACCATGTTAGGCATTCCAACTGAAAGAAGATTTACCACAGATCTCAACGTTGCCAAAATATCTAATGCATTTTGTTGAGTAATTCCAGGAGGATTATCTGAAGTATGAACAGATGTATTCACTTGAGGATTCACATGGGTATTTACTTGAGGATTTACTTGTGTATTTACTTGAGGATTCACATGTGTATTTACTTGAGGATTCACATGGGTATTTACTTGTGTATTTACTTGAGGATTTACTTGAGGATTCACTGGAGTATTTACTTGATTATGTTCTTGGGTAGGAGTATTCACGTGAGTATTCACTGGTGTATTCACTTGATTATGTTCTTGGGTAGGAGTATTCACTTGAGGATTCACTGGAAGATTCACTGGAGTATTTAGTGGGGTATATTCTGGTGTAGGTGAAACGTTATCTTCTGTAATTGTTTTGGGAAACATATCGTGGTTAAGATATGAACCATCATCATATTGCTGAGGTTTATTAATGGTTAGCTCTATTTTTTGTAATTTAAATGTGGGTAAACAACTAAAATCAATACACATATCACTACCTACTCTATTAGCATAGGAGGAATAGTATAATATAATATTATGAACCCATTGATGAACTATGAAACTTCCGATTGATTTCATAATTGGATTTTGGGGTTGATTGTATAAATTCATATAGCCTTCAATAGATAGTAATACATATACGGGATGTTTATAGGTTCGTTTACTAACAAGTGAAATGTGCTTTTTTACGGATTGTTCATTTGGTTTAGTATTGAGTAATTTAGTAATATTGTTCATTTTTTGCCCAAAAAAGTTTCCTAAAACCTTGGATCTTTCATGACAACCAGGTAAAACTAAAAGAGATGTAAAACACGCTATGGGGTTAAATTGAGCTGAATGCTCAACTGATTTTAAATAATCTATTATATGTTTAAAATCAATATGTAAAACTTCACTAGGAAACATATTATTTAAAAATTCTCTCATCATTTTTGGATGTAGTGGAACTGTCTTTTGAATATCGAATATTTGATCACCAATTTGAGTTCCTTGATGTTGAATAAATTGATCAAAACTATTATCAGTCATATTATTATCAGTCATATTTATAGTATAAAACGCTTTTTCTATATCTTAATAATAATTAAAAACTATATTCAATTTTATTTAATGATCCATTGTCCTAATAATCCTTTTAGCACCAGGAATCATTACATTATTAGATGCACGATTAACCTTTGTAGCTATATACTGAGCCGTAGTTTTATTCAAATTATTTTCTAATTCATTATTTATAACAAATGGAATACTAACACTATTCAATTTATCTTTTGGTTCTAAGGCATTTGGAATTGCTATACCATTTAATTTATTTTTCCAATCATTTCTCCATTCATTACTTTGTTGTTGAAAATATTCTAATGTTGGTTGTTTAGGTAAATCAGTAAATGATTCAGCCTTATTAAACAAACGACCTAGATTAATACTTCCCATATATTTTTTATATTCTTCATTAAAAGCATTATTACTATCTTTAACCTCTGTAAAGGCTTTCTCTAATTCAGTTGATGATGTTTCACCATTTTTTTTTATTTCCTCATACACATTTGACTGCACTTCAAATGCCGACATAATATCCTTTAATGCATCATCAGTATTAGAAATAGCATTTTTACTAGATTCAAATTGTCTTTGTGCTTCAATTAAAGCTCTATCCTGTGTAGATGCTAAGTTTTTAATGCTACCTTCAATAAATGACTGACTTGTATTTAGCTCGATAACCTTACGATCATATTCAGCTTTTAGGGTGGCATTTTCGGTTTTTAATTTGTTTAGATCGATTTCACATGGAAGTAATGAAGATGGTGCTGTATTAAAATTTTCATTATTATTTTGAAAGATATACACAACTGTAAATATCACACACGCTAATAAAATATAATACATTTTTTCAGATAACATTAACCGAATAAATATTTATAATAAATATAGATAAAAATTACATCCACTTTTCTATTTCTATAAAACTTTTACTTCATTGTAAATTCAAAGACCATTCATCTTCCCATTTTGTTTTTACTTTACCGTTCCCTTTAACGCCAACATTGGGAACAATATTAGAAAAAAACTCTTTATTATCAGAAATACTAACTAAAACTCCTTCTTTTGCTTGTTGTTGTTCAAGTTTTTGATTGTTATTGTTAATATTTTGATTTGCATTTACCAAAGCATTAAGGGATACAACTTCATAATCTTTAATAATATCACTAATTACTTTTTGTTTTTCAAGAGCCATTTTAGTTTTATTATTTGCTTCATTAACTTTTTTCAAAATATTATTAGTAATATTTAATTGATTTTGAGCAGACACTAGAGCACTGTTCTGATCACTCGTTAAAACAGCACTATTAATTCTAGATTGATATTCACTTAATCTTTGATTCACATCAGCAATTTGTTGTTTTAATTTAGTATTACGTTCAGTCTCTGACCGTAATTCTTGCACAAATGTTGGTACTAAACACTTATTTGGTGGTTGAACTGGTGAATTATTTTGTGATGCAGGTGTACGAGTAGGAACACTCTGTGCATTAGTTCCAGTTGCATTAGTTCCAGTTGCATTAGTTCCAGTTGCATTAGTTCCAGTTGCATTAGTTCTAGTTGCATTAGTTCTAGTTGCATTAGTTCCAGTTGCATTAGTTCCAGTTGCATTAGTTCTAGTTGCATTAGTAGAACCAGTTGCATTAGTTCTAGTTGCATTAGTAGGATCAGTTGTAGATATAAGTTGAAATATATTGTTTATGGATGTATCAACTGGAGTTTTATCTGATAAAATCATTATAATGTCTCTTTCTCTTGTGTTTGGTTGAATTTTTTTATTTAAATTATCTATAATAGCTTGTATTGAGTTAGATACTTTTTTAGTTCTTTCGGATATATTTCTACGATTAATTAGATTTCGAGAAGCTTCTTGTAAAAGTTCAGATATTTTTTTAATTTGTGATGAAGCATTTTTTTCATCATCTAAATTACTAGCATTTGGTAGTTTTTTTGCACGTTTACTTTTATTAGTATAATCTGTTTTAGCTTTATCAAGATCAGACCCTATATTTTTTACATTAGTTTCGACAGCTTTCAATTCTTTATCATGTTTAACGGAAAGATCTTTTATTATTTTGGCTTTATCTTTAATATCGCTAATTAATTTTGTAAAATTAACTGAAGAATTATTAAAGGATTCATTTATACTGGTTGTTTTATTACTAAGGTGAATTAGAATAATAAATAATACTAATACGAACAATATATAATAAATTTTTTTAGATAACATTAACTGAGTAAATATTTATTATTAAGGCAGATTTATTTTTCTATCAAAATCTACAATAAATTTCACAATAAAAAAAAATAAAACCCTAGCAATCTAGACGTTATTTTAGTAAATCTTCAACCACTTGTTGAACATTTTTAATTCCTCTCTTTCTAGCTAGATTAGAAATATTTGTCATAACTTGTTTTGCCAGATTGTCATTACGATTCATTAAATTTTGATGTAATTCTTTTTGTTTTGTAATTTCAGTAATTAATTCATTATTTTGTTTAATATATTTATCTAGTTCAACTTGTTGATTATCAAAATCTTTCTCTAATTTAAGCAAATCATCTTTATTTCTCTCAAGAATATCAGTGATTTGTTGTAAATTATTAAGATTATTAACAGGTATATCTGATGATGTAAAAAGTTCATTATTTTTCACTAGGATAACAAGCAAAAATAAAACTATCCCTATAATAATACAATTATAAACTCTTTTTTCCATTTTCTTTATTCTTTATATGATTCTTTACACAATTAGAGAGAAAAAAGTAAAAAGTAAAAAGTAAAAAAGTATTATGTGAATAATATTGCAGGATTATTAGGTTTTTTTGCTTCAAATGCCTTTAAACCTAATTCATAATTTGTATATTCAATGCTTTTTTTCGCTTCTTCCTTTAGTTTATTATTAATATCATTCATCATATTTTTATTAGAATTTAGTGTTTTATTATAAACATCTATGTTTTTTTGTATATTTTTTGTAGTTAATGTAATATCTTCTTGATTTTTGCTAGTATTTGTTAATTTATTTTTGAGTTCATTTAAAAATACGGTGCGTGATATATATTGATTTTTGCGGTTATTCATTTCAGTATTATGAGCCGATGTTTTTACAAATGAGTCTTCTTTATTTTCAACTAGAGCTAGATTATCAACTAATGTTTGATTTGCTGTAAGTTTAGCACTATTATTTTCACCTCTAACAACATTTAATCCCATCATTTTATTTTGATCATATTTAGTCTTTTCTAGATTAAAATTAGAATCAATGGAAGCGTTGATAGGTTCTTTATCTAAATCTGAAGGTAAATCTGGAGTTAAACATTCAGCTTTAATATTGGCTCTTCTATTAATTTCTATTTTATCTGTTGCAAAATCCCTATAACCATTCTTAAAACTCATTAAATAATGACCTGGATAACCAATTTTATTAATAGTATCCAAATGAGTTGTTGAATCTGGATAATAATTAGACCATGCTGAACCATCTGCTTCTGCATTAGATCCTTTATCATTATACATAAATTCATATTTACCATCACTTTGTATCTCTAAACAATCTGATCTAACACATACGTGTGGATGAGTTTTTGCATCAGTTGGTATAGTTGCGTTGAATCCTCTACCTGGTAGCCTACCAGATCCTACATAATCCCCTAAACACATAAATGTATTGGATCCTTCACTAAAATTATTTTGTCTGTAAACTGTTTTTGGATTTTTACGATCATGACCATCATGATTATCCCATACCCATGTAATAGTTTTAGGGGTTTTTACATAATCACCTTTTTTCAACATTAATCTAGGTTCTTGATCTCTAAATCTATCTTTTATATCATTTTCCCTATATAAATATTCTCCTAAAGAGTAATAACCTTCTTGTGATGTTTTAGGACGATATGCAACAGAACTTCTTGGTCTAATATTACCAGGTAGCATTTCCTTTTCAAGAGTTCTAATGGACTGAATTTTAGGTGGAGTAATAGGATCTAGAAGAGCATAATAGGTTTGTATTTCTGGCATAAAAGAGCTAGATGCATCAGATATCATTTCAGCAAACCCAAATTGATTAACTAAATAATCAAAATTATTAAGAGTAAAACATTTATTATCAATCCATATATGATCTTTCCATTTACCCATGTTATTTATTCTAGATCTTAATCCCAAATATGCTACTTTGTTATTTTCTTCAATAGTTTCAGATGTCAAAGATTTAACTTCTGGATTACTAGAACTATTAGTATAATCAACTAAATAACACTTTTTATCTTTAAAATCATATACCACTTCTATCAGAGTGTTATTATCAAAACTTTTTAAAATAATTTTGAGAGAATTCTTAAAAGATGATGTTGATTGTGCCTTTATAGTCATATCTAACATGTGTATGCGGTTATTTTGTTGATATGAATCACTAGTTTTTCGTAAAGCTCTATATTTTGGTATTTCATCATCATATAATTTACTAAAATCATCATTTGAAAAGATCTGATAAACCGTATCATTTTTGTTGTTTTTATTATACACATAGACCGGATGATGAGTAGTTTCAATATCTTTCATAGAAATTGGACATGTGTTTCCAGTAATATTGTTGAATCCTTCCTTTTTAAAATTTTTCCAAAAATAAAAACTACCTAGAATTAATATCAAGGTTAATATAAATATAAATTTTTGGTTCATCTTTATTGATAAAATAAGATAAAAAAATAAGAATGTTATGGTATCCTAATGATTAACGATTTTGTAGATTAACGATTTTGTAATAAAGCACTAGAATTTTCATCTAAAGTTATTACAGCATTATATGGTATATTTGCCATTTTATTTAAGAAGTCAGTGTTAATTTTCTTTGCGAGATTGAGTTGTTCAATTAATTTTTTTTGTTCTTCTTGTGTTTTTGTTTTAAGGGTTTCCAAATACTTACTATACTCTATAGTATTTTTCTTTAATGTTTCTACATTGTCTTTTATCTGTCTAGTGCTTGTCTTAATATTTTCCATTTTAATAGTGTTATTATTTAATTCATTCAATGTCTGGATTAATGCTGGTGGCGCCGGTTCCAAATTAGAATTTCCTGTTGAGGATGTAAAAGTAGGTATTGAAGGGGTAGGTATTGAAGGGGTAGGTATTGAAGTAGGTATTGGAGTAGGTATTGGGGTTATTTCTGGAATATCTTCAAAGGGTTCTGTTTCCGTATTATTATTTTTTAATTGTTTTATTAATGAATTAGATGTATTAGATGTATTATTTTTGATGTCTTTGATGAGTTTATAATTTTCATGAGATTGTTGAAGTAAAAGATCTACTGTTGAGTCGGCTTTATTAAAATCAACTAATTTATTATTATTACTAAACTTATCACTAGCAAGTAGTGGTGGCATTTGACGTAATTCTGGGATTAATGGTTGTGGTGTAATTGGTGGATAATGATAAGAAAAAACTTCAGCTTGTTTAATTTCTTGATTTACTGTGTTAGCAAATGGTTTCCAATTAGATGAATTGGAACATGGATATTTACATGAAAGTAATCTATTTTTATCATCTATAACGGATAAATAATTATCAGAATATCCTACTGCATTAACTTTATTGTTATTTATGTTTGTCCAAGTTCCTAGAATATTATCACATGGATATTCACATAATTTAGAAGTATTATCAAAATCTTTAATAAAATACCCTTGTGATCCTAATGATACATTAAATTCATCATTTGCATTTTTTTTGTTTGTTTTTAATGGTTTTAATGTTTCCCAGTTCAGATTCGTGATATCATATTGATGAACACCATATAATGAATTTGTAATTTTGTCGAAACCAATCATTGAGTTATCTCTAACTGCAAAATCTGAAAAACTAGTATTAACTGGAAGATTTAAAGTTTCAAATGATGGGTTAGATTTATTACAATCTCTACACACTAAGACATTACCATTGCGATCTAGTGCAAAGATATGTTTTTTATCAATTGATATTTTTTTAATAATACCAACTGGTTTATTATTAAGTGTTCTAGGTAAAGATACTTTTTTCCATTTTTTTAAAGGGATTGATGTGTGATGTAATGGACAATTATCACACACATATATGTCATTATTAGTTGTTAAAACAGCTAGAACTCCCTTATCATAAACAGTCTGCAATGGTAATTCATTTCCAGGTATATTAAAAGTATTAAGTTTAGAACCAGACTTACAATCTGGAACACATTTTACTAATTTACCTTTATTTATTCCAACAAAACCTAATAAATTATCACTAGTATATCCTTCCTTGTTTTTTAATAAAAAATATGAACAAAGCAAAATAACAAATAATATCCCAACTAGTAAAATTATATTTTTCATTTTTGTCTTTTATCTTTAACTGTGATTTTTTTTATAGTAAATTCATTTACTAAAATCTAGCATCTATCATACATAACCCATCTGGATTACATTTAATCTTCTGTTTTCCCATTATAATATTATCATTTGCATCAATATTATCAATATCGATTGGATTTAAGAATTGAAATACTGTTTTAGCACCTTCAGCACTATTAAATTGTTCTTTTGAATTTTTATAGATGGATTTATAGAATGTTCCTGATAAAAATATAATGATAAACACAATAAATAATAAATAAAGTTTTTTCATTGTTTCTTTACATTTAAAAGAGAAGAGAAAAATTTAAAAAATGAGGGGTTTTAATAGATTGTTTCAAAATTATAAATGCACATATTGGGATTATTCGGATCACATAAAGATCTTTTATGTTCAGTTTCTTTTCCATTCATATCAGCATTCATTTTATTATTTTTTATAGGGTTCATTATGAGTATTTTACCAACATTTGGATCGGCTAAATATGATGAATATACATCGGGGGTTGGTGTGGGAGATGATTCCTGATAAAATTGTTCTAGTTTTTTTTGATAATTATCATAAATGTAATATGCAATAAATGCTGATATCAAAATTAACAATAGTATTATATAATTACCTTTAAAAAATGTTTTAATATTTTTTAACATATTTTATTACCTATTACCATTTAGTTAGAAAAAACTTTCATTTAATTATTCTATAAAAGAACCTTCACATTCTTCATAATTATATCCAATAGGTAATGCTGATATATCCTTTTTATTATCAAAACCTTCTTCTAAATCATCCTCTTGATCATCATCATCCCCTAAATCATCTTCTTGATCATCATCTTCTGGATCATCCCCTTTATCATTTTCTAGATCATTTATTAAATTCTTATCGGTATTCTTATCTGTATTAAGTGTGCTTTCAGATGATATGCTTTTTGTTTCATCAATATTTGAAAAAAACCCTTCGTGTATAGGTAAAATTGCTCTAGAACTTAGAAAATAGATCATTAAAAGTAGAAGTCCTGATAGAACATCAGAGTTAGTTAGGAAAAATAGACTAATAATTAAAATTATTTTGGTGGTTATGTCATCATTAATTATTGGTCTGGTTGGTGATGCCAATAATAACCAGAAAAGGTAAATTAATAATATTGCTCTAAACATTTGTATCCATTCATTTGGTAATATAAAATCAGTTAATTTCATTATATATATTGCCTTTTGCATTAAAAGAGAGATAAAAAAATTGAAATTACAAACTGTAAAAAGTATTTAGATCAGTTTTAATATGTCTAAAAGAGATCAAAGAATTATTTTATTTAATACTACAGTTAAGATGGCTGAGAAACTGAATACAGTTGAGAAAACTAAGAGTATTCTAAAAACCACTCAGTTAAACGAAAAATATAATTATGAATTTATTCTAGAAAAATATAAAAGTAATATTCAAAAATTGTATGTAGCTATTAAGAATGTTGTAAATGTATATAATAAAGATACTATTGATTTGGCATTAGAAATGAAGAGTAATGGGTTAAATCCATTGGTTTTGAACCTAGCTTCTGATTATATGCCTGGTGGTGGTTGTCGTAAAGGTGCAATGGCTCAAGAGGAACAATTATATTATTGTAGTGATTATGATTTGATATTAGGATTACATAACAAAAATAAATATTACCCATTAGATCATACCAAATTAGAATTTATATTATCGACGGGTATTACGGTTTTACGTAGAGGTAATTACACATGGTTAGATAATCCAGTTAGATTTGACTTTTTAGCTTTACCAGGTCTAAGAAAACCTGAATTGGTTAATAATAAATATTCCCCTGCAGATTTACATACAATGAAAAAGAAAATAGAAAGTATCTTTTTACTAGGTGCTGTTGAAGGATATAGAAGTTTATTATTAGGAGCCTTGGGTTGTGGTGCATATGAAAATCCGCCTGATGAAGTTGTAGCAATCTATAAGGAAATGTTGGGAAAATATAGGCAACATTTTGATGTGATTAATTTTGCAGTTTTGTCAGTAGGATCCAATAATCCAAATTTTACAAAATTTGCAACTCTTAAATAAAAATTGTAGTAAAAATCTTATTAAAATGTAATATGGTAAATCTATTTCAAACACTCTTTTATAAAGATTTTTTTAATCCGATTATACTTCCATGTCTAATTATATCTGTATGTTTATTAGGAATTTATATTGGTAGTAAATATTATTATTCAGATTTACAAAATAAATTGAATAATCTTGACAAAAACACCATGGATCATATTTCTAAATTTAGTAGAATTCATTATATAATAAATATAATATTCACTATGATACATCTAGTTTTTGTATCAATATTAATAATAACTATAATTTATTACATGGTAAATGGAACTGAACTATTACCCTTTCCATATTATTTACAACTTCAATGTGTAATTCTATTGTTTAGTTTTACTACATTTATGTCCTTAGCTATACCAAATATTGAAACATCAATAGTTGAAAATATATATATTAATTATTTTAAACACAATATTACTGAGTTTTTATTTGGCAGATTAACCCCATTGATAATATTAACATCATATTCTCTTATTTTTATAAAATACAATATGAATGGTATAAAACAATTAAATTCATCAATATGGCACCAAATCGCAATATTAACAATCACAATATTTTTATTCATCCGGGATATATTTTTCATAGTAAACGGCTTTAAAAACATAAACACACTTCATTTATGAAAAAAATTTGATTGAACTAGAACAACTAGAAATTTTTACTTTTTGAACAAAAATAAACTTTTTAGAAAAAAGTTTGAACAAAAATATAGAAAGGATTTTAAAGACTCATTTCTAGATGCTTTAAAAATATTCGCTATCCTAGAATAGGTTGCATTTTTTCACATTAAAGACTTAGAAAGGATTTTAAAGACTCATTTCTAGATACATTAAAAATTTTGATTGAACTAGAAT
>Ga0068872_10004505_pt1 | contig 10566 bp, 10 predicted proteins | sample NOAtaG_7_FD_66441 | JGI IMG/M metagenome (GOLD analysis project Ga0068872, IMG submission 66441) | Freshwater lake microbial communities from Lake Erie, under a cyanobacterial bloom - NOAA_Erie_Diel1S_2200h metaG | ecosystem: Environmental > Aquatic > Freshwater > Lake | place: USA: Ohio, Lake...
AGACTTAAAAGGTCGTGCCGATATATATCGTTCTGCAATCTTATCAGAGATAAACTTGATCCCCGAGAGTCCAAACCGAATACCTTTACCTTCAATTTTAAAATCAATATCCGAATCGTTAATATGAGGTAGTTTAATGCTAATCCCCATTCTCTTCGCTTCAATAAGATATTCAGTTCGTGCATCTTTGTCTCCCTCATTTTTTAATACAGAATACATAAACTCAAGTGGGTAGTAATACTTTAACCATGCTGTCCAATAGGATAGCGTTGAATATGCTACTGCGTGAGACTTATTGAATGAATACCCTGCGTGAGCCTCAAAATCATGCCACAAGTCTAAAGCAGCATGCGGAGTAATAAAACGAGATGCTCCTTCAACGAATCTATCTTTAAACTGATCAAACTCTTTTGCATCCTTTTTCTTTCCAATAATCTTACGAACTTTGTCAGCCTCTGACATAGACATTCCACCAATATGTACGCAGGCCTGCATAACCTGTTCTTGATACAAAATACAACCGTAAGTATCTTCTGTAAACTCTTTAAGAATCTGATGAATATATGCTATATTTTGTCGTCCATGTTTTCTTTCAATATAGTCTTTTCCAATTGTATTCATTGCGCCTGGACGAACAAGAGCATTAGATGCAGCAAGTTCTGACAAATTTTTAACACCCATTTTTACAAGAAGGTTTGTATATGGCGCTGCTTCACACTGAAATACGCCCTTGGTATATCCTTCAGATAGCATTTGATATACATTATGGTCATCCATTTTTATACTAAGAAGATCAATCTTTTTTCCATGCCTATCTTTAATTATATCAATAGTATCCTTTAGAACTGATAAGGTTTTAAGACCTAGCGCATCAATCTTGATAAGCCCAATCTTTTCAGCCTCTTCCATATCAATTCCAACAACTGGTATCCGATCATCAGATCCAGTAGAAGAACGAGTTTCCAATGGCGCATACCTAAAGATCGGATCCTTACTAGTAACAACACCAGCAGCATGAACGCCAGTACCCCTAATACGACCACGAAGTTGCTCACCATATATTTCCACCTCTGGATATTTTTCACGAAACTCTAATGTTGATTTTGATGTACAGTAATCATCCCAAGAGTCTACTGTTTTTAAAACTTTGTTCACATCTGACAAAGGTATATTTAAAACTCTGGCAACATCTCTAACTATGCCCTTACCAGTAAATTGTAAAAATGTTGCAATAGAAGCAACATGCCTATACTGTCTAACAAGATAATCCTTAACTTCTTCACGACGAGTATCTTGAATATCTGTATCAATGTCTGGAAAATCATTACGCTCTGGGTTAATAAATCGAAAGAACAAAAGATTATGTTTTATGGGGTCAATGTCAGTAATCCTCAATGCGTAGCAAACCAAAGACCCAGCGGAAGATCCACGACCAGGACCAACCAATATATCTTCTTTCTTTGCCCAACTGATCATGTTGCTAACAACAAGGAAGTATGGAGCAAACTTTTTATCTTTGATGATTTGCAACTCTTCATTAAGTCTGTCTACATAAACCTGATTTTCAGCCAAACCTCTTTCTTTCAAACCTTCAAGAGCAACCCTAGCAAGTTCTTTGTCTGGACTCTTATATTGTACTGGCAATAGGTTTAAACCTTCTTGAATGTCATAGTCTTCAATAGTATTTGACAAAAGTATTGTGTTTGTATATATATCTTCTCTATCAATGCCCTGAGATTTCATGGCTGACTTCATTTCTTCATAGGACAGTAAATGAATGTCAAACTTATTAAATGTAATCTCTCTATCTTTACCATATAGCAAGTCTAGCCTTTGCATCATATCAGACTGTTTTGCTGACTTAGCATATGTTACATCCTTTGACACTTTTGCATGCGTATTCATGATTAGTTTAAACTCTTGAATTTCTTTTTGCCCTGGATGAGAATGGTGGCAGTCTGGAGTAACAATAGCCTTTATATTAAACTCATCTGCTAGTTCTAAAAGATATTTGTTTATGTGTGCTTCATTGTGTGGCATGACCTCAATATAATAATCATTGCCAAATTGCTCCTTAAACCAAGATATATACTTTTTAGCAAGAGCAAACTCTTCTTCTTCTAGTGCTTTAACTAGCACACTGCTTGGACATGCTGAAGAAACTATAATACCTTCTTTATATTTTTCTAATGTCTTAAAATCAAATCTAGGCTTTTTAAAATAGCCATCTGTCCATGCTATCTCGCTAATTTTATTTAAATTTTCTAAACCAATTTTATTTTTGGCTAGAAGGATAATGTGATTATAAACAAGATCTTGCTGACCTGTTCTTTCAGACTTATCTCTTTTATCAGATATGTCTGCACACATGTATCCTTCTAGACCAAGAATTGGCTTAATGCCCTTTGCTTTTGCAACTCGATACAGTTCTCTATGCCCAGATAATGTTCCGTGATCCGTGATAGCCAATGCTGGCATACCAAGTTCAACTGCTCGGTCTACTAATTCTTCTGGAGTAGCAATCCCATCAAAAAGACTAAAATGGGTATGGACATGTAAGCCTACGTAATTCATCTTACCAATCAGTGTTGGTAGATGATGTTACAGATGGGCTATCAAAGCCCAAATAGAACGCTTCTTGTTCCGCATATGGAATCTTCTTTAGTGCTGACTCCAATGGATAAGGCTCGATATCTTTCCAATCGAATGGTTCCTTATCTGGCGATGATGGAATAAGAGTGTAATTAGTTTCAGTGCCCTGACCATTACGCTTTAACTTCCATACTACGTTTGAGATACTGCCTGTCTCAAGGGCATACTCACGAATTGTGTTGAATGATGACTGCTTGCTGATACCCATTGACCAGATTGCAACATATGGTGCTTCAATACCGTCGTCTACTAGGACATTGCAGTAAAAGCGAAGACGGGCTCTCCATCCAGCCTTTGGATCTTTGCGATGCATTTCTTCTGCCCAGTCACGGCCTTCTGTATCCATAGTATCTACAGCCTTACGCTTATAGTCCTTTGGATTAACATGCTCTTTAACTACAAGCGCTAGTCCACGCTTATCGCTATAGTTTGCAGAATCTTCATCTAGTTCTTCGATGAATCTAATTTTTACAGACTGACCATCAGCAAGTTTTAACCACTTTACCTTCGGTCCATCGTTTTCATACTTTGGTTTGTCGAGCAGGGCGTTGATGTTTTTAATTCCCTTTACAATGCTCATATTTTTCTCCTTTATGTTTGTATTAGTTTAGCATAGACTCTATGCTTTTGTCAAATGAAAAACTTAAATCTTTAATTTCTTCATCTGGCATATCGCCTATGTCTTTGTATTGTTTGTTTATTTTAATAACAGAAACACGAGAGCCAAGTCTTTCAACTATTCTATCTTTCATGTTTCCTCCTGCCTCATCGTTATCAGCAATAACAATAATGTTATTGAAATACTTTTGAAGCAATTCTATTTGTTTGTTTGATACATTTGCACCTAATGTTGCAACTGCTGGAATACCCACCTGATCCAGCCTGATTGCATCAAAAGATGATTCTACAATGTATACTCTATCAGATTTCTTTACACGATGCAAGTTAAACAACGTCTTGCTCTTTGGTAAGCCTGGTGTATTTTTAAAGTCTTTGCCCTCTATAGATCTTCCAACAAATCCAATTGGCACTCCGTCTGGACTATGCACTGGAACAGTTACCATATCCTGTTTTTCTGAATACCCTAAAGAAAATTTATTCCATGACTGTTGAGTTATTTTACGATATTTAAAATAGTCCTTTGGTCTTTCTGATAAAGAAAGATTGTTATGTAATCTTTTAATTATTAATTCATCAAATGGCTTATATTTTTCTTCTTCAGCAAGACTACGATCAATGTCTACTACCAGATTACTCAACTTTTCCTTTGTTTTAATAAATCTTGCTGCCTCAAAATATGTTCTACCCGAAGTATGCATTACAAGTTCTATAAGATCTGCAGACTTTTGACAGGAAAAACAAAAGAACATTCCGCTGTTTTTCTGTACCTCTCCTGCTGGAGTTCTGTGATTATTATGAAATGGACAAAATATTATAAAGTCAGCATCTAGTTCAGATTCAACATTTATGCCTGATCCTGAAAGGACTCTTTTAACCTGTTCTGCGGTATAAGAATTGGATTGGTTCCATCTACCCCTGCTATCCATTCGCTCTTCCTTTTCCCTGCGTAAACTCCGTGTATAGATAATTCAAATTCAAAAAAACCTTTTATATCATTATACCTTATTGTGAAGTCTGGGTCAAGATCAAGTCTTGGCACATATCCACATAGCCTCATTTCTGAAACCAACAACCTTATATATTCAATTTTAAGTCTGCCCAATAGAGCCTCGTCCTGAATTACACCATTGATGTAAAATTTCCTGAGTGGCTTGTGGTGATAAAAATCTGGTGGAATGTTTTCCCTATTTTTTGACATACCATATTATACCTACTTATCTTCAAAGTCTTTATATCTATAGTATCCTTTATCAAAATCACACTGTACCAAGAAGTCACCCATAAACCCATTACGGTTCTTTCTAAAGGCACATTCAATAATGTCACTATTGGCCCCACGACCCAACGCCAATACCCAGTCAGCATCATATGCAATCTGCCTAGACCATGCAGTTTGGCCTAATGTAGGAACCGTAGATAGGTCACTTACATCGTCTGGGGTAGCAGATGAAATGGCAATAATAGGAACTTCTTCACTGATCGCCATAAGTTTAAGTTCTCGTGAAAGGTTCTTCATTCGTACCGTCTCATTTTCAGACTTTTGATTTGGAGACATTAGTTGTAAATAGTCAACAATGACAAAGTCTGGTTTATATTGATCAATCTTTCCACGAAGAACTGATGGATTGATTTCACCACCCTGATCATTTGAGATGATGTGAAACTCTGGCTTGCCCTGTAGATTTTTTGCATGCCATTCTTTTAGCATGTCTAACTCTATTTCTCCATTACTTAATTTTCTATGAGACCATCTACCCTCACCCATAATTGCAAAGACACGATTGCGAACCTCTGTCTCACTCATTTCAAGACTGATGACCAATGGGCTACGACCCTGTTTCCAGGCCTGTACAGCGAAATAGAGAGCCAACCAGGACTTTCCGATACCTGGATATGCCAAGAAGACTCCTAGTTGCCCTGGCATGATTCCAGAAGGCAGGTAGTTATCAAATCCTGGTAGCCCAGTCTTAATTCCTATATGGCCTAACTCTTGTTGCTTTTTTACATTTTCAAAATATGCAACTGCAGAATCTAGGTCAGTAACATCAATGTCTCTGATAGCAGCAGTATTCTTTTTTAATTCAGATGTTTGAGTAATAAGACTTTCTAAAGCCTTGCCACCCTCACCTTGCTGAACCTGTGTTGCAGCAGATCTTAGAATATCTTTTAGACTATCGCTTAGATATTCTCCTTGCAATTCTTCTAGATGGTGCTTAGTTGCACCTACGCCTGGGATTGGATCAAAGTCTCTAAATTTTTCTCTAACTAGGTCTGCTGGCGGTAGTGAGGAATTATTCTCAAAATAAAGCCTTATAAAATTCCAAATATCTCCATGGGTTCTCAAAAGGTTTTCAACATTAGCCTGTAGCAATACATGAATTTGTTTATCCTGTAATACAGCGGTAATTAGTTTTGACTCTGTATTATTCACTTAGCCACTCCTTTGCTTTCTGTCTACGCTCTGCTCTATCTTTAATATCTTTTTGTATTTCATTTTTTCTATCTAACAAATCTTGAGCCTTGTAAGCAAAAACATTCCACGATGGGCTTGCAGATACCTGAAAATAAAAATCTAACAAATCGTAGCATGCCGAAATTCCATATGACTCAATAAGACCATCGGCAGCCCACTGCTCAACATTTAAGTTTAAGTTGGCCTTTTGCTCGTATCTCTGCAAATGAAGTTTGTTGTAGCGACTGAGCAAAGCCATTCGGTCTTTGCGGTCTGCCATTACTTTGCTTCAGCCTCGGTCTGTGCTTCCAAAATCTTTGCTGTTAGTTTGTCTTCAACAAACTTGTATACACGCTCAAAAGCCTGATCTACATTTTCTCCATCACGCCTTGCATCTGTTACGCCAAGATCTAGTCTAAGCGATTGAAAGTTTCCTAAATTTAAAGTATATCCAAGTGTTACAGATACCTTTGTTGCTTCGTTTTCCATTTCATACCCTTCGCTAAATAGATTCATTCCAAATTGGAACAAACCGCCCATCTTCAGTTCTCGTATATGTAAGTATACCATCTCCCATTCGTCTAGTCAACTCAGCCTTGCTGGGAGTAATATCGTTTGTAATTAACTTATCTTTTCTTGGCCTACCAATATGGTATGTAGCCAGTATATCACGAATCTCTCTAACTTGCGACTCAGAGTAATATGATCTAACTCTGAATCCTCTTGCACCACCCTTTTGAGATCCTTTAGGAAATGGAATAATTCCTCTTCTCATTAGTGATGGCATATATTTTTTATGACGATTAACTAAACTAGCAGTCTCCCCAACGGTGTATGCTCGTTCTCTATTTTTTTTAAAATCATTAATTAAACAACTTTCAATTCTGTCTTTATTAATATTATAAACAGACATTATTCCATTAGATTTATTAAGGTGATGTATTCTAACAAGATCACCATTTAAGAACCAGACCTTTTTATTCCCTGGAATTACAGGGAGGACATTGTAGCCTTCGCTCTCAATACTTCCCTTTTTAACAGCCACATGCCCTCCTTTGAGTTGCTGGGCGGATGAAAGAAGGTCCTTGATCCGCAAGACATACAATATAATTCAAGATTATTTATTTGTGAATAAGATCTATCAACAAACATTCTACCCTTACATTTTTTACAATAAATCATTAGTTAGGTATTCCAACTATCAATAGGTTAACTCCGACAGTGGTATCTCCACCAACATTGAACTTAACGGTTCCTTCAATTTTTGAAGTTGATACGCTAAGTAGTGTAACAGTAACATCCTTTCCAGCATCTGTATTTCCAATATTTATTGGCGTTGCAGTAACAACTGGAGGAAATTTAAATTCACTTGGAAGGCTGTAAGAAAATGACTGAGATGACCCAGCGGTTTGAGATGATCCAGATGTTACCTGAACATATCCTCCAATAATTCTTGCCTCTGATGTCTTTACGCTTTGCTTTCCTGCGTTAGGAGTATCAACTGTAACATATTTATAAATAGATGTAGATGCCTGTGTTGACAGGTCGTTCAAAGCCTTAACTATCTGATAAAGATAAGTTACATCTAGTGGCTGTCCTCTTTCGGGTAATGGTAAAATTGCCATAATATAATTATACCAGACTCACTATTCCAGAATCATATATCTTTAAATTATTATTTAGTGTGGGATTTATAGAAGATGCTTGAACAATAACCTGAACAGAAGATGTACCAGTTTTTAAAAATGAATAGTTTGATGATCCTGTAGATGCCCTATATGTTGGGGTAGCAGAATCAAATCCAATAAATACATCATAAAGTATCTGCGTCATTATTTCTCCAGCAGCCCAGTTAACTATAATAGTATTTCCAACGAGGTTTATATCTCCAACTCCCAAGTAGACCTCTCCAGACTCAGCAACATATATTTGAGAGTAAGCCGATTTTCTATTTTTATCTTCAGATACCAGGCGAAATCTTACAACAACAGAGTTTTTGCTTGTGACCTTTCCCAAGGCATCTTTTTTAATAATAACATTTTTTATTCCTTTATCTGGTGTATTTGCCATGGCTAAACATCCAAAACAAATCTAAACTCTATATAGTTAGTTGTATTTGCAGACTTAATGATTGGTCTAGCCTGTACATTTTTAATTACAGAATAACCAGTTAGCCCATACAACGAGTTTGTAGATGTTGTATTTTCAATTCTTAAAGCATCCAAACAAATGTAAAAAGATTCTGAAGGTAATCCGTCTTTAGTTATTGATGTATATATCTTAGCAGTTGAAGCATCCGCCCAACTAAAACTAGCACTCTTCTTTAAATCTTGAAATGAACTAGTAGAAACAATATATCTATTCGTTGCAAAATTATTTTCTTTTGGGGCGGTGCCAGCGGAGTAAGAGGTGTCATCAATGTTTACCTGAAACCTTGCATATTCTTGACTTGAGTTTGGGCCAGTATGAGAAAACTCTAAAAGTATTTTTACATTATCTGGTATGGTTACTGAATTGGCAACTTTGCTAACAACAGAAAATGCAAGCCTTAATTCATCAGTAGGACTGTTTTTTGTAAAGTCAACAGATGTTTCGTCAAGCCTAATATAGTTTGACCCACTTCCTGCCTGCATAACTCCAGAACCGTCGATTGTTATTGTGGATGTGTCTCCACGCATTGCAATTATGTTATTTAAAAATCTACATCTTTCATTTCTTGCTACTCTATCATTTTGTGTAAAAATTCTATTGTCTGCATTTGTTGAAAAAACTTTATCATTCTGATTTATTGTTCCATTCTGAGACTCTCCATCTAGTGGCTCATACTTTACTGGAATGTCGACAGCAGATAATCCTGCTGGATTATATTTCCAGTTATCAGTATCTGCAAAAGAATAAATTACTCGACTATCAAATGAGCCAGCAACAGGATTTGACCCTGCAGAAAATATGCCAACCTCTGTAATCTCATATCTTTCTTCTGTTGGAAGTTCTGCTGTTAATACAACTTTAGAAAGACCATTTTCATTTACGAAGCCCCTAGAAATAATAGGAGATCTAAACATTTCAAATGCTAAAGATTGCTTATCTTTTAATTCATTTAACTCTTGGGTAGTAAATGTATAGTCAGATACTACTGGGTTTACCCCGCACCCAACAGCAATATGAGATGCATATGATGGTGTTTGCCCCACAAGGTATTTTGCTAAAAGATTTTTTCCTGTATTAGTTATCATTGGCTGCTCCCATAGTATATTGTATCATCAAAAATATTTCCAGCGGTCAATATTTCTACCTCGACCTGCTCATTTTCTTTAACATTAACAACATTAATAACTAGGTCTCCAGTTATGGGGTCTATATAAACAGACTTACAGTTAGGCACTTTAGTTCGTTTTGTAAGGTCTGGGTCAGTGCCAACTAGATCATAGCCTGTTCCACACACTGGAATATGATCAAGAATAGACAAAGATAATGATTTAAAGTATGAATCGGCAGACTGAAGTCTTAAAACATTGTTTGGGTTATACTGAAGATAAAGGTCTGTAAGGTTTTTAATTGGAGCATATATAACTTTTTGACCATTAACCAAATCGTGCCTTGAAATTGTTGCAAGTTCGTATCCGCCTATATCCTCAAATATTAAGTCTGTCATTATTTCTATTGACATCATTTCATCATTTGCAAGAATTAAATCTGGCGTTGCAATTTTTACTGAATCATCTTCTTTTGATTGAGATGGTTCTGGAATTGCTGCCACTGCAGAGAGATAAACTGGATCTACTGATTTTATTGGACTTGACATTACACAACCTCACTTAAAAACAAAGTCATAGACGGCCCATCGGAACTTCTGGAAAATTCAATGTTATATACAACAAACCTATTGTTTGGATCAGATGCCATACTTATGTTATTTTCTTTATAGTCTACACTAACAATATCTCCCAATTGAATTGTTGGTATTGAAAATATCTGAACGCCTAGTGATCTTCTTGGCTTAGTAATTTTTTCAACTAGCCACTTCATTAAACTGTGTGCCTCATCTTGTGACTGTATATAGGTTGTATCTATAGCAAAATCTTTTTTACCATATGTCATTCTGCTTAATTTAATATCTTGATAATCCTGCTTAATTTTATAAGGATTTGATATTAGTTGATCAGCAACAAATTGTGGATTTGATGCAAGACTGTTCTTATTAAAATACTCATCAACCGTAAGATTATTATCAGATTGCTGTGTAAATGTAATTCCTTGAACTCTCAAATAGTTTCCGCTAGTTTCGTCTAGAGATAGTGGAGCATCTGTTGTATTAAATATTAAAAACTCTGCGCCATAGGACCCTGCTCTGAATCCAGACACAGCGTAACCCTTCATCTTATTAAATGTTGGTGATATTTTTGCGCTTAGTGCTGGATATGCTTTATCATATTTAAAATTAAATGATGCCATTTCTCTCATAATGCTTCCAAACTCTTCAAAATAAATATCATACTTTGGTGGTTCAGAAGCACTTATTCCAGTCAGATATGTATTTTGAACTAAACCACTTATTGAATATTTTCTAAATGATTCATTTACATCTATTTCCTGATCTCCAAAAACAGAGTTTGCTGGAGCACCCAAACTAAATGATGTATTTTGAGAATAATTATTACACAAAGCATATACATTTTCAAACATTGCCCTTGATGACCCTCTAGTAAATAGCGCTATATTAGAGTATGCTGGGAGTGGATCTGTATCGTCTACAGTCTTAATCATTACACCATTTAAATATAAATAGAATCTTCTTGTTGCTCCTATATCTTCATATTCTACTGCTAAGTCATATACCG
>Ga0068872_10004511_pt1 | contig 10553 bp, 6 predicted proteins | sample NOAtaG_7_FD_66441 | JGI IMG/M metagenome (GOLD analysis project Ga0068872, IMG submission 66441) | Freshwater lake microbial communities from Lake Erie, under a cyanobacterial bloom - NOAA_Erie_Diel1S_2200h metaG | ecosystem: Environmental > Aquatic > Freshwater > Lake | place: USA: Ohio, Lake...
ATTTCCGCCGCGCCGGTGCTGCTGGACGAGAGAGCCAAGACGGCCGCAAAGAATCCTGTCGAGGTCAAACCTTGACCTCTTGACCCGTCCCCCTCCATGCCCCTCGCCACCGACACCGCTTTTGACCTCGTGCGCGGCTTCCTCGCGCTGGGGGTGATGCTGGTGCTCGTGATGGGCTGCTTTTACTACGCTTCGACCAAATGAAGAAACTCACCATCATCCTCGATCCCGGCCACGGCATGGGAAACCGCAAGTCCGGTGTCTATGATCCCGGTGCCACGGTGCGTGTGGGCAAGGTCGATGTCACCGAGGCGGGCATTGTGATGGACTGGGCCAATGAGCTGAAGGTGCAGCTCGAAACGCTGGGCCACAAAGTGATCCGCACGCGCATCAATGCCAGCGATGTGTGCCCGATCGGCGAGCGGGTGAACATTGCGCACAAGTATGGTGGCAACGTGCTCATCTCCCTGCATTGCAACGCTGCCAACGGGCAGGCGCATGGCACGGAAACCTTTTACCGCGGCGAGAAGAATGCCGCGCTGGCGCGTGCCTGCAATGCCGCCGTCGTGGATGCGATCGGCACCAAAGATCGCGGTATCAAGACCGAAGCCGCCAGCCAGCACGCCCGCCTCGCCGTGCTGAATTTCCCTGCCGCCTGCCTCATCGAGCTGGGCTTCATCGACCACGCGCAGGATCGCGCCAAGCTCACGGACCAACAGCTCATGCTGCTGGCCTGCCAAGGCCTGGCGGATGCCATCGTGAACTCTCTCACCTGAACGGGCTGAAGCCCGAACTACAAACCGCCATGCCTCTCACCTACTCCAAATACCGCGTTCAGGATCAAGACTCTGGCGCTTACCTTTCGGATACCATCCCGAACATCATCGACGTGGTCGAGCTCACCGGCGTGTCCACGACTTCCGGCAGCAATGAGGTGACGGTGGCGGACACGACGGAGGTTTATCCGGGCATGGCGCTTTTCATTCCCACGCTGCCGCAGGGGGCTTTCGTGCATGCGGTCAAATCAAGCACCGTGATCACGGCCTGGGCACCGGTGTTTGCCAGTGCCACGGGCACCTGGACGGTTTCCGCGGCGAGTGCCAATGCCACGGCCACGGCTTCGAGCATGAAGGGCATGGCCCGTGGTTTCAACGAATGGGGTATCCCGGTGCCCCTGCATGATGGCAGCACCTACCGCAATGAGCTGAACCAGACCGGCGCAGGCTTTGATGGTCACGGCACTTACACCGGCGGCGGCGGTGCCACGGGCAAGTCCGCTGATCCTGTGAGCGGGCAGGCCGGGGTGCTGGTGGTGCCGTCGAATATGTCCGTGCTGGCCATCGGTCCAAGCGGCGGCGAAACGGGCGTGGTGGTCGGATCGACGGCATTCAGCGTGGCGACATCCGACACCATTGCCGGCACGCCGCCGAGGCCCTGGCCGAAGTGGGTGCTGGAATATGTGCTGGTGGCGCATGGCGGCGCGGTGACGCGCATCCGCAAGGCTCCGCATATCCAAGTCGTGCGCACCGGGTCGAGCACCTCCGCCGGTGCCTGATGGATCACCTTTTCCGATCATGGATGACATCGAAGGACAGATCACCAAATCCGTGTCCTCCCTCATTCCGGGGGAGCTGAATGTGCATGTGCGTGTGCCGCTCTCCCGTGTGCCGACACTGACGATGCCCACGCCACTGGTGACGACGTATCGCCAGGCGGCGCTGCCGGGAGCTGCCTACTATGAAAAGTTTGCCGATCACATCTTTGTGCAGAACATCGACGGGCCAGGCAATTACATGACCTTCATTTTCGTGAAGGATCGCACCGAGACGCTGACCACGGCCGTGCCATCCCTGAGCCGTCCGCTCACGGAGCCTCATTTGTGGAAGACCTGCCTGCTCCAGCTCGGTGCCATCGAGGATGCCACCACGCCGCTGAATGCGATCATCGGCGGGGAGACGGTGGAAATCCCGCGTTTGTATCCGCGCATGCGCAAGCTGCCAGGAGGCATCTATCCTACCGAGGTGGACCTGCTCACCTATGTGAGCCATCGCCCCTTCACGCGGGCGGAGATGGGGAAGCTGGAAACGCAGGTGACCACGCAGGTGACGTTTCACGGTGTGGGCCTGAGCATTAACGAGGACTGCATGCACGGCCTCGTGGAGTTCCCGGAGACGCAGACGAGCGGCACGGTGAAGACCGGCTTTGGCACCGTGGACAATCCGCTGGCAGCGAATGGTCGCATGGTCTTCCCGCCTACGCCGATGAAGAAATGGCGTCGCTACCTCTTCGATCAAAAGCACGATTTTGTGGAAGGTGAATACCGGCTACAGCAACTGTGGGCGAATCCGCCGCAGGGCATCCGGGCGATCCTTGATAGTGCCAATTAACAAGCTACTCTAAACTCATATGGATTTCACTGCCCGCTATCCCGTTCGCGATGCTGTCGCGCCACGTCCGTTGCATGGGCAGGATTTCACCGGTCTGCATTATCCTGAGCGCAATCTGGTGGCCGGCATGATCACAAAATCCAGTGTGGAAATGGATCAATGGCAGCCGCTTGCCGTGGGGCCCACCGGCCCAGCGGGCGCGGACGGTGCCGATGGTGCCGATGGAGCGCCAGGCCCTCCCGGCGCGGACGGTGCCGATGGTGCTCCAGGTGCCACGGGACCGCAAGGCCCGCAGGGTGATCCGGGGCCGCAGGGTGATCCGGGGCCATCTGGCCCGGCGGGTCCAACAGGTGCCACGGGCGCGACGGGTGCCACCGGACCGCAAGGCCCGCAGGGTGATCCCGGACCGCAGGGCCCGCAAGGGGATCAAGGCCCGCAGGGTGATCAAGGACCCGCCGGGCCTGAAGGGCCAAAGGGCAGCGTGATCGCCACGGAGAGCCATGGGCACCGCGTGGTGAGCGTGCTGGAAAGCCGCAGGCCGCGAGTGTTTGAGCTGGTCGATGTTCCTTTGGGAGGGCATGTCATGCTCGATCCGGTGTTTGTGCAGTGCTGCGTGCCGGGCAGTTTGCAGATCGTGAGTGTTCACAGCATGACGCCTGAGTTTCTGGCGCATGCCGAGCTGCTGCATGATGCCGCAGGCCAGGTTGCCGTGCGCACTTTGACCGCCGAGGGAGAATTGATGACCGCCGGGAGCTTCCTGCCGGGCTTCAGCCGTTATGCTTCGGTGCAAAACATCGCCCGGGTGATGATCATGGGCACGCACAAGCATTTCCCGAATTGGAACCTGCCTGCTAAATCTGCCTCCGAAGCACAACGCTCCTGGGATTTCTGGAGCCAAGAATGGCGGCCCGGCCCGATGGGAGAATCCGTTCCACACACACTGCCGTCTCCATACGAGGGCCTCGATGGCCCCGTGGGAATGCCTGGACCAGTTGGCCCCGTGGGAATACCTGGCATAGCTGGCCCTATAGGAATACCTGGACCAGTTGGCCCAAACCCAGATGGCAAGCCGGGAGAAACAGAAGAGCAGCACGCCGCCCGCATACGTGACGCACTCGCTCACAACGAACGCTATTTTGCCCAAAACGCCTGCGAATCTCAACCGATGACCCCGCCATGAACCCTCTCCTTACCGACTACTTCAACCGCGAGAAAGACGCGATGAGCCTCTACAACGCCACGACGCAAGCGGCGATGAGCAACATGCAGACCGGCGGCAATCCGCTGGCACCACGCATGACGGCCACGCCGGGCGGCACGATGTCCCTGATGCCGATCCAAAGTCCCGGCGGCGCGACGATGCCGATGGGCGCGGAGAGTGCGGCGATGTTTGGCGGGCTGCCGTTTGGTGGCTTCCGTGCGACAGGTGGGCCGGTGCGTCCTGGCCGGGCGTATGTGGTGGGTGAGCAAGCCCCGGAAATCTTTGTGCCTGACCGCCCCGGCCAGATCGTGCCCCTCAACAACAATCCGGTCAACGGCCGCCCGTCCACCTTTGACGGCGTGCCACGATCCCAATTCTTTGCCGCCAATGCGGGCAAGACAGGTGGCAGTGTGCCGGTTTACAATGACATCCGAGGCGCGATGGCAGGCCAGATGCCGCAAATGGACCCGCGCAGTTTGGGCACGGGCGGACAGAACTTTGTCGGCCCTATGCCTTTGCCTTCAAATCAACCGAACCAGCGATTGCTGGCGGCTCAACGGGAAAATGCTGTGATGTCTCAAAATCAGCGTGAGATGCTGCAAACCTCACCGATGCGTCCGGTGCCGTTTGCCTCGACGCCCCAGGCTCCGCGTGGTTTGCCGATGCTGCCACCCAACAATGGCAGCCGCATCTCGCAGAGCCCGATGAACCGTCCCTATGCCGAGATGCCAGGCGGTGGCGGCAGTCTGGCAAACCGTCCTGTGCGCCAGATCGGACGCAGTGCGAATGATCCGACGCGGATCGCGGAGCAGATGCGCCGCCGGGGCGATCCCCGGGCGATCATGCAGCTCGGCCAGATGCAGATGGGGCAGAACTTTGCGCGGGAGCGCGACGCGGTGAATTTTCAGCAACAGCAGACCATGTTTGAGCAGCAGCAGCAGGCGATGGATGCCCGCGATGCGCGGAACTTTGAGCAGGGCATGACCATGTATGGCATGCAGCAGGAAGCCGCCGAGGCCCGTGATGTGCGCAACTTCCAGCAGCAGCGCCAGATCGAGGCCGAGCGGTTTATGGCTGAGCAGGCGGCTCAAGAAGCGGCCCGCAAGCGAGTGCCGATGATGGGCCAAGTGCCAATCCCTGGCACCAATTACATGGGCACTTATGCCGATGGGCGCTACATGGGCAATGTGCCCATGGCAAAGCCCCCTGAGCCATTGAGCTTTCAGCCGGTGCCTGGCACCAATGTCATGGTGCCTCGCGGTGAAGGCGCTGACCGCATTCCGCTGATGGAAAATCGCGGCACGATTGAAGGCCCGCGGCCGAGTGCGGACACGATGGGCCCGATGCCGGGCATGATGGATTTGCGCCCGCTGGATCAAACGCCGAGTGCGCCGCGTGCCCCGCAGGTTCGGCGCATTCTCATCGGCAATCAAGAGGTGGATGCGCAGTGGAATGCGCAGACAAATCAGTGGGAGCCGGTTGCGATGGCGGGCGGTTCTGCTACGGGTGCGCCAACAAGTGCATCTGCAAACGATTTTGCTGGTCAAACCAAGAAAGGATTTTTGTTTCAGCTCGCCAAATAATCATTGTTTACGGTAACTGATCATGCCTGCGCCCAATAAAAACTTGCAATCATCTCAAGCATCACTTTGGGAAAATAGTCTGTTAGCTTTGGTCGGTGGATCAGCCGATATGACGCAAGGCTTTGCCGGCAATATCGTTGCTGCAACGGATTACTTAGTGACAAAGGCTGAAGAAGCCCATCCATTAAATGAGCCGCCTGCTAAATCAATTTCAACGATGGTTTATGATGCTCTGTTTGGCGATCCCGTTCAACAGCAACAACAAGCGTTGCTAAACAGTGCGCAACATGCCAAGCAATTACTACCTGTTGTTAAACCTATAAGAAACGAGGCCCAACGGGTTTTTGAGATGACTAAAGGGGTTGGTCAGGATGTATCCAACATTTTGCCCGTTTCTTATCAACCTGTCCGCACTGTCATGGGTGCTACGCCTTCGCTGCTTTTGAGTGGTCCAGGCAAAGTTAAAGCAATTGCATCACCTGCAATTGATGTCATGCAACAGGTCGGGAAAGATGGCAGCTTAAACCTGACAAATGCAGTGTTGAATACGGTTATGCCCGGAAATAAACTATCGACCAATCTTGCAACACAAATTGCGCAAGAGGGAATCGCAGGATTTCGTGCAGAAGGTGGATCGGTTAAAAAAGGCTACAATTATGTAGTTGGAGAAAATGCGACCGAACTTTTGACTGATGGCCAAACAGCCGAACTTGTTGGAGTGAACGGCCCTGAAATTATTCGGCCACACAAAGATATGGAAGTGATTGCTCTTGCTCCTGCAAACAGCAAGACTTACAACGTAAAATCTCCTGTTACAGGCCAAACATGGAAAATTACTTTCACGGGTGAGGGAGCGCCGGGAAATGACGACATCGAACAGGCCGCCACGCACTTCGACAATGAATGGTGGCAGCAGCAGGGCATCGAGCCCGGCAGTGCCATCACGCAGCAGACACCGCTGGGCACCGTGGGCAATGCCCTAGCCAATGTCGGGCCTGCTTTGGCCGGCATGGTGGGCGGTGGCATGCGTTACCTCGACAAGGCGGCGGAAGTCGTGGCCGATGTGACGGGCACGCAGCGCGGTGGATTGTTTGGCGATGTGGCGCGACAGGCTGAAGGCATCGCCAATGAAGGCGAGCTGCTACGTCCGCTAAACCCCGCAAATCCCATTGCGCAGACCATCGGCCAAGGCGCGGCGCAGGGCATGGCCTTGCTCGGCACCGCGGCTGCAAGCGTGCCTGCTCTCGGTGCTCGTGGCCTCATGGCGGTGCCTGCTGTGCTGGGCTTTGGCGCTGGCGCTGGCGAAGGTGTGCGCACAGCGGAGCAGATGGGCCTGAGCCCGGCGGCGCAGCTTGGCATGGGCACGGCCTTTGGTGCGGCGGAAGCAGGCACCGAGGCGCTGGGCGGTATCGGCGGGCGTTTCCTGCCCTCGGGCGGTGGCGTGGTGCGGCGTGCTTTGACGGGCCTCGGCAGTGAGATCATCGAGGAACCTGCCGCGGGCATGCTGCAAGAAGGCATCACGAATCTGGCAGCGGTGCCCGTGATGGACCCCAAGCGCCCCGGTTTTACTCAAAGCGGCTTTCAGGTGCCCGGCCCGCAGGGCTATCTGGAACGCCGCGGCATGGAGGCACTTGGCGGCGCGGCCGGTGGCCTCGTGTTTGCCGGTGCTCAAGCGGCTGCTTCTTTACCTGCCAGTGTAAATGACAGGACTGCTACGCCCCCGGCCGATCAAACGGTGCCGGATGCGGTTGGTGGTGCGGGTTCGACTCCCGCCGCTGGCTCCCCTGTTTCACCGCGGCCGGGCATCGCGCAGCGAGGAGGCACCGTGGATGTGCCGCCGCTAGTGCCGGGACTGGAGGCAGAGGACATCGGGCCGCTGACGGCGGCGGATGTGCAGGACATGGAGACAATCGGACAAGGAGACAATCAGATGCCGCAGCGGCAGCCGATTCTCGCTGGCGTGCCGGATCGCGTGGCACCGTTTCGTGACCGGCCTTTGAATGCGGAGCCGCAGATGAGCGGCGATGTGATCACCGATTTGCGCATTCCGCGGAGTCCCGAGGCCATCGCGGAAAGCCAGCGCATCGAGCAGGAACGGCAGCAGCAGATCGCGGAGATGCGGATGCTGGATGCCAGGGCTCGCGGCATGCCGTTGATTCCTGACAGCCCGATGGGCGGCATGGACATCCTCGACTGGGCGAATGAAAATCCGATCTACCTGCCGCCCGGTTTCTCCGAAGAGCGCAAGCTGCCGGAGTATGAAAGCCTGAAGCGGAACCCGCTGCCGAATTACTGGCGGCAGTTCGTCGCCAGTGGCAAGCAGGGCGGCAATCCGGACAGCGTGGCACAGCGTGCCTATGATGCCGGCTTGATCGCCGAGCCGACGGCGGATGCCTACTTTGCCGCCGTGCAGGATGGCATCGCGGCGCGAAAGCAATACCGCGTGCAGTTTCAGCAGCGTGACAAGGCGTTGGCGCAGGAGGAAAAGCGCGTCGTCGATTTCGAGAAGTCGCAGACGAAGCTCGCCAAGAAGCCGGACACGCAAGAGGTGCCCTTCGAGGACATCGTGCCGGGAGATCGCATGACCATCGACGGTGAAAACGCGGTGGTCAAAAACGTGGAATACAACGAGGACGGCTATCTCACGAACGTCGTCATCGAGGACGGCAAGCGCTTTGGCCTGATGCAGTTCGATCCGCAGAATCGCGGCGGCATCCTCGTGGATGAGTTCAAGCCGCAGCCCCGGCAGGCCGTCGAGGACTTCGCCCCTGCCGAGGGGGTAAGACAGCCAATGTCCAAGGCTCCAGCTTCAAACATTGCGGGGCAGGCTTCGAACATTCCAGCACAAGCTCAGAACATTCCAGCACAAGCTCAGAACATTCCAGCACAAGCTCAGAACATTCCGGCGGGTTCAAGTCCCGCGGCTGCTAGTGGATTTCAACAGCCCGACCACATGCGGCCTCGGTTTTGGAGGGACGAACAAGGCAACGTGCGCAAAGCCAAAAAGTATTTTTATGGTTACGCTGGCGGCGGTCCTGACAACACCATTCTTAATTGGATCAAAAAGCCCAAAAGCGACGTTTTGTTTCGAGGCACCGATTTGGAAACAGAGCAATGGATTGCCAGCCAAAATGGCGTGTGGCTGGATGCCCCTACACGCACCACCACCACAGCAGCAGCCACGCGACCAGCAGCAGCCACGCGACCAGCAGCAGCACCAGCGGCCACGCCGGGCCGGGGCGAGGGCGGAAGTGGCGGAGCAGGCGGGGCGGCATTGCTGGACGTAGCACCGAGCACCCGCCCCCGCAATCGCGGCGAGACAGCGAAGCCCCAACGCGACGACGTGCTGGCCGAGCTCGGCCAGGCCACGCGTGAAGGCGCGGCAAATCAGGCGCAGGGGACGCTGGGATTTCAGAACCTCGACACGTCTGGCCGCACGGCGGGATTTTTGAATGCAGACATTCTGGCGGAGGCCACGGACCTTTTGCGGCAGGGCATCACGGACTTCACGAACTGGAGCCGGGCGATGCTGACGCGGTTCGGTCGCGGCATCCGCGACTACCTGCAAGGCATCTGGCAGCAGATCACGAGCCCGCAGACGAATGCCGCGCAGAACGTGCGCCTAGGCCTGCCACAAGGCACGGCCCCGGTGAGCGTGGGGCAAGGTGGGTTTGTGGGCACGGGCGGTGCATCGAGCATTCCCGATGGCCAGGCAGAGACGCAGAGCCGTTTTGCCAGTCCGAATCAAACAGACAATTTGTATGATGTGGAGCCCGTGGAAGTGGCGCAGGCTGAGGGGCGGGCATGGCTGGCGCAAACCGATGTGGAAACGGCGCTGCAACTTTTTGAACGGGCTGTCGTGCCGTCAGGCATGACACAGGCACGGATGTTTTATGCTCACGCCGCGTTGATCAAGCAACTGGTGAGCGCTGCTAACACCGGCACGGAACTACAACGACTGCAAGCTGAGGCGCAACTGGATCGCGCAGGGCGTGCTTGGTATGGCAGGGAAAGCCAAGAGTGGGGTCGAGCAGGTAAAGCGCGTGCTGTGTCGTCGGCGGAACTCAGCAGCGTGGCCCCGATTCTGGCAACCAAGCAAATTTTGGTGGACCGTGCCGATGCGGTGATGAACAAGCGTTTTGAAGGCGGGGCGGGTGGTGTGGTGGAGAAGGTGAAGGCCATCCTTGAAAAGGCGGACATCGACATCACAGAACGCGTCGAGGCCATCCTCTCGGCGGTGATGGGGTCGCGTTTGCAGCCGCGGGTGACGCTGGCGCAGGCGGTGGCCGGGCTGGTGAATGGCAAGACGCAGCGGCAGCAGATGATCGACGATGTGGCGCGGGCGCTCATGCAGCGGGCGAAGAGTCGCGAGGTGAAGCCGGGCACGCAGACGGCGCTGGCCGCCCTCGTGGCGAGCCTGAAGCGCACGCTTGGCGCGGCGGTGAAGGGCGAGGCACTGAAGCCGGAGACACTGAAGATGGGCGAGCTGCTGGCCCGCACGTTTGTGGATCAGGTGGCGGAGGCTCCGCTGTTTGAGGAGGCGTGGAAGGCAGGCCGTGAGCAGGTGCGTGCGATGCTGATCGAGACGGGCCTGAGCGAAACGCAGGCGGAGAAGCGGCTGAATGAGCTGATGCCCGCCACGCCGACGGTGGCCTATGCGCCTGGCATGGTGAAACAGGCGGTGCAGCGTGGTTTTGAGCAGGCGGGCTATGGCCAGACGCTGACGACACGCATGGACCGCAGCGGCCAGCGGCAGGTGGATGTGCGGGCGGAAGCGCTGCGCAATCCGCAGAAGGCCATGGAGGCGGTGATGAAGGTCTGGGATGAGGAGGCCGATGCGGCCGGCATTTCACCGGAGGCCTGGGCGCAAGGTCGAGCACTGGCATGGAAAGCACTGGGCGAGACCATGCAGCAATGGCAGGCGCAGCAGCAGGCGACGCAGGCCAAGGCGGATGCGGCGGCGAAGGCGAAGCTGCTGGAGAAGGACAGCCCGGCACTGGCGAAGCTGCTGAAGTCGCTGAAGGATAAGATCGCTCCCGGCATGAGCTGGGCGGACATCTTCATGGACATGCCCAGCTCGCAACGGGAGCGGCAGCGGGAGATTTATCGTCGCCTCATGCTTGATGAGCGGCTGAAGGATCTGACGATGGAGCAGCGGTTGGATTTGACGAACGAACTGGACCGCGCCTGGCAACGGGAACGCAAGGCGGTGTTTAATCGCGAGCTGGAGAAGGCGGGCATCCTCGGCGAGAAGGACAAAGGAGATCGTGACAAGGTGAAGAAGGCGCTGCCGAAACTGCTGCGCATGATCAACCTTGGCATGTTTAACTCGGAGATGTGGCGCGAGATCGTGGCGCCGGAGTATGGTCTGAAGATGCTGAC
>Ga0068872_10004519_pt1 | contig 10537 bp, 7 predicted proteins | sample NOAtaG_7_FD_66441 | JGI IMG/M metagenome (GOLD analysis project Ga0068872, IMG submission 66441) | Freshwater lake microbial communities from Lake Erie, under a cyanobacterial bloom - NOAA_Erie_Diel1S_2200h metaG | ecosystem: Environmental > Aquatic > Freshwater > Lake | place: USA: Ohio, Lake...
CCGGGCGGCGTCCGCCTCGGGGCGAACCTCGCGCTCGGCTTCGGCGGCGAGCTCGACACCTACCTGAGCACCCGGGACGGGACGAACCGCGGGGACGTGAACCTCGACCCGAGCTTCGGCGTCGGCCTCCGTGCCGAGCTGCCGGTCCACGCGCTGCTCGCGGTCGGCGTGTCCTACGAGCTGCTCGGGGTCCTCAGCGACACCGCCGACGCGGAGCGCGAGGAGCTCATGTCCTTCGACGCGTTCGTACGGGCGCGCTGGGTGCTCGAGGCGCTCTCCGGCGAGCTCTTCGTCGAGCCCTACGTGCTCGTGCCGATCGGCTTCTCGATGGCGATCCTCCCCGACACGGACCGCAGCGGCGACGAGATCTGGCCGGGCTGGAACAGCGGCGCGGTGCTGGGCAGCCAGCTCGTGCACCGCTCGGGCTTCGGCGGCTACGTCGAGCTCGGCTGGCGGCACGCCGAGGTCTACGACCGGACGAGCGTGACGATCCCGATCGTGGGGACGATCACCACCGACGCTTCGCTGGTGATGAACGAGTTCGCGGCGAACGTCGGCCTGCTCTACGCCTTCGGCGGCTGACGCGGGCAAGCAACCAGGACGGGCTTCGCTGCTATCCTGCGCGCCCCTCCATGACCGAACGGACCACCACGATCGCGCTCGCGCTCTTCGCGCTGGTGCTCGTGGCGACCGACGTGGCCGCGGAGCTGCAGCCGAACACCTGGCTCTTCCGCGACGGACGCTTCTACACGAACGTCAACGAGAACCTCCTCACCAGCGCCTCGCTCGAGGACCCCTTCGCCGACAGCTGGTACTCGGGGACGCTCGGCTGGAACCGGAACCTGAGCGCCGACTTCTCCAACCGCGCGGTCGGCGCGCGGGGCGAGCGCTACCACTTCCGGCCCTGGCTGCTGCCGGTGCTCTCGACGCCGCTCTACTTCGCGCTCGGGCTCCTCGGGGTGCTGGTCTTCAACGTCCTGCTCTACGCGCTCGTTGCCGCCGCCAGCTACCGCTTCGTGCGGGCCTACACCGAGCCCATCCCCGCCGCGCTCGTGGCGGTCGCGATGGTCCTCGCCTCGGGCTTCCGTCACCACATCTACAACTACTCGGTCGACATGCTGCTCGTCACCGCCTTCCTCGGCGGGCTGTGGAGCCTGACCGAGAAGAAGGGCTGGCTCGCCGGCGCGCTCGTCGCCGCGGCGGTGATGATCAAGCCCACGGTGCTGCTCTACGCGCCCGCGCTCGCGCTGGTGCTGTGGGAGCGCAAGGACGGCCGCACGCTGAAGCAGGCGATCGGCGGCGGCGCAGGCGTGCTCGGGCTCTACGGCCTCATGAACTGGTACATGTTCGGCCGGCCCTGGTGGACGGGCTACACGCGGGTGGCCGTCGTCGAGGATGGAGAGCTCGCCATCCACAGCGACACCGGCGCGTTCACCACGCCCTTCGAGCAAGGGGCCTGGGAGCTCCTGATCGGCCCCGATGGCGTGGTGTGGTGGCACGGGCTCTTCGTGCTCGCCCTGCCGGGGCTCGCGGTGATGCTCCGGCGCTGGCCGCGTTCGGGGATCGCCATCCTCGGCTCGTGCGCGCTGGCCTTCGTCCTCTTCTCGAAGTTCGCCTGGCACCACGACCGCTTCCTCTTTCCGAGCGTGGCGCTCCTCTCCGCGCCGCTCGCGCTCGGCCTGCGCTGGACCGGCGAGGGTCTGCGCCGCGCGCTCGCGCCGCTCGTTCCAGTACGGCCGGCCTCGGCGCTGCTCTTCGTCGCCGCGCTGGGCGTGGCGCTCAGCTCCGCGCTCACCGGCGGTCCGCTCGCGGGCCGGCACCCCGACGCGGGCGCGGTGCAGGGCGCGATCGCGCTCGGCGAGGGCCACTTCGAGCTGCGCGAGGCGAGCTCCGACGTGGCGGTCGTCACCAGCCCGGAAGGCTCCACGGTCTCGCTCGGGGGCGACGGTGCGTGGCGGCCGCGTGGCAGCCCGCTCGCGCTCCTGCCCTTCGCGCCGCTCGCGCGGGTCTTCGGCAGCCACGGCGTGCTCGCGGGCAGCGCGCTGGCGGTGGCGGGAGCAGTCGTCGCGCTTGCCTGGCTGCTCCGGCGGCGTCTCACGACACCGCTCGCCATCGCGGTGGCCTTCGGCGCGCTGCTCGTCGGGCCGGTGCGGGAGGCCGCGATCGGCCGGCCCGTCGACGCGCTCGCCGCGCTCCTGCTACTCACCGCGCTCGCGCGCGCGGTCGACGCGCCGACCGAGGCCCGCGCGCCCTTCGTCGGCGCGGCGGTGCTCGCGGCGTTCTCGGGCGTGGTGCTCGAGCAGCCGCTGCTCGGTGGCCTCGCGACGCTCGGGCTCGTCGTGCTCGCGCGCCTTCGGTCCCGCGCCCTGGTGCTCCCGGTGCTCGGCGCCGGCCTCGGGACGGTGGCCCTCGGTCTCGTCGCCTCCTGGCTCGTGTGGGGCCATCCGCTGTGGACCGCCGAGGGCGCGGTGGTCATCGCGCCCGACGGCAGCCTCGACGCGCCGGGCCTGCCCAGCCTCCTCGACGCGCTCGCGCTGCTCGGCGCGGGTCCCTCGCTCTCCCGCGCCGTGCTGCCGCTCCTCGTGGCCCTGCCCTTCGGGCTGCTCGCCCTGTCGCGGGGCCGGCGCGATCGGCGGCTGCTCGTCGCCCTCGCGGTGCTGCTCGGCGCGCTGCTCCTGCCCGGCGTGGCCCTGCGTCACGGGGCGCTGACGCCGCTCGCGGTGCTGACGCTGGTCGCGGCGAGCGGGCTCGCGGCCGTCACCCTCGCCGAGCGTCTCGCCGGCGCGGTGGCCGCGTTCGGCGCACGAAGGCCGCTCGGCGTCGGGGTCGCAGCCCTGCTCGCGCTCTGCTTCGCGCTCGGCGTCGCGCGGCGGGTCGAGGCGGCGGGTGCGCCCTTCTGGATCGGCACGCCCGCCTCGGTACGGAGCGCGACGGTGCGCCTGGGCGATGCGCCGTGCGACTTCCTCGCCTGGGAGAACATGGCCTGGGAGTGCGCCATGATGGACGGCGGCGCGATGGGCCGCGTGGGCCTCGCCCTGCCCGAGCGGCCGCGGGTCGCCGGCAGGCCGGTGCACCTGCTGCTCGTGCCGACCGGCCTGCGCCGCGCCGTGCCCCGTGTCGTGCGCTGGGAGGGCGTGCCTGCCGGCCCGCGCCTGCACCTCGTCGTCGGCGCGCCCGATGGCGAGTTCACCAGCCCGGCCCGGGTGACCGTCCGGGTGAACGACGAGGCGCTCGGCACCTTCGAAGTGCTCCGTGGCGAAGGAGGCCTCCGGGACCATGTCTTCGACACGGCGCGCTTCTCCGGCGAGGTCTCGCTCGAGCTCGAGCTCGAGGCCACGCAGCGAGGCCAGCAGGCCGCGGTGGTGATCGGCGGCGGCTTCGTGGACGGCTGACGAGGACCCGCGCCCACGACGGCGCCGAGGCATCCGTTCCGCACCGAACACGCGAACGCCGTCGACGCGGCGCGCCGCCGCGGCGTACCCTTCCGCTCGGCGATCCATCCGCCGTCCGACCATGACCGAACGCCCTGGCCCCGCTCCGAGCACGACCTCCGACCGCGAGCTGAGCTACCTCGACTTCAAGCGGTACTTCCCCTACACGCCGACGGCGCTCGCGGTGCGGGAGTGCGTGCGGCTCGCCAAGCTCGCGCCCTACGCGTGCGAGGCGCCGATCCTCGACGTCGGCTGCGGGGACGGCCTCTTCGCGCGCCTCGCCTTCCGCTCGGACGAGGTGTGGGGCATCGACATCGACGCGAACGAAGGCCGCTACGCGCAGGCGAGCCGCGCGTACTCGCAGATCATCATCGGGGACATCGTCCGCGCGCGGCTGCCGGAGGGGTTCTTCCGCACCTGCGTCGCGAACTGCTCGCTCGAGCACGTGCCCGACATCGGGGCTGCGCTGCGCTCGATCCACGCTGCCCTCGCGCCGGGCGGGGTGGCCTACCTCTTCGTGCCGACCGACGACTGGGCGCAGCATCTGGGCACGGTGCAGATGGCACGGACGCTCGGCGCCGACTGGCTCGCCCGCGCGCTTCAGAGCGGGATCGACGGCGTCTTTCGGCACCACCACCTCTACGGCCGCGCGGAGTGGAGCCGCCTTGCCGAGGAGGCCGGCTTCGAGGTCGTCGAGGCCTCGGAGATCGGCTCGGTCGCCTCGCTGCGTGCGTTCGAGGCCTTCCTCCCGATCAGCCTCCTCGGGTGGATGAACAAGCAGCTGACCGGCCGCTGGACGAACCTGCCGCGGCTGAGGGCGCGGATGAGCTTCCCTGCCTACCTGGCGGTGCAGGCCATGCTGCGCAGCTCGGCCGACGACACCCGCGTGGCCGAGATCTTCCTCGCCGTCCGAAAGCCCGTCGCGGCGGCGGACCGATGAGCGGCCAGCGCGCGGACTACTTCGCCAACCACGCGAACAAGCTGCGCTTTCCCTGGAGCCTGTACCACCGGCCCCTCGTCGATCGCTTCGCGCGCGAGCTCGCGGCGGTGGCTGGCGCGCGCGTGCTCAACGTGGGGAGCGGCCCCTTCCTCGAGCGGCCTTCGTTCCCGCCGGGCTGCGACTACCACGCGTGCGACGTCGATCCGCAGGCGGTCGAGGCCGTCGCGGCGCGCTACCCCGACGTCCCGGCGGCGCTGATCCGTCCGGGTGAGCCGCTGCCCTATCCGGATGGCACCTTCGACGTGGTGATGGCCTCCGAGGTGATCGAGCACGTGGTCGATGCGGGGCCGTGGCTCGACGAGCTGCTGCGGGTGCTGCGGCCGGGCGGACGGCTCTTGCTGACGACGCCGAACTACGGATGGTCCACCCTGCCCCTCATCGAGCGCACGGTCCTCGAGCTGGTGGCGCGCCGGCAGGGCTTCACGCGCCGGGGCATCCATCCGAACAAGCTGACCCGGCGGACGCTGCGCCGCCTCCTGGCCTCCAAGCCGGTGAGGGACATCGGGATCGACTCGGTGAGCTTCGGGTGGGTGCTCTTCGCGCGTTGCACCAAGCGCTGAGCTCACGCGGCGGGCGGAGGAGGAGCCGCGGGATGCGCCGGTGGGCTCGCAGCGCGGGCGCGGCGATGCCGCCACGCGACGAAGAGCGCGACGAGCAGCCCCACGCCCGCGACGGTCCACCGGTAGCCGGGGAGCCAGTCGACCTCGGCGCGCACGCGGTGGCGACCGGCGGGGACCCGCACCGAAGGGAAGCCCGGCGCCACCAACTGCGGCGCGACCGGCGCGCCATCGAGGGTGATGCGCCAGCCGCGGAAGGCCGTCACCCGGAGCACGACGTCGACGGGCGACTCCGACACGACCGTCGCGTCGATGGCGTGCCGCTCGGCGCGGTGCACCTCGAAGCGGGCGGTGCGGGCATCGCACGACGCGGAGCCTTCGGAGCGGGTGGTCGGCGCGCTTGGCCGGAGCTCGATCAGCGAGGTGGGCGAGAGCACGTGGTCGACGCTGTCGGGCGCCTCGAGCGCAGCGAAGATCCGCGCGCGGAGGGCGGCGTCCGAGCCGGACCACACCTCGTCGATGCAGCCCGCGCCGAGCAGCGACGCCGGCCGCTCGAGAGACCAGAGCTGGATCGCGCCGCCCACCCGGCCCGCGACGCGCCAGCCCGGAGGCGGGCTGCTGCTTCCATCGACCACCGCGTGCTCGACGCCGAGCGCCTCCGCGCGGAGGGCAGAGCCGTCGCGCTCCGGCTCCAGGCGCTCCGCCACGGTCGCGAGGACGCCGACGTGCGCGCCGACCGCCGCCGTCACCGCGATGGGGACCCGTACGGACAGTTCGCCTGCGTCGAGGACCATGCACCAGGGGATCGCCGCGCGCGTGGCGGCCGGATACCAGAGACTTCCTCCGGTGAGGCCCGCGAGGGACCGCCGCATCGCCGCGGAGTCGTAGCCGTCCGGGGTGAGGTCGTGGCACGGCCGGGCGGCGCGGTCCGCGAGGCGCGCGTGCACCTCGCGGACGCGGTCGAGGCGCGACGGAAGGCCCGCAGCGAGCATGGCGAGAGCCGGCAGCGCCAGCGCGAGGCTCCAGGTGCGCGCGCGGGGCGACGGCGTGAAGGCGCCCGCGAGCCGCGGCAGCGACTCCTCGAGGGCCACGCACACCACGAGGGCGGCCGCGACCGGCGAGAGCGCCAGGACCCGCATCGGCTGAAGGAACGAGAGCATCCACGCGCCGAAGGGCTCCCAGCTCTCCAGCGCGCGCCCGCTCACCGAGAGCGCGAGCGTCGACAGGAAGGCCGCCACGGCGGCGCGGGCAGCGGAACGCTTCGCCTGCAGGAGCAGCGCGAGCACACCGGTACCTGCCAGGTGCGTGATCACGGCCGGGCGCCGGTCGTCGAAGAGCTGGCCGCCGGCGAGCCAGACCTCGAGTCGCGCGGGCGGAAAGCCGATGTGACGCCAGCCGAGACTGGGCGGCCATCCAAAGGGGATCTCGAGGGTGACGATGCCCGGGCCGTAGAGGGCTGCGGCGATCGCGAGGACGGCGAGCCCGCTCTCGGCGCAGCGCAGGAGGACGTCGCGCCGGGCCGCGACGAGCGAGGCGAGCGCCGTGACCGTGAGGGTCGCGAACGCGAGCTGCGGATGCGTCAGCACGGCGGCCACGCCCCACGCGGCGGGCAGCGCGCCCGAGCGGGCGTGTGCGATCGCGGAGGCCCACTGGATGCAGAGCGGCAGCGCGAGCACCTGCGAGAGCAGCCCGAGATCGAAGAACGACTCGTAGCCTCCGACGAAGGCGTTGTAGGGCGACACCCACGCGAGGCAGAGCGCCCCGAGCCAGGCGAAGAGCGCCCTTCCGCCGCAGCGCACGATCGCGACGTAGAAGGAGAGCGGCGTCGCGACGAGAGCGAGCCAGCCGAGGAGGTGGGTCGCGCCGAGGGGCTCGATGCCCATGCGAATCAGGGCGGCGGCAGCGAACCATCCCGCCATCGGATAGTGGACCGCGAGCGGAAAGCCGCCCGTGTAGCCTCCGATCCATCCGTGCGTGAGCGCGCCCCCGGCCAGCTCGGCGGCGACGCGGGCGTGGCTGACGTCGTCGGCGAAGCCCGCTGGAGGCTGCCCGCTCAGCCACGGCGCGAGGGCCAGCAGCGGCGCCGAGCCGAGCAGCGTCCCGAGCGCGCCGAACCATCGAAGCTGCGGGTCCTCGTCGCCCGACCAGGGCCGAAGGGCAGGCGCTCCCTCGGCGGCCTGCTCGCTCCGAACCACCCGCAGGGCGATGCCGAGGACGGCGAGGAGGATCACCGAGAGGAGCATCTGATGCTCGTCGGACAGCATGGGCGCGTTCTTCGCACGGTGGGGCCCGCGAGGCCCGGCGGGCCAGGCGCTTGCCAGCAGCGCCGTCCTCACCGAAGCTCGGCGGGATGATGCGTCGAACTTCGCTGGTGTGGGCCGCGACGTGGCTCGCCGGGTGCAGCCTCGTGGCGATCCGGAATGATCTCGCCCTGCAGTCGCGCAACGCGCGGCTCGCCGGGTTCGTCGAGGTCACGGACCCGACCGACGCGGCGATCGTCGTCGCGGTGATCGATGGCACGACCCCGACCGGGGCGCCGCTGCGGGTCGTGGACTACGTGCTCGTGCACGGCGCGAGCGCGCCGTGGGCGTTCCTCGTGCCCAGCGGCACCTACCGGGTCGTCGCGTTCGAGGACGCGAGCGGAGACGTGGAGTACCAGAGCGACGAGCGGGTCGGCCCATGGGACGGCTTCGCGGCGTTCACGATCGCGCCGGGCGCGAGCCGCGACGACCTCGCGCTGCGGATCGCCGAGCCCGCGCCGGGCCGCGAGGTGATGCCGACCGTGCTCGGCCCGAGCGGCGCGGCGCGCAGCCTCTACGTCGGCGATGTCCGGGAGCTCGAGGACCCGCGCTTCGGCCGGGAAAACGGGCTGCTCGGCATGAACGAGCCGCAGCGCTTCATGGAGGAGGTCGGCGCGGGTCTCTTCCTCACCAGGCCGCACGAACCGGCGCGCACACCGGTCGTCTTCGTGCACGGCATCTCGGGCTATCCGCAGGAGTTCGAGGAGCTCATCGCGGAGCTCGACACGGGGCGCTTCGAGCCGTGGCTCGCGCAGTATCCCTCGGGCTTCGACCTCGACCTCGTCGCCGACTACATCACCCGCGCCGTGGACGAGCTCGTGGCGGTGCACGATCCGCCGGCGATCTGCGTCGTGGCCCACAGCATGGGCGGGGTGGCGATGCGACGAGCGCTCGGGCGCTATGCGGCCGTCCCCTCCCGCGCGCGGGTGCCGCTCTTTCTCACCCTCGCCTCGCCGCTCGGCGGGCACCCGGGCGCGGCGATGGGCGTGGCGATGTCCCCGGTGGTCCTGCCGGTGTGGCGGAGCCTCGTCCCGACCGGTCCCTTCGTCACCGCGCTCTTCGACGTGCCGCTCTCGGCCGAGACGCGGCACGCGCTCTTCTTCGCGTTCGGCAGCGAGGACGCGCGCAGCGACGGCGTCGTGCCGCTCGCCTCGCAGCTCCGGAGCGAGGCCCAGCGCGGCGCCGCGCTCGTGCGCGGCTTCCCCGTCTCGCACACCGGCATCCTCTCCGACCCCGCCTCCCGCGCCGCAGTCCACGCCGAGCTCGCCGAGCACTGCCGCTGACGCGCCATCGGCACGGCGTGCGGCGACACGTCGGCCCCACGGGACCCAGCGCGGCCGTCAGCCTCCGAAGGCGGCGTCGAGCGCGAGCTGCAGCCCGAAGGCGATCGCGGCGCTGAGCGGCATGGTGAGCACCCAGGCGACGAAGATGTTGCCCGCCACGCCCCAGCGCACGGCGCTGATCCGCTTCGATGCGCCGACGCCCATGATCGCCGCGTTGATGCAGTGGGTCGTCGAGACCGGCACGCCGAGGTGGCTCGCCGCCAGGATCGTCGCGGTGCCCGCGGTCTCCGCAGCGAAGCCCTGGAGCGGGGAGATCTTGATGATCTTCGTCCCCATCGTCTTGATGATCCGCTTGCCGCCGGCGAAGGTGCCGAGCGCGATCGCCGCGGCGCAGGCGACGATGACCCACCGGGGCACCTCGTCGCCGACCGGCAGCATCCAGGCCGGCAGGCCGGTGCCGCCCGCGCCGACGAAGGCGAGCAGCGCGAGGGTGATGACGCCCATCGACTTCTGCGCGTCGTTGCTGCCGTGCGAGAACGCCATCATGCAGGCGCTGAGGAGCTGCAGGCGCCGGGAGACGCGGTTCACCGTGCCCGGCCGCATCCGCCGGAAGATCCAGAGCAGCAGGATCATCACCAGGAACGCGACGACGAAGCCGACCGTGGGCGAGACGACGAGCGGCACGAGCACCTTCTCGGTCAGCGCGCCCCAGCGGAAGGCGCCGGCGCCGGCGTGCGCCACGACCGCGCCGGCCAGGCCCCCGACGAGGGCGTGCGAGCTCGAGGAGGGGATCCCGTACCACCAGGTGATGAGGTTCCAGACGATCGCGCCGAGCAAGGCCGAGAGCACCACGACCTGTGTCACGTCGGCCGGGTCGGCGAAGCCGCGGGCGATGGTCGAGGCGACGGCGGTGCCGGTCACCGCGCCCACGAAATTGAAGACACCGGCGAGGAAGACCGCGGTGCGGAGCGGCAGGACGCCGGTCGAGACGACGGTCGCGATCGCGTTCGCCGCGTCGTGAAAGCCGTTCACGTAGTCGAAGACGATCGCCGCGACCACCACGCAGAGGAGCAGCGTGGCCATCAGCCGTGCTTCACCGAGAGGTGCGCGAGCGTGTGGGCGACGCGCTCGCAACGATCGATGGCGTGCTCGAGGTTCTCGAGGACCTCCTTCTCGCGGAGCAGCGTCTTGGCGTCGACCTTCTCGTCCTGGAAGAGCCGCGAGAGCGCCGAGCGGAAGACCTGATCGGCATCCTTCTCGAGGCCGCGGATGGTGCGGCTCGTGGTCATCAGCGCGGCGAAGTCGTGCTGGCTCAGCTTGGGGAGCGCCGCCTCGAGCTCGGCGCTGGCCTTCACGAGGAGCTGCATGAGCTGCAGCATCGGCTCGGTGGGCACGTGCACCCCGAAGAGCGCGCAGGCGCGGGCGGCGCTGTTGGTGAGGTCGAGCACGTCGTCGAGCTCGGCGCTGAGCAGCTGCAGATCCTCGCGGTCGATCGGCGTGACGAAGGTCTCCTGCAGCGCCTCCTCGAGCTCGTGGACGACCTTGTCGCCCTCGTGCTCGAGCTGCTGCACCTTCGACTGCACGTCGGCGATCGCCACGCCGGGCTGGAACTCGGCGAGCGCGCGCGCGCCCTGGTGGGCGATCTTCGCTTGCCGCTCGAGGTAGACGTAGAACTGGTCCTCGCGGGGGAGGAGCTTTCGCACCAGATCCTGCAGCGCCATGGCGGGCCTCGTTTCGGAGGGCCTCGTATCCGAACTGACCCAGGCCGCGCAAGCGCAGACCGATGGCCTGCGCACGCACCGCGGGCCTACGAGCGCTGGAGAACGGGCGGCGGCAAGTTCGCGGGCGCGACGTCTCAGCGAGGAAGACGAACGACCTCGATCTCCCCGACCCGCTCCGGGGATTCGAGCCCGCCGAAGCGCGCCTCGCCCCGAGCGAAGTCGACGAGCGTCGCGACCGGACCGTC
>Ga0068872_10004521_pt1 | contig 10534 bp, 7 predicted proteins | sample NOAtaG_7_FD_66441 | JGI IMG/M metagenome (GOLD analysis project Ga0068872, IMG submission 66441) | Freshwater lake microbial communities from Lake Erie, under a cyanobacterial bloom - NOAA_Erie_Diel1S_2200h metaG | ecosystem: Environmental > Aquatic > Freshwater > Lake | place: USA: Ohio, Lake...
TTGACAGAAACCGGAAAAGGTGCTGAGAAGTTGGAACAACCACTTACGATGACAGTATAACTTCCAGAATCAGAAACAACAATAGAACTTGTGCTTAGATTCAATGAATCCCCGTCTTTAAACCAAACATTATTGGTAAGAGATGATGAGGTAAGCGTAAGAGAATCTCCTGCGCAAATTTGATTGGATACTCCCTGAGAGGTAATTTCCGGAGTAACAATCTGGTTTGAGGTAACATCAACAGAGGCAGATGTAGCAGAGCAATTGTTGGCATCTGTAATGGTCACGGTGATACCTGTGAGTGTACTGTCTACAGTAATTCCTGCAGTAGTTTGATTTCCGGGCGACCAGAGTATGCTTGTAAGCAGTTGAGGAAGAATGAAAAGATTTACAGAGTCTCCTTCGCAGAAAGAAAGAGGTCCTGATGCTTGAATAAATGGTGCAAAGGCAACATTTACTGTTACAGTAATTGAATTGGACTGGCCTGACAAACACTCATTGTCATCTTGAAAAACCACATAATAGGTACCTGGTGTATTAAATATTCGCGAGGGTGAATTGGATATGGGTAAAGCGGGGGCAGAAGCCTCATACCAGGTTATTCCTGTGAGTTGATTTGAGGAAAGTACTACAGAATCACCTTGGCAAAAAGTGGTGGGGCCGGCAGCTGTGATTTGAGGCACAATGGGTGTGGGGTGAACAACTACTGCAATGGGATTGGATGTTGATGAACAACTATTGGCATCAGTTTCTGTAACAGTTACCACATAATTGCCGGGCTGAGAGATTGTCAGCTGATTGCCTGTTGTAGCATTGGCATCATTCCAAACAAGTGTTCCGCCGGAAGTACTTGAAGTAAATGTTACAGGATTGCCCTCACAAAAGGAGGTGTCACCCGGATTGACAACGGGTTGTGCCGGGAGTGGATTGACCAGAACGGTAACGGGGACAGAAGGGGCGGAACAGCCGGGTATGGTAACGATGTAGTTCCCGGCAGTTCCAACTGAAATAGTTTGTGTTATGGCACCATTAGACCAAATATTCCCTGAGTTTACACTGGAGGATAATTGTACTGTTTCTCCCTGACAAAGCGTAATGGGCCCAGCAGGAGAAATTACCGGAGTGATGATGGGATTGACAACCACCTGCACCGTAGTTGAGGTATCAGGGCAGTTGTTGATGTCTATAGTAACAACCGAAACCGACTGAGATGTTGTTATGACGATTGAATCATTTATATTGGTTGTAGGAACGCCGTTAAACAACCACAGATAGCTGTTGGCGGAAGAGGAAACAAGCACTACAGAGTCTCCGTCACAAAATGTAACCGGTCCGGATTCTGTGATGGTTGGAGTTACAGGAACATGAACCACAATTACCGTATCTGTAAAAGAGCTACAACCGAGACCATCTGTATGCGTCAGGCGGTATGTTCCTGCCTGGTAAATTGCTATGGATGTTTGGGAACTTATTACATTTCCGGGATTCGAGAGAAGCCTCCAGGTGTTACCTGCAGGATAAGATGATTGAAGCACTACGCTGTCTCCCAAACAGAAAGTCAGGTCGCCGGAAACAATACCCATTACTGGAGGGGCGGGCAATGGATTAAAGTTAAGCGTGAAGATTGATGAAGTGGTGCTGCAATTAATGGTGGAAGATACCGTAAGTGTGTAATCGCCGGGGGTAATCACGCGGATACTTGTACCCGTATCTCCAACAAGTGGACTGCCATTAAAATTCCATTGGTAGAAATTCTCAACCGCATTGGTAGATAGTGTTACGGTGTCTCCGGAGCAGGGACTACCCAAAGCGGTTGACTGTATGGTAGGCACGGGCGGAGGAGGGAGAAAATTCAGCGTGGTAGGTGCAGATGTGCGGGAACAAGATCCTGCACCAGGAGCGGTGGTAATCGTCACAGTGTAGCTGCCGGCCTGTGTGGCATTTTGAACCACATTGGTTCCGAGTGCTGTGGAACCAACAGACCACTGGTAAGTAACCGGCTGCGTAGCGGATACTGCGGTTAAATCAATGTTTCCTCCGCTACATACACTGGTGGGAAGACCACCTGTAGTAATGGTAGGTACAGCGGGTACTGGGAAAATACTTACTATAGAGCGATATCTGCGTGGCGTGGTACAAGCGGCATTTTCTGCCACATAAAATGTATCCGTTACTGCCTGGTTGGTGAGCGTGAGGGTGTTGGAATTTGCCAATACCACATTGCCTCCTACAGGTGCATCAAACCAGGTATAAGCATTTGCGCCTGAGTTTCCGCCACTAACGGTGAGGATAACAGTAGAGGGACCGCAACTTTGTGCGTTATTTACTGAAAGTGCGTTGTACTCATAAGAACCGATGTCAGGTGAGTTTACGCGAGCAACACCCCGTTGGTCATTGGCAGGTGCAGAGGATGAGCCTGCATCGATGGCTGGACTACAAGCTGTGAGAGAAAGTGTTTGTGTAGCACCTCCGTTATCGCTCAATGTGCTGCTGATTAAATCTGTTCCCGGCTGAACAAATAGATTTCCGGAGGTGTTGGCGCCGGGAAAAAATTCAAATCCTGTTGAGTCGGAAAAAAGGTTGTGGCCCTGAACGGATAGTATCCTGGTATCTGAGCTATCTGGATTTACCCTAAGGTCGTTTCCGGTATCTTGAACATTCTGTGCGTCGTTGTTTCCAACAAAACAATTGTTGAGACTAATAAATCCTGAATTCAGATAAATACCCCCACCGTTACCTTGTGAAATATTGTTTGCAATGGTGGAGCTGTTGATGGTGATGTTGCACGGAGTAATGATGTCTATTGCACCTCCTACTCCTGCAACATTGTTAGAAAGCGTGGAATTGGTAATGGTAAGTGTGGAATTTAATCCGGCAACAGCCAAACCACCACCGATTCCGTTGCTGTTGATGTTGTTATTGATGGTGGAGTTTAGAATGGTAACATTCGCATCATTGTTGATGAGAATACCTGCACCCGTATTTTGTGAACCTAGATTCTGACTGATTTGACAGTTATTAAGTACAACAGTAGCATCTTCAATGAGCATCCCTCCACCTGAACCGAACCCATTTTGCACCTTGATGTTTGAGATAGTTACCACAAGGTCATTAAGGGTATTAGGGTCGGAAATCTTGAGAATAGGAAAAAGGAAATTACCGCTCAAGGTGAAAAGAGAACCTGACGGACCTTGCACAACTGTATAATTAAAGATGGTAGGCAATTGGGAAATCAGGTTTACGACACCCGAAACCTGAACATCAATAAGGTGTGGAGCACCAAGTGTCGTGGTAGTGGCATTGGCATCAAAGATAGCCTGCCTAAATGATCCCGGACCATTGTCAAGGGTGTTTGTAACAGGGAATGTATCTGCCTTTGATAACATTGGCTGCAGAAGCAGACTTAGCATCAGCAGGAGAACCGGCTTAATGGATTTGATCATACGCTCGCTCATTTTTTCAAGTTGAAAATTGCCATAAATTTTGTCAATCCCGGCAAAAGTAATGAATTACACTCGAAACATTAAAAATTTTAGCTTGTTCCAAAAAAAACCTTTTTTTAACCTTTTTCTAATGTTCAGGATTTCTACTTACTGGATGTGGGAAAACAATTCATGTAGGCTAAAACGCCTGATTTGTCGGCAGATTATATCGTTTTATCGGATAATTAATTACCCTTACAATAATCCTTCATAAGTTATTTATTTCTGGAAAAATAAGGCGAATACAGGTAACTGATTCATTGGGTGTTTCCAAAAGTATTCGGATGTTATGTGTTTCACAAATCTTTTGCACCAGACTAAGACCGATGCCATGCCCTCTAGTGCCTGAGCTTTGCCTGCCTCTGTAGAAAGGCGCAAAAATCAAGTCTTTTTCCTCAGGTTTAAAGGTCACTCCATGATTTGAAAAACTTATGGAAACCAAGCCCTGGGTTGATAATTCTGCAAAAACCTGATGATTGGAAGAAAATTTACAAGCATTATCAAGTAAATTAAAAATGGCGGTTTTAAGCAGTGCTTCATTGCCCATTACAATCAACTTGTTTTCATCTTCCGGCAAGGTATCAATGGAGACACCTATTAAATGTTTAGGATACTTTTGTTTGTATGCTTCAATGTTAGTCCAAAAAAGTTCATCTATCCTGAGTTCAGTGAAATCAATCAAGTTATCATTTCTGTTGAGCCGGGTAAGTTGAAGCAATTGGTTGGTGATGTTGTTTAATTCAAGAATGTCTTCATGAAGACTATGTAATACTTCTTGGTATTCATCGGTAGATCTTTTTCTAATCAGCGCTACTTCAATCTGGGAAGTAATTGTTGCAAGCGGGTTTTGTAATTCGTGAGAGGCAGAGGCAATAAAAATTCTCTGCAACTTAAAAGATTCCTCAATCCGATCAAGCATCATGTTGAATGTGATAATCATTCTCCCAATCTCATCACTTGGATTTTGGTTAACTATCCTTCGTTCAATTTGATCGGCAGTGATGTTGTTTACCTGATCAATCACCTGATTTATCGGGGCAAGCATTCTTCCTGAGAAAAGATAACCTGCAACAATCACAACAGTGATGGTTCCGAGGTATAGAAACAGAATATTGTTTCTGAGGTTTTGCAACTTGCTGTATCCCCAACGATCCCATGCCGCGCAAACAATGAACACATTTCTTCCGGATTCACGGGTCATAATTCCGTACATTTCATAATTTCCTTTACTGAAAAATGCCTCCTTTTTTTTGCGAATCAGGTTAAAAAAAGATGGCGAGAAACTAATTATGTCAGGATTTTTAAGTACATACAATGAATGTGCATGCTCATCGAATATCATCAGATGTTCATTCACAAGATTGTCTCTTTGATTTCTTGCGAATACCTTAAGCATTCCCGAATCCAGGTGTTGGTTATGTATGCCGATATCAGCTACAGAAAACACCTTTGCCTTTAGTCTTTCTTTGTATTCATCTTCACGGTAAACAGAGGAAGAAATATAGATTAAGAGAAAAAAAATTCCCACCAAAATGGTAACGATTGCCGAAAAAATAATCGCCAGCTTGGTTCTGATTTGCATTTTTAAATCTCGGCAAGATAATATCCTTTACCAACTTTTGTTTGTATGAGCTTTTGCTCAAATCCTTTGTCAATCTTTTTCCTCAGATAATTAACATATACCTCTACAATATTGGTTCCGGTATCAAAACTGATATTCCAGATTTTTTCAATGATTTCTTTACGACTTAGAATTTTTCCCTGTTTTTTAATTAACAGTTCCAGAAGGGAAAATTCTTTGGTTGTTAAATCAATTTTTTGGCCGCAACGATAAACTTCTCTGGAGAATAATTCAAGACTCAAATCTCCATAGGTCAGGAAATGGGTATCCTCCTCTGTGCGACGGTATTTTTTGTTTGCATTGTGGATTCTGGCAATAAGCTCCTTGAAATCAAAAGGCTTTACGATATAATCATCTGCGCCTATTTCAAATCCTTTCAATTTATCTTCAATCATTCCAAGTGCCGTGAGAAAAATGACAGGAACCTGCACTCCATGTTCTCGAATGGTTTTACAGAACTCAAAACCATTGGTCTGAGGCATTAGGATGTCGGACACAATAACATTGTAGTTATGATCCAAAACCATTTGTATTGCTGAGCTACCGTCATTGCAGGTATCTACATAAAAACCCGACTCCTCAAGGCCCTTATGGAGGATACTTAAAGTTTTAGGCTCATCTTCTACAACAAGTATTTTCATCACAATGTTTTTAGCTATTTAGATCGCCGAGTAATTGATTCATGGCTTGCAGCTGCATTTCACTTCCCATGGCAATGAGTTTATCACCCGAATCTATAAATGTATCGAGAGCAGGATTGAGTACATATTTGCCTTTTTGATTTTTGACGGCCAGTACTGTGGAACCGCTAATTCGTCTGATATTCATTGAATCGAGGCTCCGGGATACCGGACAAATAAATTCACGGATGGCAAATGATTCGCTATGTTGCACAGACATGATATCTAGCAGTTCTTTGATATCAGGACTCAACACAAGTGTAGCCATTTGGGCACCGCCTAATTTGTCGGGCATAATGATGTTGCTTGCGCCGGCTGTTTTTAGTTTATTAACGGATGAATCCATGCTAGCTCTGCTGATGATCGGCAAATCTGGACGCATCTCTCTTGCGGTTAAAACAACATACACATTATCTGCATCATTAGGAAGGGTTGTTATCAAAGCTCTGGCTTTTTCTATTCCTGCTTTTAACAGGGTATCTTCTCGAGTGGCATCAGCCTCTATCATGAGAATAAGGGAACTTTCCTCAAAATACTTATCATGCTTTTCTTCAATCGTAACCACCTGGATATTTTTTTCCATCAGAACACTGGCGGCCTCCCGACCATTGCGACCATAGCCGCAAATGATGACATGATTTTGTATTTGTTCAAGCTTCTGGTTCATGCGGTAAATTTTGTAATAATTAATAAAATCACCATCAAGTAAAAAACGGGATACTAAAGTAAGAAAATATGTGATTACAGAGATGCTTAATAGGATGAGTGAAATGGTGAAAATTTTTCCCGTATCTGAAAGGGGTTTTACCTCAGAAAACCCCACCGTGCCCACAGTTATTACGGTCATGTAAACAGCATCCAGAAGTTTATAATGCTCTAAAAAAACATATCCGGCAACCCCATAAACAAAGATGGCAAACACCAGTAGAAATCCATATCTAACGGGCTTGAATGGATTAGGGGTAACAATTCTCATGGTGAATGGGCAAGTTAACTAAAATATCGAAATACTGCTTAAAGCGTTTTTTTCAGACACACCGGGATATACCATTTTTCTTTATACAACTTCCTGTCTATGAGATTTCCGTTACAATCGAGGTATTGTCCCTTGCCGTTGAGATTCAACATGTAGGCTTTCCCCAATTTAATTGCATCAAGAGAACGGATTACCAGACTATCGGGAGAACTTGTTTTACCAATTTCTATTCCACATTCATTGTTGAGCCTATCCATGACACATTGCATCGAATCGGGCCTTGAACCATGCTCGTTTTTGCCACGACAAAAAAACAGATGGTTGTCTTTCTCATGTGCCTCAAGCAGTCGCGAAGCTTTTCTGGAACCAATGGCTGCAGTCAGTTTTGCGCTCCAATAGAGGTGTCGGAATGCGTCATAAAGGCCTCCTGTCTCAAAAGTATCCAGCGCATGATGATATTTGTATGTCGAAAGATCTGAAAGAACCAATCGGGTGGTCTTCATGGCCATAGAAACTTTACATGGATGGCCAATAGCCCAAATACGCTGGTGGTAGCCTGTTTGGCGAAGCACGGAGGAGCTGCTGCATGCATGCAACAGCGGAAGAAAAAGAAACAGAAGTAGTTTATGCCAAGGCATATAACTTGGAAACTTCGGCTCCACTTAAAAAGCGCCATCTTCCCCTGGCAAGATCTTTTTTGGTGAGCCCGGCAAACACCACCCTGTCGAGTTTCAATACTTTGTATCCCAAGCTTTCAAATATTCTTCTGACCACGCGGTTTTTGCCGGAGTGGAGTTTGATGCCTACTTCTTTTTTACTGGAAGCAAATTCCACATAATTGATTTCATCCACCTCCACCGGTCCATCATCCAGATTGATTCCTTTGCGGATGGCATCTAAATCCATTTTGGCAAGAGGCATGCTCAATTCAACATGATAAATTTTTTCGATACCATACCTAGGATGGGTTAACTTTTTTGCCAGATCGCCATCATTTGTAAAAAGCAATAAACCTGTGGTATTTCTGTCGAGACGACCCACCGGATAAATTCTTTCCCTACAGGCATCAGCGACTAACTCCATGACAGTTTTTCGTTTACCGGGATCCGTCACGGTCGTAATATAATCCTTGGGTTTATTTAATAAAAGATACACTTTCTTCTCATTGGTAATCAGGTCACCTCCGCAATGAACTATATCATGAGGCTTGATTTTATGTCCGAGCTCGGTGATGATTGTCCCGTTTACTGTTACCACACCCGATATGATGAGTGTGTCTGCCTCGCGTCTCGAACATACGCCTGAATTGGAGATGTATTTATTGAGCCTTATTTCTTCGGAAGCTGCTTTCACAGGGGCTTCTACAGACCGTTTACGGGGCCGCTTCACTCTTTCTTCCTTTTGATAGTCATTCGCCGGCCTATCTGATTTGCGGTCTTTGTCCCACTTTGATTCTCCGGCAAAAGGTCTTGATGGTTGGGTTCTTGAACGGTAGGTACGGCCGGTATTTGCAGGAGAGAAATCATCTTCAAACTTGCGCTGTCTCGCAGGCCTAGCATTTGAACCAGGCTTTGATGGATTGGTTCTTGAACGGGTAAAACGGCCGGTACTTGCAGGAGAGAAATCATCTTCAAACTTACGGGGCCTCGCAGGCCTTGCATTTGAATCAGGCTTGTATGAATTGCTTCTCGAAGGGGCAGTACGGCCGGTTGTTTCAGGGGAGGAATCATCGTCAAATTTGCGCGGGCGAGTCGGCCTCGCATTTGAATCAGGCTTGTTGCGAAACTCGCGTTTGGCATTCCCAGAAAATGAACTTCTGCCTTTTTCTGCATCAATCCGGTCTTCGAAATCATTCCTGCGATTTGGCCTGTTGCCGGAAAAAGAGTTGCCCGATCCTCCGGATGGGCGTTTTTTAAACTCCCTTTCACCCTCTTCTGAGCGTCGCTTAAAAGGTTTGTCAGATGCCGAGGCGGAACGCGGACGAAAACCACTCTCTTGTTTTGGCAATTCTCTTTTGCTACCGGAGAACTTTTGTCTTGAATCAAATCGCTTTCCACCCCCGGTGTTGCGCTCGGTTCTTTCCTTGTCTTTGAAAGCACCTGTACCACTTGCTTTTCTGGGGTATTCGCGGTCTCCGGAATCATTCCCGGCACGGGTTGAACTCTTTTTTCCGAATGATTTGGCCGGTTTATCATCCATTGATTTCTTTTTGCCCTTTGATGAGCTTCCCGAAAAAAAGGGAAGAGAATGTTTTGGTTTTTTTTGATTCATGTTATTCAAATTCATCCATGCCGTTACTTACATCAGGATAATGCATGATCGACGGGGAAGAAGTGTCAAAGGTAATGCTCACCACATCAAATCGGATATCTCCGTTAAAATCATGTTCAGTGGCAAAGTGCTCAAGTGCCTCTGAAAGCAACTGCCATTTGCGGGAAGAGATAAATTCAGCCGGTTCGCCATGTATAGAATTGCTTCGGGTTTTCACCTCTATTCCCACCAAAAAGCCTTCAAAAAGGGCAATGATATCAACTTCTGCTTTCCCAAATCGGTAATTGGCAGCCAATATTTCAAAGCCTTTTTGCCTCAGGTAATGCGAAGCAAGATATTCGCCGGTATTGCCGGTTTTAAGGTGTGTATTGCTTTTCTTCATGTGAAGATTCGCGTTCCTTCTGAGCAGTTTTTACAAATGTCAAGCTCTGCCCTGTCCCTAAAAATTTTTTTTCGAAAATCCATGTAGGGTTCAGAGAACCATATGCTTCGAAAATCGGAGCGATTGATATTGCCAAACCGGTAGCTTGCATCCTTGTCAAAACAGCATGGCACAGCAAATCCATCCCAAGTAATTACAGGCGATTGCCACATTCTCCAACAATGGTTGTATAATTTATTTTTGATGAGATACTTCCCGTTTTCTGTTTGCCTGTATCGTGTAAAAGCAGGATTTTTGGGAATAAGCGCATTCCCATCCTGAAAATCATAGACCTGTGCTGTTTTAAACCTGATTTCATCAACACCAATTGTGTCGGCAAATGTTTTGGCTTGACTTACTTCATGTTCATTATGACTGGTAAGCAAAAACTGAAAAATCAAATAAGGTGTTTTGCTGCGCAATTCCTTTTTCCATTTTACCAACAAGCGGGTTCCCCGGATTACTTTCTCTAGTTCCCCTCCTATCCGATAAGTGCTGTAAGATTCCTGGGTGAGCCCATCCAGCGAAATAATCAGCCGGTCGAGCCCTGAGCGTATTGTCTGTTTGGCGATCTCGTCATCAATAAAATGTGCATTGGTGGAGGTGGCGGTATAAAGCCCTGCCTGCTTGGCCATTGATACCATTTTTAGGAAATCCTTGTGAATGTATGGTTCTCCCTGAAAGTATAGATTGGCATACAGGGCTGTTTTGCCTATATCAGTCAATGCTTTCTCAAGGGTAGCAGACTTGATGTTTCCGGTATCGCGGGTAAAACTCTTTAAACCACTTGGGCATTGCGGACAGCGTAGGTTGCATGCGGTTGTTGGCTCAAGTGCTATGCTTACAGGCATTCCCCACACAATAGGTTTGCCGAGCAAACGAGACAGGTAATAGGACACAATCACTAAAAGTGCATTCAGGAACCGGGCTGGCGTAAACCTGCTTAGCAGGTTTGCTTGGTCGAGGATTTTCCCCATCATACCTTTATGCCTATAACCAAAACATCATCGATCTGTTCAAGGTCACCTTGCCACTTTTCGAGGATTTCTTCGAGTTTTTGTGCCTGCCTGTTCATGGATTCAG
>Ga0068872_10004524_pt1 | contig 10530 bp, 8 predicted proteins | sample NOAtaG_7_FD_66441 | JGI IMG/M metagenome (GOLD analysis project Ga0068872, IMG submission 66441) | Freshwater lake microbial communities from Lake Erie, under a cyanobacterial bloom - NOAA_Erie_Diel1S_2200h metaG | ecosystem: Environmental > Aquatic > Freshwater > Lake | place: USA: Ohio, Lake...
ATCCCAAGTGTGCTATGGCTTCAGAAGATTGAAGAGCAAAAAATTGCGCCGGAGAGCTGGGATGAATTTGACATGAAATTTTATATACTCAAAGAAGAGTGTATGGAAATTATCTGGAAAATCTGACCCGAATCTTCGGGCTACTCGCCCATTTATGATTATTGGTTCGATAAGGCTGCTTCAGCAGCTGGCCTAATGCTCATCACAGGGATTTTGGAGTGATTGACAACCTGTTGTGCAAAGGGACCCAAAATAAATCCTGTCAGGTTCTCTTCCTGTTCAGTCATGATGACAATCAGGTCAGCTCCGATTTTCTTGCCGTATTTCATAGAAATTGAAGCAAGACTGTCACCGTATACCAGTTCTGATGTATACTTAATATCATGCTGCTTAAGGTAACTCTCGAGTTGGTCGAATATGATATTAAACTTAGCAACCAGGGAGTTTTCCTCCACACTGAGGATGCCAAGAAGGTGGATTTTTGAGCCGTAGTGTTTTGCCAGTTCAATTGCGTATTGCACCTTTTCTCTTGACGGTGCACTGTTATCGATGGGTAGAAGAATATCAGAAAAACCCATCTTGGTAGCATGAGATTGAACCGTGATAACCGGACAAGGAGAATCATTTACAACCCTGAAAGCATTGCTTCCTGCAAAAAATTCTTCAAAACCGGAGACGCCATGGGTACCCATTATAATGATATCCGATTTGATCTTGGTGGCAACATCTACAATACTTCTGGCAATTTTTCCGGATTGTATGTGGAGACTTACTTTTCCTCCCAACTGCGATTTAATGAAAGCAACCAATTCATTCAATTTTTTATCTGTGTCGGGTGAAGGTTGTGATGGGGCGGAACCAAACCAAGAATGATTTTCAAGGATATGAACCAAGTCGATGTCTGCCTTGAAAAGTTTCCCCATAAAAATGCCATGCTCGAGCGCCAGCAGAGAGTTTTCTGACAAATCCAGTGGGATGAGTATTTTTTTGATGTCAAAGGTTTTCATAACCGAGAAATTTATGTAAAAGAAATAACAGGTATGGATGATTTGGTGATGATGTCACGCATTTTATTGCTGGGAATAAACTCCTCCAAGACAATGGTCTGGGATTTAAAAAGCAAAATGAGGTCACCGGCCACTCTGCGGATATGTTCAGAAACAATATCAGCCTTGTTTTCTCCGGGAGCGAGGCAATTAATGATTTCGGCAGTGTATTTGATATCGCTTTGTTCTAAAAATTTATTGATTACACTGAGCTGCTGAGTTGCTTTATTGATGGCAAATGCATCGGCAGCAAACATCACTGAAACGATATGTAAATTAAGGTTACGGAATGGCTTAAGTACTTTGATGGCTTTTCTGATAATCATGTCATAATCATCTGAGAGTGCCACAGGCAGGATTACATTCCTGATTTTCTCGGAAAGGCTTTTTCCCTTGATATTCATAATGGGTACTTGGCAGGCATCGATTATTTTTTGATCTATTTCATTGAGTTTGCCTTGACTGCTTTCTTCCAGTCCAAGAATCAGCATGTTGGGTTTATGTTCTCTGACAAAATCTTCTACGATCTGAGCCAGTGGCTGATTTTTCTTTATCATTTTTGTTTCGGTGAGCCCACAGCTTTCAAGAGTTGAATTGATGGATTCATCGAGGATACTTAGACCGGGATTGGGATTTTCCTGACCGGAAAGAAAAGTAATTACGGGGTTCAGTCTTTGGGTAAGAGGCTTGATATACAAGGCGGCCTGGCCGATTCTATCAGCGGTTGTCTTCCCCGGAAGTGGAATGGCAATATGATATGTTGCCGGATTCATAATTATGAAATACTTTTAACCCCCTTGGGTTTTCGCCCAAATATACAAGAATTTAAAACAAGCACTATGTCAGAATTTCAGGAAACAGAACTCATACTGAATGGGGATGGAAGCATTTTTCATTTGCACCTGCACCCCGAGCAACTCGCAGATCGCATTATTTTGGTTGGCGATCCCGGAAGAGTTCAGCAGGTATCTTCACATTTTAGTAAGATTGACTGTATCGTGCAGAACAGGGAGTTTGTAACCCATACAGGTTGGTTTAATGGAAAAAGAATCACCGCCATCTCAACAGGAATTGGAACCGACAATATCGATATCGTGGTGAACGAACTGGACGCACTCGCATCGATTGATTTAGAAACCCGCTCACGAAAATCTTCAGGCATGGCACTTAAGCTGATTAGACTGGGTACTTCCGGTGCACTTCAAGCCAATATTCCGGTAGATTCGTATGTGGTGAGTGCCGTTGGTATGGGGTTCGACGGGCTTTTGCACTTCTATGATTCCCTTTCCTCCCGCGATACCCTTCTTGAAAAGGAGTTTGTGGATTACGCAAAATGGCCGGAAAGTTGCAATACTCCTTACGCGGTGCATGCCTCCCCTGGCTTGCTTTCCTTGTTTGAAAATATAGGATATACAGGAATCACAGCCACCGCCTGCGGTTTTTATGGCCCTCAAGGCAGAGCTCTAAGAATACCACTTTCAATGCCAATGATGAATGATATTCTCATGCAGTTCAAGCCCACAAATGGATTGAAAATCAGTAATTTTGAAATGGAAACTTCTGCCCTTTTCGGTTTGTCCAAATTGCTGGGTCATGAAGCACTTACCATTTGCGCTATTATCGGGAACAGGGTGACAAAAACTTTTACCAAAGATTACAAACCGGTTGTTGATAATTTAATCAGGCAGACCCTGGAACGATTCACAGCGTAATTTACTTTTACAGCTGTGACTGACCAAAATCCTCCTATCGAAGCACTGATCAGTTTGTTGGATGACCCTGACGACAGAATCTTTGCGGATATTCGAGACAAGATATTTACCCTGGGTCCTAATGTGATTCCTTTTTTGGAAAATGCCTGGGAAAAGGCATTTGACCCCATCATGCAGTCAAGGGTTGAAAACCTGATTCACGACATTCAGTTCGAAAGGGTAAAAACAGAACTAAAAAAATGGCTGAGGTCAGGTGCAGAAAATGTCGTTGAAGGAGCATTGATTGTTGCTTCTTATCAATATCCGGACATCGACAGGCAAAAAGTTTATGATTTGCTTGATGATATTCGTGCAGATATTTGGATTGAGCTAAACAACAACCTGACCTCAGTTGAAATAGTAAAAGTTATTAATCATATCTTTTTTGAGGTACATGGTTTTCTGGGTAATACCGCAAATTTCCATTCTCCCCAAAATAATTTTATCAATCATGTTCTGGAAAGCAAAAAAGGCAATCCACTAATGTTATCGGTTATATACATGTACCTTGCCAAGGAACTGAATTTGCCTGTTTATGGGGTTAATCTTCCCGAGCATTTTGTTCTTGCTTATCTTGATCCCTATGCTGAGATACAAACCGATGAGAATGCTAAAATCCTCTTCTACATCAATCCTTTCAGCAAGGGAACCATCTTCAGCCGCAAGGAAATTGAATCCTTCCTTAAACAACTCAAGCTTGAGAACACGCCGGCTTATTTCCTTCCTTGCACCCATGCAGCCATGATTCAGCGAATGCTTCGCAACCTCGCATACGCCTATGAAAAAATGGGGTCCCCCGAAAAGCAACAAGAAGTGGAACAACTCATCGAAGTATTTAACTGATATCGTACAACTGTTTCCATGTTCATTCTAAACAAGCATACGCCGCGATACATCGTATTTGCAGGAGATATCCTGATCTGCCTGCTGTCTATTATCTTGGCCTATCTGCTTCGTTTCAATTTTAGAATTCCACTCCCGGATTATACAATAATGCCGCTTGTTATTGTCTTTGTAATGGTGGTAAAAGGCTTGGTTTTTATCCTCGGTCGCACCTTTTACTCCATGGTGAGATATACAAATATGAATGATGCGTTCAGATTGGTTGGCGTACTATTTCTTTGCAGTATTATTTTTTCTCTGGTAAACCTGGCTACTTATGGTTTCAACAAACGATTTTATATCCCGTTTTCCATCATTATCATCGACTTCCTTTGTTCCTCTTTTGCTCTTATCAGCGCAAGGGTATTTGTGAAGTATCTTTTTATTGAATTGAAAAACCCCAAACGGGAGAAAACAAATGTGCTGGTTATTGGCGCAGGTGAAACCGGTCTCATGTCTAAAAGAGCCTTGGAGCGGGATGCCGGAACCAAATACCGCATGGTGGCCTTTCTGGATTCCGATGCAAAAATCTTCTCCCGAAAAATTGAAGGTGTAAAGGTGTATCCACTCGCTGATGTAGAAAGACTGCTGACTCATAAAAAAGTGAGTCTGGTAATTCTTGCGATGCCGGAAATAACGCCAAGCATGCGCAAGGAAATAGCTGATAAGTGCTTGTATTATGATGTAAAAATACTTTCTGTGCCTCCTATTCAAAGTTGGATTAATGGTGAGTTAAGTTTCAGGCAAATCAGGAAAATCCGTATTGATGAATTGTTGGAAAGGGATCCCATCGTACTTGATAAAGAGATTATAGGTGATCGTATTCGCGGGAAAATTGTTTTGGTAACTGGTGCAGCCGGTTCTATCGGAAGTGAACTGGTTAGGCAACTCTTGCCCTATCGACCCGGCAGGTTGATTCTTCTGGACATGGCCGAATCTCCACTTTTTGAAATTGAAATGGAGCTCTCCGAAATGAAGTTGGCCTTTCCCGTTGAACCTGTCATTGGCGATATCAGGAATCAGTTAAGAATGCAAAGATTATTTCAGCATTTTACTCCTCAGGTTGTTTTTCATGCAGCTGCCTACAAGCATGTACCCATGATGGAAGAGAACCCCTCTGAGGCAGTGATTACAAATGTTCAAGGGACAAAAATCTTAGCGGATCTGGCTCATGACCACCGGGTGGAAACTTTTGTCTTTATATCCACTGACAAGGCGGTTAACCCTACCAATGTGATGGGAGCCACCAAACGCGCAGCAGAAATGTATGTCCAATCCCTTGGGGAGCTATCTCAAACCCGTTTTATTACAACCCGTTTTGGGAATGTTATTGGCTCAAGTGGCTCCGTAATACCCAGATTTCGGCGACAAATTGAAATGGGAGGACCTGTTACTGTCACCCATCATGCCATTACCCGCTATTTTATGACCATTCCGGAGGCGGCACAGTTGGTACTGGAAGCCGGGGCCATGGGTAAGGGTGGGGAGATTTTTGTGTTTGACATGGGACAACCGGTTAAAATTATTGACCTGGCAAGGAAGATGATCAGACTTTCCGGACTTACCCTCGGGAAAGACATTGAAATTACAGAATCTGGATTGAGGCCTGGAGAAAAATTGTACGAAGAATTGCTCTCCAATGCTGAAAATACAATTCCAACGCATCATTCCCAGATTCTTATCGCCAGGGTTGTTCCAAATTCCTTTGAACAGGTAAAAACATCAGTCATTAAGTTGACAGCCATTGTAGATTCTCAGGATAATTTTGCCATAGTTGCCGAACTTAAGGCAATGATACCTGAGTTTGTGAGCAACAATTCGGTATTTTCGTCTCTCGATTAACCGTCTTTTTTATGGAAAAAATGATTCTGAGAGGCAGACTTTATTTGCTTCCGATTTTTTTGTTTTGCCTCTTTACCAGATTGCAAGCCCAACCATTTCAGGTATTTGTTCAAGCCGATTCCTCCTTTTCCAATCTTCCGGCCCTGCATTCCGGCGCAGTTATTCAACACCAGGGGAAAATCATTTTTGTTGGAGGACGCACCAACGGTCTGCATGGATTTCATCCCCCACTGGCCTTTCCCACCAGCGGGCGAAACACCCAGATTCAGGTTTACGATCCACTTACCAATACACTTTCCACAGGTGATCTTACCCAACTTGATGATTCACTCTTTGAGCCTCTCTCAAGCTCGAATATGCAGTTTATTCACCATGGTGATTTTCTTTACCTCATCGGCGGCTATGGTTGGAACAACCAGACCAATGATTTTGTAACCCATGATATCCTTATCCGAATCTTTTTGCCACAGATGCTTGATAGCATTTCGAGTGGCGGGAATCTGCTTCCTTGTTTTTCAACGATTCATCAGCCGTTTTTTAAAGTCTGCGGAGGACATGCAAAAAAAATAGGGGATGACTATTACATTGTTTTTGGTCACTCTTTTGATGGCATATATAACCGTAATTCATCTTCAGGTTTTTTTGTTCAGGAATATAAAAACCGTGTCCACAAATTTAACCTCGGAGGAAATGCAACTATGGTGGTGATGAATCACACAGAGATGTATGATTCACTGCTGTTTCACAGGAGGGATTACAATCTCATCCCACAGGTATTCAGTCCGGGAACAATGGGCTTTACAGCCTTCAGTGGGGTGTTCAGAAGAGATCGTAATTTGCCCTTTTACACTCCGGTAGAGATTCGCTCGGATGGCACCTGGAACGAAGTGGCCTTTGAGCAGCAATTTGCACATTATCATTCCGCTACAGCCACTCTGCTTGATACCGCAAGTGGTTCACAGTTCAATCTCTTTTTCGGAGGAATGGCATCTTATGCCAAAAGAAATGGCCAGGTAGTTTACGATTCGCTGGTTCCTTTTGTAAGTAGTATAAGTATGATGGTTCGTTCTGCTGCCGGAAATTATTCCGAATGGCTGATGCCCGATACCATGCCCGGCCTACTTGGAACAAATGCTTTTTTTCTTCCACTTCAGGGATTGTCGTTGATAGAGGATGAGATTATTCAAATGGATCAGCTTTCCTCTGGCCTGCAGCAGATAGGTTGGATTATCGGCGGTATTGAGTCTCCAGATCCCAATATTTCCCTCAGTGACCCGGGCCTGACCTTTGCTAGTTCCAGAGTTTTCAGGGTATATATCAACAACCCACTTGCAGGTAATGTCGCTGAGGCAGATAAAAAGATTCCCACATTTCACTGGCAAAATCCTGCCGGGGAACGGTTTGATTTCACGGTTTCCAATGCGCCTGAAGGTTCTGCGAGTCTTGAATTCAATGATTTAAGTGGGAAGCTTGTGTTCAAGCGAACTGTTCAGTGTAAGGCCGGATTCAATCGGTTTTCCGAACAGATTAATGTACTGCCCTCCGGCATTTATTTGCTTAACCTTACAATGCCCGGATTTAGTAGTAAAGGCAAGGTGTTTGTTATGCATTGATTACATAAATCATTTTGTACCTTTGCTCGGCTTTGGGGCCGTCCGGTTTTGACAGCATGACAGGTTGTAGATAAGCACGCCGAGCATTGTGAAAGTGGCTCGTTAAACATAATTCTCAACCCTTTTAAACGGCGAAACTACTTACGCCTTGGCCGCCTGATTTTAGAAATCAGCCGCCTTTGTCCCTCCCGGAGCTCTCCTGCGGCGCCGGAATCGGGGCATGACAAATGCAGGATAACAGGACGATGTTACTAAATTCTGTGAACACATAGTAACTAAGCCGGAAATTTGGCGCGGCCACCTGCCTTGTTCCGGTCGAAAATCAATGTTGGTCTAAGCGTGTAGAAAGTTTATAAGCTTTGTGTTTGGACGTGGGTTCGATTCCCACCGGCTCCACCAAATCACCCTGATTAAGGGTGATTTTTTTTGTTCAAAATGATGAAAAGAATTAGCAACAGAATTAGAATTGCTTTTTTCAAAGTGTTACATTTGGCAGAAATTGAAAAAGCATGATTCCGGTAAACACACCATTGCTTGCAGGGAATGAAAGAAAATACATCAACGAGTGTTTGGATACAGGATGGATTTCCAGTGAAGGTCCTTTCATTAAAAAGTTTGAAGATGCCTTCGCCGCAAAGGTAGGAAGGCAACATGGTATTGCGGTGAGCAACGGAAGCGTTGCCTTGGATGCAGCCATTCTTTGTTTGGGTTTGAAAGCCGGTGATGAGGTAATCATGCCCACTTTCACCATCATTTCTTGTGCAGCGGCCATCGTAAGGGCAGGTGCCATACCAGTTCCGGTAGATGCCGATCCCTTGACTTGGAATATGCAAGCTTCCCTCATTGAAGATGCCATTACGCCAAAAACCAAGGCAATCATGGTGGTACATATCTATGGCCTGCCGGTTGATATGGATCCCGTGTTGGATATATGCAAAAAACATCAATTGTTTTTAATTGAAGATGCAGCAGAAATGCATGGCCAAACATATAAGGGAAAACCTTGCGGAAGTTTTGGTGACATCAGCACCTTCAGTTTCTATCCTAATAAACACATTACCACCGGTGAGGGAGGAATGATTGTTACCGACAATCCCGTTTTTGCTGAAAAAGCCAGATCCCTCAGGAATTTATGCTTTATTCCAGAAAAGCGTTTTGTCCATCACGAACTTGGATACAACATGAGGATGACCAATCTACAGGCTGCATTGGGTCTTGCTCAACTTGAGCAATTGGACGGATTTGTGGAAAGAAAAAGAAAGATGGGTGCCATCTATCAGGAGAGATTATCTTCTATTAGTAACCTGTTTCAACTTCCTCTTGCCTCTGCCTCATATGCAGAAAACATTTATTGGGTATTCGGACTCGTAGCCAATACAGAAGAACTAGCTCAGCAGGCAGTGGCATTTTTATCCTCCCGCCAGATTGGTACACGCCCTTTCTTTTGGTGTATGCACGAGCAGCCGGTGTTTTTGAATATGGGTTGGTACAAAGGCATGAAGATGCCTGTTGGTGAGAGAATCGCTCGGAATGGATTTTATGTTCCCAGCGGACTTGGATTATCGGAAGAGGAAATGCACACTGTAGCAGATGCATTGATTGAATTTACAAAAGCAAAGGGATGAAGAATTTTGCAGAGTATGCGGCTTATTACAACGCATTGTACGAAGACAAAGATTACCATTCAGAAGCAAAATTTGTTTCTAAACTTTTATCTGAACACGGTCCTGAAGTTAAAACAGTTTTAAATTTTGGATGCGGAACAGGTAAGCATGATTTTGTTTTGGGAGAATCCGGATATCAAATAACAGGAGTTGATCTTTCTGCGGAGATGGTGAACGAGGCAATAAAAAATACACCGGACAACCTGAAAGATAAGTTACAGTTTGTAAAGGGAGATTTCCGTACCCTCAGGTTAAACCAAAAATATGATGCAGTTACCGCACTGTTTCATGTAATGAGCTACCAAAATACCAATGAGGAAGTGCTTGCAGCCATCCAAACCGCAAGAGCACATTTAAGAGAGGAAGGTCTTTTTACTTTTGATTTCTGGTATGGCCCCGGCGTATTGTCCGATCCGCCAGTTGTGAGGATAAAAAAATTAAAAGGGAAGGATTTTACGCTCACGCGCATAGCACAGCCCGAGATTCACTCCGATAAAAATATCGTTGATGTGAACTATGAGTTGATTGTGATGCATGATGATGAAACAGCACAAACCATCAATGAAACACATAAAATGAGGTATTTCTTTTTGCCTGAAATGGCATTTTACCTTAAAAGCTGTTCTTTTGAAATGCTCTCCGTGAAAGCATGGATGGGAGAAAACAAGCCCGGCTTAAATACATGGAATGCTGTTATTACCGCAAAAGCCGTATAGGTGTATGAACAAAAACATATTGCTGTCTTTTTTCGAAAAGGCTATTTATCAGTGTCACCAAGTTTATTTTCCATTGCAGAGCTGATAAGTTATCATGCCGGAATCACCTTCAATAGTTTTAAAGAAACTAATTCTTGTATAAAAGACTTGATGATAGGTTATATGGCTTTTTCAGAAGGTGTCCGCAATTGTTTTCTTACCCAATATCAGTTTGCTCAACACAAACAAAATATTCTTCCACCTTTATGATCACGCTGCACCAAATAAAACCCTTGCATTGGATTTTGATCCCTGTTATTGCCAGTTTGGTTGGACTCCTGACTTTTCTTCCTTGTTTAAATTCCCCTTTGACTGTTGAAGATGAGTATATCATGATGACTGCCAATACGATTAAACCGGAATTAAAAGGCCAAGTTCTTTTACAATTAATCAGCTTTCACGATCAATTTTTAGTTTTTTTGGGGCGCTTTGCTCCTGCTACAATTGGCAGTTATTTTGTTAAGGCTAAAGTGTTTGGCGTCAATCCATTTGCATTTCATATGACTATCTTGTTGACATGGATTGTATCGGGCACTTTGCTTGGGTATATTCTGATGATGGCCTTTGGTAATTTCGCAACGGCCATCTCAATCAGTTTGGTTTATCTTACGCTACCGGCAAGCTCCGAAATTGCTGTCAGGTTATGTTCCGGAGAATCACTGGGAAATTTGTTTCTTTTAGCAAGTGTTTTTATTATTTTACTTGGAGTCACAAGAAATAAATTTTTTACCGGATTACTTTTTATTTCAAATCTGATGATGTGCTGGTCAAAAGAGAATTATTTTGCGATGCTTCCTGTTTTGGCTTTTATTCAAATAATTCTCAGATGTGATTTTACAGTAAAGCAATTGTTTATTGAGATTAAAAAGCAATCAAAAAATTTAATTCTAGCATACGCCATTCCTTTTATTTTAACGGCTGCAGGAATATTTATTGCCGTAAAAAGTTCAGGTAGGGTCTTTAACTATGGCATGCCA
>Ga0068872_10004530_pt1 | contig 10517 bp, 9 predicted proteins | sample NOAtaG_7_FD_66441 | JGI IMG/M metagenome (GOLD analysis project Ga0068872, IMG submission 66441) | Freshwater lake microbial communities from Lake Erie, under a cyanobacterial bloom - NOAA_Erie_Diel1S_2200h metaG | ecosystem: Environmental > Aquatic > Freshwater > Lake | place: USA: Ohio, Lake...
CCCGGCGATGGCGCCGCATTGCGGGCAGGCCCAGAGGAGGTGCGGGAGGCCGTGCGCGAGCTGCCAGCCGACGGCGGGGCGGGAGCGGTCCCGGTGGGGGAGCACCGAGATGGCGCGCACGACGTCGGCCGCGATGGCCTCGGGGGTTGCGTCGGCAGGCCAGGTGAAGGGGCCGGCGTAGGAGATGTCGAGGGGGACCAGGCGCGGGCGGCGCGCCCAGCGCGGGTGGGCGAGGTACGCGGCCGGGTTGACGGCGACGTAGACGGGGGCGCCGGTGCGCTTGATGAGGCGGCCGATGCCGGCGGGCACAGGGCCGGGGCGGCCGTCCCAGGTGCGGTCGCCTTCGGGGAAGATGACCACGGCGTGGCCGTTGCGCAGGTGTTCCTCGACTTGCGCCATTGATTCGCGGTCTTTGACGAACTTTTTCTTGGGGAACGCGCCGAGGGCCTGGATGACCTTGCCAAAAAAGGGGAGCCGCATGGCGCTCGTGGCGGCCATGAACTTCAGCGGCCGCCAGCACCCGATGCCGATGTTGAACGGGTCCCAGAAGTTGCCGTGGTTGGACAGCAGGAGCATCGGGCCGTCGCGCGGGATGATCTCGCGGCGGTGGTAGCGCGCCCGGAAGTAGAACAGGTTGAGGAAGGCCACGAGCAGCCACCCGATGCGATGGGCGAGCCAGTCTCGGAAGGGCAGGCCGTAGAACGGGCGGGGCCGCCGCGCGAGGGCGGCGATGGTGTCGGCGTCCATCCCGACGCTTTATCTCGCGTGCGCGGCGGCGTCGGGGGGCGGGGCGGGCGGGAGCACGGCCCGGATGGCATCGGCGAAGGAGGCGGCCGTAAAGGGTGCCGCGAGCGTGGTGCAGGACGGCGGCAGGGGCGCCGGGAAGGCGGCCGGCGGGCCGACGAGGAGGATCGGGCCGCTGTACCCAGCGCCGCGCAGCTCGGTGAAGACGCCGTCCGGAGGCGGGCCGTCCGGGCCAACGAGGAAGACGAGGAGCCCCCAGGCGCCGCCGGCCGCGACGCGCCCGACCGCGTGGCGCAGGTGCAGCAGGTCTTCGGCGACGACCCCCTCGCGCTCGAGAAGGCGGACGACGAGGTCTGCCCAGGCGGCCCCGGGACGCAGCGGGAGCAGGCCGGCGCACGCCCGCGGCGCCTCGACGGGGAGGACGAGGCGGAAGGCCGCGCCGGCGCCGGTGTCCCAGGCTTCGATGCGGCCGCGGGCCGCCTCGGCGAGGGCCGCGCTGGACGACAGGCCGATGCCCGTGCCGACGCCGGCGGGTTTTGTGGTCATGAAGGGCTCGAAGAGCCGCGCCAGCACCGCCGCGGGCAGGCCGGGGCCGGTGTCTTCCACGACCAGCTCGACCGCGGGGCCGGGCGGGAAGGCGCCGCGGCCGGGGCGGCCTGCGACGGCGGGGCTGCTCGGGCCGACGCGCACGCGCACGGTGCCGGGGGTGCCCGCGAGGGCGTCGCGGGCGTTGGTGCAGAGGTTCAAGAGGACCTGGATCAGGCGGTCTTCGTGGATGCGCACGAGCCAGTGCGTGTCGCACACGTCCAACGCGAGGTTGACGCTGCGGGGAAGCAGGCTGCGCAGCAGCAGCTCGGTGCGGCGGACGACGCCCGACAGCTCGCAGAGGATGGCGGCGCCCTCACCTTGGTGGATGAGGTCCACCATGCGGCGGACGAGGCGGGAGGCCTGCGCTCCGGCGCGCTCAACCCGGGCGGCGCCATCCTGGAGGCGCGTCGCGTCGGGCTGGCCGAGGGCCATGCCGTCTGCGAGGGCCATCATCGCGCCGATGAGGTTGTTGAGGTCGTGGGCGAGGCCGCCGATGAGCTGGGTGATGGGCTCGGCCTTCTGGACCTGGGCGAGCTCTGCCTCGAGGCGCAGGCGCTCGGCTTCGGCGGCGCGGCGCGCGCCGGTGTCGCGGGTGGCGCAGAGCAGGCCGCCGTCCTCGAGCACCGTGAGGCTCACCTCCTGGTGGACCGGCCGGCCGTCGAGGTGCACGCCGACCGCCTCGCCGCACCACTGCGCGCCCGGCCCATCGAGCAGCGGGAACACGCGCTCGCTGAACTGCTGCACACCCTCGGGGGTGTACAGCGTCGACCACGGCTTGCCGAGGACATCGTCCAGATGGCGAAAGCCGAACATCGCGAGGTGCGCCGGGTTCATGAAGGTGAACCGGCCCTCGGCATCGGTGAGCGCGATGGCGTCTTGCGCCTGGGCGATGGCTTGGGACAAGGTCGTGAGGCGCCGGTGCATCGCGGCGCGCTCGGCCGTCACCTCCAGGAGCGTGAGCGCCACCATCGGCCCGCCGGACATCGGGTCCACGCCCCGCGCGGCGCGCCACTGGGCCGCCCGCAGGCCGTCCCGTGTGCGCACGATGTCTTCCCCGTCGGCCGCGCCGTGGAGCATCACGGCATCGAGCACCCGGGCGCCGATGGACGGATCGGAGAAGAGTGCGCCCAGGGTGGTGGTGGGCTCGTAGCAGGCGGCGGCCGCGGGATTGAGCAAGAGCGCAGGGCCGCCATCGGCCGGGAACAGCAGGACCTGTGCCGGGTCGTGGCGGAGCGCCTCCACGAGGCGGCGCTCGTCCGGGGTGGCGTCGCTGAGCGGCGCCGCCTCGACGAGCAAGGCGAGGCCCTCCGCGGCGCCCTGCACGGTGCGCAGCGTGCACCCGACGGTCCGCGGCTCGCCGTGGGGGTAGAAGGTCCAGGTGTCGGCGATGGGGCCGTGGGCGGCGCGGCGGCAGAGGTCGTCCAGGCGTGCGCGGGCGGCGGTGCTGAGCGGCCCGAGGGCGCGCGCGGAGAGGGCGGCCGGCGATTCGGCCTTCCAGAGGGCGGCCGCCGCTGCCGTGGCGGCGGTGATGCAGTGGAGGCCGAGGTCGTACACCCAAATCACGCCGGAGAACGCGGCGAGTTGGCCAGGCGTGGGCGCGGGCAGGAGCGTGGACGGTGGGCGAGTCACGGGCGGTCCGTGCAGTGTATGGGATGGGCCCGGCAATCGCCAGATGTAGCCGTACACAGTACGTCATCGCGCGCGTTGACCGGTGCGACGGCGCAAAGCCACCGCCGCCCCACCCGTGGCTACGGATCGACCCGCTCCCGGCATAACCCTTACAGAGCGATACGGACCCCGGCGTGCCCGCCGAAGCCGCGGTCGACCGGGAGGTTGAGGTGCCCGTAGACCTTGACGACGGCGAGATTGACCTGGGCGCCCAGGAAGGCCCGCGGCGCACCGACGGCCGGCGCGGCCGCGCTGGCGTCCCCGGTGACGGCGGCGGTGCCCAGCAGCGCCGTGCGCCCTTGCGCGGACGCCGAAATGTCGCCGCCGAGGGCGATGGTGCTGGTGGCCGAGCCGTCGAGGAGGAGGTCGTACCCGATGCCGGCCCAGGCCGACACCACCGCGACCTTGACGGCGGTGGACAGCTCCAGCGGCACCGACGCGGCGCGGGCCTCGACCGTGTATTCCCCCGTGGCATCCCATTGCACGCCTTCGCCGGGCGAGATGGGGACCGCGCTCTCCAAGGTGAGGCGGTAGACGCCCGCCTCGTAGCCGGTGGTGAAGTCCACGCCGTTCCAGGCCACGGCCGACGTGCCCTTCGCGCGCAGCAGCTGCACTTGGAGGTGCCCGCCGTAGTTGACCATGCTCCCCGCGAACGGCTCTCGATCGCCGCTGCCGGCGAGGCCGTGCGCGTAGATGCGAAAGCGGCGGGCCGCGCTGCCCTCCGGCGCCGCGACGCCCAGGTTGAGCCCCGCCATCACGGTGCCCATGAACGCGAAGCCGCCCTCGGGCAGCGCGGTGTCCCCGCGCCCGAAGGTGGCGCCCATGCCGTCCGCGCCGGTGCCGACGCCCCCACCCACGACGAAGCGCTGGAGGTTGGACCCGTAGTCCACCCCCATCCCCTTGGACGAGAGGGCCGTCGCGCGGGCCATCTGCTCCAGGAACGCGCCCTGATCGTCCAGGTTGAGCGTGCCGGCCGCGGCGGTGCGGAGGGCGGCGACGACCTCGTCGGGGTCGACCCCGGCGGCTTGGGCCTTCGCGGGGTCGAGCTGCACCACGACGTCTTGCGCCCGTGCGGCCGAAGCGCCCGCGACGGCGAGCAGCGCGAGGGCAACCAGGCGCGCGATCACCGCGCCTCCGCGGACTGGAACAACGGGAGCTGCGCCCGCTCGGCGGGTGCCCCGTAGCGGGTGGGTGCCCCCGGCACCGGCTGTCCGTCGAGGTACCCGCGGAGGAGCCGGATCATGTCGGCGCGGTCGGACGCGGAGTTGACGTAGTCGACGTCCCCGGTGTCCACCACGTAGACCGGCGCGTCCGTGTAGCGCGCCCAGAGGCGGTAGTAGCGGTCCCGCAGGCTCTCGAGGTAGCCGGGCGGGATGCCCTGCTCGGCCGCGATGCCGCGGCGGGCGATGCGCGCGGCGATGGTGTCCGTCGGCGCGTCGAGGAAGACGACGAAGTCCGGCCGGGGGATCTGCCCGTCGAGGAGCGACGCGAAGCGGTCGTAGAGGGCCAGCTCCGGCCCGTGGAGCGTCTCTTCGGCGAAGAGGCGGTCCTTTGCGAAGATGTAGTCCGCGACGACGAGATCGGAGAACAGATCGCCCTGCGCGAGCGCGAGCTGTTGGGCCGTGCGACTCGCCAGGTAGAACATCTGCGTGGGGAAGGCGAAGCGCTCGCGATCCGCGTAGAACGCCGCAAGGAAGGGGTTGTCCTCCCACGGCTCCAACACGAGACGCGCGCCCCACTCTTGCGCGAGAATGCGGCAGAGGGAGGTCTTCCCCACGCCGATCAGGCCCTCAATGACGAAAAACCGCCGACCCGCCACCGTGGCCCCGGCGACACCGCTGGAGCCGTGCCGCCGCGTCAGTCTAATGCGGCGGCGGCGCGCCCGGGCGGGGGTCGCCGCCGCGCTCGGCGCAGGTGCCGCGTAGCCCGTCGAAAAGCGGGGTCGGCAGGGTCGGGGGCGCGTGGACGATCCGCGGACCGAGCGGGCGCGCCGCGTGGCCCCGCCTGCGTCCCCGCAGGGCCGCCCGATCGTGACACCGCTGGCCCAGGCCCTTCCCACCGGCCGCCTTTTGGCGCCGCCCGCGGCGCGCGCGGTGTCCCTCTCCGCTCAGGGCCCGCACACGAGCGCGACACGGGCCCGGCCGACGACGAGCCGCGGCGCGTCGGGCGGCGGCGCCACGCCGGCGCAGGGCCGCGGCGTGCGCTGGGGATCCAACCGGTGAATCGCGAGGCTCCCGGGCCCCTGGAAGACGCGCACCCAGGGTCCGCGCGGGTCGGCCGGCGGGCGGCGGTCGTCGACGAGCAGAACGGACCAGTCGGCGTCGGAGCCGTCTGGGTCGTGGCGGGGGAGGGGCGCGTAGAGGCTGAGGTCCTGGAACCGCCCGCCCAGCAGACTGCCGGACGGGGCCTCGGCCGCGATCCACGCGCCCAAGGCCCGCAGCTCGGCCGCGCGCGCGGCCTCCCCGCGCAGCCCGTCGAGGACCGCCGGTGCCCGGACCAGCGCGCTCGCGCCGACCAGCGCCAGCGCGACAGCGTGCAAGGGGCGCGGCGCGCCGGCGGCGAGCAGGGCGAGGGCGAGCGGGACGAAGAACACGGGGTGGCGGCGTTGGCTCCAGAGCACGAGGGCGGGCAGCGCCACCAGCAGCAGGGCGGCCGCGCCGCGGCGGCGGGGGTCGCGCAGGCCGATGGCAAGGGCGCTGAACAGCAGCAGCCAGGCCTCCGGTGCGGCGCGGAGCGCGCGGCCGAGGTGCACGGAGAGCAGCGCGCCGCGGTCCCCGGCCGCGGCGGCGGCGGCGTAGGCGGCGCGGGCGGCGGCGGGCAGCTCTCCAGTCGGGCTGAGGTCTGCGCGCCGTGGGTCGAGCAGAACGGCGAGCGGGGCCTGCGCGCGCGCGGCCCAGGGCCAGTCGGCCGGCAGGCCGCCGGCGGCGAGCGCGCCGAGGCCGAGCGCGCCGGCGAGCGCCGCGAGGGCGGGCCATGCGCCCCGGGCGGCCAGCACCGCGCCGACAAGCAGCGCGATGGGCCAGCCGGGCTCGCGGGTGAAAGGGAGGAGCGCCGCGGCGACGGCGGCGGTGGCGTGGCCGCGTGGGCTTCGCGAGAGCAGCCCAGCCCCGGCCGCCGTGACCAGCGCCGCGGTGAGCGTGTCCGGCTGCAGCTGCAGCGCGCCGGGCAGCAGGTCCGCCGCGACGACCGCCACCAGCGCGGCCCCGAAGGCCGCGCCCGTCGCCGCCCCGCCGGCCCGCGCCGCCGCCCAGACCAGCGCGGGCACGGCGCACGCCGCGAGCGTGGAGACCAGGCGCCCGGCGTCGGGCAGCAGCACGCCCTCTCGGCCGAGCCCGAGGCCCCGCGCAGCCGCGACGAGCAGCGGGTAGGCTGGCGGCGCGAGGGGCCAGCGCCCCCCGTTCGCGAGGTCTTCTGCGGTCAAACCCCAGATGGGCGCGTCGGGCCCGGCGGCGCCGGCCAAGCCAACCCCGGACGCGAGCGCGGCGCTCCCCGCGACCACCAACGCGCCGAGCGCGAGCGGCGCTGCCCACCCGCCGCCCGGCGCGTGGGGCGCAGCGGTCAAGCCGCCCGGTCGGCGAACAGGACCGTCCAGCTCCCCGTCACGACCACCGTGTCGTCCTGCTTCAGGATGTCGCTGCGAAACTCGACGATGCCCTTCCCGCCCTTGCTCGAGGGCGTGCACGACACGACCTCCAGCCGCAGGCGGATCGTGTCTCCGAAAAACACCGGCGCCTTGTACTCGAAGACCTGCTTCATCAGCGCGAGGGTCGTGCCCTCGAAGATGCCGAGGGTCTGGCCGAGGCCGGTGCTGATCGACGCCGACAGCATCCCGTGGGCCACCCGCTGCTTGAAGGGCGTCGTCGCCGCGAACACCGCGTCGGTGTGGAGCGGGTTTGTGTCCCCGGAGAGGCCGGCGAAGGCGACGACGTCGGCCTCCGTGACCGTGCGCCCGCCGCTGGTGAAGAACTGCCCGACGGAGAAATCCCGAAAATGAAGGCCGCGCCGCATCGTTGCTCCTGTGCGCGCCCTCTCACCGGGTTGGACCGCTCCGTCAACCCGGCGGCCGGTTAGGCTGCGCCGCGGAGGGCCGATGTCCGAGCACGACCCCTGGGCGCATGTCCTGCGGCGCCTCGAAGAAGCGCTCGCCGACGCGGGGATCCCCGAGGGGCCCGCGCGCATCATCGTCCTGGAGGCCCTCCGGGGCGGGCTTGAGGCCGCGCACATCGTCGATGGCCTCGGCAGCAGCGCCTCCCGCGGGGTGGCCGAGGCGCCCCCCGTGTCCGTCGTGCCCGGCGGGCGAGACCCCCGCTCACCCCGGCGCCCCGGTCCTCCGCCGGATCTCCGCCTCGCCCCGCCTGCGGCCCCGCTCGGCCCGCGCAGCCCGGTGGAGGTCCCAAGCGCCGACGAGGCTGATCTCGACGCGCTTTTCGGCCCGGCGGCTGACGACTGGGCGGCCCTCGGCGCGACGCCCCCGGAGCCCGGCGGGCTCGTCGTGGCGGCAGAAGAGTGGGAGACGCTGGTGCGCGCGGCGGCCCCGTGGCCCTACCGGCTGCGCGTGGTGGACGGTCGCGCGGAGGTGCGCGGCGAGGGCCTGCCCACCGACGTCATCGCCGAGGGCAACACCTTGGATCTCACCGCCGCGTGCATCCAGGCGCGCGCGGTCGACGGCCTCGTCACCCTTCGCTTCGTCCGCCTCCGCGGCCCGGCCTCCTGATGTCCTGGTCTCTCGCCACGCTGAACCTCAACGGCCTGCGCAGCGCCACCCGCAAGGGCTTCCGGGATTGGCTGGGCAGCGGGTCGCCCGATGTGCTGTGTCTCCAAGAGCTGCGCATCCAACGCGGAGAGATCGACGCGGCCCACGCGCCGCCCGCTGGCACCACCGCCGTCCAGGCCGACGCCGAAAAGAAGGGCTACGCGGGCAGCGCCGTGTGGTCCCGCCTGCCCGTGCTCGCGGCGCAAGTGGGCGGCGGCCATCCTGCCTTTGACGCCGAGGGTCGCCTCGTCCGGGTGGAGACGCCGCGGGCCGTCGTCTGGTCGATCTACTTCCCGTCCGGGAGCGCGGGCGAGCACCGGCAGGCGGTGAAAGACGCCTTTCTGCCGTGGGTGCAGGGGTTGCTCGCGGCCGACCTCCGCTCCGGCGCCCCCGTCGCCGTCTGCGGCGACGTCAACATCGCGCATACGGAGCTCGACATCCACGATCCGCGCGGCAACAAGAACAACAGCGGCTTCCTGCCGCACGAGCGCGCGTGGATGAGCGGCTTTCTCGCCGACGGCTGGGTGGACCTCTGGCGCGCGGCGCACCCGGGGGCCCGCGGGTACTCGTGGTGGTCCCAGCGCGGCGCCGCGCGGGCGAACGACAAGGGCTGGCGGCTCGACTACATCTTCGCCAGCCCGGCCCTCGCCGACACCCTGGAGTCCTGTGACATCGTGGGCCGAGATCCGGCCCTGTCCGACCACTGCCCCGTCGTCGCGCGCTTCCGCTGAGGGGCGTCGCGCGCGGCGCCAGGCGGCTCAGCCCGCGGTGGGCACCAAGACCAAGGTCGTCAGGAAGGGGATGCCGGAGCCGTTGCCGCTCTGGATGCCCGTCGCCGTCACCGTCGCCGTGCCGCCGGAGGCCCAGGTCTTCGTGGCGTTGTCCACCGCGAAGATCTCGACCGTCTGCCCTTCCGTGAGGCCGAAGGTGCCCTCCACCGAGAAGGGCCACGCCGGGCTCAGCACGCCGTCGTAGTTGCCAAGGTGGAACATGGCGACCGGCGTGCCGGACAGCGTGTCGAGGGGCACGCCGGCAGAGGCAGGGTCCACCGAGACAGCGGCGAAGTACACCTCGCCGTAGTCCGTGGTGTACAGGCCCTCGGTGAAGCCCGCCGGGTCTGCCTGGACCGTGAGCACGCCGCTCGTGACGGCCCCCGCGGCGTTGATGTCGCGGCGGGCGTCGTAGGGGACGACGACCATCGGCACCGGCAGCGTGCGCGACTCGTCCGCGCCGAGCGTGACCAGCCCCGTCGGCACGGCGACCGAGGTGTCCCCGGGCGTCACGGCCTGGAGGCTGTGGGTCGCGCCTTCGACGCCTTCGAAGCGGAAGCTGCCGTCCGCCCCCGATTCGGCGGTGCGGCAGACGTGGTAGCACAGCTGCATGCGCAGCCCGGAAACAGGGTTGCCGCTGGTGTCCACTGCCGCGCCCACCAGCACGGCGTTCGCGTCGGCGTCGGTGTCCGCGTCGGTGTCCGCGTCGGTGTCGGCGTCGGTGTCGGCGTCGGTGTCCGTGTCCGCGTCGGCTTCGGCGGCGGTGTCGTCCTTTGCGTCGCCCCCGGCGCAGGACAAGGCGAAGAGGACGGCGAGCGGAAAGAGGGCACGGCGGGACATGGGCACTCCGGTCGAGGCCGCGAAGATAGCATCCACCGAAGCCTCTGGCAGGTCCGGCCGTGGACGGGCGGGCTGCCTCAGCGCGCGTGCTTCACGAAAAGGTCTGCCAAGCGGGGCATGGCGGCGCCGATGTGCTCCACCGCGACGCCGCGCAGGCCTTGGTAGGCCTTCACCAGCGTCGGGTGCGGGCTCCGCTGCGCGCGGGCATCCGTGATGGCGAGCAGGGCGTTGGCCGTGTCCAGCTTGCGCGACACGAAGAAAGACCGCGGGTCCTGGCCTTTGGCCTGGCACTCCTGCCAGAGCGGGTCGGTCGCGCGCGCGAAGTCGTCGAGGAGCGCGTCCATCGACTGGGGCACCATCCCGGGCCGGGCGCCCTTCACGGCCTTGTAGGCCGCCTTGATCGCGAGCCCCGACAGGCCGGACTTGGCGTCCACCTCGGCTTCGAGGAGGGCCACGCAGTCCTCGATGACGAGCCGGCGGCGGGCGGGATCCGAAACGACCGTGACGAGCGAGCCCATCGGCACTCCAGAGAACAGGACGAGGGGAGGGGAGACGGCGGCCCGGCCGGCAGCCGCCGTCACTCCAGGGTGATGCCGTCTTCGTAGCCCGGGCAGAGCTGCACCCGGTTTTTGGCGCCCAGCTCGACCGCCCAGGCGTTCGCGTACATGCGGCCGTAGCAGGACCAGCCGCCAGACTGGCCCAGCGCCTTCTGCACGCAGGCGAGGCTCTTTTCCCAGTCGCGGTCGTTTTGGATCTTGATGATGTTCGCCCCGGGCGCGCGCGGCGGCGCGGCGTCCTTGACGTAGGACTTGAGCCAGAAGGGGATGGCCTCGCAGAGCACGTCGGCCGCTTCCTGGCGCGGGGAGGACTTCAGCACCGCGAGCAGGACGTCCCGCACCTCGGCGTCCTCCTCGAGCGCGAAGGCGCGCTCCCGGAGGCAGGCGATGGCCTCGGGGCGCTTCGTGCCCTGGTAGGCTTGGATGGCCTTTTTCCGCACCGCGGGCGAGGCGTCCGTCATCATCGCCTTGCAGAGCATCGCGTCCGACTCGGGGACGTTGCTCTTCTTGAGGCCGGCGAGGGCGGCGCCGCGCACCTCGCCGTCGGTGTCGTTGGCCATGGCGTCTTGCAGGGCGGCGATGGCGTCCGGGTCAGCA
>Ga0068872_10004535_pt1 | contig 10514 bp, 4 predicted proteins | sample NOAtaG_7_FD_66441 | JGI IMG/M metagenome (GOLD analysis project Ga0068872, IMG submission 66441) | Freshwater lake microbial communities from Lake Erie, under a cyanobacterial bloom - NOAA_Erie_Diel1S_2200h metaG | ecosystem: Environmental > Aquatic > Freshwater > Lake | place: USA: Ohio, Lake...
AAAAATTTTGATTGAACTAGAATTACTAGAATTTTTTACTTTAAAGACTTAGAAAGGATTTTAAAAACCATTTTCTAGATGTAATAAAAATTTTGATTGAACTAGAATGACTAGAATTTTTTACTTTTTGACACTAGAAAGGATTCCCATTAACTAGTTAAGTTTTTGTCCTAACTTTTTCCGAAACTTCAGTTTCTTTAAAAAGTTTGTTTTTGTCCTAACTTTTTCCGAAACTTCAGTTTCTCTAAAAAGTTTCTCTAAAAAGTTTTTTCAAGTTGATTTTTTTCAACTATTCCTTTGTCCCAGAATTTATTACCACCAATAAAATCTTCACGAACTATTTTACCTCTTCTAGAAATCCATTCATCATCATCTGATTGTTTAATATAAACTCCTTCAACTAATCCATCATCACCTCGATATTCCGAAACAGTTTTAACTAAAGCAATAATATCTTGTAATTTTTTAAATTCACCTACTTTAATACATTTAATTAAAGGTATTGAAGTGTTTTCTAGTAATTTTTCTAATCTAGGGCGACTGTAAAACTTTTTTTCTTTACGATCATATAGATCAAATGCTACAAAATAACCTGGTAATTTTTTATAAGGTATTGAGTGTTGTGAATAGAGCCATTCTCCAAAAAGAATATGACGTCCAGGTTCTATAATCTGAAACAAATCGTTTGAATGTTTATCTCTCCAGGCATCAAGATTTTCAAATTGAAAATGATACTTACTATTAACGAAATGTGATCTATTTTGAAAACATATACTAAGATCTAGAGGGTTTATTGATATACCCATATTAGCACCATCTATTTTTTCTTCAACATAAATTTTAGTATTGAGAAACTCATTTTGCTTTTGTTTATCCAATAAAAGATCATCTCTAGAAGCAGATCCTAAATTGTATAGATGAACTGTTCTTGGAAATTTGAAAAAGTTATCTTCAGGTGCTATCTGAATTTCCTTAATTTTCCAGGTTGATAAAAGATGATTAACATCCATCTCAGATGTTAAATTAATAATTTGCTCAAAACCTTCATCAAAACCCGGTGTTTCTATTTTACTTAACATTTCTTTTGCTATTTTAACTCCACCAAGTCCTCCTAAAGTAGGATGACCTTTACGATGTTCAACCCTATAAAAACATTCCTCTGGTGGTATATCAAAATAAATACACCAAACAGATTCATTAAAATAACATGACCATTCTTCACGATCTTTTCTAGTTAAATTACATCTATCCACAACAACCAACTTTTTATTTCTACAATTCTTTGAAATCTCTTTTGATAAATCTTTACGTCCTTGTGTATCCTGATTCAAATATACCATATCATCTCCTAAATATTTTTCTAAATGTTTCGAAAATGTTGATTTACCTGAACCCGGTATCCCTACTAATATTAATGCTTTCGGTTTAGATGACCCCTTATATTTTATATGATTATAACAATGACCATGTGGATTTTTACTAAAATTTCTAAGAAACTCCAGTTGCACATCAGTCATCAATATTGATCTTTGACTCCTATATATTTGATCTATTTCACTAATATCCATCTCTTTAGATCTTATTAAATACGAATAATAAGCCATTGCAGTTCTACCTTTTCCACCTAAACAATGCACCAATGTAATATGATCCTCTCTATTAATTAAATTAATAATTTTATCAATGGTCTCAAAATCAGTCGCATGTAAATCATTTATGGGTATATGATGATAATCAATGTGTTTTTTAATAGACGATTTATCTTCCTCCATTAAATTTATTATTGATGTTATACCTAAAGATTTGATAAATGGCAAATGTTCTGAATATACTATTGCAGAAGCATATAGATTTTCTGTTATCTTTGAGAAATTTTTAGGTATTTTAACTTGTTTTATTTTACCATCTAATATTACATATTTCATCCTATCAATTTCAAATTTATTATTAAGTAATTTTACTATTTTAATAGCCTTTGATATATCTTGAAAGACATAATTATCAATCATTAACTGATCTGGATGATCCACAAACTCTAATTTGAGAAGACTATATATAGCATTTTCATGATCTTCATTCAACATCGATAATAATTGAGTCTTTAAGGTTTTCAAATCATTTTTTTTATATAAATATTTACAATATGTTTTTCGTAAATCTTTTAATAATTCTATATCTCGTATAAGACCCGAAAAATGATTAAATAAATCATCAAATTTTAAATATTTGATTATTGGATTATTCAAAGATCCATCCAATAATACATTAATATCCTTTAATAATAGTCTGAAATCTGGGAGATATATATGATTATAATCAATAATTTGAGTATAATCTTTAGGTATATCATGATTATCTTTAAAATTAAATCCCAAAGTAATATGAAATTGGGTAATTGGAAGATTATTCTGGAGACAATACGAAATGCCACTAGGATAAAAACAAACTAGAAAAGCTACATCTTTTTTTAAAACAACACCTACTATATAAAATTTTGAATCAACTGGATTACTTAAATCATATCTAAAATTTTTTGAAGATACCACGGTAATATGATATTTATCACCATCTCGTTTAAATCTCTGATCTGTCCACTCAACTGGAATATCAACACCTAACTCTTTAATGACGTTCTGTATATATTCTTTATCTAATAATAAATACAAACATCCCTTGACCTTAGAAAACATTTATACAACACTTTTAATATTAATAAAACACAGTGGTCTTTATGGCATCCCAAAAACACATTCAATTTTTATATAGAAAAAATAAAGTAATATTAAGATAAATATTAAGGTAAATATTAAGAAATATCTATTACATTATGGAATGATTCTAGGAGTTCAACGTTATTAATCTGATCTTGTGAAGATGCGGTTGTTATAAATATTAATTTATTGGGAACTGGCATTGAGAATAGGGTTTTAAAGGTTTGTAGAATGGTATTTGAATAAATTTGGTGATGATTTTTATATGAGATTTCAATCATTTGATCAATATCATCTAAAATCATTATACTTTCATGTGGGATAACAGCATCTTGGAATAATTCTTTTAAGAATAGGGCTTTTTGACTATCTAGTTTTCCTAGTAGATCAAAATTGGATGAATATATAATATTTGTTATGGAAAGTTCTTTTGCGATATATGCTGATAAAGTAGATTTCCCTTTTCTTTTTTGACCAGTAATTAGAATTTTAAGGGATTGTCCATGATAACATGATACATCTTCATATAAATATGTTTTAATGATTGATCTTAAGGCATCAAGTTGAGTATTAACTTCATGAGACCATTCGGGTGGCGTATCAGATATTAGGATATCTAATTGTTTTCCGTGATGAGATTTGGTTTTGTTGATTGAGTTAATGCTTTGTATAAAGTCATTTTTTTCAATTTTAAGATTATCCCAGTTTTTTAGAGCTTTATCTTTGTTTTCCTGATTTTGGGAAGAAGATACTTCTCTTTCAATGGCATATGATGTCACATTGCGAACCATACCTGCAATTTCGGCACCTGAAAAATTTTCTGTCATTGAAACAAGTTCTTCCAATGTCAAACCAGCATTTTGAAATAACCCTTTATTAACTAATTGTTCTAAATAGATTTGTAATATTTCTAATCTATCAGTGGCATCTGGAATTCCTATTTCAATGCAAACCTCAAAACGTCCTGGACGTAATAGAGCTTTATCAATTAAATCTATACGATTTGTTAAACCTATGATAAGAATGTTATTAAGAATATCAACCCCATCCATTTTAGAAAGGAACTGGTTTACAACATTACTAGAAACCTGAGTTCCAGATGAATCAGATGAACGTTTTCTAGCAATACAATCAAACTCATCAAAAATAATAACATGTAATTTGCTAAATTCCCCCTTTTCTTTATATTCCTGCTCGGCATCAATAAACAAATTTCTTAAATTGGCTTCACTTTCACCAACAAATTTATTCAATATTTCGGGACCATTGATAATCTTTGGAGGATGTGAATTCATGATTTTAGCAAGTTGTCTAGCAATTAAAGTTTTACCAGTTCCAGGCGGACCATATAAAATAACACCCTTACAATGATTAATTTTCAGTTCTTTAATAAGATCCGGATGACATGCTCGGGAACATAACGCTCTTCTGAAAAATTCCTGACATTCCTTTTTAAGACCACCAATACCAAGTTTTTGTAAATTAAAATCATTTTTGAAAATACTATTGTCTTGTGTAAATGAATCCAATAAAATAATCTTTTTTGACGCATTTTTTGATAATTCTATATCTTTTATAGTAAATTCATTTGCAGTATAATAACATGGTTCATCTAGTGTTAATCTTATTTCCATTCTAGCATCCGATTTTAAATGATGAACCATATACGCAAATCCCGGGATTAATACAATATCCTTAAGTTGATCTCTAGCTAAATTAATAATTTCTTCATGGTTCATTTCTAATAGTTTTCCGTCATCATACCTAAGAACATTTATGATTTCCAATTTATTTATACAAACTGGTTTAGAATCAAATACAATATTTTTTAATTCAAAAGAATATTCAACATCCATTGCTAATTTTAAATTTTTACGCATGACAACCGCTGTATATAAAACATCCTTAACATTTATTTCAGTTGGTTTACATGCTGGATCATTGGTTATATCCACTCTAATAATATGATTATTAATACTCATAAATTTCTCACGACATATACCTGAACTATACATTAAAGGTACATTTAATTCTCTAGTTTTATCTGAATTACCACGCTTTACTTTCAGTTTTTGCATTTTTATTTTTATAATATACCAAAAACAGAATCAATTTTTTTATAAAATTTAACTGGTAAATGAAAGGTAAAAAAAATGTTGTTAATTTTGTTATAAAGAATCTGTTTTTACTTTTAGAACACAATTAAATATTTAGTTCTAACGAGATTTTCATTTGAAATTACATAATATGGATTAGCACCTTTGAATCCATTACTACCATCATCTAATATTTCACAATAAACCATGCTTCTAATATTTTCTAGATTACCAGGTTTCCATGCAATACCAGTTTGCCCCGCATAACCATATGATGTAGCAAAATCAGGAGCTAAATAGATACCATTACCATAGGCGGCACCATGTAATTGTTTATCAGTTCCACTGCAATTAATTAGAGATTTTCTTAAAATTGAATGCCAATTTTCAATGGGTGATCCATGGAAACCGTGATGTTTGACAACAGTTGGTTTTTCTAGGATGGAACAAAAAGCTTGTTCTCTTTCAGGAGGGTTAGAAATATATTTGAAAACAGCTTTGATTTTATAGTCAACATTGTATGGATTATTTTTTTTACTATTATCGAGGAATGCAAGGTCTGTTTTTAAATTTTTATCATCTGGATCAATAACTTCTAAATGGACACGACATGTTAGTAAAATCCATCTGATTAAATAATAAGCATCATTATCAACTGATGCCAATTGAATTTTTAGTTCATCTTCACTATTTAATAATGATAACGAATCAATATCTGGTAAAGATTCTAATATAGATTTTAGTTTAGCAAATGTTGTTTTACGATCACCACCACACTGATTTAAAATATGTTCAGGCATTTCCTCAAATATTTTATCACATCTAGGACTTATAACACATGCATATGCAAAATAACATAATATTTTACAAATCGCCGGATAAAATTTAAATTCATTAAGAAGGCATGTAGCCGTAGAATTAGAACCATTCTTCATATAACATGATAACCCTAATTCTGTATATTGATAATAACATAAGGCATTTCCACAACTAACCGGTTTAAGACCTTGATATTTTAACTGTTTATCACAATTCACACAATAATAACCCGGATTATTCACTCTTTCAATAAAGTGTTTAATCATATTGAGAAGATAACTATCAGCATGACTATACGACCCAACAGTATATTTATCAATATATCCCTGTAAATTATTATACATAAACTGCTTTAAACAGTTCGATAATTGCCACTGGATAGATCCCGCATCAAAAATATTAATTACCGGAGTTTCCAAAGAAGATAAATATTTATTATTAAAATTTATATATAATTTAACACATTTTTCATTATCTAAACCTAAAATTGATAAATAATTTTGTGATATATGAGAAATGTTATACATCACAGTTAAATCCATAGTTCGACTATTGACTTGAGACACAAAAACTAAGCCGGAATCAATCAAGAATTCAACATCTTTTGAAAATTGTTTTTCATATTTGTTTGTGCTATTTTCAGAAATATAATGACCTTCAGAAGGCACTACACTACCCAAATTTAAATCATCCCCTAAATTATATTCATCATTAAAAAGATCAGATTCAGATGTCCCCACCGAATTAACCTCATCTTCTGAATCAAAGTCAGATTGCTCATTATCAGACATATTTTATCACTAAAACATTTTATTCAATTTCTTTATTCAATTTTTATTTACTTCATTCTCATTGTTTTTATTAGTTTTAGTCTTATTAGTCTTAGTTTTACCAGTTTTAGTTTTACCAGTCTTTGTTTTATTAGTTTTAGTTTTATTAGTTTTTGTTTTGCCAGTCTTTGTTTTATTGGTGTTATTGGTGTTTTTAGAACGTTTAGAGTGAGTATGTTTAGTGATCTGGTGTTCAAAAGGTAAATCTTTTAGGAAGGGATGTGTAGAAGCATACCCAAAACAATGGAAAAATAAATAGCGATCAATTAAAGTATTATCTAGGTGTGTATTAATTGTTATAGGTTTATTGGAAACATATTGTGTGAGTATATCTTGTGGTGTAATTTTTTCATTATAAAATTGTCTAAAATACAGTGTCATGGTATTTAGAACAAGTTTTTTAGTCATATGTTCTTTATAATAAAAAGGATCATCAATGACATTAGGTATTTTGGGAATTTTAAATTTCTTTTTAATAATTTCACCAACTTTTATAATATCAACTAAAGACTTTGGACGAAATCTAAATACTTTTTGTATTAATTCAAAAGGTAATATGATAGTTTTTATCCCAAAGAAATAATAATGATATTTGGGATTTAAGATTAATTCACGCATACCACGGACACCTAATATTTTAGCAATTTTATTCTTAAAAACCCCTATATAATCTTTATATCTTATAGTGCCTTCCATAGTAAGATCAATATACGGTTGATATTTTTTTCCAGTGATGTCAAACCACATGTTGTATTTTTTTAAAAAGGCATCATCTGGAACAGGATCATATAAAACGGTTCCATCCAAATCAGCAAATGGTCTAGTGCCATATGTAAATATGACAAAACTGCTCATTAAAATGAACCGTTCCATTTCCAGAAGACTGAAATTATTTTGAAGTATTTTTTTATAAGAGTTAAGTGCATAAACGTTAAAGTCAGAAGCATTTCTAGTTAATTTTACGATATTTGCATTTTTAAGAACTTCTAAACTGTTGGGATTTAAAAATAATCCTGAATTATCTAGAGTTTCTGAATAAAAATCATTAATATGTAGAATATCATAATTTCTTAATTCCTTTGTAGCTGATTTAGTAAAAAAACTTCTTAATTCCGTTTTAAAATAAGCATCAGAACCCGTAATATTATTTTGGGGACCACTATATTCATAGAATATTACTAAAACAGGATATCGAACGGTGCTAGTTGAACTAGACCATCCTTTCATTTTAGTATTAAAGTTAATACTATTCATATCTTTGTTTCTAGATGTTGTCATATATAAATGGAAAATTAGATTTGAGGCTTGATAATAACTGAGATCAATCTTTTTCTGATAATAAACGATACCATTAAGATTTAAAAAATCTAATAATTCACGTAAAATTTCATTTTTTTTATACCAATCACTAGTAGGCCACAAAATAATAGTTTTCATATTAGGTCTAGTTTTGATATAATGAAAAAGTATTGTCTCCATATCCATCGTTTTTTCTGGTGATAAATTGCGTGAATTTAGACGATACCCGGCGAGAGAATGACTGTATCTATATAAATTTTTTAAATAACTACCACCATAAGTGTCATATAATACTTTAATGGCTTTATGATATTGAAATGGTTTAGTTTCACATAATAGTTGAATATTATCCGTAGCATACCATTGATCTAGTTCAAAATGTGAATTTTTAATAGTTTCATCAGATACCTTGATTTTTAAGTATTTTTCATTAGGATAAAATTCTTTTTGGAGTTTAGCCTCATTTTCATAACTATCTTGATTAAGTGTTAAATACATATATTTACACGTCAATAGACTAATTACATCTTTATCAGCATCAACATAAATAAAGTCATTGAATAGAAGTAAATGATCACTATGTCCTGACTTTACATTATGAACATAACTAGGATAAATTTCAGAACTGTCCGTCAAAATATAATCCTTGGTTTCACGACGATAAAAAGATGATCCCTCTTTCTTAGATTTTGATTTATTTTTAAAACGTTTGAATATGGGTTCTAAAGAAGGATGATTTGATTCATTATTTAAATCACCCATCAAAAAAATATTAGAAATATTTCTATCTTTTTCCTCTTTTTCTATATATTCAATAACCTTTAAAGCTTGATGTTTAATTAAATCATCTGGTAATTCATCAGTTTTATGATTATAATTACTATATTCTAAATGAGTTCCTACAATAAGAACTTTAACAGAACCAATATTTGTTTCGGCAAACAATAATGAACGATTACCATCTAAATGATAACTAGTCTTATTAATTAAAGGAGTTTTACTAAAAAATGCATTTGCTAAAGGATAATAACAATTGCTTGCATTATTAGGATTTTTCCCCAACATTGAATTAACTATATAATAATCAGTAAAACCAATAGATTTCATTTTATTTTTCAGATAATCAAAATTAAGGTTTTTGAGATCATCATATTCTGTTAAGGTGTTTTCAATGATATTTCCTCTGGGATCAGTTGGATAAACTTCTTGTAAACAAATTAAATCTAAATCAACATTGTTTATTAAATCTAAAGTATTATTTAGATTTCTATGTGGGATAGTATCAGGACAAATGTTTACAAAATTATGAACATTATACGTGCCTAATCTATATACAAATGATTCTTTTTTAGGAATATAAATTAATTGATCACAAAACTCAGCTTTCCTTTTGGCTTCATATGCATGAACTTTTTTTTCATAATCATTTAAATACGGACAATATTCTTTAAAATCTAATTTATTTATTTCTTCTATCTCTGGATAAATAATTTCATGATTATCTATATTTTTCTTTGATTTTTTACTCATGATAAAGATAAATTTGTATTAATTTGTATTATTAAGAGAAATTAATTTCTCTAATGACACTTTTGCAACACTTTTGCAACACTTTTGCTTATTTAGGATATTTCTAATTTTCTAGGTATAAATTAAGTTTATTTAATAATGTTTATGAGTTCTTTTGGGTGTTCTTTTGACAGTTATTTTTCTTCTTTTTTTGACACATAGATTTTTATCAGGAAAATATTTAATTTTGTTGCATTCTCCTTTTTCATTACTTATATTATTAATAAATTTCTGTGCGATATCTCTATCTGTACAGCCAAACTCTGAACCATAATGATATTCATCTCCATTTTTTAAAACATATCCCATGTTGTAGATAAAGGCTTCTATACCATATTTTTTTAAAAAATTTACATAATAATAATGTGGAGATGCGTTGCCGTCGAAATACGACATGGTTTTATATATAATCATGTAAAGCATTCTTTTACCACTATTATTAACTTTTTTAGAATTATTTTCGATCTGAAAGTTTAAATTACATATATGTTTATTATCACTTACATTTTTTGGACTATTGAGACATCTAAATAATTTGTTATTTTTAAAAGATTTATAACTTGAATTTGTAGGATCATAATAAGAATAATTCTTTTTATTGACATTACCTAAAACTATATTGTTGTTATAAAAAGTATCTAATACTAGATTTAATACTTCAATGTTTTTATTTAAAATATAAGTATTACACATCCAACGTTCATCTTTTTCATAATTTTGAAACATAAATTTTGCTAAATTAAAAGTTGGATAAATTGAATAAAACATTGGCATATATGTCATATCAACATTTTTGGTATTGTGATAAAGATATGTTCCTTTATCAAGAGTATCACTCTCAAATGAATTTAATAAATGTTGTTTTGTAATTTCCTTCAAAATAGAGATAAATTGTATTTCTGAGAGTTTTAATTCTATTTTATCAGAATTAAAAACATATCTGTTTTTATTTTTTTCTTTGATATGATAGTTTTCGGAAATAAGCATTTCATCAGTAGCATTCACTTTATCCATTATATAACAATCATTTTTGTGTAATATAAGACATATATAATTTTCAGGAAATGTATAGTTTGATATCATTTGTATAGGTATTGTTATTCTTGTTTCATCTTTTGCAAATTTTATCATATTATTATATTTTTCATATTGACGAAAACTAATATCCAATGGTTTGTTTTGATAATAAT
>Ga0068872_10004536_pt1 | contig 10513 bp, 9 predicted proteins | sample NOAtaG_7_FD_66441 | JGI IMG/M metagenome (GOLD analysis project Ga0068872, IMG submission 66441) | Freshwater lake microbial communities from Lake Erie, under a cyanobacterial bloom - NOAA_Erie_Diel1S_2200h metaG | ecosystem: Environmental > Aquatic > Freshwater > Lake | place: USA: Ohio, Lake...
CAGGCTGGCATAGGGATCCTGGAAGATCATCTGGAAGCGCTTGCGCAGCGCGCGCTCCTCGGCGCGCGTCGCGAGGCTTCCCATGTCCGTGCCCTCGAACAGGATCTGGCCGCGCGTCGGCTTGTAGAGGCCGACGATCAGGCGGGCCACGGTCGACTTGCCGCAGCCGGACTCGCCGACGAGGCTCAGCGTCTCGCCCTTGCGGATCGCGAAGTCGATGCCGTCCACCGCCTTCAGGATCAGCCGCGGCTGTCCCTCGATGACGCGGTTGAGGAGCGGCTTCGAGACGTCGAAGTGGCGCGCGAGCCCGCGCACCTCGATGTAGGGCGCCCCGGCGGTGCTCATCGCGTGCCTCCCTGCCCGGCGTCGTAGAGCCAGCACGCGACGTCGGAGTTTCCGACGCGCATCGGCTCCGGCCGCTCGGCGCGGCAGCGGTCGAAGGCCTTGGTGCAGCGCGGGTTGAAGGCGCAGCCGCGCGGGATCGCGTTCAGGCGCGGCATCGCGCCGTCGATCTGCGCGAGGCGCGCGTCGGTCCGGCCGACCTTCGGGATCGAGGCCATCAGCCCGTCCGTGTAGGGATGCCGCGCGGCCTTGATGACGTCGCGCACGGGGCCGATCTCGGCGATGCGCCCGGCATACATGACCGCGACGCGGTCCGCGGTCTCCGCGATCACGCCCATGTCGTGCGTGACCAGCATGACCGCGGCGCCGTGCTCGCGGCAGAGCTTCTTGATGAGCGCGATGATCTGCGCCTGGATCGACACGTCGAGCGCGGTGGTCGGCTCGTCGGCGATGATCAGCTTCGGGTTCGCCGCGAGCGCGAGCGCGATGACGACGCGCTGGCGCATGCCGCCCGAGAACTGGTGCGGGTAGTGGTCGATGCGCTTCTCGGCGGCCGGGATGCCGACCTCGCGCAGGAGCCCGATGGCGCGCTGCTGGGCCTCCGCCTGGGAGACCGGCAGGTGCGTCAGGATCGTCTCGGTGGTCTGGCGGCCGATCGTGTAGAGCGGGTTCAGCGAGGTCAGCGGGTCCTGGAAGATCGCGCCGATCTCGCGGCCGCGGACCTTGCGCATCTCCTCGTAGGGCAGGTCGTCGATCCGGCGCCCGGCGAGCGAGATGCTGCCCCCCGCGATGCGACCCGGCGGCTCGATCAGGCCGATCACTGCCGCGCCGGTCATGGACTTGCCCGCGCCGGACTCGCCGACCACGCCCAGCACCTCGCCCGGCGCGATCGAGAACGAGATGTCGTCGACCGCGACCAGCGTGCCGCGGCGCGTCGGGAACTCGACGCGCAGGTTCTTGACCTCGAGGATGGGGGCTTCGGCCATCAGCGGAGCTTCGGGTTGAGGGCGTCGCGCAGCCAGTCGCCCAGCAGGTTGACGGCCAGCACCAGCACGATCAGCGCGGCGCCGGGGAAGATCGTCATCCACCATTCCCCGGAGAACAGGAAGTCGTTGCCGACGCGGATGAGCGTGCCCAGCGAGGGGCGCGTCGGCGGGACGCCGACGCCGAGGAAGGAGAGCGTCGCCTCCGCGAGGATCGCGAAGCCCAGGCTGAGCGTGGCGATCACGAGCACCGGCCCCATCACGTTGGGCAGGACGTGGCGCAGCATGATGAGCCCGGGATGCAGGCCGATGACGCGCGCGGCCTGGACGTATTCCTTGCTCTTCTCCACCAGCGTCGAGCCGCGCACGGTGCGCGCGAACTGCGGCCAGTTGGCGATGCCGATCGCGAAGATGACGACGTAGAGCGCGATCTCCGAGTGCAGGTCGCGCGGCAGGGCGGTGCGCGCCAGGCCGTCGATCAGGAGCGCGATCAGGATGCCCGGGAAGGTCAGCTGCACGTCGGCGACGCGCATGATGACGGACTCGACCGCGCCGCCCACGTAGCCGCTGACGAGGCCGAGCGTGATGCCCACGGTCATGGCGAAGAGGACCGCGCAGAAGCCGACGAGCAGCGACACGCGCGCGCCGAAGACGATGGTCGACAGCACGTCGCGGCCCTGGTCGTCGGTGCCCAGCAGGAAGCGGCGGCTTCCGTCCTCGGTCCAGGCCGGCGGGGTGAAGGCGTCGTTCAGGTCGAGCGAGGCGAGGTCGTAGGGATGGTAGGGCGTGATCCAGGGCGCGAGGAGCGCCGCAAGCACGAAGACCGTGGTGACGACGGCGGAGACCACCACCACCGGGTTGCGCCGGAACGAATGGAAGACGTCGCTGTCGAGCATCCTGGCGAGTGCGGAAGGAGAGGCCATGGGTCAGTGCCCCGAGGCGGCGCCGCGGTCGATGCGCAGGCGCGGGTCGACGACGTAGTACAGCAGGTCGACGACCAGGTTGATGACGACGAAGAAGAAGCCGACGAGCAGCAGGTAGGCCGCCATCACCGGCACGTCCGCGTTGTTCACGGACTGGATGAAGAGCAGGCCCATGCCCGGCCACTGGAAGACCGTCTCGGTCACGATCGCGAAGGCGATGATGCCGCCGATCTGCAGCCCCGTGATGGTGATCACCGGGACCAGCGTGTTCTTGAGCGCGTGGCCGAAGTTGACGGCGCGGTTCTGGAGGCCGCGGGCGCGCGCGAACTTGATGTAGTCGGTGCGCAGCACCTCGAGCATCTCGGAGCGCACGAGGCGCATGATGAGCGTGAGCTGGAAGAGGCACAGCGTCACCGCCGGCAGCACCAGCGCCTTGAGGCCGCTCGTCGTGAGGAAGCCGGTGCTCCAGCTGCCGAGCTTCACCACGTCGCCGCGCCCGAAGGAGGGCAGCACGCCGAGCTGCACGGCGAAGACGAGGATCAGCAGGATGCCGATCAGGAAGGTCGGGAGCGAGACGCCGACCAGCGAGATGGTCAGGAAGAAGCGGCTGAGCCAGGAGTCGCGGCGCAGCCCGGTGTAGACGCCCATCGGCACGCCGATCGTGAGCGCAAGCAGCGCCGCCATCATGCTCAGCTCGAGAGTCGCCGGCAGGCGCTCCGCGATGAGCTGCGCGACCGGCCGCGCGAGGCGGTAGGAGATGCCGAACTCGCCCTGGACGGCGGAGACGACGAACTTGGCGAACTGCACGTAGAAGGGCTGGTCGAGCCCGAGGTCGCGCACGAGCATCTCGTACTGCTCGCGCGTGAAGTCCTGCCCGAGCATGATGAGCACGGGATCGCCGATGTAGCGGAACAGCGCGAAGGAGATGAACGCCACCGCCAGCATCACGAGGACGGACTGGAGCAGGCGCTGTACGACGAATGCGATCATGGCATGGCAGCCGGCATCCCGGCCCGCTCCGCCTCGAGCGGGCCGGGGACCAGGCGCGTCAGTCCAGCTTGACCCACTTCACCTCGAGCTGGTTGTTCGCCATGTGCACGGTGTTCACGCTCTTCTGCATCGCCCAGGGGATCATCTGGTGGTGCACCGGGATGTGGGGGATGTCCTCGCGGTAGATCCTGAGGGCCGCGTGGATCGCCGCCGTGCGCTTGGTCGTGTCGAGCTCGTTCTTCATGATGTTGATGAGGCGATCCATCTCCGCGTAGGAGTAGCGCCCGTAGTTCCAGATGCCGTTGCCCGGCTGCCCGTCGCGCGACTGCAGCAGGCTCTGGAACGAGTAGAGCGCGTCGTAGGTCGGCACGCCCCAGCCCATCAGGTAGAGCGAGCTGTCGTCCTTCTGGATCTTCGGGAAGAAGGTCGCCAGCGGCATCGCGTTGAGCTTGGTGCTGATGCCCACGCGGGTCCACATCGCGGCCACCGCCTGGCAGATCTGCTCGTCGTTGATGTAGCGGTTGTTCGGGCAGTCCAGCGTGACCTCGAAGCCGCCGCCGTAGCCGGCCTCGGCGAGGAGCTTCTTCGCCGCGTCGACGCTGAACGGATGGCGCACGTCCTCGGACTTCAGGTAGCCGTTGACCTGCGGCGGGAAGAACGTGCCGGTCGGGATCGACTGGCCGCGCATCACGCGGGTGTGGATCGCGTTGCTGTCGATGGCCTGGTACATGGCCTTGCGCACGCGCACGTCCTTGAACGGGTTCTTGCCCTTGACGTTCGAGTAGAGCAGCTCGTCGCGGTGCATGTCGTAGGTGAAGAAGATCGTGCGGACCTCGGGGCCCTCGAGCACGCGCAGCGACTGCTTCAGGCGGTTGACGTCCTGCAGCGGCGGGTCGAGCACGAAGTCGACCTCGCCCGAGAGCAGCGCCGCGACGCGCGTCGCGTCGGACCCGATCGGGCGGAACGTCATCTGGGTCACGTTGCCGTCGTTGAGGCCCTTGTCCTGCCAGCCCCACCAGGAGTCCACGCGCGCCAGCTCGGTGCGCACGTCCGGCTCGCGCGTCGTCAGGCGGTACGGGCCGGTCCCGTTGGTGTTGCGGACCGTGAACATCTCCTCGCGCTCGCGGGTGTTCTGCGGGCGGATCGAGTTGTTCTTCTCCGACCACTCCTTGTCCATCATGAACACGGAGGTGAACTTGTCGGGCAGGATCGGGTCGGGGATCTTGGTGACCACGTCGACCGTGTGGTCGTCGACGCGCACGACGTCGGCGACGGTGTCGACGTAGATCGCGTAGTTCGAGGTCGGCGCCAGCGCGCGCTTGATCGAGAACACGACGTCGTCGGCGTTGAAGTCCGAGCCGTCGTGGAACTTGACGCCGCGACGCAGCTGGAAGCGCCAGCGCGTCGGCTCCACCGCCTGCCAGGAGGTGGCGAGGCCGGGGATCTTCTCGAGCTTCTTGCCGCGATGGATCAGCGGCTCGTAGATCTGCCGCAGGATCAGGGTCACCTGGCCGGCGTTCTGGGAATGCGGATCCATGGTGTTGGCATCGCCGGACACGGCGAAGCGGAAGGGCTTGGCCTCCGCCGCGGCGGCCAGGGCGGCCGCGAGGGCACCGGCCAGGATGGCCGTGCCGAAAGCACGCTTCATCGACATCTGGAAACAGCCTCCATCGCTTGCGCCCGCCGCGTTGCATCGCCGCGGCCCCGGGGGGAAGCCGTCGCGGGCATTGGGCACGTGACGTAGCGGCGCCCCTCGCGGGTGTCAACGGATGGCTCCGACGCGGGGTGACGACGCCCCGGGACCGCCCCTAAGATGCCGGCCGGCACCCAGGAGGAGACCGGAATGACCATGCGCCCGAATTCGCTGCAGGCCCGCGACGTCGCTGCCTTCATCCACCCCTACACGAACCTGAAGGCGCACGAGGCGAACGGGCCGCTCGTCATCAAGCGCGGGCGCGGGATCTACGTCTACGACGACGACGGCAAGGAATACATCGAGGGGCTCGCCAGCCTCTGGTACGCCTCGCTGGGCTTCGACGAGGAGCGGCTGATCGAGGCCGCGACCCGCCAGCTGCGCGAGCTGCCGACCTACCACGTCTTCGCCAGCAAGTCGCACGAGCCGGGCATCGAGCTCGCCGAGCGACTGGTCGCCATGGCGCCGGTGCCGATGTCGAAGGCCTTCTTCGCGAGCTCGGGCTCCGAGGCCAACGACACCGCGATCAAGATCATCTGGTACTACCACAACGCCATCGGCAAGCCGCAGAAGAAGAAGATCATCTCGCGGCTGCGCGGCTACCACGGCGTCACGGTCGCGACGGCGAGCCTCACCGGCCTGCCCGCGAACCACCGCGACTTCGACCTGCCGATCCACAACATCCTCCACACCTCCTGCCCCAGCCACTTCAACTTCGCGAAGCCGGGCGAGAGCGAGGACGAGTTCGCGACGCGCTGCGCCGCCGAGCTCGAGGAGCTGATCCTGCGCGAGGGGCCGGACACGGTCGCCGCGTTCTTCGCCGAGCCGATCATGGGCGCGGGCGGCGTGATCGTCCCGCCGCGCGGCTACTTCCAGAAGGTGCAGGAGGTGCTGCGCCGCCACGACATCCTCTTCGTCGCCGACGAGGTGATCTGCGGCTTCGGGCGCACCGGCAACATGTGGGGCAGCCAGACCTTCGACCTGAAGCCCGACATGCTGACGATGGCGAAGGCGCTGACCTCCGGCTACATCCCGCTCTCGGCGCTGCTGGTGAACGAGAAGATCTATCGCGGCCTGGTCTCGCAGTCCGAGAAGATCGGGCTCTTCGGCCACGGCAACACCTATGCGGCGCATCCGGTCGCCGCGGCGGTCGCGGTGGAGACGATCAGGATCTACGAGGAGCGCAACCTCGTCGAGCACGTGCGCAAGGTCGGCGCGGCCATGCAGGCCGAGCTGCGCAAGCTCGCCGACCACCCGCTGGTCGGCGAGGTCCAGGGCGAGGGCCTGATCGCCGGCATCCAGCTCGTGCCGTCCAAGGCCTCGCGCGGGGGCTTCGACCCGAAGGAGGGCGTCGCGCCGTACATGGCGAAGCGCTCCGAGGCGCACGGCCTGATCTGCCGCGGCCTGTTCGGCGACCGCGTCGCGCTCTGCCCGCCGCTGGTCATCACCGAGGCGCAGATGCACGAGATGCTGCGCCGCTTCGTCGCCGCGCTCGAGGACACCTACGCGATGGTGCGCGAGAAGGGCCTGCTCAAGGCCGCCTGAGCGGGCGCGCGGTGGCGCGCTTCCCGGACGGATCGCTCCTGCCGCAGGAGGCGGCGCGGCTCTGCGCGCTCGGCCTCCTGCGCGAGGGCGCGCGGCCGCTCGCCATGCTGGCGCGCGAGACGCATCGCCTCGTCTCCTTCCAACTCGGCGCGTCGCTCGACGCGGCCGGGGAATCCATCGCCGCGCTGCCCGCGCTCGGGCTCGCGCGCGCCGAGGCGGCGCCCGGTGCCGCCCCGGGCGAGGCGATACTGCACGCGACGGCCGCCGGCGAGGCCGAGCTGCGCGCGCTGCTGGCGTCGGCCCCGGCGCCGATGGGCGGCGAGCTTGGCCGCGCGGTCGCGTCGCTCAAGCTGCGCTTCGCGGATGCCCTGCACGCGGAGGCGCGCCGCGCGATGCTGCAGGCGCTCGTGGAGGCGGCGCGCGCCGACCTGGCGCGTCGCGACGAGGCCGGCGCACCGGCGACGGCGCTCGACGGCGCCGAGCGCGCCGCCGCGGCGCTGCGCCTGGAGGCGCTGCGCAAGGCCCTAGAAGGCGCGTGAGCCGCGCGCTCAGAAGAGGTGCTGGCCGCCCGTGACGAAGACCTCGCTACCGGTCACGTAGGCGAAGTCCTCGCCGCAGAGGCGGAAGACGACCGAGGCCACCTCTTCGGCGGAGCCCATCCGCCGCATCGGGATCCGCGCCACGAGCGGGTCGTAGTCGCGCGAGATCATGCCCGTCGCGATCTCGCCGGGCGCCACGGCGTTGACGCGGATGCCGAGCGGCGCGAGCTCGGCGGCCATCTCGCGCGTCAGCCCGGACAGCGCGCTCTTCGACGCGGCATAGGCGGAGCCCGCGAAGGGATGCACGGCATGGCCGGCGATCGACGTCACGTTGACGATCGCCCCCTGCCCCGCGGCCAGCGCCGGGGCGAGGCCGCGCGACAGCGCGACCGGCGCATGGAAGTTCAGCTCGAAGACCTCGCGCCACTGCGCGGGCGTGGAGTGCAGCAGGCCAAGGCGCTCGCGATGCCCGCTCTTCGGGCTCGTCCCGGCATTGTTGACCAGCGCGCCGAGCGCCCTGCCGACGAGCCCGGCGAGGATCTCCTCCGCCGCGCGCGCGCAATCGCCGGGCAGCGACAGGTCCGCCGCCACATGGAGGAGATGCGCCGCGCCAAGCCCGGGCGGCGGCGGCTCGCGGCTCGCCGTCGCGACCAGCCAGCCCTCGCGCGCGAAGCGCAGCGCCGTCGCGAGGCCGATGCCGCGCGACGCGCCCGTGACGACCGCGACGCGCGGGGCCGCCGCGTCGCTCATCCCACGACCGAGACCACCCGGAAGGGCCGGGTCACGCCGTCGTGCTCCGTGATCGAGACATACTCGCCCGGGGCGAAGCTGTGCCGGTCCATGCGGAAGATCGGCTCGTCGTCCTCGGTACCCGGCCGGTAGGAGAAGACCCAGCGCCCGCCGCGCGTGTGGAGGAGCTCGCCCGCCTCGTCCGCCTCGCCGCGCCAGAAGCGGCGAACGGTGCAGCGCGCGCGCTGCTGCCTCCACGCGGCTGCATCGAGATGGCCGTCGTCGTCCAGCGGCGCGACGAGCTCGTAGCCGCATTCCGGGTCGCCGGCCGGCGAGCCGGCCACGCGCGCGAGCTCGAGGCGGATGCTCCTGAGGCTGGCCATGGCGCGGCTCAGTGCGCCAGCAGGACCGGGATGGTCGCGTGGCGGATCACGTGCGCGGTGACGCCGCCGAAGATCATCTGGCGCAGGCGGTTATGCGTGTAGCCGCCCATCACGAGCAGCGCCGCGTCGACCGCCTCGCATTCCGCGACGATGGCCTGGGCGGCGGGACGGCCCTTGCCCGAGGCGAGGCGCACGTTGGCGCCGATGCGATGCCAGGCGAGGTAGCGCACCAGCGCGTCGGCGTCCGGCGTGTTCGCGGATTCCTCGACCGCGACGACGTGGACGCTCTTGGCCTGCTGCAGGAAGGGCAGGCCCGCCTGCACGGCGCGCGAGGACTCGGCGCTGCCGTTCCAGGCGACGACGATCGAGCCGCTGTCGTTGGTCTTGTAGTTGATCGGCGCCATCATCACCGGGCGGCCGGTGTCGAGCAGCGCCGCCTCGAAGGCCAGCATCGCCGCGACGCTGCCGTTCTCGCCGGGCTCGGCCACGATCGTCATGTCGTTGAGGCGACCGAGCCGCGCGATCCACTTGTCCTCGGCGCCGGTCTCCATGCGCAGCGCGCAGGACGGCATGTCGACGATGCCGGGCGCCGGCGCGAGCGCGAGCCCGGAGGAGGCCTGCCACGCCTCGAAGTTCGCCTTGGCGCGGCTCGCGCGCGAATCCGAATCCTTCTCGGCGGTCACCATGACCTGGTCGATCAGCGCGGGCGACGCGCCCTCGCCCAGGTAGGGCATGGTCTCGCGCGGGTCGGCCTTGGCGTGCAGCACGTCGATATGCGCGGAGAAGCGGCGCGCGATGCGCGCGGCCAGCGTCAGGTTGGCGGTATCCGCGTCGGTGCCGCCGATGGGCGCCAGGATCGACTTGAACTGCATGGCTTCACTCCCCGGGCGAGGAGGGGGACCGCACGCCGCGGCACCCGGGCCGTCCTCGACCTCGCTTCGCTCATGGTGACATGGCGACGCGCGCCCGCGCCAGCACCTGCGACGGCTCGCCGCGGGCGTCGAGCGTGCGCCACCCCGCGGGCGCGCCGGCATCGCGCGCCAGCTGCTGGTCGAGTATCGCCACGGTCGCGTCGGATGCGTCGTCGCGCCGCGCCCCGATGCGCGCGGCGGCCGTGTCGCGGTCGGCCTCGAGCCAGAGCCCGTCGAAGCGGCAGCCGGCGTCGCGCGCGATGGCGGCGGCGGCCGCGCGCTCGTCCTCGCGCTGGAACACCGCGTCGAGCACGACCGAGCGGCCCGCGCGCAGGATCTCCGCGGCGCGTCCCAGGAGCGTGGCGTAGACGAGGCGCGAGCGCTCCGGCGCGTAGTGCGCGGGGCCGAGCTTCTCCTCCGGCGGCACGCCGGCGAGCTCCTTGCGCAGCGCGTCGCTGCGCAGGACGACGGCGCCCGGCGCCGCGTCGAGTTCCGGCGCGAGGCCGCGCGCAAGCGTCGACTTGCCCGTGCCGGAGAGGCCGCCGACCGCGACCAGGCGCGGCGGGCGCGCCTCGAGGAAGGCCTCGATGGCCGCGAGGTGGCGCCGGGCGTCGGCGGCGATCGCCGCGCGGCGCGCGGCGTCAGGCTGGGCGCGCGAGGCGGCGGCGCGGGTATGCGCGCGGATGCCCGCGCGCAGCGCCAGCATCGCGGGCAGCGCGGCGAGGCCGTCCGTCTCCGGCAGGATCTCGAGATAGGCGTTGAGGCACGCGCCCGCGAGCGCGCGCGAGCCGCGCAGCTCGAGGTCCATCAGCAGGAAGGCGAGGTCGAAGAGCGTGTCGACGTTGGCGATCGCGGGGTTGAACTCGATCGCATCGAAGGGCACGGGCGCCCCCTCGAACAGGCAGACATTCCCCAGGTGGAGGTCGCCATGGCAGCGCCGCACCCTGCCGGCCACCGCTCGCGCGTCGAGCAGCGGGCCCAGCCGCGCGAGCGCGCGCGCGCAGAGGTCGGCGGCCCGGGACGCGGTCCCGGGGTCGAGGAGCGGCGCCTCGCGCGCGAATTCGCGGGCGTTCTCCGCCGCGACCTCGGCGAGCCCCGCCGCCCCGCCGAAGCCGCGCACCGGCTCCGCGGCCCGATGGAAGCGCGCGACCACGGCGGCCAGGCCGCGCACCAGCGGCGCGTCGAGCCGTCCGGCCGCGGCGAGCGCGTCGAACTCCCCGCCCTCGGGGAAGCGCCGCATCTCCACGACGTGGTCCAGAGCCTCGTCGTCCCCCGCCTCGGCGTCGGGCACCAGCGCGAGCGCGCCGCCGCGCCGCACCACGGCACGCACGCCGAGATAGAGCGGCGCCGCCATGCGGCGATTGGCCTCCAGCTCGGCGCGGCAGAGCGCGGCGCGCCGGCGCGGCGTGGAGAAGTCCATGTAGGAGAAGGCCACCGCGCGCTTGAGCTTCCAGGCCCGGTCGCCAGCGAGGAAG